>ENA-ORXR01000744-ORXR01000744.1-marine-metagenome-genome-assembly--contig:-NODE-744-length-40388-cov-12.501674_pt1 | contig 40388 bp, 39 predicted proteins | sample MGYA00237866_ERZ511479 | MGnify/ENA metagenome assembly ERZ511479
ATATGGATCATGAACGCTAATGGAAAGTGGCGGCAAGATATAGAAATGAAAAATGAAGCGGACTGGAAAAAATGGTTTGATAGCTATGAAAAAATTATAGTTGATTTTGCCAAGGTCGCAGAAATAGCAAAAATAGAATCGCTATGTATAGGAACTGAGCTACATATAGCCACTACCTTTGACACGCAAAGATGGATCGTAATAATAAATAAAATTAAAGCAGTCTATTCTGGTGAATTAACCTATGCGGCTAACTGGTATAAAGAGTATGAAGAGATAGAATTTTGGAATCATTTAGATTATATAGGAGTGCAAGCATACTTCCCATTAAGCGACAAGAACGCTCCTTCTATTTCTGAACTTAAGGAAGGATGGAGCAAACACAAACCTCAGCTCGAGGCTATAGCCTCCAAGTTTAACAAACCCATTATATTTACAGAAGTAGGTTATAGGAATACAACAAACGCTGCGATAGAACCCTGGCTATGGCCTCGTAGCGAGTCTAATAAAGATGTAACTATAGATGATAGATTCCAGGCAGCTTGTTACACCGCTATGTTAGAATCTCTATGGGAGGAAGAATGGTTTGGCGGAACGTATATATGGAAATGGTTTCATGGTACGCCTACAATGACCATAGAAGAAAAACTAAAATCTTGGAAAGCAAGATCTAAAAAAAGAGCCGAAGAAAAAGGTAACAAAGCATATAAGGATATTCGATTTTCTCCACAAGGGAGGGTTGCAGAAACTACCTTGGGCGAATGGTATAAAAGTCATTAACCCTAATATATACTGCTCTAAATACCTTAAATACGGATCTAGAAATCTCTCTCAGTAAAAAAGAGCTAATTGTTCTTCTCCTTATTTATTGCGCGCACATAGACTTCAGGTTTACTAATCAATAAAAAGACAATATCAAGTCTAAATCTACACTAGATTTTTTCACCCGCATGCATCAGCTATATAACGAACATATAATGAGTGAAATTCAGGGTCTTATTCCTAGTAATCTTCTAACTAGCTTCTCTCTATCTGATACTAAGGGTTTTCTCCTTGAGGACCTAAGAGGGCTGTATATCGCGGACGGAGAATTTTGTCGCTTTGAGCAATCCTTTGATCGATTTTTCAGAACTTATTTGATGGCCACCTAGGCTTGTACTTAAGGCAGAGGAGCTAACCATATCTTTTTTTTTCGGTCAGTTACAATGTCAAAAAATACTGCTTCACATATTCTTGATATCTCTTATTCTTATACAGAAACCACTGCTGCCGAACGTCCTCATTATAATCCACTTCGTATTTAAAATTACGAAATGGCTTTCCTCTTTCTAGCGCATAGATGAGTCTTGATTTTATTTCTTTATTAGTCACCTGCTCCGTAAAATCTGCCATAATTCGAAACCCCTCCCGCGATGACATTTTTTCTATCTTTTCGTAATCCTGAAAGTTAGATTCTATCTCCTCAATAGGCTCTGCCCATACATCTTCATCTACCGCTAAAGGATCATCAAAATCTGGCAGTACAATGATTTTCTTTGTTTCCTTATGGACGTAGCATATCAAACCCATTTCTAGCTCTTCCGCTATTTCATATATTTGTTTTTTTGATAATTCCATATTATTTTCTTTATAAGCTCGTGTTATATCCATCACTAATTTAGGAATAAGATGATTAGTTTCCTTAAAAAATAAGATAAAATTAGGGCTGAGTAATCGTTCTTTCTAGAACGATGGTGTCGATCGTGTGCTTGGTCTCATTGTAGACCTGCACTTCTGCTTGGACAGAAATTGGTAGGTCTTTAGACATGAATTTTACAACTAATTTATCTTCTTTTTTTCCATTCTCGTGGGTGCTACTCAGTCTATATTTTATATTTTCATTACAACTGAATTTTGAAGCTAGGTAAACTGTGGAATCTATATTTGAATACAGTACCTCAAAATGATCTAAACATAATCCTTGATCTGTTGTCCTTACATTCAAGTATCCTTGGATACTCTGCATAAATAATCTATTATTAAAATAATCCCATTTTAGGGGTAGGTCATAAATGGGGTACCTAGATTCCTCCTCTATAATTCTTGCATCTGGTAGAATATCAAAGAAATTTTTCCTAAATATATCTTTCGAATCCGAAAAATCTAAGGTCATAAATTGTTCTAATTTTTCCAATGCAAAATGCTTGTTTCTAAAACTGGCAAGCTTAAAAATGTCCTTTGAAAAAATTTCGTGGTGTTTTAGTTCTTGCGTTTTATAAACTGACAATACATTTTTTATCTTCCAATAATCAATGCATTTTGTAAATAGTATAAAAACTAAAATAAGATTCAATATGATCAAACCTATATTACTTTTTTGATTTATAAGCATATCGACTTTGTTTATTTGTGCTTCTATTTATATAAATCAACTCTAGTTTATCTAATGGACCAGTGTAATGTGCAGGTAGCTTTGTGAGCATACTTCTTTCTTTACCATCAAATAAGTAGAAATTATTACTATGATCACTTAAACGCTCTACAATGGAAAATTGTAATTCTAAGGAATCGCGGTTAATGGGTTCCATATTTACATAAGTATCGAATCGATTACTATTGTCATAACCTGAGGGTACATTAGTTTGGATATGTAACATTAATTCTGAAAATATTTTCCTCTTATGGTCTTTTCTGGAAATAGGTTCTAGATACCGAAGCGTTACACTCGGTACATACTCGAGAAGATTATTAGAATTGATTATATTTTCTATAAACATTTGAACTGAAATATCGTTATTCTTAACTTGTCTCTGCAGACTAAGTAAGTTTTGATATTGGGCTTCTAATCTTATTTTCTTTGGGTTGTATAGGCTTTCTTTATGATCATATCTGTTCGGGGCTTTATCTATATCTGCTATGACCTGGTCAAAAGGTTTTTGCCAACATGATATTTTATATAGAAGATAGGACTGTCCAATAGCTAAGAGGACCAGCATATATGTAACGGTGCATTTACTATAAATAGACATGTATTTTAATAACGATATGGCTGATTTGTTTATTTCTAATCTTGTGTTTATTGAAGATCTTAATTATATGTTCGTACCCCCTAACTCTAGGTTATAGTTATTGATAATAAGCAAATTCAACAAATCTAGCAAAAGCTTATACTTTTACCTCTTCCCATTTTACCCTGACAATTTGGGATTTGCAGTGAAAAATCCATAGCTGTCAGACGTGCATGGGAAAAGATTTGTGTGCCTGTTGATCATGAAGACTTTGATGGGTGTGATATAGAATTATCTGGTTTGTCAAATGGGATTCACTATATTTGTGAAGAGGATAATCAATTTAAAGTGTGTGCTAAAGGAAACGATTTAAATTTATTACCTTATAATGCATTTCATTGGTCAATAATTGGTAAAAACGCAATTGATTATACTGCATCAACAGGAACCCAATTGGGAACTTCTATTGATGGAGGAGTCTGTTTACAAATAGTTGATATGCCAGAATTTCCTTATTATCCACAAACGGTAACGATAAAATTACATATAGTTGGATACCCTGTAATATCAAAAAGATTTCCAATATATGATTGTGACTTCGATGATCCAGACTGTGAAGAATATCATAATAATAATTTTACAAATAATGATATGCCACAACTAAATAGAAATCAACCCTCATATGATGATTCCTCTTTTGTGAAAATTTATGACATTATGGGTAACTTAATTATTGAAAATACAAAATCAAATATTTTAAATAATCGGGATCTTTTAGAACCAGGATCTTTGTATATTTATACATATTTTGATGCTAATAATATCTTTTTAGGAGTAGAAAAAATATTCCATGTTGACTAATATGAAAATTATCAAAAGGATATTGATTGTGATTTTGGTGTGCTGTTTCATGCAGACGTATGCCCAAATATCTGTCACCCCTTATGTTGGCTTTAATTGGTCAAAATTGGCAGATTTTAGGAGTCCTGGAGATCTTAAATATACTGGAGATTACGAAATCAATCTTCCTATTGTTAGTGTTGAAGCCAAAAGAAAAATTCATACCAAAGGAAATATCGGACTAACATTATCCTATAGACCTAGTTCATTCATTTTGGTGAGAGACAACTCTTCAAGAGCCTTTATAACAAAAATCAAATACAATCTTAAGTATTTAAATGTAGCTGCCAACTATGATCTTTCTGTCTTTAGAAATTTATACTTATCTACAGATATAGTATTTGCCTACTTAATAAAGTCCTCTGCACATTTTGATTTTCACACATTAGGTGGTGGTTATACAGATAATACTGATGTCTTCCCAAAAAGAGACTTTGGTATAAAACTAGGGGTAGGATATAGATATAGAAAACTTGACTTTAGATTAAAATATTATTTTGGATTAAATGCCTTAGACAGTGATGGAAAAGCAAGAATGATCCAATTCGATGTAGGATATAGAATAATTAATTAGATCATCCTTTACCAAATTACAAACATCCTAAAGGGAGGCTTCGGCTTCCCTTTCTCTTATCCCTATCCATAAGCTGGCAAAGGAAATATCAAGACCCATCATTAGTAACGATCATAATCTCATTTAGGTAACTAACTTCTTTGTTCTCATCTGCTTTGATACCTTGCTTATCTATGGCTTTGTATATTTCTGACTTAGTTGCATCTGGTATAAGATCCCATTTTAGGACCAAAGCATTCTGATAGTCTTGATTCTATATTGATTGTTGTTATTCGCATAATCTAAAGATAGATAGGAATGATCTATTATTTATGGGAAAGTAACGAACGGTAGAGATGGTGTAAGGAACGGTAGAGATTTGGTTATTAACGATCCGTCTAATGTTACTTTTTTAAGTTATTTAGCAAAACAAGGCAATACTTCATAATCTTTATTAGATCTAGAACTAAGAGAATTTTATCTAATTAGAAGCATTAAATGTTAAAATTCAACTAGTTACATATCATTTAAAAGAAAAATATTATCTTTTTTATAATAATAATTATAATTATTCTTTAATTTAATTAACCTATAGCTTAATTTTGTGGTCAAGAAAGTGTCAATAGAAATAAAGAGAAGCGATGATGATTCGAAAATTATTTATTGTTGTGTCGATCTAATTGGTGATTTTTGCAAATTGATTCACAAGAAAAATAAGGAAAAGAAATTTCGACTAATAGCTCATGCCATTTTCAGGAATATAACCACGAAAGATATATTTGAAAAATACAAGGATTTTGAAGGTACGTGCGTTTTAAAATTAGAGAAGGGTGGAGATAACACAAGATTATACTGCAAACTAGTAAATATCAAAGGAGAAAATAAAACCTCGATTCAAAAAATAATAATTGCCAAAATTTACAATAAAAAAGAACAAGTACTCTCTAAAAAGTCTAAAGGATACCTTAAATCAATCCAAAAGTCAGAATATGAATATAAAAGCACAATCGCATAAAATAAACGATATACTTAATTCTCAAACTAAAAAAGAAAAGTTAGAATTAGAAACATCTTTGCTTGCAATTTCTTTCTTGAGTGAAATTGAAAGAGTATCAGATGAATTAGGATTAAAAAGAAAAGAGCTTGCTAAATTAATAGGAAAATCTCCTAGTTATTTGACCCAATTATTTAGAGGAAATAGAATACCAAGCATAAAAAATATAGCTGCATTAAGTCTTGCGTTAGATAAAAATTTCTACGTGAAGGCAGTTGATGATATTCAGAAATTTAAAAGATCTTTTGAAGAATTTGAAGAAGGCCAAAAGTTTGATTCATCTAAAGTAATGAATAATCCAATCGACATGAAAGTCGTCTGTAATAATATTGAGAGAAAGCATAAATTTGCACTTGGAGCTTAATTAAATAAATTCAATGTTAAAATATAGTTCTCCCAGACTAAGAACCATAAATACAGAATTGAGAGATTTTGATTTCTATGTAGAATCCGAATTTGATATTAACCTATTGGAAGTTGATTTTAATTTTAAACTCTTAATAAAAGAGAAAAAGATCTTGAGTATTTTTCTGCATTTAGCTGTTGAGTATAAAATTGAAGATAGTGACAAATCAGAACTATTTCCTATTTATCATTCAGATCATTTATCTGAAATCCCTTTTGCTAAAACTTTAAAATCCATAAAAAACCTGGATATAGATCTTGCCGCACATCTTCTAGGAACATCTATAATTATGGTTAAAGGTTATTATGACACTATAACAAGAGGATATATAGTAAATGAATACCCCTTACCCGTTTTCAATCCGACTGAGCTGATATTGAACAAATATGCACATGCAATTCAAGAGGATAAAATCATTATGAGCAAATTAAGCAATAAGGTTAGTTAGAAAAAGTCAACCAATGAAAGGCCCAACTTGTAATCAATTACTAGCTTAAGGGAAGAAAAGTGAATCAAATAAAGTTCACACATCTATAGAAGATTTAGATTGGTAATATTCCTACTTCAAAAAGTGAAAACGACGCCCAAAACGACGCCAAACGTAAACAACCCAACTGACAATCAGTCGGTTAGGTCGTAAAAAGTAGCGTGAGATGAACGAACGGTGCCGTAGGCAGCAGGGTGACTAAACGTCACGCTGAAGTAAGTGAACCGCTTCATCAGACGCGGGTGGGTGGCTCAAGCCTGCCTCCAAATTAATATGCATATAACCTTATAAAATGAAAAAAGCCCTAAGTGAACTTAGAGCTTTTAAGTAGCGTGAGGCAGGCTTGAACTGCCGACCTCAGCATTATGAATGCTGCGCTCTAACCAGCTGAGCTACCACGCCGTATATCGGAGCGCAAATATAGCTTATATTGACAAAAAAGCAAATACTTCTGATCTAAAAATATGGATGGTCTAGTTAATACGATCCTTATCAGTCCAAAGTAGGGAGCTGATAGATGAAGTCCCTACTTCGCCCTGTTTCACCAGAATCCTTTAAAACTTCCTTTTAGATAGATCCTGAATATCTGTCCTAGCTGTATCCCTCAGTATTTTAGACATTTTGCCCATTTAGAGGAATACCGTTTACCTATAAGATTACCTTGAAGTTTACTTATCATTACACTTGTCGTTTCAGAACTTCGGTTAATGGTAATTCTTAGTGGGTATACTCAGCTACTGCCACAGATGATTCTCCTACAAGATTTTCTCGACAATCGGATTAAATGCCTTAGACGATACAACCACTTTATTTCCTATTTCTAAATCTTCTAACTCCTCTTGATCTGCTATAACTTTGACCAAATCACGTCCAATCAGAATAGTCAAAATATAAAGAAATTCTTGTTGTTCTATGGCTACTACCTCTCCCATAAAAGTAAATTTACCTCCGAGCTTAGCAGATGAGATAACATCGATAGGTGCTCCCCTCTTCTGGACCTTACCATCCTCTAAAATAATCAGCTCATCAGCAAGTTTTAGGATCTCAGATCTATCATGACTTACTAAAATGGTGGTAGGCGCATAGCGTCTGTGTAGCTGCAAAATATAATCTTGCATCGTAGAACGCATTTCCTGGTCCAATGCAGAAAGCGGTTCATCTAATAGTAATATATCAGGTTTGCGTACCAAGGCTCTGGCTAGCGCTACCCTTTGCTGCTGTCCACCCGATAAGGTTTGGGGTTTTCGATGCGCCATTTGCTCTAGTTCTACCGCTTGCAATAATTCATCTACGATCTCTTTACTCTGTTTTAAGTCTAGAGCATACTCGAGATTCTGTCGTACCGTCATGTTAGGGAACAGTGCATAATCCTGGAACAGATAAGCTATTTTTCTTTTTTGTGGTGCCACCAATATCTTCTTATCTTTAGCATACCAGGTATGATTCCCTACAAAAATATGTCCCGTATCCGCCTGCAGTAGTCCCGCGATCATTCTAAGTATAGAGGTTTTCCCAGATCCAGATTTTCCGGTGATCGCAACAAATTGACCAGACTCAATTTTTTCTTCAAAAACTAAGTTCATTTTGCCACTCGGTGCATCCAGTATTTTTTCAAGTCTGAGATCTATCATGAATATTTTTTTCTAACATAAGCGCCATTGACAAGATATACACTAAGTAATATCGTAAAAGTCGTCACAAAGAGTATCATAGAATAATTATTCGCTGCAGCATAATTCAGCGACTCTACCTCGTCATAGATAGCTATAGAAGCGACCTTGGTCTGACCAGGGATATTTCCACCTATCATCAGTACGACACCAAACTCTCCCACCGTATGTGCAAAAGATAACACAATACCCGTAAGCAAGGAAGGCTTAATACTGGGTAGTAATACCTTTCTTAAAGTCGTCCATTTAGATTTTCCTAGAACATAAGAAGCTTCTCTTAGCTGAGGAGAGAGATTAGATAGTCCTGACTGGATCGGCTGTACCATAAAGGGTAAACTATAGATAACTGAAGCTATCACTAGTCCTAGAAACGAAAATACTAAACTGATGCCTAGGTACGCTTCTAACCAATTCCCGAAACGATTAGATGGACTGAAAGCAACAAGCATATAAAAGCCTAATACTGTAGGCGGCAACACCAGTGGCATAGAAACAAATGTCTCCACAATAGGCTTCCACTTACTTCTTGTAAATGCCAACCAGTTCGCTAAGGGGATAGCAACAACAAACAATATTAATGTCGTGATAGTCGCCAACTGAAAAGTCAATATGAGAGGATCCCAATTCATTCTGATAACATCATTTCATTGGTTTTGATCATTGCTATGGCCTCCAATCCTTCTTGTAATCCGAGTTGTTTCACAGCATTACTAGTGATGATAGATTTTATTTTGCCTATCGCAGTATCTAACGTTATTTTAGACATTAGCTCATTAGATTGTATAGATATAATTGTTCCCGGTATTTTATTTTGCAAACTAATACCACTGACATTTCCGACACCCATAATGACTTCACTCTCCTTAAATATTACAGTAATAGGGTTACCTACTTCTAGATGCGACCTACTAGATATACTTGTAAGTATAATAGCAGAAAGATCTATGCCATTGTTTTCTACTTTGACAAAAGAAAGACTACCCTTGTAACTTACCGCTTTTATCTTGCCTTTTATAGTGTTCATTGATCGCCTTTTGCATAACCATATCTAGAAAATATATTTTGCCCTTCCTCCGAGAAAAGAAAGTTATAAAACTTTTTGCATTGTGCGGACTTCGCTTCAGAATTATTGACAATAACGATACCCTGTTCTATAACCGAATAGTGTTTGCTTTCTATTTCTTTCCAGGCGACTTTATCCGCCAGCTGTGGTGCTAGAGCACTAGATAAAGAAGTAAAGCCCAACTGCGCTGCACCAGAAAAAACAAACTGATTTACCTGAGCTATACTTTCTCCGTATACAATTTTAGACTCTATAGATTTCCACATGCCAAGATTCTGTAGCATAAGCTTTGTCGCTTTTCCGTAAGGTGCTGTTTCTGGATTTGCTATTGCTATATGCTTTACTTCCTTACTCCTAAGTGAGGTTATGAGCGGCTGTATTGCTCTATCGCTAGAGATAATTGCCATTTTTCCTCTTGCATAAATCTTAGGTTTTTTCAGACTTATTTTTTTCTCATACAGCAATTGTGGATAATGCATATCCGCTGACAAGAATATATCATAGGGAGCCCCCTCTAATAATTGTGCCGTTAGTTTCCCAGAAGATGAGATGATCAGTTCACAGGGTATATTATACCTTGTCTCAAATTCTTTTACCACTTCCTTCATAGCAAACTGAGTATTCGCTGCAGCAGCAACCATAGTACTTTCACTATTCCTAGTGCCACAGCTTATCATTAACAATAGGCTACAGTAACTGACAAAGAAATATTTTCTTCTTATACTATCCATACTTTTACTATCCATACTTTTAGTAAGCTATAGAAGTCTCTATTTTTACAACTTCACTCCTAAGGTAAGATAAAAAGATCTGCCATCAGAGGGAATTATTCCAGGCCCAGGATAACCTGTTGCACGTCTAGTAAAATAAGCCTCATTCAGAAGGTTGTTTATACCCGTCTCGACGCTATACCATTTTCGCTGATATGACATACTGAAATCCACAACCCTATAGGCAGGAATTTCTCCGATCACACCACTTCTCACATCTCCCGCATCAGGTACAGTAGAATTTTGCACATCTGTAAATTGTGAGGATAGATAAGAATACTGGCCTGATAATAATATATTTTTATAGCCTAACTTAATTCCCGTCTTTAGATTAGCCTGAGGGATAAATTCTAGTTTTTTACCTACGACATTATTATCTTCAGAGCTTAGATATTCGGAATAAGTAAACGCACTGTTTACAAACCAACTCCACTTATAATCTCTATTATCTGAGACCATTCTGTCAAGATTAAATTCCACATAACTCTCGACACCTGCTATAAATGCATTCCCGATATTCTTTCTTACTCTATTTGCTCGATCGTCTAATATAATCCCTATCCGATCATTATACAACACACTATAGACACCCATGTCAAAAGAGATATGCTTTTTCCACCTTCCTCTTATACCGATATCCATCGTGAGCCCTCTCTCATCCGCAATACTTGGATCTATAATAAATGTAGGATTGACAACTCGGATATCACTGAAAGTTACCGATCTATAATTCTGAGAAACGTTAGCATATATTTCTGTCTGCTCACGAGGTTTGTAACTTGCTCCTAAGCCTAACAAAAGAAACCGTCTAGATAAGGATCTCTTATCCTCTAGTCTTATATTACTTATAGGGTTACCCGCATTATCATACACAACTGTATTGTAATCTCCGTTACTTTCTGTCTTAATGTTTTCTAATCTAAATCCAGGCGTTAAGGAAAACTTATCTGTCAAATAAAAAATATGCTCTCCAAAGAGCGAAAGATTTCTGTTAGGAAAATCAAATACTGACTGATTAGCATAATCTGGGAAATCACTTGTGAAAGTATTAAAGTTTGCATCTAAGCCAGTAGAACCAGGTCCCTGAATCGAAGTATTGTCTGCGTGGTAATATTTTGCTCCTATAAGGAATACAGCATTTCTATTTATGAATTTGTATCGTTGTAAAAATCTAGTTTCTACTCCCCAGTTATTGAAAGTACCTCGTATGACATCCCTAGGCAAAATAAAGTTTCCATTGGCATCTTGTTCATCTAATGCAGTAATAGGATTCTCATTAAGCTGCACAGGGTTCCCTCTGAAACCTACTGTATTTCTTTTCGCATCAAGCGCAAATAAGCTCAAACTAAAATCCCCCTGCTCCGAAAACTTATGTTCCAGTTGCATATTATACAATTTCCAATCTACTTCGAACCAGTTCCGTTCTCTAGTGCTCATCCTGGGATCTGCAATAAATTGCTCATCTGTCAATCCCCCTGCTTGCTGAGACAGGTAAGTAAAATAAGTCATTTCTGCTGATAAGTTTGTCTGCTTTCCTAACTGATAATCTAAATGGAAGTATAGATTATGTGCATCAAAGCCTGAGAAATTTCTATACCCATCTCCCGTCTTATAATTGTAGTAAGTATAGTACGAAATCTTATCTCCGATCTTACCACCTACTGAGTTAAAACTATTAAACAGACCATACGAACCTATCGACTGCTTAGAGGTGAGTTCGATTTTTTTGTACCTAGGAGGTTTATGTAAAATAAAATTCACAAGTCCCCCAAACTGAGTACCATATTGTAAGGATGCTGCTCCTCTTATAATTTGTATCTGTTCTATTGCATCTGCTGGCGGGCTGTAATAGCTTTCTGGATATCCAAGCACATCAGCACTAATATCATAAGAATTTTGTCTTGTATTAAAGTTAGAACTTCGATTAGGATCTAGTCCCCTGCCTCCGATATTGAGTTGCAATCCTCCGCTATTGCCCTCATATATATTCAGTCCAGCGATCTGAGCATAGATCTGTCGCGCATTGTTATTCGCTAGATTTCCCATCATAAGTTCCATCAACACGACTTCAGATTTTTTGCCAGCGTAGATAGCTGTACCTTCTACCTCTTGCAAACTTTTTATGGAAAATAGTTCTGCTTTTCTTGCTCTGATCATTACTTCCGTCAGTTGCTCTGATAGTGGAGTGAGACTTATAATAATAGAAGTATCTGCTTGTAAATTTATTTCTACTTCTCTAACATTATAGTCATAAGAAAAAACCTTAAGACTTAGGAGACCACTATCTAGATTGACAAACTGAAACGCTCCCACACCGTCTGACTCTACACTCTGAAAATTATTACTTATGAAAATTTCACATTGAGGAATTAATGCCCCAGTCTGCTCATCCACTATCTCCCCTCTTATGGCATACTGCCCGAGTAGTAACTGTGCACAGCATAGGAAGAAAAATAAAATGATATGTCGAGAAAATTCAATCATCTAATGGTAATATCCAGTTTTTATTTTTTAGTGATGATTTGATCTTCATAAGGTCTACATTAGGATCTATATAGGACCTACTCATACGTCCATTAAGCGCGGCATAACTATCCACAAAAACTTGCACATATTCATGTCCTTGTGCTGTAAAGTGATTCCCTAGGTAGTGCGCATACTCTAGGATCATGTCAGGCTGGGTGGACATCTGCTTCTCCTGGAAACTTGTAAGAAAATCATCATTCTGCACATAGAACCTTTTTCCAGTAATCGCATTCTGTATTTTGAAATTAGCGTATCCTGCTTTTTCCATCAGCATAACTCTCCAAGAAAATCTGTATCCCTGCTCTGTCCAAAATAGCTCCCCAGGGTAAGCAAGAAAGCGCAAAGGAAATAAAACTTGGATCATAAAAAATAATGAGACGATGCCTAATGTAATTTTTCCATATAGGGAATTCTTATGATGATATGATCTTCCATTATCATAGTAACCCTTATCTATCCCCAGAAACTTGGAAAGAAATGAGAGAAACTTATGATGTGCACCTGCATCAAAAAATATTAATGTCGTACCGATCATAATGTAAGGAAACATACCTATCGGAAATAATACGGCTGTCAGAATATGGAAGAGTAGCACAGCAAGAAAAGCCCAGATCCTAGTAGGCCTATACATCAGAAAAAACACAATCGTAAGATCATAGAAGGCTCCTCCCCAGCTAAAAGCATAATGAATCCATTCCTGCTGTAAGAGATCTCCTAGAAAAGGAATATCATACTTAGACGGTAGCCATATCTTGAGCGGCATCGCTTCTAATAGCCAGTCAGGATTTAGTTTCGCTAAGCCTGCATAGATATAAACAATAGCTACAAGCAGTTTTATGGCATCTATATTCCACCGTGGAATATGCTGATTAGATTTTTCTTTATTTTTTTTCGCATCTAAAGAAAAATAACAGGCAGCTGGTAAGAATATAAGCAGAAAACTCAGTACAGAAATAAAATAATAATGATTCAGATAAGTTGTCTTATCCATCAGCTCTATGTAGGTAAAGCAGCTGAAAAATAAAACCATACTCCACCGATACTTATAACCAAGGATAATTCCTAAGGTAGAGATACCGCAAATGATAAAAAGGAGATAAGTCCATTGACCGGGTACACTCACCCACTGAAATCCATAATAATGAAAATGAAAAGGAGGATCTATATATAATTTTTCTATCCATCCATAGTACCAAAACCTTATTAGACTTAGAAGCATTAGGACACCAAAGAATAAACGAAAGGCTGCCAATGGGGCAGCCTCTGTTTTGCTATCTATATACTTATTTATAATACTAATCTCCATCAGCATCTACAAAATCCACATTAATACTTAGAGCTTGTAACATATCTACTTTTAGCAGAACTACACATTTTTGCAATGCATCATAAGCTACTAACATCTTATTATTATTCTCCAGAACTTGTGATTGAAGGTTTGCTCCTAGCTGCTCTATCTCTGTTCTTGATAGATCTAGTTGCTGATTTATTGCAGTACTCAGATCCGCACCATTTTTTATAGAATTTAGAAAATCTAAATAGGCATCTAGGCTAGGTCCATTAGACCCACCCTTATAATTTTTTCCATTGAAAAAATTTTGCATTGCATTTAGGTTAGTTAACAATAACTGTCTAGAGAAAGATCCTGAGTATGGAGCTTCTACTGCTGATGCAATACTGTTTCCTGAAAATACACCCGCGGGAATCCCTATTTTACCTGCTCTTAGAAATCGCTCATAATGAAAAATATAATCGTTGACTAATTTGTCTACTGCACCTGATGCAGACGAATTGGTATTCGCAACAAACTGATCTCTATAAGATGTTGTCCAGTCTGTGAGCACTGCATCCGTTAGCATAAGCATTCTATCTACAAGACGCTCTATATAAGCTAGATAATCTTCCTGAGATAATGCATTAACTATTATTTCATCCGTATCTCCCAGTCCAAATAAAAGATAATCTAAAGCTGGAAATCCTTGCGTTGCAAAGTTAGAAGGCAACGCTAAGTTATAAACCCCGCTATTTATATTATTCACAATTTTTTCTTTATCCGTAGGATATATATTTGTATTATTTCTTAGTGCTAGCGCTTCTGCCTTTCCTATTTCGAAGAAGGATACTTGCTGCCAAGACAGATATGCAGCTGTGTAAGCAGATCTCAATGTCGATAAGTTACTCTCTGTTGCATCGACCTGAAAACCTTCCACCTCATTACTTAATACCGTAAGCTTCTCTACATAATCAGTGTAAGCGGGAATAATTATATTATCTGCCCAGTTAGATAACATAACTGATCTGTCAAAATTATCTACTTCAGGTCCATCCATCTCATCTTTACAAGCATAGAAACACGTTAGACAAAGGACAAGAGAAAGAAAAGAGATTTTATTCGTAATCATGAAGTAATTTTTAGCTACCTGCCTGAGCTACTGTGAAGTCAAATTTTGCTGCTATCTGTTCTGATATCCCATCTAGTTCGCTAGGGGTAACATCCCAGAATCCATCTCCACTAAGTAGTATTTCTAAAAAATTATCTACCTCGACTCTAGAAAAATAAGCTTCGGAAGATCCTGGTTCTCTTGTAAAAAGTAAGCTATAAACAAAGCCGAAACCTTCTGATAGATCGTGAAATGCACTCCCGTACAAAGCCGTATTTCCATCTGCTGGTATCCCATTTTTAGCTTGTTGTAAATAATATACAGCTCTTATGGCTATTACTTTAGATATCGATTCTTTGAGTATATCAGCCTGCTCATCTCTTACATCGTAGTCTTTAGCTACGATGGCTGCTCTACCTTTTTTATAAGCGTCGTATATCGCTATGGCTATACCCGCAAAGTCTTCATCATTATTAACCCTTCCGAGATATTTATTTAGAAAAGAATCGTCGTTTCCTATATCAGAAGTAGGGTCTGTTTTATCTACTGATTTGCCGAATAAGTACCCGTACGCCTCATCCCACTTGTGTTCCATTGTCGTATAAGACTTGGAATCTTCCGTAATATCAGCGTTATTATTTTCTATGTTGTCTTCTGCATCTAGAACCTCTGGACTGAGATAATTATTTAATATCTGATCTACCATCAGCGCTCCCACAAGACTTTTATTCACAGCTTGGTTATATTCTAGACCGAGCGCATTGACATACCTTACACTTTCTCCATCCGCTATCTGTCCAGCAATACCTGGTGCCGCTAGCTGATTACTATTCGCAAATATTTCATCTACCTGACCTGTTATCCATGATTCAAAATCAGCTTTTATAACGGCACTGCCAGCAGTATTAGCAGAAAATAAGTCTTTAGATGCTGCTACTTTAGATTTGATACTTTTGGTGGACTCATTAAGTGACGCTTCTGAAAAAGGATTTGCATCTGCTCCTGATGCTTTTTCGTTTCTAAACATTTCTAGCAGCGTCTGTTCTGAAACATCTTCCTCTTTCATAGCAGATATAAGCTCCTCTCCCATAGAAATCCTAGCTGTCTGTCCAGAAAAACTTACCGTAGACTGACCATCTCTTATGAATGAGTAATTTTCAGGAACCTCTAAATCTTGCATCTGCGGATCTTCCATATCACCACATCCTACAAGAAAAACTGAAAGCAAAAGACTATAAAATATTATATTTTTCAATTGATCTATTTTAGTTTTAGAAAAGGTTATTATTATTTAGACTAATCCTAAACAAGCTCAAATGTAATATTCAAACCCGAGTTTACAAAGTTTATTAAGATTAAATCTAAATAAATAATTCCGATATGTTTTCTATGCTTATTCTCAGCTTGTTAGCTCTATTATCAATGCTCCAAATGAGCATGTGAAAGGAGCGTATTTGGGCAGGTTTTAACCTGCCTTCCTTAGTACCTAAGTACGGATTGCACGACCAGTCTGCAATAAAATATCTCTACTTTCTTTATTAAGAATCTTATTCATTGCTCTATTTCTATCTTTAGTATTATGATAATAACCTCTAATTAGTACCGAAACTTTAATTCCACTAATTGTTAACTGATATGGGATGGATTACATACCTACACCTATAATTGCCTATCTTGCAAAGCAATATTTTTCTAAAATGTCAAATAGTTATATGTTCAATTTTCTGATAATACGCAACACTTTTCTTATTGCTAGTTTCTTTGTAATCTCCAGCATGATGCTAACTGCACAAACTAGGATAGTCCAAAATGTAAAGGGTAATGTAGATTCCTTAATTGACAAATTATACACTTCAGAAAATTATTATGCTAGACTGGCACATACATTAGATAATCATCCCACTTTTTTACAATATTCTGATCAATCAGATTTTACTGCAGCTCTTACAACAAGAATTAGTGAAACAGCTTTAACGAGTCACTACGAGGTGCTAGCTCGAACGCTTACAGATAGATTTTCATCTAATGAAATAGATAGTCTATTAAAGATTCTAAATTCACCATATGGAGATCTTCTGATCCAGGCTTTCGAATTAGATAATGATCTGATAGAAAATAGTATAGGGGTATATGTCAATTCTCTAATAGAAGAAAACATACATCTCGCCGATCCATCCGCTACAAAAGTGGACCTTAGCAATTTTGTTATAGAAGAATACGAAGATCTAGTTTTGAGTTTCCAGAAGGAACTAAATGATGAGTATTCTAACGTAGATACCTCTCCGCTAAATGAAGAAGCGAGAACAAAGTTTCTAGAGATAGGAGGCCACCAATTTTTTGACATCAACACAAACTTACTGATAGAAGCAGATTTTAAAGTGTATGATAATGCCGAACAAATAGAACTTAAAACCTCTACCTCTAGGCTTGCTGAATACAATGTCTACGGTAAAGCAAGTTTTGTATTAGACGGAAAAAATCTAGAACTGAATGTATATCAGAGTATCAGAATGTTATCCGATCCAGTCTACAAAAACTATTTATTTATTCCCTACACCGATCTAACATCAGGAGAAGAGACTTATGGTGGAGGAAGATATATAGATGTGCTCATACCTTCTGATCCTTCTAAGATCATGATAGACTTTAATAAATCTTATCAGCCTTATTGTGCTTACAGTGATGGATATTCTTGTCCTATTCCGCCAGCAGAGAATTTTCTAGATGTCAAAATAGAAGGCGGCGTCAAGATGATAGATATAGGTCATCATTAAGCATGGACAACATTAATATATAATTTACACTATAGAATGCCGCACGTAGTTTATCGCTTATCGACGCTTGCCTGCCAAAACTTAGCATTTGGTCTATAACAACTATTCTTATACGCTGAATCTTCTTATTTCGCCTTGATCTCAGTTGTAAATTTTAAATTCCTATGCGTCATCTTCAACCACAAATGGTATTATGTGTTAATTTATATTATACCAATTCTAGTTTAGAATGACGGTAATTATTTATTTTGTTCTTCATGTTCCTTCGTTAAAAAGCCTCGCCGAACCTATGGGTTCGCCTACGTTTTTTGCCTTGATCCATTTTGAACAATTCTAAATCCTTTTCCGTCATCTAAAAATAGAAATGGTATTAATCATGTAATTCGATAAAAAACCAATATGAATATCAAAATACAAACTAAAGTTGAGGGCAACTATAAAGATATTATCAGACAATTTGATCGCCAATTATTTGAAGCATTAAAACCTAAAAATGCTAAAATGGAGATTGTAGAATTCAGCGGATCTAAGAAAGGAGATATCGTACATTTGCGTTTTCTGGGCCCTGTCAAGACAGAGTGGATTAGCAAAATAACTGAAGATGGAGAGAATGAAAAAGAGGCTTACTTTATAGATGAAGGCGAAAAACTGCCTTTCCCGCTCTCCTACTGGCGTCATAAACATATTGTCAAAAAAATAACAGAAAACACCTCTTATATTATTGATGATATGACATTTAGAGGTCGATTCTACTTCTTCAGTCTAATCTTATATCCTGCAATATATATCGCCTTTTACCCAAGGAAAAAAATCTATAGATCTTACTTTAATAAGGCAACCTAACGGTAGTCCTAGGCATGTCTTTTCATATTATGCACTTTCTAATTTCAGCACACTTGTCGTGTAGTCTCTTATCTTATCACACAAGACGCCATCTTCTATAAGAGATTGTCCGTAGCTAGGAATCATTTCTCTGATGCTATTTCGCCATTCTTCTGTTGCCATCTCGTCAGGAAAGCATTCCTTGAGCACATTCAGCATAATAGAAACTGCGGTCGAAGCTCCAGGTGAGGCACCGAGTAAGGCCGCTATAGAATTATCTGCGCTAGAAACTATCTCTGTCCCGAACTGTAATTTTCCACCCTTTTTCTTATCCTTTTTTATAATCTGCACACGCTGACCAGCAACCACTAAATCCCAATCCTCAAATTTTGCCTCAGGATAAAATTGCTGTAGAAACTGAAAACGCTCTTCTGGAGATTGCATAACCTGCTCTATCAGATATTTTGTCAAAGAAATATTATGAATTCCTGCCGACAGCATCGGCCATACATTGTGCATTTCTAGCGACAAAGGTAGATCCATCATAGAACCATTCTTAAGGAATTTAGTAGAGAAGCCTGCATAGGGCCCGAATAACAAGGACCACTTGCCATCCAGCATTCTGGTATCTAGATGCGGTACGGACATCGGAGGAGAACCTGACGCCGCCTTTCCATATACTTTTGCTTCATGTTGCTTTACGATCTCAGGATTTGTACACTTAAGAAAATGTCCACTTACCGGAAATCCACCGTAACCTCTCCCTTCAGGAATATCAGATTTTTCTAAAAGCACCAGTGCTCCTCCACCTGCACCAATAAAAACAAAATCGTACTTTTTTGTAAATTCTTGTTCTGTTTTCAAATTTTTGACATCAACATTCCAGCTCTTCTGCTTATCCTGGGTGAGATCCTCTACCTGATAGCCTAATTGCACTTGTACCCCCTCACAAGACTGCAGATGCGCAATCATCCCTCTAGTTATCGTACCAAAATTTACATCTGTACCGATCGCCATACGAGTCGCTGCGATATCTTCAGACTTATCTCTACCGCGCATCATCAGGGGTATCCACTCAGTTATTTTATTAAAGTCTTCAGAATATATCATATCATCGAACATCTTATATTCCGTCATTGCTGCATATCGCTTCTTGAGAAAAGAAATGTTCTCCTTACCCCACACGAAACTCATATGATCTATGTCATTGATAAAAGCATGCACAGATTTGATATGCCCTTGCTCTTGCATGTACGCCCATAGCTGTTTAGATATCTCAAAGGATTCACTTATTCTTAGCGCTTTAGAAATATCCACCTCACCATCAGCTCTATATGGTGTGTAATTCAGTTCACAAAAAGCAGAGTGACCCGTTCCTGCGTTATTCCAAGCATTAGAACTTTCTGCAGCCACCTTATCCAGTCTCTCATAGATATCTATCTGGGCAGCAGGCATTAATTTTTTTAACAGGACGCCCAGCGTTGCACTCATTATACCTGCACCTATCAGGCATATCTTTTTAGTTTTTACTTCAGTCATAATTCAATATATCAAATAATGAATAAGATTCCAATCCATCGATTCCAAAATAAAATATTGTTGCTCCCCGTGGATTAATATATTACATTTAGAGGATGAATCTTTTGTGTGTAGGACATTGTTGTCATGACTTAGTTGCTGATCATTACACTCTAGGTGGTACTGCCTCCTACGCTGCAGCGGTAGCTACACATTATAAGCTTACAAGCCATATCGTTACCAGCGTAGGTGATGACTTTTTGTTTGACTCTTTTTTTAGAAAGCGTAATATTTCATTTCATACTTTTCCCAGTGCTCATACAACCGTGTACGAAAACATATATACACCAGAAGGTCGAAGGCAGTATCTAAGGGCATGTGCAGATCCTATCCCCTCTCACAAGATCAGTACGTATGTAAAAGAAAATGATCTTATCCTATTATGTCCTATTGCTGATGAGATTAGTTCTGACATCCTTCCATTTTTTGACAATCACTTTATAGCACTAACGGCACAAGGCCTCCTAAGAAAACCTGCTGATAATGGTCTTATACAGTTTAAGAATATAAGATGGCAAGCATGGAGCGCCGTAGATATCGTTTTTCTCAGCATAGAAGATATTAATTATGATGAGGCTATCGTGGAAGAAATCATAACTCATTTATCGCATGTCGTTCTTACATATGGCGCTGAAGGCGCCAAGATATACCTGAAAGGTGAAAGCTTTTATTTCCCTTCCTATCCCACACAGGAAATAGATGCTACCGGAGCTGGAGATACATTTACAATTGCCTATCTCATCCATTATTTACGAACAAAAAATATACAAGCTTCCTGCATTCACGCACACTGCGCCGCTTCTTTAGTAATAGAAGAAAAAGGTACAGATAAGCTACCTGAACCTACGGCTATTTCTACAAGAGTGGAACACTACAAAGAAGTTTTCCAAATCTCTTAGAAATAAATTCTATTTTTACGAAATGAGATCGAAGATATATTTCGCTTCAGATTTTCATCTAGGAATAGATGGTGCTGTAGATTCTAAATCTAGAGAGACCCAGATTATTGCTTGGCTCAACAGTGTAGAAGCTGATATGTCTGAGTTATATTTGGTGGGCGATGTATTCGACTATTGGTATGAATACAGAAATGCTGTACCCAAGGGTTATGTGCGCTTACTGGGGAAGTTAGCAGCGTTAAGCGATCAGGGTGTAAAAATACATCTCTTTACAGGTAATCATGATCTATGGATAAAGGATTATCTCAAAGAAGAAATAGGGCTCGAAATATATCATCACCCTGTAGAAAGAGAAATCAACGGACTGAAGTTTCTGATAGGTCATGGAGATGGACTAGGACCTGGAGACCATGGTTATAAGTTTATGAAGAAAATATTTTCTAACACTTTATGTCAATGGCTTTTTTCTAGACTTCACCCAAACTTAGGTCTAGGTATGATGAAGTTTTTTAGCCGTACTAGCAGAGCTAAATATCCAGAGTCTACAGATTTTCTAGGTGCAGAGAAAGAGTGGCTGATACAATATTGCGAGCAGCTTATCGAAAAGAAAGACATAGATTTTTTCGTTTTTGGTCATAGACATCTTGCGATGGATTATCTCTTATCCAACAAAAAATCTAGGTACCTAAATCTAGGAGAATGGCTACACAAAAAATCCTATGCCGTGCTAGACGACCATTCCTTTTCCTTAAAATTTTATGATAACCCCTCTGCTGAATATTATTCAAATCACACCGCTTAAAAAATTAGAATGATGTGTAAAACCACCATCCGAAATTATAGTTACTTATTCATTCTTCTTACTTTTATTTGCTGTAGTCCAACGAAAAATATAACTGAAGACAATAACACGTCTAGCCAGGCGATTACACCATTGTATAAGATGATAGAGCTGGACAAACTAGGCCAATTATATGCAATAGATAAGCAAAATAATATCACCCTTTTTAAAGGTGATAAGATAACTAAGTGGTATGAGTACAGTAATAATCGACTAGGGAACATCAGTACAGTGGACGTGAGTAATCCACAAAAAATTCTAGTTTTTTATAGAGATTTCCAGACCATTGTCTTACTCGATAATACCTTAACTGAAGTAAAAAGACTGAACTTACTAGACATGGGACACACCGATATACATGCTGCTTGTAGTAGTATAGACAATGGTATCTGGATAGCTGATATGGATGGCGCACAATTACTCAAGATCTCACAGAATGGAACGCTTGTTATAGAAGGATATAATTTCAGAGATGAAAACTGGGGCAGTTTTTCTACGCTTAAGCTTAGAGAAAAAGGTGGTTCCGTATTCATGGGTACTGATATGCCCGCAGTCTTGCAGTTTGATAATTTTGGTGCATTCATTTTCAGACATGATATAGGGTGGCAAAACGAATTTACCATAAGTAATGAAGGAGAAATATATTACTATGACCAGACAGGTATCTCCGCTTATAATACTAAGCTGAAGGCTAGATATCAGTTAGAGGGTATGATAGAAACTTTTGAAGGCGTAAGTGATTTTGGGATTAAAGGACTAGAATATTATCTACTCAGAGCAGGTGAGGTTGTGATGGGTAAGATGTAATTTTATTTTTCGGTTCCGAAGTAAAAATCAGTATAAAAAATGCCATATGAAAATAATTTCACATGGCATTTTTTAGTATTTATTTGATAGAAGGCTTATTATACAGTCATGATATCCTTCTCTTTGGCTTCCATATATTTATTGACCGTATCGCCATAAGTGTTGATCATTTTCTGAATATTTTCTTCTGTTTTTTTCCCTGAATCTTCAGGGTAGCCATCCTTCACTTCTTTCTTAACAAAATCCATCAGTTTCTGTCTGATATTCCTTAGGCTTACTTTAGCATCCTCTCCTACTACCTTACATTGTTTCACAAGATCTCTTCTTCTCTCTTCCGTCATCGGAGGAATAATAAGTCTAATATTCTCGCCATCATTCTGGGGTGTAATTCCCAGGTTAGCTTTAAAAATACATTGTTCTATAGGACCTAGCATAGATTTCTCCCACGGCTGTATGTTTATTGTTTTAGAATCCGTTGCCGTAACGTTAGCCACCTGCGTGAGTGCTGTTGGGCTACCATAGTAGTCTACTCTTAGTCCCGCTAACATATTGGGCGATGCTTTTCCCGCTCTAATCTTTTTCAGCTCATCTTGCAAATGTAGGATGGCTGCATCCATCTGATCTTTTCCTTGCTTTATATATTCCTCTAGTAACATAAGTTTTCTGCTATTACACGATTTACAATATTGTAAACCCTTCTTTAAATTTAAAAATAATAATTTTCTTTTCTAATCGTTCCCTAAAAACCTTAATAAAAAAAATAAGAAAATCACTAATGAAGCTAAGGCATTAGAAACATAGGTCATAGCTGCCCACCATAAAGCATCCTTTGCGCCATCATATTCTGCGCCATGCGTTATACCACTCTCATCTAGCCACAATAAAGCCCTCTTACTGGCATCAAACTCGACCGGTAGCGTTATCATTGAAAATAAGGCTGTCATACCAAATGTAACTGTTATAATAAGCAAAAACATGTTGCCCATCACTCCTGCTCCCATACCGAACATCATCGCCATAAATAGAAACTGCTGTGCCTTAGTAGAAAACTGTACTACAGGAACTAACTTAGATCTAAGGGTTAACATACTATATGCTTTTGCATGTTGTACAGCATGACCACACTCGTGTGCTGCAACAGCAGCCGAAGCGATACTTCTGCCACTATATACATCAGGACTCAGCGAAATAATTTTCGTTATAGGATTGTAATGATCTGTTAGAAAACCTTTACCTGCCGTAATTTTAACATCCCTGATTCCAAAATGCTGTAGCATGGATTCTGCCACTTGTGCACCACTCATACCGTTACGTAATGGCACCTGTTTGTATTTATTAAATTTACTTTTAAGTCTGCCGCTAATTAGCGAACCTACTAGTGTAAAAAATCCTATTATTATAAAATAGAACATCATATCTATATAATTTTTATTTTTTTAATCTATTATATCAAAGCCCGTGTACTTCCTTAAGACTTCGGGAATGACTATTCCGTCACTTGTATAATTATTTTCAAGTAATGCTGCAAAAATTCTAGCCAGCGCTAAGGCACTACCGTTCAGGGTATGTGCGAGCACTTTTTTTCCTTTCTCTGTTTTGTAACGCAACTTCAGCCTGTTAGCCTGGTACGTCTCAAAATTAGAAACAGAACTGACTTCTAACCATCTTTTCTGTGCTGCAGAGTATACTTCAAAATCATATGTCAAAGCGGAGGCACTAGTCAAGTCTCCACCACATAAACGTAAAATCCTATATGGCAGTTCCAACTTTTTCAATAATCCTTCTATATGTGTCAACATTTCTTTCTGAATAGCATAAGATTTTTCAGGATGAGCAATCTGTACAATTTCTATTTTGTCAAATTGATGAACCCTATTAAGTCCTTTGACATCAGCACCATAAGAACCCGCTTCTCTTCTAAAACAAGGTGTATAGCCTGTTAGTTTAATCGGGAACTCAGATTCTTCTAATATTACGTCTCTATATATATTTGTCAATGGCAACTCCGCCGTAGGTATCAGATAGAGATCATCTTTCTCCACATAATACATCTGACCATCTTTGTCTGGCAGATTACCTGTTCCTCTAGCAGTATCTTCATTGACAAGTAAGGGTGCTACTATTTCCTCATAGCCTGCCTCGTGTGCTTCATCTAGAAAGAAGTTAATCAAGGCACGTTCTAACTTCGCTCCTTTCCCTCTATAGAGCGGAAAACCAGCCCCTGTTATCTTTACACCTAGCTTTAAGTCAAATAAATTATACTTTTCTCCAAGTTCCCAGTGTGGCATGGCAATATCACCTAAGTCTGGCAGGGCCTCTGTCCAGTCCTGATGTATTTCATTATCTTCTTCTGATTGCCCAGCAGGCACTAGATCATGAGGTTTATTAGGGATGCTAAGCAGTTTATTGAGAAGGTCATCCTTAGCCTGTTTCATGCTAGATTCTAGGGCTTTAGAACTTTCTTTTAATGTTGCTACCTCCTCTTTAGCAGCAGAAGCCTTGTCCGCCTGACCCGACTTGAACATATTTCCTATCTCCTTGGAAAGTGCATTAATCTGAGAAAGTTGTTGGTCTAATTCCGTCTGTAACCTCTTTCTTTCGTCATCTAATTCGATAATTGTATCGAATTGACCTCTTATATCCTTTATATTTCTTTTTTCAAAAGCGCTTATAAAGGCTTCTTTTTCTACTCTAATCCTACCTATTTCTAGCATTTATAGTGAAATTTGTCGTAAATAAATCATTAATTCACAAAGATAGTCTTTTGACATTCAAATAATAAACATATATTTGCGCCGAACTCGCAACTAGAATAATCACATTCTAACTTATTCTCTAAATTTCCCTCTTTACATTTTTCAGGATTTTACGTATTTGCGGTTTCATATATTTCAATACAATTATATAAATTTTTCAACAGATGTACGATATTCTTCAGTTAAATGACATGCTTGTCCCTGAGCTAAAAGAACTTGCAGAAAAGCTAGGACTCAAAAGCTACAAGAAACTGAGTAAACAAGAACTAGTTTACAAAATACTAGATGAGCAAGCAATCGCTGGCAAGTCTGCTGATTCTGATAAGAAGGAAGATAAGCCTAAGGTAGACAATAAAAAGAAGAGAGCAAAAAAACCAAAAGAGGAGGAAAAAACTCCTAAAGCTGCTGCTCCTAAAAAAGTAGTTAAGAAAGTAATTAAGAAAAAAGAAACACCTAAGAAAGACGAAAAGGTCGATAAGGATAAAGAAGCTAAACCTGTAGCGGACGAAAATAACACGGTACAGAAAGAAGCTAAAATAGAAAATAAGAAGCCTGATCATCGTAACGATAGAAAGAACGAGAAAAGAAGAGATGACAACAGGAATGATAAGCGCAACGATAACAGAAACGACAATAGGAACGATAACAAGCGCAATGATAACAGAAATGATAAGCGCAACGACAACAGAAACGATAACAGAAGAAACGACAATAGAAACAAGGAGAATGCCGCTTCATTCAATGTAGAAATAGACGGTATTATAGAAGGTGATGGAATATTAGAAATGATGCCTGATGGTTATGGATTTCTAAGATCTGCCGATTACAACTACCTCACCTCTCCTGATGACATATATGTTTCTCCTTCTCAGGTGAAGCTTTTTGGTCTGAAAACTGGAGATACGGTGCAGGGTGCTATAAGACCTCCGAAAGATGGAGAAAAATACTTTGCACTGCTAAGAGTATCTCTCATCAATGGACTGAGACCAGAACAATTGAGAGAGAGAGTACCTTTCGAATATCTAACGCCATTATTTCCAGAAGAGAAGTTTACGCTGATCAGCCATCCTGCAGGGAAGGATTATGGAAACAGAATGATAGATCTATTTTCTCCTATAGGAAAAGGACAGAGAGGACTGATTGTAGCACAGCCTAAGACAGGAAAGACTTTTTTACTGAAGGATGTAGCGAATGCGATCGCTAATAATCATCCAGAAACTTATATGATCGTCTTATTGATAGATGAACGACCGGAAGAGGTAACCGATATGCAAAGAAGTGTAAACGGTGAAGTGATTGCTTCGACCTTTGACATGCCAGCTGAAAATCACGTAAGAGTTGCTAATATCGTAATAGAAAAAGCAAAAAGACTGGTAGAGAGTGGACATGATGTTGCTATTTTACTAGATTCTATAACTAGACTTGCTAGGGCATACAACACAGTAGCTCCTGCATCAGGTAAGGTATTGTCGGGTGGTGTAGAAGCCAATGCATTACAGAAACCTAAGAAATTTTTCGGTGCAGCAAGAAATATAGAAGGTGGAGGTTCACTGACTATTCTAGCCACAGCACTTACAGATACTGGGTCTAAAATGGATGAAGTGATCTTTGAAGAATTTAAAGGTACTGGTAATATGGAACTACAACTAGATAGATCTCTAGCAAATAGAAGATATTATCCAGCCATAGATCTTACTAAATCTAGTACAAGAAGAGAAGAATTGCTATTACCAGAAGGTACACTGAAACGTATGCACATACTCAGAAAGCACCTTGCGGATATGAAACCAGAAGAGGCTATGCAGTTTCTACGTAAGCATATGCTACATACAACCACGAATGAAGAGTTTTTGGTTTCTATGAATAATTAGTCAATAATTTGAGAATTAGCAAATAATAAGTAATTTTGTGCCACTTTTGATTAAGGCATAAATATATTTAAACTACTAGATTATGAAAAGGACGTTTCAACCTTCAAGAAGAAAAAGAGTAAACAAGCACGGGTTTAGAGAAAGAATGAGCTCTAAAAGTGGAAGGAAAGTACTTGCTAGAAGAAGAGCTAAAGGTAGAGCTAAGCTGACAGTATCTGATCAGCGTCACTCTAAGTAATCCTAGTATTCTAGGAAAATCTTATTTCCTAAAATTAAAGGATGCCAAAATTCACTTTAGGCAAGAAAGAAAAACTCAAAAGTCGAAAAATAATAGAAGAGCTGTTTCTAAATGGCTCTTCTCTTTTTTCTTACCCTATCAAGCTAGTCTATTCTATAGAAACTGGGCTAGACCACTACCCTCTAAAATTTTCTACTACTGTTTCCAAGAAAAACTTCAAAAATGCTGTAGATAGAAATCTAATTAAAAGAAGGATACGAGAAGCTTACAGACTGAATAATATCCCTCTGAAACACTATTGCAAAGAAAAAGAACGGATTATACATATGATGTATATCTATGTGGGAAAAGAAATCCTAGAATACAGCGTTATAGAGAAAAGTATCGTTCATATCTTACGCTTACTTAAAAATGAATCATAAATTCATACTTATATTCGTCTTCTCCCTATTAGGCCACTTCGCCATAGCTCAGGTATTTTTACAGATAGAAAAGATAAATGATCCCAAGACTATAAAATTTGGAAGGTCTAATCTTATAGAGTTTAAGCATAAGGATTATCCCGATGACTGGCAACGCGGTAGGATAGATGATATCTTATACGAAGAAAATGTTGTTGTCTTCACTAATCAGATTGTACACCTAGATGAAATCGAAGCTATAAAAATATATAGACCTGGTATAAAAGCTCTAGGACAGACTATCCTAGCTTTTTCCTATGCATGGTGTGTCTATGGGGGCATTGCAGCATTAGCCAGCGAGGAGTTCAGCCTAGGACTAAATGAGATACTTATAGGAGGATTCGGTATTCTTACGGGCATACTTATCAAGAAATTCTCTAGCAAGACGTACAAAATGGGAAAATCTTATAGGATGCGAATAGTAGACCTACGCTTCCCTACTCCTGAGGAGCTTATGAAGATAGAGAGGCCTTAGATATTTCCATAATTCTATCTATCGCCATTTCGTAACCAGGGAGACCTTTACCTACTATTGTTTCTTTGCATACTGGTTCCAGATAACTATGGTGCCTAAATTCTTCCCGTTCGTAGACATTAGAAATATGTACTTCTATAACGGGTGTTGTTATGGCGGCAACAGCATCCGCAAGTGCTATAGAAGTATGGGTATATGCTCCAGCATTAAGTACTATACCTGTATAGAAAAATCCAGTATCATGCAACTTGTCTAATATTGTTCCTTCATGATTAGACTGAAAATATTCTAGATCTAAATCTGGATATTTATCTATGAGCGACTCGAAGTATATTTCAAAACTCTGACTCCCATAGATATTAGTTTGTCTTTTCCCTAACAGATTAAGGTTAGGACCGTTAATGATGATAATTTTAGGCTTATTCACTTAGTTTCTAATTTGCCTTGTCTGACATATATTTTATTCTCACTGTTAGTATTTCCTCTACCGTGATATCATCTTCACCCAATTCTTTAAACGCATCTTCTACAGAATCAGAATCCGCATCATCAAAATAGTCAAAAATTTCCTCCACTACTTCTTCGTCCATTTCCTCATCTAGGTAATAATTGATATCTAGTTTTGTACCAGAGTTGACTATCATATTCATTTCCTGTAGTAAGTCTAACAGATCAGATCCTGCATTATCAGCAATATCATCTAGTGGTAATTTTCTGTCTATACCTTGGATAATAGTAACCTTAGATTTTGACTTATTGGCAAGTTGCTTGACAACTATATCCTCAGGTCTTTCTATGTTATTTTCCTCTACATATTCTTTTATCAAGTTTAGAAATGGCTTACCATATCTGCTAGCTTTACCCCGGCTAACACCCGATATCTTAGTCATATCCTCTATTGTAATAGGATAGTAAGTAGACATATCTATAAGCGATGGATCCATAAAGACGACCCACGGTTTTACATTATTACGCTTAGCCTCTGATTTTCTAAGATCTTTGAGTAAGGCAAAGAGCGTCTTATCTAGAGCTGCTTCAGCTCCTGCTGTAGAAGGGATAACAACATCTTCATTACCAGTATTAGAGTAATCCCTGTTCATTGGAATTTCTATAGCCGTAGGTTTTTCTATAAATGATCTTCCCTTCTTTGTCAATTTCAGAATGCCATACTGTTCTATTTCTTTATATAGGAAGTTCTGAAGTATAGCCTGACGCAATACAGAATGCCAGAAGAGTTCATCTTTTTCTTTTCCTGATCCAAAATGCGAGTTACCTACATACTTAAAATCCTTCATCTCCTTGGTCTCTTTGCCAATAAGAAAATCTACGATAATTTTAATACCAAAATTTTCCTTCATCTCTTGTACCGCTACTAGTGCCTGGTGCATCTCATTCTGGATCTCTTGTCTTTCCTTAGGATGCTTACAATTATCACACTTCTCATTACACTCCGACTCATCATATTCTTCTCCGAAATAATGAAGCAGAAATCTTCTCCTACATGCCGAGGTCTCTGAGTAAGCTATAATCTCTTCTAACAGCTGCCCACCTAATTCTCTTTCAGATACGGGTTTATCTCTTAAGAATTTCTCAAGTCTTAGAACATCTTTGTAAGAATAAAAAGTTAGACAGTTACCTTCTAGTCCATCTCTGCCACCTCTTCCAGTCTCTTGGTAATAATTTTCTATACTCTTAGGAATGTCGTAATGGATCACAAATCGCACATCGGGCTTATCGATACCCATCCCGAAAGCAATAGTTGCTACAATTACATCTACATTTTCCATAAGGAAATCATCTTGCACCTTAGACCTAAGTTTACCATCTAAGCCTGCATGATAAGCTGCAGCCTTGACACCATTTACTAGTAAGGCTTTCGCTATTTCCTCCGTCGTCTTTCTTGCTTGTACATATATGATACCTGATTTTCCAGGCCTCTTTTTTATGTAGGGGATTATTTCTTTGAGCGTTTGCTCCTTGCTGTACTTAGGCCTAACTTCATAGTAGAGATTATCTCTGTTAAAGGAAGATATAAAAATGTTTACATCACTTCCCATGTTTAGGTTCTTAACGATATCTGATTGCACCTTAGGTGTTGCTGTAGCTGTGAGGGCGATCACTGGAATATCTTCGCTGATACTTTTAACCATATTTTTGATCTTCCGGTATTCTGGTCTAAAATCATGTCCCCACTCAGAAATACAGTGCGCCTCATCTACTGCTACAAATGATATATTCTCTTGCTTAAAAAACAGAATATTTTCTTCTTTTGTCAAGGTTTCTGGTGCCACAAAAACCATCTTAGTGAGCCCAGCAGAAATATTATCTTTAACTTCTTTTATTTGTCCTTTTGTCAATGATGAATTTAGGAAATGGGCTACTCTATCATCTGTACCATTGGCACGTATAGAATCTACCTGATTTTTCATCAGTGCGATCAGAGGAGAAACAATAATCGCTGTACCTGGCATCATCATCGCTGGCAACTGATAACATAAAGATTTACCGCCTCCTGTAGGCATGATTACAAAAGTGTTCTTACCAGTAAGTACACTTTTTACTATTTTTTCTTGATCGGCTTTGAATTCATCAAAACCAAAGTATTTTTGCAAGCTTTCCTTGATTCCCTGTGTCATCACACTCATATGCTGTATATAATAGTTCGTTAGAAAATTAACGGGTGATATCTAAATAATAATATACGAAATTATTCAGACACCAAATAGTTATTGATAGGAATTAATGATTAAGCCTCTACTTCGACGGCAACCTAACAAATATAAATTTTTATAGCTCAACAATCAAGTAAATCTGAATAGTAATTTAATATGAATTAGAATATAATGTCGTAAGGAATCTTATACACAAATGATTTCAAAATATAGACTCGTGAATTATACGATTTTCCAAAAAATATATTGTATGTCAATTCTCAATTTTTTTAGTACTTCTACAAAGTGTTGCTCTTTTAGATAATTTTTAATCTCTTAAAAGAATTATTATTAGCTTAACTTTCTAGGAGTATACCTCATGTCATTGACATAATATATATACCTCATAAATTAGCTAGTCTTCTTCTATAAACACCGTATCAAATGTTCTTACAAAAGTCTGAGGTGAAGCCATTGCCATATGTTCATGCCAGCCACGAGGATACGATTCTGGCTGAAGTAAAGAACCTTCAGGTATGTATGGATAAAGTTTGTATAATGACTTAGTAATATGCTGATCTATACGCTGGTATACGTGTGTCCTGTTAATTTTATCTGGGTGATCCACGCCTGAAGCGGCCATCAATTCTACAAAAGCTTTTACCGTTTCTTTGTGGTAATTAGCTACACGATTTTTCTTGTCTTCTACAACTAGTCCTTCCACTAGTTCTGGGCGGTGAGTAGCCACTCCTGTCGGACAAGAATTTCTGTTACATTCTAGTGCTTGGATACAGCCTACCGCCATCATCATCGCTCTAGCAGAATAACATGCATCCGCCCCGAATGCTATAGCTCTGAATATATCAAAACCAGAAACTATTTTTCCTGAAGTGATAATAGTTATCTCCTTTTTAAGGTTAAAACCTACTAAGGCGTTATATACAAAAGTAAGCCCTTCTCGGAATGGTGTTCCTACAGCTCCACTGAATTCGAGAGGGGCTGCTCCCGTTCCTCCTTCGCCACCGTCCACTGTAATAAAGTCAGGCCTAATTCCAGTTTGAATCATAGCTTTGCAAATAGCAAGAAACTCGCTTCTATGTCCAAGACACAATTTAAATCCCACAGGCTTACCACCCGATAAATCTTGGCATTTTTTTATAAACTCTAGTAATCCAATCGGCGTATTAAAAGCCTTATGGTAGGGTGGAGAATTGACATCTTTATATGGTTCTATATTTCTTATTTTTGCAATCTCGGGAGTAGCTTTTTTAGCTGGAAGTATCCCTCCATGCCCAGGCTTAGCTCCCTGAGATAGCTTAATCTCTATCATTTTTACATTATCGGCTGACGTTCTCTGAGCGTACAATTCTTCTGAAAAATTACCGTCATCTGTACGGCAACCAAAATATCCAGTACCTATCTGATATATAAGATCTCCTTCATACTTGTCATGATATTCTGAAATACCACCTTCCCCTGTATTGTGCGCAAAATGACCAATCGCAGCTCCTCCGTTCAGCGCCATAATAGCATTCTTACTAAGGGAACCAAAACTCATAGCTGATACATTAAAAATGCTTAGATCATAGGGGTGCTTACATTTGTTTCCTCCTACCATTACCTTAGGATGAGGATTCATGTCATGCGCATCGAGGGCAGCAATACTGTGATTGACCCATTGGTAACCTTCTTCATATACATTGAGCTGTGTACCGAAGGGTTCTGTATCTGTCTGACCTTTAGCTCTTTGGTATACAATGTTTCTATTAATTCTAGAAAAGGGTCTTCCATCCGTATCGGGTTCTATAAAGTATTGATAGAGCTTAGGTCTCAGCCATTCTGCAATAAAACGTGTTCTACCTACTAGCGGGAAGTTCCTTGCAATAGCATGTTTCTTCTGAAAATAATCATAAAAACCTAGTAAAAGAATAGGAGCTAATCCAAGGAATATCCAATAAAATCCACTAGATATAAAAAGCCCCAAACCAGCTACGATCAATATAGAAAACAAAGCAAATAAGATAAAACCTCTTCTCATATGTGTAAGCTAATTATAATAAAATGTAAGTGATATAAAGCTGACGATGCGCTTCCTACAAATTGCCAAATAACAGAAACTTAAAGTTATTATAGAAGATTTTTTGCACCCACATCAACTATGTATAAAAATAAGATTATTATTGGATAAGCGAGTTAAAAAATACAATTGTATGAATTTTGACTAGAAAAAGCAGTAATGCTTTGTTCGATAATCAGTTTTGACAAGTAAATCAACCTATAATAAAAATGCTTAAATAAACAAGAGCATATAGTTTATAGAGTTATCATGCAGAAATTTACATATTACTTATAATTATAATATTTTTGTGTATGAACTGGCAGGTACTTATCAGGGGATTCTCTTCTTACATGATTCTAGAAAGATCTATGTCTCAGAACTCTATAGATGCGTATACGAGCGACGTAGAAAAATTAGCTTCCTACTTTGAGATGCCTGATCATAGGAAATCGGCTGTAGAAATTCAATATGATGACTTAGAAAGTTTTCTTGTTTTTCTGAATCAGCTAGGTCTAGGCGATCGATCACAAGCGCGTATTATTTCTGGTATTAAGGCTTTTTATAAATACCTATTAATTGAAGATATGCTCCATGATAATCCTGCAGAATTATTAGAGGGTCCTAAGCTACAACGGAAAATTCCAGATGTACTTTCTGTAGAGGAAATGAACCAATTACTCAGTGCCATAGACATGAGTGAAGCGCATGCTCATAGGAATAGAGCTATGCTAGAAACCCTATATGCTTGTGGATTAAGGGTGTCAGAAATGATCAACCTGAAGCTCTCAAATTTTTACAAAGACGTAGGCTTTATAAAAGTTATAGGGAAGAATGATAAAGAAAGAATTATACCCATAGGAGAAGATGCTATAAAATATATAGATATCTACATTGAGACAGAAAGGGTTCATGTCAATATAAAGGATGGCGAAGAGGACTTTATTTTTCTTAATAGACGTGGTAAACATCTTACACGTGTGATGATATTTACACTTATAAAAAAATATTCTACCCTAGCACAAATAGAAAAACATGTTAGTCCGCATACCTTCAGGCACTCATTTGCAACACACCTTGTAGAGGGCGGCGCGGATCTCAGGGCAGTACAAGAAATGCTAGGACATGAATCCATCATCACGACAGAAATCTATACGCATCTAGACACCAAATTTCTGAAAGAAACGATCATGAATTTCCATCCAAGAAATAAGCAAAAAACCAGTAAGACAAATTGATAGTTATACAGCCTAATTTTTCTATTGCATCGAGAACAAACTAATTTAGAGAAGTCGTCTGATCGCCTGTTTTTGACATCGTGTGATTTGGTTTTGTTATAGAAAGAATAAAATTGCTATTATCGTAGTTTAAAGAGTTAAATTAGCGTCTTTAATTTAATATTTATTTTATTTGTCCGCTTGGTGAAAAATATAAGCTTTTACATATCGTTATTAGTCTATTCGCTACTCCTATATGGTTGTGCTAGGCCTGGTAGTCCTTCCGGAGGACCTATGGATGATAAGGCCCCTTATATTATAGAAGAAAAGTCTGATGCAAATTTTCAAACAAACTTTAGTCCTAAGCAAATCAATCTTGAGTTTTCAGAATACATAGAGCTTAGAAGTGCATTTAAACAGGTTGTTATCTCGCCTCCTACGGAATATCTTATGCAGGTAAAAAGTAGAGGCAAAAAGGTGCAGATAAATTTTAATGAAAAAGAGGTGCTCAAAGATGATGTAACTTACCAAATAAATTTTGGAAATTCCATTGTAGATTACACTGCAGGTAACGAGCTAAAAAATTATGCATTTGTATTTGCAACAGGAGACGAGCTAGACTCCCTCTCTATTTCTGGAAATATTATAGACGACTACACTGGCAAACCTGAGAAAGATATTACTGTCATGCTCTACGACAAGTTAGAAGACTCTATTGTGTATAAGGAGAAACCTTTCTATTTTACTAAAACTGATAATAATGGGAATTTCCAACTTAAGAATTTACGATCTGATACATTTAAGATTTTTGCGCTAAAGGACGGGAATCTCAATTATATTTTTGACAGTCCCTTAGAGAAGATTGCTTATATAGATAGCCTGATCTATCTGGAAGACACTGTATCTTATGAGCTATCTCTAAGAGCATTCAATGAACTACAAGATCAACGAATAAATGAGACCTTAGGAAAGGAACCCGGAATCATAAAGACCTTATTAGAAAGACCTAAAGAGAAAATTCGATATGAGCTCTCGGATACTTTGTTGAATGAAGTAGGATATGCATGGAGAGATAGTTTTTTTATAGAATATACTCCTGTTTCTGATAGCACCTTTTTTCTATATACTGAAATAGATACTTTCAAAATTGCGCCTAGATCAAAAAATAAATCCACCTTACAGATCTACAATACGAAACCATCCCTTACAAAACCCTTCCATCCTAAGGGCGAGTTAAAATTTTTATTTAATAGATCTATAATGGCGTATACCGATAGTCTTATCGTTGTGCAAGACACCTCTGGATCTACGATCAGCAGAGATATAAACGTACTAGGAGGATTACTTTCTATCTCTGGAAACCTGAAGGATACAACTGATTATACGCTCACCATCTTTCCTGGTGCGATCCAAAGTTTCAACAAAGTAAATCTAGATACCATAAATTATGATTTTAAGACAGGTATGCCAGAGCAGTATGGAGAAATAATTATTGACACTAGAAACCTGAAGGAAGAAAACCAATATCTATTCACGCTCACTTCTGGCCAAAATACCTATGAATCCTATATCTCAGGTACAGATACTACAGCTATTGTTTTTACTAAATTAGACGCAGGTGATTATACTTTAGAGGTACTAGAAGATCGTAATGGCAATCAAACATGGGACCCTCAGCACTATATTAGAAAAGAAAAATCTGAAAGAATTATAACGAAAAAGTTAGAAAAATTAAGAGAGGGTTGGGACTTGAATATTGACTTTGATGGTAATAGCTTTGAACAACAAAAAGATCAGGAATGAAACTAAGAGCAGATAATCTAATAAAAAATTATGGAAACAGAACAGTTGTCAATAAGGTCAGTATAGAGGTAAACCAGGGTGAAATTGTCGGATTACTAGGACCGAATGGCGCCGGTAAAACAACCACATTCTACATGGTCGTTGGTTTCGTATCTCCTAATGGTGGACAGGTATACCTAGATGATGAAAAAATAACTAATCTAGCTATGTACAAAAGAGCAAGAAAAGGAATAGGATACTTACCTCAGGAGCCTTCCGTTTTCCGCAAGCTATCTGTGGAGGATAATATCGCTGCCATCTTAGAAATGACTAAATATACCAAGGCGGAACAAAAAGATAAATTAGAATCTCTAGTAGATGAATTTGGACTACATAAGGTAAGGAAAAATACAGGCGATTCTCTATCTGGAGGAGAAAGAAGAAGAACTGAAATTGCTAGAGCACTAGCTTCTGATCCTAATTTTATTCTGCTAGATGAACCTTTTGCCGGTATAGATCCTATCGCGGTGGAAGATATACAAGCCATCGTAGAAAAACTAAAAACTAAAAACATAGGCATACTTATCACAGATCACAATGTCCAAGAAACGCTTTCTATCACAGACCGAGCTTATCTGATGTTCGAAGGGCAGATTCTAAAATCAGGAACAGCAGAGGAACTTGCAGAAGATGAAATAGTAAGAAAAGTATATCTTGGGCAAAACTTTAAACTTAAAAAAAAGGTAGTTCATAATAATGAAAATTCTTAGCCTAGCTTCTTTCGTACTTATCTTAATATGCGCATCTACCTCTTGCGGAGAGTATGACACACTAGAAAGTAATAAGCAAATCATGAAAAGAGTAGACTCTGTCTATTATGCTAACAAAGATTCTTTGCAACTTCTATCCGATAGTCTCTGCGAGAAATTTTTTATAGAATACAAGCAAGAAGCTATTGACTCTATCCGTCCATTAAGATTAGCTGAAATAGAAAGCCTCATAGAAGGAAATTAGATGCGTATTACAACCGTCATATTAATATTATTTTTCTTACCCGCCTGTGAAAAAACACAGGTAAAAGAAGTATTCTTCGAAGAAGAAATCAAAAAAAGATATGCTATTTTTCTTAAAAAAGAGGAGCGCAAATGTAAAATGGATGCAGAATCCGAAGCAGACAGATACATCGATAGCGTTATAGACAGATGGATCAAAAAAGAGCTTATAGACACCATAGATTTCCCACTTAAACCACTGAGGCCAGATCGTCCAGATAAACTGATAAAGTAAAAGTGGGATGAACTAAGTGTAATCTATTCGAAATAGATTATTCAGCATTATTTTATTGAAGCTATATTTTAGTTCATTTATCTATTTTTTCTGTGTACTCGTCTAGTGTATCTAACTTTTACCCTTCTATATATGTTCTCATAATAAACCTACTGTTATGTCTATTATTAGAGTTCTACTTGCTATTATTTTTCCGCCTCTTGCTGTCTTGGATAAGGGGTGTGGATCACTTATTATTACCTTTTTACTAACCCTCTGTGGCTGGGTCCCTGGTGTTATAGCTGCACTTATTATTATTAATAAAGAGGAACACCCTGAATACGCATAATAGAAACTAATAAAATAAATGTTAGCTGCATAAGAAATTAAACTATCCACAAATGAATTCGTTATAACATTAATTAACTTCGGCAAATAATACTTGTCAAAAATATACAATGCTGTACAGATCTTTTCTTCTTCTTTGTTCTGTCCTTTTTACTGCTCCATTATTAGGACAATTATCTGGTGTGATAACAGACGACGAAGGTAATACTTTGCCTTATGCAAGTATCTATATAGAAGGGACCTCTAATGGTACAACCACTAATATAGATGGTTATTATGATTTTGCTCTGAAGCCAGGATCCTATACTATTATCTATCAGTATGTAGGATTTAGCACCGTGAAAGAAAACATAACGATAGATAAACAACCACTCAAAAAAGATATAATTCTATCTGGGCAAGGTGTAAATCTCAGTGAGGTTGTCATAGCCGCTGATGCTGAAGATCCTGCCTATGCAATTATAAGAAAGGCAATAAAAAAGCGTCCCTATTATAAGGACAAAGTAAACTCTTACAAAGCGGGACTCTACATTAAAGGACTTATCCGGACTTCTGATGTGCCAGAAAAATTTTTTGGACAAAGTATAGGAGACATGGAAGGCATCTTAGATTCTACAAGACAGGGCATCATATATCTATCAGAATCTCAATCCGAATTATATTACAAATCTCCGAATAAGTATAAGGAAGTCATGTATGCTTCTAAGGTTGCAGGTTCTGCAAATGGCGTAAGCTTTAATCAATTTGCAGATAGCTATTTTAATTTTTATGAAGAATACCTTAGATTTAGTAGAGATCTTATAACACCTATCGCTGATAAGGCACTGAGTTATTATAAGTACAAGCTAATCCGTACAACTATGGACGATGCAGGTAGAATGATCAATGAAATAGAGGTTATCCCAAAGTCGAAAAATGATCCCATATTTTTTGGTAAAATATACATCACCGAGGATATATGGAACATACACAGTGTAGACCTAAGCTTTGAAGGCAAAGCAGCTAAAAATAATCTTTTCGATACGATAAGTATTAAACAAGTATATGTGCCTATAGAAAAACCAGATACTTGGATGTTATTCTCTCAGATCTTAGATTTCTCCATGGGTTTTCTAGCCTTCAAATTTGATGGTACTTTCTCCTATGTATTCTCTGATTATGAAATAGATCCCGTGATTCCTAAAGACGTATTCAATAACGAGATTTTTCGTGTATCTAAAGAAGCTAACGAGAAAGATACAAGTTACTGGAGCGAAGTCAGGCCCATACCGCTTACGAAAATAGAACTGAAGGATTATGTCAAAAAAGACAGCCTGGAGATTCTCTGGAATACAGAAACTTATAGAGATTCTATCGATCGTATCAATAATAAGTTTAAACTTATGAATCTGCTCGTAGGATATAGTTACGATAAGTCATATAATAGGGTAAGCTATAATTATAATGCCCCCTTGAGTACCTTTGTATTTAATCCCGTGGAAGGATATAAGATAGCGTTTGATCTAGAATATCAAAAATCCGCTAAAAACTTCACAAACTTCTTTACCGTAAATCCAGTCATCACGTACAGTTTTGCAGAGAAGAAGGTCAGAGCACTTGCTAAGATCAGAAAGAAATTTAATAGTATAAATAATGCTACCCTGAATATAGCGCTCGGAAGAAAAACAGAACAGTTCAATTCTGAGAACCCGATCTCCCCTATTATCAATACATTCGCTAGCTTACTTTATAAGACGCATCATATGAAACTCTATGAAAGAGATTTCATAGATCTGAATTACAGCCAAGAATTAGTGAATAGTATATTTATAGACGGTGGCTTATCCTATAATAGACGAAGGCCTTTAATCCTTAACTCTAATCAAAGCTGGGCTAAAAAAGAGTTTAGCTATCCATCTAATGACCCACAAGATCCTACTAACTATGGAGCAAGTTTTGTAGACCAGTCAGCAGCAATATTAAGCTTAGGACTTGTATGGAATCCAGGGCAGAAATATCTAACTTTTGATGAAGTAAGAGTACGATCTAGAAGTGGCGCACCTACCTTCAGCCTACTCTATAATAAGGGTTTAAATCTATTAGGAAGTGACGTAGATTATGATAAAATAAGTCTTAAGATAAAAGATACTAGAGTACGGTTAAGGCTTTGGGGATACTTATCCTATAATATAGAAGCAGGTACATTTCTCAGAAATGAATCTTCTTCATTTATAGACCGATTCCACTTCAATGGAAACCAGGTTTTATTTCTGACTAAGAACGATTATCTAGAAAGCTTTAAGCTACTACCATACTATGCGATGAGTACTAATGAAGACTTCATGCGATATCACCTAGAGTATCATCCCAAAGGTAGGATCATGGATCGTCTGCCCTTACTTAAGAATACGAATGCAAGTTTTGTTTTTTCTTATGCGGGTATTATAAATCAGGCGGATCAGTATAGTGAGATTTCTCTAGGCATAGAACGAATATCTCTACTTGGGATTCCTCTACTCAGAGTAGATTATTCTTGGAGTTTTTCTGATCTGTATCAGGACAGAGGTATCACCATCGGTGTATCTGGAAACTTCTAGATATTATATAATCTATCATACAGAATACCAGATAACTAGCGCAGCGCCAATCTGTATATTTTAATTTGATTTGATATGCTTAATAGCAATATATCTTATATTATACCAATTCTAGTTTAGAATGACGGTAATTATTTATTTTGTTCTTTATGTTCCTTCGTTAAAAAGCCTCG
>ENA-ORXR01000746-ORXR01000746.1-marine-metagenome-genome-assembly--contig:-NODE-746-length-40310-cov-25.077399_pt1 | contig 40310 bp, 20 predicted proteins | sample MGYA00237866_ERZ511479 | MGnify/ENA metagenome assembly ERZ511479
TTTTTACAACTAGGCCCAGAATTGCAGCATGTACGTTGGATTGGCGAGAACGGCTGGCTTGAGATCAAGGAGTTGCAGGGCCGGTTGAGGAATCGAGATGTGAAGGGCTTGGATGTTCCCTCTTCTAACCCAGTTCCGGCGATCAACGAGTTGCCAGAGCCCATGGCTGTCGTGAATGTGGATTCGAACACTCCGGTGAATGTGGATTCGAAAACCCCAGTGGTCAAACTTACCAGGGATGAATTGGCTTTACGCTATCCTCAGCCGCTATCTGAGGTCCTGATTGTTCATGATGAGGATTTCCATATTCTCGAGGCCCTCTTTTCTGGTGGTTTGGTTGACGGTTCGGTCGGTTCGTTTTTGGGCATACGGCAATCTCAACTGCTCGCGCTCGGTTCGTTGAAAGAGTGGGAAATAGCTGCGGTCACTGGTTGGCAGGCCATTGTCCGAGAGCGTTTGGGCTTGGACATGGAGGTCGTTGAGGTTCTGAGCCCCTTGGCGCTTCCAGACGAGGACATAGGCGAGGACAAAGAGGAGCCATTGGAAAGCACCGAGGAGGGCGGGAGCGTTCCTGAGAAAGAGGTGCGAGACGCTGAAGCTGGCGTTCCTTCTGCGTGCGTTGATACAGGATTCATTCCTGAGCATGTTGGCGAGGAAGCCGAGCCAGTTCGGGGCGTGGTGCCTCACGAGATTGTGAAGCAAACGATCGGAGGCACTGATCCCGGCTTGGAATCCGATCAAGATCCTGATTCCCCGCCTACTCCGGTCGAGTGGGGCACTGAGCTTGTGGAGTCTGTTTCGCCTTCTGCGGAGGAGGACGCTCGTCTCATGGAGTCTGGTGCCTTTAGTGGATTAGATGAAGCCCTGCTCGCCTTGCCCATGCAGCGGATTTTAACCGTGGATGAGAAACACATCCTAGAACGCCTGACGCGTCACGGTCTATTTGATGGAACGGTTGGATCGCTTCTCGCCATTCGCGAAGAGGAGGTGATGGCCCTCAGGAAAATGGGAGTAAAAAAATGGAGCCAGATCTCCAGTTGGCAAAAAATCGTTCGTGAACGTCTTTTCCGTGATGGAAGTGCCGCGGGTACCCTGGGGCTCGATGATATTCCTGATGAACAGATGCAACCAGTGGAGCGGGATTTATGTGACCGCCTTGTCGATGAGGGAATCATTGATTGCACCGTGCGCTCCATACTTTATTTATCCATGGATGAATTTTTAAGCGTCGAATACTTTGGGGCGAACAAGTGGAAGAAATTCGAAGAGTTCCGGACCCGTCTAATTTCTGCCTTGAAGCCAGACAGTCATTCGGAAATCCTCGCTCAGCGAACAAGTTGCTTGGCCGAGGAGGATCTCAATCGCCCCATTTCCACGCTCTATCACTGGGGGCGCGGCAGCGGGCGTTTGAATCTGTGGAGGAAGCTAGAGCGCTTGCTTGCGGAGGGGGCGATTCGTGATCGCGTGGGTGATTTTCTTGCCCTCGAGAGGGCTCAGGCTTTAGCGGTGGGTTCAATTGGAAAAGAAACCCTGAAACATGAGTTTCCGCGTTCTCGACGACATATCGAACGGGTTTTGGCACCGACAAATATACCCGATTCCTTTATCGATTTAGAGAAGATTTTGCTATGTGGGCTGCGATCAGCACTCGCTAAAAGTTCGAACCGGGATCGAGGGTTTGTTCTAAAGCGACTTGGTGTCGGTTGCGAAAAATACAAACTACAGCAGGTGGCCGATGTGACAGGAGTTACGCGGGAGCGTGTCCGCCAAATTCAGGTAAAGTTCGCGCTCAAGTTCCCATTTTCAATGAAGGTTCACCCCGAACGAGTTTGGCCTTTGATGGCAGGGAAGTTTGCCGAGGAACTCGCGGAAGAGATGCCGACGCTTCGTTCCCTGTTTCAAGACTTGGCCTGTTTCTCCGGTTTCTTGGAGCTGGCCGGGGGATTTGAGAAAAGGATTTTATGTTTTGCCGATATCGATCTTATTTCGGTGCTCCGAGAGTCGGGCTATCGAAAGCAATCAGTATTTATGCAGGAATTGATGACTCGGTTTCATCTTTCGGAAAGGATCGTTCAGCGGATTCTTAACCAAGCTTGTGTCCAGGGAAAGATTCGGATCTCAGGGGGCTTTGTACTTCTCGAAAGCCTTCCAATGGATCGAAAAGTTGAGTGGTTGCTTGAGTGTTTTCCTCGGGGCTTGACCCGCCTTGATCTCGACCAACTCGTTCAGAGTGTCTTGGCGATGGAGGGCGGGGACGAGCAGATCCGAGGGATCCTGAATCGTGACAATGATGCCATTACCCTAAAGGGCACCTATCGTCAGTCGTCGATCTACGGTCACGAGAAGTATCTAGAATTGGATGATAAGGCTGTGGCGACAGTTGGTGCGCAGGTCGCAGAATATTTGGAGCAGTCGGACCACAATTCAGTCCGTCTTGAGCGCTTGATGAAAGACCTGCTCCTCGACTTCCAGCCGGAGACGGTTGAGCATATGTTGCGAAAACGTGCCGAGGAGTTCGGTTTGGTTTGGAAAGGTAAAAGTAGAGCTCGAACCATCGGTTTGGCGGGAACCGCCAAAAGAGTGAATCTGGATGAATATGTTTTTCGTATTGTGGCGAAATCTCCCAATGGTCTCACCGCTGATGAGTGTGCCCGGCGTATGCACCACCGAGCGCATTACTACGTGAACATGATTCTGCAACGTCTGGCCACGGCCGGCCGTTTATTCCGGGTCGAACGAGGTGCTTATATGTCAGACAAGGCCTTTCTCAAACATATGAAGCCAAGCTTCAAAACGATCAGGAAGAGGACGCGTGCATGCTTGAAAGAGGCTGGTTCCAGGGCCGTTTATATCCCCTACATCCGAATGCTGTTACAGCGTGAGGATGAACTGCATTGTTCTTCCGAGCAGGTGCGATCTATTTGTCGTTTGCTGGAAAAGGACGGGGAACCGGTGGCGTTGAATGGTTGGCTCATCGGCACAGAACCGCCCCGCTGGGGGCAGCTGTCCGAAGTGTTTCATTGGGCTGGAGACAATGCGAATGAAGACCTGATGGGGGCCGTTCGAGGACAAGTTATTGCCAGCCACCAGGCGCTTCAGCGTGCGAATTCAAACCACAAGGCCGACACTCATGATTAAACAACACGGGCCCTATGCGAATCCGAGCGAGCGATGGGCGGCGGAAACCCTTGAGGCTGCGCTCCCCGCCGCCGAAATTCATACCAACCTCCTGCTGATCTACCGGGGCAATACCTACGAGGTTGATCTCATGGTCATCACCGACTGTGAAGTCTTTCTAATCGACGCGAAAGGCTACACGGGGCGGGTGGAGGTCAAACAAGGCTATGTGGTTGTCGATGATCAAAATTTCCCGGACAACTGTCTGCATAAGATCAATATGCACGCGAAGAAGCTGCCTCCGGATTTCAGTCATCATACCGGAATGGAAGCGCCTTGGTTCTTCGGAGCTGTGCTGATCACCGGCGACAAGGGCGAGAATATCGAACTGGTTCGCCCGAATCCAAGCCAGCCGGTATTTTTGATGGCGGAGCTGATTGAGCGGATCAAGCAGCCCATTGCCAAATCAAAAAACAGGCCTGTCACCACCGAGTTCAAGTCCAAGTTAACTGAATTCCTCGGTCTGATTTTGGAACCCAAGAATCTTTCAGAATCCAGCTTTGGGGATTTCGAAATTGTGGACCGTGAGAGAGGAAAGAAGTTGGGCTGGGAGACCTGTCTCGGCCGACATTCCGTTTTGAGTATGCAGCGCGATTTTGAGTTGCAGCTATTCCGGAGAGATTCCGTGGAGGATCCCATCGCCGCGCACAAAGCCCTGTCGCGTGAATATGAAGTATTGCACGCACTGCGCCGAGTTCCCGGCGTGCCGAGGGTGTTGCCGATCCTGCGTGATGCTGAAAAGCGACAGGAAGCTCTACCGATCCAAGTTCTTGAAGGGCGCGAGAGTTTTGCCGAATGGCTGGATTCGGCTCCGAGTGACGGAGAGAAACTCACCGTCATTCAGGCGTGTGCCCGAATTCTCTCCCAGGCCCACCTGAACGAGCACTTTCACGGGGATTTTTCTGGCGAAGTCCTCCATGTCCTGCCGGCCGGAAGCGTCCAGATTCGAGGCTTTGGTAAACAAGGTGGTGAATTTGAAGCTGGCAAAGCAACAGACGCTGTCGGCTTGGCGCGGTTGGCTGCAGAACTTTTATCTCCATCCGCTCTCGAGCATCTGGCTGCGGGAAAAGGGAAGTGGGATGTCTTGCAGCAACTCGCTCCGGAACTCCTCGAATGGATGAAGCTAGTCGCAGAGGGGAAGGAGCCAGATATCTTCTCCTTCGATCCGGTTTTGGGTAGAGCCGATCTGACCCCGGAATCTGAAGATGTTGATGAAGGTGTGCTACTCCTGCAATCCGGTGAAATCCTCAACGACACCTATCGGCTTGTCCGGCCACTAGGGGAAGGTGGCACAGGGGCAGTCTGGGAAGCAGAACATCTACTCGGTGACTTTCCTTGCAGCATCAAGTTTCCATATGTCGGCGACGAGGACTCGGGTATCGCACAGTCGGAGTTTCAAACCTTGGCGAGGTTGTTCCATCCGAATATCGTTCGGGTATATTCTTGTGACCCAGTTGGCTCCACCGGCCAACTGATGATCGTCTCCGAATTTGGAGAGATGACGTTACGCGAGGCAATGCAGGACCGGAATAGCCTTGAGCGCAGCCAGTGCGAAGAATGGTTTCAAGGGTGCATCCACGCCCTCGAGTATTTAAGGAAGCTTCCGGAGCCGGTTGTTCACAAAGATATCGCTCCACGGAATATCGTTCTCAGCGGAGACATGGCCCGCCTGATCGATTTCAACATGGCTCACCTTGAGGCCGAAGATATCGGGTCCCCGAAATATCAACTTCCCGCGGCTATGGAGAGGCAATGGAACTGGTCGAGCGACCTTTTTGCTCTTTGCCTCTGCTTCTACGAGCTGTCTGAGGGATATCCTTTCGAGGACTTTCGCCCCACTCACAATGAGTCATTCGTTGCAACGAGTCGGTTGTTTAGTCCGCGCACATGGGGGCGAATTCTCGACGTGCTTCGTGGGCGATTTCCCCAAGAGGGAGAGCTGTATGCAGAGTTTTTCGCCTTCGCACGCGCCGGAATCTCCTTGGAGACCGGACTGCCTTCGGCCTTTCTGGAGGAGATCGGTCTGAAAGGGAACCAAACTCCTTTCCTCATGGCAATCCTGCTTGATAACGGCGGGCGTCTCACAAAAAAGCAACTGATCCAGAAGACGCTGAGGTGGAAAAACATGTCGGTATCTTTAAAGCATAAGACAAGCTACGGTGCGGCCCTGGCAAATATGCGCAACGACGGGTTTCTCGACTATCCCCGTAATGTGAAAAAGAAAGGGGCCCGTGTGTACGTCGATGTTGCTCCTCGGATCCTTGAGTCTTGGCAGGCCTTTTGCAGCTAAAAATCTTGGGGAGAGCCCAGGGATGAATGAATGATCTTGCCCATTATACCGGTTTCGGAGATTCATGAATCCTATGGCAAAGGATTCTCACACAGAGCGGCTAAGTAAGCTGTTGGAGCTAGCGAATATCGAAGGCGGATCTCTTTGGAAGGTCCGAGAGGATGTTTGGATGCACGCGTTCGACTATGAGAGCGGCCGCAAACACCATCCAGGGCTCTGTCTACGCACTCGGAAAACGGCCAATTTTTACGAGCCAATTCCCATGTTACAGGGCGGTTCCAGGCCGCGGGAATTTGATGACATTGCAGTGAAGGGCTTTGGCTCTGGTAAAAGTGAGCACGCCTTGACGTACTTTGGAGGTCAGGTCGCGCCGGTGCCCGTGCGGCAGTTCGTGAAGCCTGCTGAAGATTGGGATCATACCCAAGTCGAAGGAAATTGGTGGGACTCAAGCCAGATCGTGGCGAACCCAGAAAAGCCGCGACTCGACGCGGCGGAAATGAACCAAGCGGTGACTTGGATCAAGCGGAGGTTGGGGTCATGAGTGCTGAGGCCTGGGTCGAATGGAAAGAGCGTTGCGCCGCGGAGCTGTGTTCCAAGGAAACGCAGGACTATTTGTATGAATTTGGCAGAACGCGATTCCACTCCATTTGCAGGAAGCGTTGGTCGGGCGACATGAAAATCAAACTTTCCGATGCCCCGTCGGCGGAGTGGGGGCTTCTGGAGAGTCATGCAGTATTCCCGCGAAGTGGGGCATGGAAGCGGTACAAGGATCGAATGTTTGAAACCGCCGAAGCTGACGGCTTTGAAAAAGGGCTGGAGGGATACGCCTTCAAAATGCTTGCAACAGCAATTACCGTCCTGGCCAAGAAGGAGCTTCCATCGTGGAAATCTGGGGACGAACCGGTGGGGGACGGTTCCTCGGGAGCAACTCGGATTGATTTCTTTTTTTGCGGGGAGGATGGCCCATCAGAGTCTGTTTATGCGCAGGAGGTCGCGGAAATTGCGGCCGATATGGCGAAGGACATAGCGCTTGAGCCCAGGGAGGAAGTCTTTCTGGTCGCCATGGAACTCGGTTTGGGGCTCAATGATGTAAACGTTCTCCGCGCCCTCGAAATGCCGAAATCGACGGTCTATGACCACCGAACACGCTTTATCTCGCGGATCGGCAAACTGGTCACGGAGGAGTTTGCCGGTCAGGACGACGATGACGAGACGCGTCGCGATGTGACTTTGGGCATTCTGGATGAACTCAAAAAGCGGACTTTTTCGAAGTTTATTTCGGAACGACGGCACCCGGAACTCTTCAGGAAGGCAGAAGGACTTGATCCATCATGAGAAATTTGCCGAAAAGACCCGCACGGAACGTTCCAGAGCAGCAAAAACAGCGCTTTTTGAGGTGGTTGGAAGCTTGGGAGGAGCACCAAGCCTTTGCTGCGATCGAGTTTGAACCCTCGGAAGGGTCTGGGGGCTCGATCGATCGAGAACGGCTGGCATCTTTGATCGAACCGTTCGACTCGCAGCTGGTGGAAGGCCAAATCCGATTGATGCCGGCCCATGGTGAAGAGGAGCCCTTGCTGGTTCTTTTGATCAAGCCATGGAACGAGGCCGACTATTTGGTCGCTCCGTTCACCGCCATCGGCGAACCCGCCACCCCGACCGAGCTCAAGTTGCGGGACCACATGCTCTATTCGAGCCTCTGCCTCTGGAATACCCGTACGCTTCCCAGGATCTTACTATCTGAAAGCTGGGTTGTGGATGAATGCGATGAGTCGGAGATGGCGGATGTTCACGCCATTCTTGAAGTCGCCATGCTTGGATCCGATGTGCCGGAGCATTTGCTGGAGAAGACGGGAGCGCCGATCTTTCGTTCGGAGGATCCGCGGATCGATTACCAGGACCAGTTTCTGCGTGCGTTCGGGGCATGGATTGCATCGGTCCCAAGTACTAAGCAGCCAGCAGGAGAACTCTTCACCCTCCACTTTTCCGCTCCATCGCCGAATGCGTTGGCCGCCTCAAGCGGCCATACCGAGTTCATGAAAGAGGAGAACTGGTTTGAATCAGATCCCCGCACCCACTCCGTTGTTTTTTTCCCGCATCAGGATAGCGAGCATCTGGAGTGCAACCTGTACACGTTGGGGATCGCGGATACGCGGTCCTCAGAGTTTGATGGTTACGTGCTGCAGTTCAAATCTGGCGAACGTTCGGCTCCTGTTGAAGGCGGCCGGGTTGTCTTTAAGCGCAACGCCGACCTTGAAGACATCTGCTTCACTGGTCCCAATGGGGAAACGATCCGTTTGGCTCCAAAAGGACACTAGTGAGACCCATTTTCGAGATCGAACGCCTCGCGCGCTCCATGCCGGACAGCCTTTGGCATCTCCCAGATGATGAGTTGGCCGCGCTACGGCTTAACCCGCCTCTGGACCCGATTGTGCTGGATGGCGTGCATGCCGAAACCTTGGTTCGCTGCTGGCTTTATCGATTGCAGGATCGGCCCGAGGGCCTGCCGCAGGCTTACTGGGATCGCCTCCAAAGAAATTGGATGCCAGTACGAATGACCGCCTTTCCGAGGCCGGCGTTGGGAGGAATCGATGGTGGCAAGAAAAAGAAGCTCTTCGCTCAGGCCCAGAAAGGAATCGAAGCCCTTTCAGGGGCAGACGGGCTGATCCCTGTGGTGATTGGGGATTCCTCCATCGCGATCCCTTTTGAAATCCGCCCGCGGGTGGGCGACGAGAGTCTGGTCGTGGATGGGGAGGGCCAGCCGGTCGCTTCGTGGAGTTCGGAAGACTCGTGGCTGCACGGTTCAGGGATGCAACTTAAGCTGCTTGTCTCCATTGATGAGTCCGTAACTCCACTTGAGGGTCGCAGCTTTGGTCTTCCAACGTATATCGCCTACTTTGCAAGCCAGGGTGTTTTAGACGGTCCCATCGACCCATTCGCTTTGATCGCCACCGGAGGATTGACCGTCTCCGTTGATTCAGTGGCGGGCGTGGGTCTAAAACGGAAATTGGCGGAGACTATTGGCGCCAATTTCATCGAACCAGCAGACCTTCCTTGTACGCTTGATGAATTGCCGAACGCGTTATCTACAGCATGCAAGGAAGCTTCCGGCGGCACACTGTCTGCCTCGGTGTTTTTAGAACTTCTCGCGGATTTGGAAGATCAAATAAAAGAGGGAACCATCCGCTATGAAGCCGCCAGCAACAAACTTGAAAAATGGCAGGAACGTTTCGTCTCCACCGGCATTCTGGGTCCAGACGCGCTTGCCAGAGCCCACGTGATGCGTGGGAGTTTGCTCAACCATTTGGGCCAACCCGAAGAGTCGGACCGAGCATTACAAGACGCCTTGGCGGTCGAAAACGCTTCCCACCTTGATCTGGTCGACGCGATGAACACGCGCGTGGTGATGCTTGCGGATCGTGGACAGATCGAGCTCGCAAGGGAGTCTGGAGAACGTTTACTTGAAAAAATCGAGGGGCAATACCTGAACGGCGCTTCTGCGCTCGACCGAGCTCGTTCCCTCTTGAAATGCCAAGGTGCGATTGCAGCACAGTGCTATTTGCATCTTGAGCTGGCAGGAAAGTTACCGGCGGGAGAAACACGGAGACTGATGTGTTCGGCAATCGGTCTTGCTCAAGAAATTGAATCAAAAAAGGACATTGCGATGGACCTCGCGCAGCTCGGTTTTATTGATGCCTTGCTGGACCCGACGAGGAGTTTGGCCGCGTGGGAAGAAATCGATGCCCGGCTCGCTTCATTGGGAAATTCGGGGGTTGTCAGCCGTCAGTTTCACATGCGGAATCGCTGGTTGGCCGCGTGGCGTCTGTTCTTTTCTGGGGATCTGGAGGGAATTCCCGCGGACTGGTCGAGTTTCGGTTTCCCATCCTTTGAGTGGCTCCCCGGTATCTGTGCGAAATACAAGGGGGCTCTGATATCCCTGGAGGACATTGACGCAGCTACTTCGATCTTCGAAGAAGGGATCAGGCTTTTAGAAGGCAAACGCGCTCCCTTCATGCAGATCATGGCGGCAGGAGTTGCGATGGAGGGGGCGAGGGTGCTTGAGGACAGGCGGAAGGAGTGGCTTCGTAAAGCGAAGCGCATTTTTACCGAGCACGCAGGCTTCTCTTCGCCATGGCACAACTCGGAGAGCTGGATGACCTACTGCGACAGTATTGAGACAGGCACTCCTTGTGACAACCCGCAGCGTATTTTCCCGTACTAAATATTGAATCAGCCGGCCCCTATAGACCGGGGGGCGTGATGCCGTGTTCCTGTAAGATGCGGGCAACTCGATTGGTCCTGTGTCGCCGGTATTCTCGATCAACGATGGCGGAACTTTTGGCGATACATTTTGCGCAAAGTGCTCGAGCGAACCCTCGACCCGTCAATACTTTCTACTCCGTTCCCTCAGCCTCTCTTCGGCGTCATTTTCTTTTTTTAATATGCTGCGGCCCCTCATAGGACGTCAACATTGTGGGAATATAATTTATTAATTATCTTGCACTGCATTTTAGTCATAGCCTAAGATGTCCAGTAGCGAAGAGGAGGTTTTCATTGATTAAGTATGTCCATTTTTACAGATTGCCCTGTGCGATTTTCGGGCTTTGTTTTTTGCTCTGGCATTTTTCTGGCACTGCCGTCGCATTGGAACTTTTGGCAAACTCTTCAACGAACTCCCTAGGTTTGTATGATGTCGAGGTGACTTATAATCAGTCCGCGGGAGAAAGTTTCTCCTCATTTGGATTTCAAATACAGTATGATGAACAGCGGTTGGAACTATCCAATTTCCAGTTCAACCCACAATTTGATTCTGACGGCCTTGGTGGAGGGCCTCTTCTTGAGCAAACACCTAATGGCTACGTTCTTGCAGGTGCCAATATCGGATCTAGCACCCCTCAGGCCGGCTCCCTGTTAACATTTCGAGCTGAAATCCTTGATGGCCAAGCTCCTGCAACTCTCGAATTTGGCAAATTGGAGGGAAATTTAGCGGGATTCACCGACAGGACCTGCCAGGAGATTTCAGCCATATTACCCGGGAATTATATGCTCGGAGAGAATGCAGGAGGCTCGATTGTGGGGACCGTATGGTTCGACACCAGAAACCTTGGTACTCCTGATGGTGTTAACATGGCATCACTGGCGTTTAAAGAGGTGCGTGTTTTGCTGGAAACATTGAACCTCTCATCGTCGCCACCGGACTATCTCCCTTTTTCCGACGTCACCACCGACGCACTTGGGCTATACGAATTCGATGGCTTGCCAGCAGGGGAGTATCTTCTGCATTTAGATGAATCTACGATTCCTACAGGCACTACGTACACGACAGATTCGAAATACATCATAACCATCTCCAACCAGACCCCGTTTGTAAGATACTTTGGCCTCCTTCTTAAAGGACCTTCGGCGGTCGAGTTGCAATGGGCTGAGGCACGGGTTGACCAAGACGCTTCCCTTTTTGAGTGGTTGACTATCTGGGAAGATAATGTGCTTGGGTTTTTCGTCAGTAAACTCACACCGAATGGCCCGGTTGCAACGCACGAACAGCTGGTTTTGGCCAAAGGGGGAGGTCGGTACAAGGTACTTCTTCCAGATGTTCGTTCAGGCGTATATTTGCTTGAGGAATTGAGTACAAATCTCGATCGAAAGACGATTGCCATTCTGATTCCTGCACTCGATTCGCCACCAAAAGGCGAACCAATCGAATTTGTCCCTCTTCCGTACCGTCGCCCTCTGGAATGGATGTCTCAACCGGAGGTAAACTCATATTTGGTACAATCCGAGCAACCAAGCCCAGCCATTCTTGATATAACGGTCCCCTTCGAGCCTATGCGCTTAATCCCTGAAACGGTTTCACCTGTAACAGGTGCGCCCTCCGCCCTGTATTTCAGTCCGGATCCCGGCCGCCGGCTGCGACTGCAGGCCCCGACCGCCTACGCAGACGAACTACTTCAATCCAAAGAGTGAATGGGAGGTTTTATGCGTAAAATCAGAGACACAAAATTGCTCATTCGAGCCGGCTTTTCCTCCATAGCTCTCCGTGGGATATTCCTCGCCCTGCTTTCTCCCGCAGCGGGCTTACTCGCCGCCCCTCCAACGGTCCAAAACCATACGATTAATCAGGATGGGGACGGACAACGCTCCCAAATAGCCTCATTAGCCTTCACCTTCGATCAGGATGTCAGCGAAAGCCTGGATGCTGAGGACCTCGTCCTTTCTCGTGAGGGCAACCCGCTTTCGGAGGGGACTGCCGCACTCACTTATATCCCAGCCAGCAATCTGGCCGTTTGGACTTTCCCAAACTTGCAGAACCAAGTTCTCCCCGATGGAAACTACACGGCGACGCTTCTTGGATTGAATGTGGAGAATGCTGCGGGCGAATTGCTCGACGGGCAGGGTCAAAACAATCCCGGTTCCGACTATGTCTTCCAGTTCTTCAGTCTCAAAGGCGACCTTGACGGTGATCGGGATGTCGATTTTCTCGACACCTGCATCCTACGCGACGCTCTTGGCACATCGACCAACTCCCCCGACTTCGAACCGGGCGCCGATTTCGATGTGAACGGAACCATTGGCGATCCAGACGTGGCAATCTACCGCGAGCACTTCCTGGACGTGCTGCCACCACCGCCTGCCATTCCTCGTGTTGACGCTTCAGTCACGGAAACCGACCAAGGAACAGTCACACTTACCGGCGAGGCTGACCCCAATACCCCACTGGTCATCGTCAACGGAGACCAAACTACCGTTGTCACGACCGAGGCCGATGGCACCTTTTCAGCTGAGGTGCCACTCAACAGCAATGGCATCAATCATATCGCGGTTAACACCATCACCACCAATGGGATCGCGAGTGTCGCCATCCCAGTCACCATCAGCCAAGATGTCGGCCCGCCCTTTCTGTCCCTCCTCACCCCGCTGGACGGCTCACAGACCTTCGAGTCGGAAATTCCGGTGTCCGGTTTTGTTGGCGACATGATTTCCGGCTACGAGGGGCTGATGGTGGTCATCGACAATGGTGGCCTGAGCACCAACGCCACGATCACCCCCGGCATCGGCGCCAACGGACGTTTCGACCTCGAATCCATTCCCCTCCTTCCCGGCCCAAACGACATCACCGTCACCGCCACCGACCGCCTCGGCAACAGTACCTCTATCGTCGTCACAGTGACCCGCGAAAACTTTACCGGCGGGGAGCCCAGATTAGTGGAAATCTCCGGCAATCTTCAAATGGCCCCGCGCGACACCGAACTCCCCGAACCTCTCGTGATTCAAGTGGTTGACGGCGCTGGCGACCCCATTGCCGGACAAGTCGTCACCTTCGCCGTCGAACGCGCGGGTGGCACCCTCTTCCATCCCGAGGACGTCAACGACGATCCCCAAATCGTGCAAACCTTCACCGACAGTAATGGGATCATGTCTGTCACATATTTACTCGGAAGCGAGGCCGGCCCCAATATCCACTGGGCACGCGCCACCGCCGAAGGGGTGGATGGCGAGGTCCTGTTCCGCGCCACCGCGCTCCCCGGGCCTCCCAGCCAGATCGACATCACCATGGGGGATAACCAGCGGGGCGAAGCCGGATCCCGTGCGATGGAGAACCTGCGGGTCTGGGTCCATGACGGCCTCAACGGCATCCCCGATGTGCCCGTCAATTTCCAGATCAAGCAGGGCAATGGACGCGTAGACGGCCTCCAATTCGCAACAGTCCTCACCGATCAGACGGGTCACGCAAACATCCCCTTCACCTACGGGCTCTTCGGAGGCATCCAAACGATCAACGCCAACTTCATTGGAAACCTCGAGGAGGGCGTCACTTTTACCCTCTTTGGCGTACGTCGCACCGAGGACCTCCCCACCACCTTCAATGGCATCGTGCTCGACAATTCTAATCTGCCAATCGGTGGCGCGGAGGTGATTCTCTCCTCGGGAAGCACAGCCTTCCCGATGGTCAAAACCGGACCAGACGGGGTTTTCCAGGTGACCGACATCTTGCCCGGTGCGGCCCACCTCCGCGTCATCGGCAGTCCAGACGGTGGAGGGATCACCCTCGACGGCGAACCCGTGGACGCTCCCCGCTACCCGGACCTCGCCTATAGCGTCACCGTCGTCGCCAACGCTGCGAACAAACTGCCCGTCCCCGTCTGGCTCCCTCCTCTAAACCCCGTAAACAAGGTCGTCTATGACGGCACCTCGCCCATCACCCTCACCGTGCAGGGTCTTGAGGGCGTTGAATTCTCCATCGAGGCCGGTTCCGTCACCCTCGCCGATGGCAGCATGCCGAGCCCGGACAATCCCGTTACCCTCAGTCTCGATCAGGTCCACGTCGACAACCTGCCCATGCCGCTCCCCGACGGCATCGCCTTCCTCTTCGCTTGGACCCTGCAGCCGCCCAGCATGATCCTGAACCCGCCCGCCACGGTTCAGTTGCCAAACTTCAACGCTCTCGCGCCCGGTGCTTCGGCCAACGTCCTCAGCTTCAACCACGACACCGAACGCTTCGAAGTCATCGCCAACGCCCGCATCAACTCCGACGGCTCCCTCCTTAAGACCCTGCCTGGGGAAGGCGTCGGCTTCTCCGGCTGGGGCGGCGCCTGCCCGCCGTATACCTTCGGGGAGGACATCGGTATGGATGGCAACGACGACGGAACCAATGGGGTAGCCATGGGAGAAACCGGAGACCATCACTGTGGAGGAGAGGGCGATGTACCAGGCACTGTAGGCGACCCCGTGTTCATCGGTACAGGCGAAGTCTACGCCAACGAGACCGACCTTGCCATCCCCGGGCGCGGCATCGACTTCAAATGGACCCGTAGCTACCGTAGTCGTTACAGTTACGATGGCCCCATGGGTTACGGTTGGGACCACGCCTACAACCGCCGCCTAGACTTCCCCGAAGATCCCGAAGAAGGCATCCGCCTGATGAACGGTGACGCCCGTGTCGATACATACGAGCCACAGTTCGACGGGACGTACATTTCCCCTCGAGGGTTTTTCAACAAGCTCATCCCCAATCCGGATGGCACCTACACCCTCCGCGAACGCGACGGCTTTAAGTCCATCTTCAATGCACGCGGCCAGTTGACCGCTCAGCAGGATCGCAACGGGAACCAACTTCAGTTCCGCTACGACGATGGTCGACTCGACTTCGTGATCGACACCATGGGGCGCGTGATCGACATCATCCATCAAGACAACGGACGGATCGCCGGCATCCGCGACTTCATGGGCCGCGAAGTCCGCTACACCTATAACGGCAATGGTGACCTCGTCGCTGTCCGCTCCCCCGTCGTGGTGGGAACGTCCAATGGTAACGACTTTCCTGAGGGCAAAACCACCCGCTACTCCTACTACGAAGGCTACGAAGGCGACCGCCTCGAGGAACTCAACCACAACCTCGCGACCATCACCGACCCCAAAGGGCAAACCTACGTCTCCTACCAGTACTACACCGATCCCAATGACTATCAATTCGACCGGGTGGTCACTCACCGCTGGGGTGGGCAGGATCAGTTCATGAGTTTCTCCTACGCGGCCCTCAACACCAACGCCCCACCGAACGCCGCGCTTGCCCGTGTTCAAACTACGGTCTTCGACCGCAACGGCAACCAGGTTGTCTACCTCACCAACGAAGGGGCTCGCATTATCGAGAAGCGTGTCCGAACCAACCGCAATATCAACCCCGACGACCCCGAGGAATTCGTCACCTCCTACACCTTCAACAAAGACGGCCTCCAAACCAGTATCACCTACCCCGAGGGCAATACCGACACCTTTGTTTACGACGAGGACAACACCGATCGCTACCAACAGGGTAACCTCCTGCGTATCGTTCGTACTCCAGGCGCACGCCCAAGTGACCAAAACCGAATCGTCACCTCCTACACCTACGAACCAGTCTTCAACCAAGTCCGCACCATCACCGAACCTCGCGGCAACGACACCTCCTACAATCCCCAAAACGGTGGAGCACAATCGGCCGACCGCTACACCAAGACCTTCTTTTACGACTACGAAGAGGGTGACAACCTCGTCGCCATCGCCACCGAACTCGGCGGCGACGCCACCGGACTCCTCCCGCTCCTCGTCGGACGCGGCATGCAGGTCAACGCCGGCGACCTCAACGGAGACGGCCAGATCAGCCCAGTCGCCGGCAACGTCATCGGCTGCCGCTACCCCGATGTTCTCCTCGTCGATGGCACCACCCAAGAGATCATCGAGGACTACCACTACAATCCGTTCGGCCAGAAAACCAAATCCATCGATCCCGAGGGCAATGTCACCGTCATGCGCTACCATCCGGAGAGCGATCCCGACGGCGACGGGGCAGGCATCACCGGCGGACGCGACACACAGACCGGTGGTTACTTGTCCACTACCATCGTCGACGCCGAGGACAGCCCCCGTCGCACCAACCCCGTTCCGCCCGTTGCCATCCGCAGCGAACGCTTCTACGATCCCGTCGGCAACCTCATCCGCTCCGTCGACGGACGCGGCAACGACACGATCTTAGAGGTCAACGAACTCAATCAAGTCGTCAGCTGCGGCCTTGAGCAGCCTTTCCGCTTCGAAACCCGCTTCTTCTACGACGCCAACGACAATGTCACCCGCAAGGAGGTCGCCAACGTCGATGTCAACGGACCCGATCTCGATGGCTTCGTTACCACCGACTACGAATACAATATCCTCAACGACCGGACCGCCACCCATCGCGAGGTCTCCACCAAACTTACCCTCACCACCCGTTTCGACTACGACCGAAACCAGAACCTCACCCGCGTCACCCAGCCCGAAGGCAACGTCGTCTTCACACGCTACGACGAACGTGACCTGCCCTATACCATCACCCGTGGATTCGAGTCCGACGAGGCCAGCACCATCACCATGACTTACGATGGTAACGGCAGCCTTGCCCAACTCCTCGATGCCGCCGATAACAACGGAGACGGTCAAGGTGAGACCACCATCTACAGGTATGACGGCTACGACCGCCAAGTGTCGGTCATTGATGCCGTTGGCAACGAGACCCGCACCACCTACGATCCTCTCGGAAACATCGTCGATCGGCAGCGCTACGGCCCTCTCAGCGGTCCCTCGCGCGCCAACAATGCCATTGCCGGCAACGTCACCCTCGAGCGTAAAGAATCCTCCTTCGACGAGCTGGGGCGCCCGTTCCAAACCGACACCCACCTCTTCGCCAACAATGCCGACGTCGGTCCCGAAGGCCCGCTCACGCCCGGTGACGGGAAAGTCACCACCCAAGTCCTCTACGACCGCGACAGCCGCCAGGTGGCCTTTACTGACGACAATATCCACAGCCGCTTCCTGGAGTACGACGGGGCCGATCGCCTCGTCCGCTCCACGGATCCCGTCGGCAACGTCCGCGAGATGCGTTACGACGAAAACAGCAATCCCGTCCGGATCACCGAGACCGATATCAGTCCCGAGGGCGTCGTGCCCGACGAAGTCTTCGTCACCCGTCATGTGTACGACAATCTGGATCGCCTCACGGCCACGACCGACAATCTCAGCAATACCAGTCGCTTCTTCTACGACAGCCGCAACAACCGCACCGGCATCACCGACAATCTCGGCAACACCACCGAGAGCATCTACGACGGCATCAACCGACTTCTCGCCACGCATCAGGACCTCCGCGTAGGCGGCACCGGAGCGGGTGGCCTCGATACCAGCAACCCGGAGAATCCGGATGGGCGAAATACCGTCAGCCGCGAATGGGATGGGAACTCCCGTCTCGCCGCCCTCATCGACGACAAGGGCAACCGCACCGGCTACGGATACGACGCCCTGGACCGCAAGGTTGTCGAGCGTTTCGCCGACGATACCAGCAAGCGCTATAGCTACGACGCCGACAACAATCTCCGCCGCCTCACCGATCAAAACGGCAGTGTCCACACCCGCACTTACGATGGGATTCACCGCCTTGTCCGCCGCGAGATCGTCCGTGGGACCGGTGTTTTCGGGACTACCTTGCAGACCTTCGAGTACGACGGTCTTTCACGCAATACCCTCGCCACCGACAACAACGACCCCGACAACATGGCGGACGACAGCACGCTCATCCACCGCTATGATTCTCTCTCCCGGGTTCTCGAGGAGGAACAGAACGGCAGGGTTGTCGGCTCCTCCTACGATGGCGTCGGCAACATGCTCGCCTGCACTTACCCAAATGGACGCGTCGTCACGACCAGTTACGACGACAACGACCGGATGAAGCGCATCACAGAGGATGCGGATGGCAGCATGATCGCCGAATACGACTACCTCGGCAACCGCCACCTCGAGCGCCGCCATGGAAACGGCACGCGTATGACCTTCCACAACGGAGCCGGCGACGCCAACGGCTACGACGGTCTGCGCCGCAACATCCGCGTCGTCCACCGGAACGCCAATGGCGACCGACTCATGGGCTTCGCCTATGGCTACGATAAGATGCACAACCGGCGGTACGAGCTCGATCTTGAGGCCCAGACCGCCGACACCTACCAGTACGACTCCGCCTATCGCCTTGTCGACGCGCAATACGAAACCCCGCGCGCGGGCGTTGTTGGCCTCCCCAACAACGAGATCACCAACACCGATGTCGCTGGCCTCGCCGGAATCGCCGAGTCTCTCTATACCCTCGACGGTATCGGCAACTGGGCTGCCTTCACCGAGGCCGGAAGCACCCAATCCGTCACCATCAACGAGATGAACGAGTACGCGGCTGTCGGTCCCACCGCTCGGTCCCATGATGAAAACGGCAACCTCCGCATCAATGGCGATAGCCGCTACCGCTACGATGCCCTCAACCGCCTTGTTCTTGTCCGACCCACCTCCGCCAGAAACGTCGAGACCTACGCCTACGATGGCTTGAACCGCCGTGTAGAACGCTTCGCCGAGGGCAGGCTCACGACCTATCTCTACACAGACGATCATGTCTGCGAAGAACTGGAGAATGGAAGTACGGCCCGCCAATTCGTCTACGGTTCATTCGTTGATGAGGCAATCCAGCTACAATCATCCGGTGATGCCTATTTCTACATGCAGGATTCCCTAGGCTCCACCAAGGGACTCTCGGATGCTGCTGGAAGCGTGGTGGAGAGATATTCGTACACGGCCTACGGGTCTGCCAATATTACTGATGCATCAGGTGCCATCATTGATGAAAGCCTTATAGGGAATCCCTTTGCCTTCACCGGACGTCGTTTGGAATCCGCTACCGGCCTTTACTACTACCGCGCGCGATTCTACTCCCCCGAGTCAGGTCGATTTCTCCAGCGTGATCCACTAGGGTATATGGACTCAATGTCCTTATATGGATATGCGAATCAAAACCCCATAAATTATATAGATCCCTCAGGCGAGCTTGCCCCTGTAATAGTCTTTGCGATTCAAGCAGCGCGAATAGTTGGTACAGCTTGGGCAGCATATGAAGGCGCTAAATATACAATGGATGCTGCTGGTATTGTCTCTGATCCTTGCGAGAAGAATAAGCTTGCAGCCTTGGCGGGAATAACTGCGCCATTCGCCGTCGAGGCAGTATTGTCGAGATATAAGATCTTAGAACGTCTGGCGGCGTCAGGAAATCGACTTGCAGGAAGACTATGGCGAGAAGTGGTGGGCTCAAATAGGCCAGGTCGGCCTGACTTTTATGTTAGACCGGACGGAACGGTTGTGCCTTCGACGGGATATCGTCACGTAAGTTCTGAAGCGGAGTATCTCAATGACTTGGTGAATAGTGGCGAAATTCCAGCAAATCCTGATGGGACCTATTTTTCTTTCGATGAATTCACCGATGCGGCCCAGGCTTCCGATGCGCTACAAGTTCCTCATGATGCTGGGATTCAGGTTGAGTTCGATACTCTGCAGAACATCAATGACTATGAAATACCTATGGGAGGCCATGGGGCAGCGGATTACAAGGAACCTTTCACACAGGATTTCCCCCAATTCGGTTCTGGTGGGGCGTCTCAGGTGATAACGACAGGTGCAGTTGATGCCTCGCAGATAAATAACTTAATTACAGGGGAGACTCTCTATAAAAAATAATGTTGAAATCTTGAGGCGAGGTCTTAATCGGTTTTTCGACGAGGGGCACACTAGGTGGTCTTTGGAAAAACTATTGGGCCTTGGAAAGTTGTCCTCGAGATCTTGCCTGGCTGAACCCCCTTATTCTACCGCGCTGCATAAGTGGGTGTCCTTAGGCTTCATTGAGCATTCGAAAGGGGACGTATATTTGGTGGTAATTTCCAAAATTTCTCCAGGCTGGAACGAAGAGGATTGAGGTGCTATATCTATGAAAATAATTTACTTATTTCTGTTTTTCGAACTGACCAGTATTGCTCAGCAGCTCGGTGACGACTGGATCGTTTCAGTCTATGGTCGTACAGTTCCAGTCTCTGCTGATGGAAGCTTCAGGATTCCCGACGTTGTTCTTCTCGATGAATTCGGCGACTCCCAGCAGGATCGTTTTGATGGAAAGAGTGATGACTTTATCCGTCTGACCGGATTCAAGTTGGACGATGGACTGAGCGAATTTGTCCACACCGAACCCTTCCAGCTTGTGCGTCGTCGGGGACTGGTCCAGTTGACGACCAACGACCTCGTCTTCACGGACACGCCTCAGGGCATGGTCGAATTCGTTCGGGCCTACGCTCAGAGGGGCTCAATGAGTTCGGCGATACAACTTTAAGATAAACAAACAATAGGGAAGAGAATGAAATCCAGAATCACCTACTTTTCAGTCGAGAATATTGATTCATCGGGGCGGCGCCGAGCGATTGTTCGATTTCCGCGTGTCCGCGCTGAAATATTGGAGCTACAATCTGCCTCTGCATCACGTGAGATACGCGTGACAAAAATTGCCCCGCTTGAATTCCAAATCGAATGCCTTGGCAATGTCATCCCTTCGGGAGGAGCCATTCCGATATCTGTCCGGTATATGGGTGAGCCTTTTGATAATATATCAGTGGAGTGGGAGGAGGAACTTGAATCGAGTGGGTTAGAAGGTCTCAAGGCAAATTTGTCGCCGAAGGCTGATGCCCCCCGAGTTGCTCCATTTCGTCAAGAGGCCTTGGCGCGCATTGAGGCCATAGAAGCCGAGCCTGCGACGGATTTTCGCATCGCATCCATTTTCTTTGCAGAATATGACCACCAGACGTATCCGCCACTTGTTGGCGTAAATCCGACACTCTCTGGGGCAGAACGAAATTTCCGTCTCACCGTTATCCCCAAGCTAGCTGACATCATGGCCAGACGTGTTCAACTACGGGGCGCCCGAGCTACTCTTGGAGAAATACCGTCGGCAACTGAGCTCATGGCGGTTGGCGCCGCAACCGCCGAGGAAGTGGGGTACTTGTCTAGTTTGCAGCTTGGTGTTTTCAGGCGTTCTTACGGAGATCCGATAGATGCGTCCGCTGCTGGGCAGGCGTTCGAGGCCTTTTCGAATGGAGAACTTCGATTCATTGGTGGTATTCGCAATGCGGAGCCGGACAGTGCATTCGAGTTTTCTTTCGCGGAATTTGCATTCACCGCCATTGATTTCGGGGTGGATGTGAGCGAGTGGACCGCACTTCTTCCATATCTTGCGAGCAGTCAACGGATTTTCATGGAGGTTTACCGACCGGATAGTCCCTCACCAAAATACGGAGATTGGCTAGCCTCGAATTTCGATGCTTCAAGGCAAGTCGACGAAAGCTTCAAGGAGTCGCTGCGCAAGTCGTTCTCAAAGCTTTCGGTGGGCGCTATTGCTGAGAAGGTGGGTGAAAATGCGGCCGAGGCATTTTCTGGTGATTACCAGGGGCAAATCGCACAAGTGAATACGGTTTCGAGGGAGTTAAGGATTGCGGAGCTTTTAAAGGCACCCCCTGCACGACCGGAAAGTGGGGCCGAGGCTATTTTAGAATCTACCATTCGGCTCCGTTTGGACGAAAGTAAAATGGATGACAATGCCCGAGGCAAATTCATCGATGCTTTCAAGGAGTTAATTGATGATGGGCGGTTCAATGAGTTGGTGAATATCCATGCGAATATGTCCCATGACATGCATGGGATAAATATGATGACTGGCGATTGGTCCGAAACAGGGATTCAGCGGTTTCTGCCTTGGCATCGTGCCTATCTAATAGAATTCGAGAACCTCCTGCAATCGGTGGATTCCACGGTGACAATTCCCTATTGGGATTGGACCAATCAGGCTTTTCCTGATTGGTTGGTGGACTTCCTTCCGGAGGGCCTCGTGGATGTGAACGGATCAAGTTACGACGTTTTTCGGCAAGTAGGGCGAGATGAAACGCTGCCAGATCCAGCGGCCACGAAGGAGGGAATGGCAGTACATAACAATTATACTGACTTTACTCTCTTTCTCGAAGGGTGGAATCCTTATGGAGCGCACAACCAAATTCACGTGCATGTTGGAGGCTCCGGACCGGACTCGGGGCCTATGAGCAGCATGTATTCGCCAGCGGACCCCGTGTTTTGGTTGCATCACGCGGAATGTGATCGCCTCTGGCGCATATGGCAGGAAGATCATTCTGGTGAACGGCCAGATCTCTCAGGGAACTCGTCAATTATGGACCCTTGGAACTACCACTATGACGATCTCTTGGACATCAATGTAGCGCCATTGGGCTACGCGTATGAGAGTATGAACATCTGACCCAAAAGGGACTAGAAAATGGCTAAAAAAACGCCCCGAGCATCTAAAAAAAATACCAAGCGGGATAAAGAGATTGCCTTCCTCAGGAAGTATATTCGAAATCGCGGTGTTGAGTTCCTTGAGGATCCCAACATCACATCGATTGGGACGGGATATAAGGTGGTGGATGGCAAGAAAACCGATACAATTTGCCTGCAATTCACTGTCGGATCAAAAGTTGGTCCGGAGTCTCTGGACCAAATAGGCACGAACCCAATTCCTGAGTTCATTACATATGGGAATAAAAAAATACCTACCGATGTAGTCCAGCGCGATTATACCGCCGAGTTTGAACTAGTAGATGCAGAGCAGTTAGATCCACGGAAGTTGAAAGCGGATCCAATGGTTCCCGGCGTGAGCGTCAGTCATTACCTTGGTAGCGCGGGGACATTCGGAATGGTCGTGTACGACCAAGTTACAGGGCAATCACTACTCCTGAGTAATTGGCATGTCCTGAATCATGCTCAAGGCCAAATCGGTGATTCCGTCGTTCAGCCTGGTCCGCATGACGATAACAACCTATCGGGAAATGAGGTGGGGAAGTTGCTTCGCAGCCATCTTGGACCCGCAGGTGATTGTGCTGTGGCAACGATGGTTGGCCGGGATGTGGAACCAGAAATATTAGGTCTAGGCGTCATTCCCGAACGGGTAGCGCGAGTAGAAATAGATGACATTGTCATCAAGTCGGGACGTACCACGGGCATCACACAGGGCAAAGTACGCCGGGTGGATGTGATGGTGCGAATCGATTACTCTGTGGGTCCGAGGGTGATTGGTGGATTTGAAATCGGGTTGCTTGATGGTGCATCAAGTACTTCGGAGATCAGTCTTGGTGGAGATAGTGGCAGTGTCTGGCTAATCCGTAACGGTGACGGAACCGCCTCAGATATTCTGGCCGGTCTTCATTTTGCCGGAGAGAAGAAAGGAAATCCGGATGAACATGCGATTGCCTGTTATGCTTCCTCTGTCTTTAAAAAACTGGGTGTAGGACTCAGGCCACCGTCTTCACACGAGGGTCTCGGGCTTCCTGACGGAGTTTTCCGTGAAGGATTTTCCGAAGCCTTTCTCGCGGAGGATGTTCCTCTTCCCGCTTTGAGCGCCGCACAGAAAAGAGACTCATTTCGCTTGGGCCGCTCCAATGTTCTCAATTATACTCATTTCTCCCTGAACCTAAGCAAAAAACGCAGGCTTTCGCGGTATGTGGCATGGAATATCGATGGAGGCAGGATACGTCGTTTAAGCCGCAATGGGATTTCCTTCCTCCTTGATCCGCGTATTCCATCTGAGTTTCAGAATGGAAATGAGTTATACAGGCGGAACCCATTGGATCGAGGGCATATCGCGCGGCGTGCTGACCTTTGTTGGGGGTCAATGGAAGAGGCACGTCGTGCTAATGTAGATTCATTTTTCTACACGAATATTGCCCCGCAGCATGAGGCTTTTAATCAATCAGGCAAAGGTGGATTATGGGGGAGACTCGAAAACCATCTTTTTGAAGAAGTAAGGGTGGAAGACATCAAGGTATCCGTTCTCGCGGGGCCAATCTTTAGCCCTGATGATCCTGAACACCGCGGTGTTCTTATCCCTAGGTCTTATTGGAAGGTTCTTGCCTATCTGGACTTAGACGACGATCAGTTTAAGGTTCGGGCTTACGTCCTATCTCAAGGAGGATTTCTTTTAAGCCGTCTTGAAACGCTGGAACTAGATCCCTTTCGATTGTATCAAGTATCTTTGGGTGCTTTGGCGGCCGAAACGGACTTGGATTTTGGCGTCCTTGAAGAATTCGATGTGTTCGCCGATAGTTCGGGGGCTGAGCCCGAGGGGCTGCCTAGTCGCAGGGAGATTCAAGCGGCATCGGAATTGTTTTTATAGGCTTCGTATGAGAAAATACTCTTGCTTTTCTGTCTTTCTTCTTTTCCTCCCAGTCCTCGGGCAGGAACTAAGTGATAACTGGATTGTCTCCGTTTATGGCCGCTCTGTTCCAGTGGCGTCCGATGGAAGCTTTCGGATTCCCGACGTCGTTCTTCTCGATGAATTCGGGGATTCCCAGCAGGATCGTTTTGATGGAAAGAGCGATGACTTTATCCGTCTCACCGGATTCAAGTTGGACGATGGACTGAGCGAGTTTGTCCACACCGAACCTTTCCAGCTCATGCGTCGTCGTGGACTGGTCCAGTTGACGACCAACGACCTCGTCTTCACGGACACCCCTCAGGGCATGGTCGAATTCGTTCGGGTCGAGGCGCCTCAAAAAAGGCTCACGTCTTTTGGACAGACGGTGCAATGCACCACGCTGGCCTTTGCGCCGAACGCCACCGCAACCTTTGCCGACAACGATTCCATGGACGTGTCGCGGCGGGCCGATTTCACCACCTATCGGTCCACGAATCCCCGGATCGCATCCGTGAGCAAAGACGGACTGGTGACGGCCCACCGCCGCGGTGTGGTCTACATCAGCGCCATGCACGACAACGTGTCGGCCTCGATCCGGATCAGCGTGGAACCTCCGCGCGAAACCTTTTTGGCCGGCATTCTGCGCGACGAATCCGGAAATCCCGTTGCCGATGCGCAAATCGAGGTGGCCGGATACACCAACACGACGACCACGGGAAGTGATGGACGCTTCACCGTCCCAAATCTCACCCTGCCTGCCAATGCGGTACCGGTGGTGATCAACGTCACCGCCCCGGACGGACGCATGACGAGCCAATCCATGGACCCGGTTCTCGATGGCATTACCACCTACCAGATCATGCTCATGCCGTTCATGTCCCTCGCCCAGGGGCAGGTCGTCGATCACCTTGGCACTCCGGTGGCATTGGCGGACTTGGTGGAGCAGGGGAGTGGGGCCAGCGGCCAAACTGATGCCTCCGGAGAGTTCTCCTTCAATGTACCCGTTGCCACGCCCACAAGTTCCCTCACTGTCATAGTCTTCGCTCCCGACGGAAGAACCGTGACCGGCACCGTCGCATCTGCGAGTGGCGTCGCCGATTTCGGTACCCTCATGCTTCCCGCCCCGCTCACCGACCTGCTGGTATCGGTGCGCGACGATGGCAACCCTGTGTCAGGCCTTGCCGTTTCGATTCCAGGAATCAGTCCAGATCTTCTGACCGACACCAATGGCGCGATTTCCATCGCCGGCTACGCAATCACCAACACCGCCCCCATCTCCATTTCTGTCGTCCTGCCAGACGGACGGAACGCCATCCGGATGGTGGTGCCGCAGGTGGGCGGATCGACCTCCTTCCTCTTCGATTTCGCCCCGCTTGAAACCGATGTGGTCGGTCGACTCCTAAACTCCGTTGGCATCCCGGTTCCCGGAGCTCTCGTATCCATTCCCGAGGTTCCGGGGGCCTCGACCATGACGGCGTCAAACGGGGCGTTTCAGTTTACCAATCTCCCCATCACCATGGACGGTCAGCTCCTGTCCGCCGCCGCCATGGTGGTCACACCCGATGGCCGAGCCGTTACCGGCACCGTCTCAGCCGTGCTCGCCGGCCAATCCGACTTCGGCGACCTTGTACTCGCCCCGCTGCAAACCCAACTGACAGGCCAAGTGCTGGAAGCCGATGGTACTCCCGCCGCCAACGCCATGGTCTCCTTCGAGCACGATCCCGTTGTCGCCAGTGTGTCCGAGGTCACGACCGATGCCTCGGGCGCCTACACCTTCCCCGCAGTGAGTTACGAATACCCCATTGGCGCCACCGCCCCGTATTCCGCGGCTCTCACCGCTGTCTCGGTGGACGGTCGCGACGGCACCGCCACGATCTCCATCCCCGGTGTGCTCGACGATCCCCTTACTGGGCCTGACATCTTCTTGCCGCCCACCAACCGGCTCCCCGTCATCACATCCAGTCCGGTCAACCCCCACCTGCTCCCCGGACTGCCCTCCACCGCCACCGACGGCGTCGCCCCACTCCCCGGACTCAGCCTCTGCCTTGAGGCCGGCGAAACCAGCACCGAACAAGTATCCATCAATGTCGCCGGTTCAGTCGATATCGTATTCATCGTCGACCAATCAGGTTCGATGGAAACTGAACATCAATGGATTGGGGAAATGATCCCCCAGTTGGAGGCAGAGCTAAACCAAGTCGGAATCACAGATGCCCGGTACGCCTTGGTGGGTTATACCGATAATGATCCAAGCGGCGGAGCGGAGAATACCGTTGTTCATGCCGATCTGGGATCGGTCGAAGATTTCATCGCCGCGACCAACAGCCTTCGATTGGATGCAAGTGCTCAGGAAGATGGGTACTATGGAATCTGGTATGCCCTCAACAATGTAACATTCCGTCCGGGTGCGGTGAAAAACTTCGTTCTCGTCTCCGACGAACACCGCACCGACGACGATGGCTCACTCGGGTTGAATTTCGAAAGAACCTTGGACTTATTAAATGAGTCCGGAGTCGTCCTCAATACCGTCGTTAATGGCGAACTGGTGGACACCAATAATATCCCAGCTGTAGGCGTAGCATCAGATGGGACAGCCTATCTCACGAACAATACGGGCAGTGTGATCGACAGTTTGGGTGGTCGATACACCCGGAGTATTCCCATTGATGGCGGAACTGTTGCAGACACCAAAGAGGACTACATCGATATGGCCTGGCTCACTGGCGGGGCCACTTGGGACCTGAACCGGCTTCGCGAAGGTGGAGATGCGGCCACTTCCTTCACCAAGGCCTTCACCGCGATCAAAGCCGAGGAAATTCGTGGGCAGCTCGAGGTCTTTCTCGCGGCTAGCGACTCAGCAGCCATCTTCACCAACCTCACTGGTTCTACGATGGGGGATTCCAATGGAACCTACACCTTCTCAGTAGAGATCGGAAGCGACGGCACATTCTCTACATACGACCTAGTGTTCTCCGACGCCTCTGGAAATCCTCTTGGTTCCTTGCCGGTGGTCATCAACTCGAAATATGAGTATACCCCGATGGCTATCGATCCCGATGGCGATCCCCTCACCTGGACTCTGGTGGAAGGCCCTGCCGAGATGACCATCGATCCCAGCACGGGCATGCTATTCTGGGACACAGGCTTCGTGAGTGCAGGCTCCTATCCGATCGAAATCAGGGTGTCGGATGGCCGGGGAGGAATAGATACGCAGGCCTTTGATCTGGAGGTCACAATTCCAACCATCCAAACAGATTTACAGATCACCGTTAGAGACACCAACGGTGGCCCAATTGAAAATGCTTCGGTGACCATCCCGGCTCTCCCGAATCCGATTGCTACCGATGCAAATGGAATGGCCGCGGTACCGGGTTACGGCTTATCGAGCACTGTCCCCATTTCGGTAACTGTGTCGCTCCCTGACGGCCAGAATGCCACCATATCGATGGCTCCTGTTATCGATGGAGCGACGACCTATCTCTTCGAGTTTAGCCTTACTAAAACTGATGCGACAGGACGTATCGTGGATTCTCAGGGGAACCCTGTAGTCGATGCGAGCGTGCAAATCCAGCCAGGGCTTGTGCTCACAACCGATGGAGATGGCCGATTCACGGCGACCGGTGTCATCATCAATTCCAATGGGGAATCCCTTACAGCCTCTGCGACCGCACCGGATGGTCGTATTGTTTCAGGGACAGCTCCGGCGATTGCCTCGGCAACCACAGACTTTGGCACCCTCATGCTTCCGGCAACCCCAGGTGCTATTCGTGGCCAAGTGATCAACGGTTTCGGGACTCCGATGGCCAATGTACCTGTCGAGATTATCGGATTTGGGACCCAAACGACAACTGACGCCACCGGAAACTTCCTGCTCCAAGGTGCCCCCGTGGACATCGGCCCAGTCACCGTTCAGGCCTCGGATCCGATTCTGGGTGTGGATGTTGAAAACGTGACCCCTGCTCCTGGACAGGATGCCGGACCCGTAGAGCTCCAGTTAGGATTCCCAAGTAACGCCGGCACGGAGTTCATTTTGGCCTTTCAACAAAATGCGGAGCTAGATCCTAATGATTCAGATTTCAATCCGGTCTTTGATCTCTTTGTCTCGTCTGCTGACAGCGTGGTCACTGGGACGATTACATATGCTCAAGATTTGCCCCCAAGGACGTTTATCCTTCAACCGGATTCATTAGGTGAGGTTCAGATTGATGACCCCGTTGCCAATCAAGTTGCAGGAAGGGATGCGATTTCGCGTCAAGGCATTCGGCTTAACTTCTCAAGCCCGGTGAGGGTATTCGGTCTGAACAGTTTGGCTGGAGGTGCCAGTACAGATGGATTCACAGCAATCCCCGTTTCGCAATTGGGAACTGAATATATGGTAGTGGCATATCCCGGCCTTAGTGGCGAATTGTCAGAACAATCACAACTAGCTGTGGTCGCCTCTGAGGATAACACACAGATTCAAATAATCCCGACAATCACAAGCAGTCACGGAGGCACTAATCGGATTGCCGGAGTGCCCTACATGGTCCAACTGCAAGCATTGGATGTTTATCAGTTAGGGTCTGACGACGCTGGGGAAGATCTGTCCGGCACCCGGATCTTGTCGGTGGATCCTGGCAAGCCAATAGCAGTGTTTAGCGGGGCGGCATGTGGTTATGTGCCTCGCTCCTTCAATTATTGTGATCATTTGGTAGAGCAAATGTTGCCGGTATCTGCATGGGGAAGGGAATATATATCATTGCCGTTATTTGATCGTGCAGAGCTGAGTGGTGGACCAAAGGGAGACTTTTTTCAGGTGATAGCAGCAGAGGATGGAACTTCTGTTTCAGTGCAAGGCCCAGAAAATGTTTCTATTTCGATTGATGCTGGCCAGGTTTGGACGGGCCAACTAAGTGGGGTGAACCGGTATCTTAGCGATAAGCCAATACAGGTTGCTCAGCTGGCAAATGGAACCAGATTTGCTCGTCCCTCCGGGCCGAATTTTGGGGATCCCTTCTTGATGATCCTGCCAGCGGAATCGCAGTTCCTTCCGGAATATATCTTTTCCACAACTGATATATTAGGGGATGAGATGCATTTTTTAAATGTGATAGCTCATAAGAATGATGTTTTGAATGAGACATTATTGCTCGATGGGTCACCAATAAGCCCGGCACAATTTTCGTTTGAAGATGTGCCTGGAACGGATTACCAGTGCGCAAAAGGAGTTTTAGGCGGTGAAATCAAGTCGTACAGAATAACCGGATCGATGCCCTTTGGTATCTATGTATACGGATTTGGTAATGACGATTCCTATGGCTACCCAGGCGGCATTGGATTCCCGAACCCCTAATCTTAAGAATTACCCTAAAAAACTACACAAGGAAAACTCATGAAAACAACCATACTCATCCTACTGTTTGGCTTCGGCTTTGCTCCAGCCATGTCCCAAGTACTCGACCTGCTTACTTTTCGGGGAGCTGACTTCTCTGATGTCGCGAAGACCTCCGTCGATTTCGGCGTGGTCGTTGGTGACGGCGACCTCATCGGTGCCCGAGTAAACTGGAAAGCCGGAGAAAACGTGCTCGTCATGGGCGACCTTGGACTTGCCGAAGCATTCGACGACGAGATTGCACTTGGCGGAGGCGCCATGTTCAAGATCAACACCGGCATGAAAGTGGATACGGCCCTCAAGGCCACGATTCACACCCTGTTAGATTCGGACGCGGATGTCATCGATGCCAGTGTGCTTGGTATCGCAAGCAAGGATATCGAGGGCGTTAAGGGCCTTGAGTGGTATGGAAACGTCGGCCTGCACTATGTCGATGTTGACGTCTCCGTCACCACTTCCGTCCCGAACTTCTCGTCTATTTTCGGTATCGAGACCGAAGACATCACGGTGAGCTCCAGCGATAATGATGTCGTCCTCACTTTCGGAGGCGGCATCAACTACGAGTTTAACCAGAAGTACGAGGGCTTCGCCGGACTCGATATCCTTGTTGGCGATCTCTACGATGATGTCGTGTTCGGCCTAGGCGGACGGGTAAACTTTTGACGATAAATTCTATGGAACTCTTCAACAAATCCGTCCTGCTGAATGCAGGGCGGATTCGGTGGCAGCGGAGCACAGACCGCCGCGAAATTTCACTACGCAGTGCGAAGAAAAAATAATTCAGGAAGCATAAAGCTCGAATAAAAAACATATCACAATGAAAATAGTGGGGGAACCATGAAGTATACAAATAAACTAGTCCAAAAGATCATCATATTGAGTCTTTTTAATCTGATCGGCCTCAGCGCCGTCGCGCAGTTTTCCAACATCTTGAACTGGGATGAAAGCTCATCCCTCACGCCATGCGCGTTGATCAGCGATGCCGACAACACGGAGTGGGAAATCTGGTATATCTCAGCCAATCAGACTGAACTGCGAAACATGTGGGGAAATATCGACTTGCAGGGAAACTCATTCGAAAGAGAGGCAAGCAATGAAGGTGCTATTGCCAAGCTAACCGGAAACCGGAAATTCGGGCAGGCGCCTCATGCAACCTACTTTAAACCCGGACATCTCGCTGTAGGAGTTGGACACGAAGATGGACGGTTTGTATTAGCTTGGAGAACCGACCAAAATAGATGGTCTTGGTCAATTTTTGACCATGATATCCGGATTGCCTCTCGGCCGTTTCTTATAAGCCACGAAAATGATGAGACGATAACGGTGCTCTACCGGGGGACAGATCGACACATGTACCACTTTCAGATGAACTATGCAGAAGTGCCAGGGGGGGGGAGGTCAAAAACGGTTTCAATATGTGGCAGATTCCAATCGTCATATTCGTGACTGTGTGAATGGAAGCACCTTAGGGCATCCAACAGGGTTTCGAAACCAGACGGGCCAAATCCACGTTTTTTGGGATCGCTCTGTGGCCGGAGCCCATGAGGTGATCAGCGGTCCCATTTTGGCAGAAAAAAAGGTGGAGTTCCCTGTGGATCACCTTCCCGGGCAGGCTATCCAGTGGGGGAGCCCAGGCGAAATAGATTATTGGGTTGTTCCCCAAAAAACTCTCTTTGGCAGGTTTCGAAAAGGAGGGGATCCCGAATGGAAAAACCGGCCTGGAGGCATGGTAACGAGGCTCCTGCCAGAAAATAATTTTCAGGCGTTTAAGCGCGATGCGGACGACTTCAAGAGGTTTGTTACCTTTATCGATCAAGATGGTCGCATCATTGTTGAAAACGTAGTCTTTCCGGACGATCCGCCGGCAATCGACGACATTCAATATGAAAAAGAAATTCTGATCACCTCAGAGGAGGTCATTAATTCCAGTTTTGCTATGAATGAGTGGAATTTCGGCGATCTTCTGAAAGAGTTGTCTGCCAAGGTGGATGAGGAGGAAATTGGAGAGTTTATCGGGAGTTGGCTGGATGAATTCGAAGAGGGGAAAGAAATTCCTACTGGCGGATTCACGAATCCAGTGAGGGATGTGAGTGCATTGCGCAGAGGTTGGTCACAGTCCCCGGGCGGACAGCTGTCATTCACGAATGCGCCCTTCCGACTCGTTGGCGTCGTCAATAGATTGGATCTGACTCGATTCGAGGATAACGATCCTGCAAAAAATGTGGAACAGTTGGGTGAAGGCAGGCTAGTATATCAATGGGTTCCAGACCAGCAAGGAGGTCCCTTTCCTCGAAGCTTTACATTGATTGCCGAATTCACTCTGCCTGAACTTGGCGGATTAGGGAAAGATGCTTCTGTTTTGAAGTGGGCTGAGAGATGGCATGATCTAGGGGCGCTAAATGGAGATGACTACTTGCGTCATTTGAATGGCATTGTCGAAGACTTCGCTAAGCGTGGAAATTTGAATCAACTTCGGACAAATGAAATCGAATTTAGCCCTCACTGGGAACTGCGGGAATTCAAATTTGATGCAGCAGGTAAACTCGTACTCGTTCCTCCGGCGCAAACACCTCATCACAGCTTTAGCGGGACAGAGGAACTCGGTGGATGGATTTTGGACAACTCAGAGGGCCTCATTGATGATACACGGATCATTTCCGCCCGCGAGGATTTAGGTAATGGACCTGAAAAATACCTTGGGTCAACCTCGGAAATGGTAGGCAATAGTCCGGATTTCAGATGGAGCCTTAACTCCACTGGAATGTCTCCCGAACAGTCAACCACGGCCCGGGAGGCCTTTTCGAGGTTCGCATTAAATACATGTAGTGGATGCCATGGTGGCCATGGTGGAAGCCCGTTCTTTCAGCACATGCGTTTGGAGCAAGTTTCTCCTAGCCGCACGCGTGTCTCCGATTTTCTAACGGGAGACTTTCTCGTTCGGCACCCCGGTCTTAATGTACCGATTAATGAAAAGGTGCAGCGCATGACTTGCCTCACCGAGCTTTTGAAGAAGGGGGGGCTCAAGCGCCAAGGAAAGGACGTTCAGTACGGAGCGAACAGCTATTATCGCGAAGTCGTCAAGGAGCGGGCAAATAGAGAGCACTAGCATTCGCGATTTCGTAAACGACGCGCCATCGCGCCTAAACTACTAGGGAAAATTCTATGATTGACTTTCTACACAAATCGATCCCGCTTTATTCTGTTTCACCTTTTTATTTTTCAGTGGCTGTGCGCATAAAAAATCCTATTACATCCACCACGAGCAGACCAACTTGAAGTTGGTCGGGGAAGATCAGAGGATTCTTGATTCCTTCTCGGCCCCCACGAAAACCCAGGATTTGTCGACGGGTGGAGTTGTCGGGGCGGGAGTTAATTATGCCTTGGGTTTCGCCTACGACCAAGCGGTGAAGCTAGCGGAGAGCGAAGGGGCTAAATATGCGGCAGAATACGAGACAAGGGTCAGTGGTTCTGATTTCTACACTCTTTCAAAAACTAATAATGCATACTCTGTAAGGGGAAAAGACTCCTTGATCCTCACAAGGAAGGCTTCAAAAATTAGAGATCGTGAGGCCGAGACCAATCTGGTTCTGGTGGCGGATTTTGAATACAGTCCACTGGGAGATGCAATGTTTATAACTCCGAAATTATTTCAATACAAAGCCAGTAAGGCAAAGGTTGTTGACAGCTTTTTAAACCCACTCGTGGAGCTCTTTACAAAAAAGTACACTCGGAATTTGGATGTCGGTATCGAAATGGAATTTCACCATGCGTATGTGCAAGAGGGGGTATTTAAAAAGGAATCCCTTGGAGTGATACAGTTCAGCTTGCAGGACATCGATGTGAAGGATCTGCCGGTAACTGTTAAAGGGGATCAATTGGATATGCAAAAGGTTGGCCCAATAGCAATTCCCGCCTACTCCCGAAAGCGACTGTTGGAGGGGATTCGGCGCGGAGTTCCCATACAAGCCGTAGGAAATTATCAAATTGTTGCAAAAGTCACGGAGGGAAACGATCTGGGCTCTCCCTTGATGGATGGTGCCAAGAAGCTTGCTGAGAAAAAGGAGTCAAATCTCGGCTCAATAAAAGCGATGCTTGGGCTGGAGGAGGGAGCGGAGTCAAAAGCCAGTACAGAACCCAAGCCGCCTCCTGGGGGTAACGATGGAGTCAACTAACCGCGTCCACCAACTGCTTGTCTCGAAGCAACAGAAAGGTTGAAATAGTGAATAAAATACTGCTCATATTAACTTTCACGACTTCATTTGCCTGCGGCCAAGGCATTGGCCCAAACAAGTCTTTAGAAGCGCAACTTGCTCCGCTTAGGCGTATGGAAATACGGCAAACCAAAAAAGCTTTTGAAGAGGAAGCGAGGCGTTTTCAGGAAAAGGCACAATTTACTTCGGCTAATTTCGAAAAGCAAATGGGTAGAGCGATTTCTCAAGAGCTAAGGAGTCTTGGTGTTGAGAGCCCCCGCTTTCTCGTCAAGAGGACAGGCTTCGAAATGGTCGGGGAGCCTCAGTTAATCGGCCCCACTAAACTCCAGCGCGTTCCCCAGGCACAAAACCTTGCCGTGATTGGCGAGGACCAGTTTGTCGATGGGATGCTTTATTCTACCGTCGGATTCTTCTACGAACTAAACAGCACCTCCTACTTTTGTGGTTCAGGAGTGAGAATTGCCGAGCAAGTTGTTCTAACGGCTGATCACGTAGCGGAGATACTCAGGAAAGCCGACCGAGTATGGATAGCCAGCGGGACAAACATTTCAAAAGCTGCTGGTGTGGAAATTCAAAAGGATTGGATTGGCCATCGCCTGAAAGGCCTTCCTAATTGTAGAAATGATATTTGCAAAATTCGGCTGAATAGATACGCCTCCAGAGGACTTAAGGCAGCGATTGCTGAAATCTATCCAGTTGCCTTAACGCTTGAAGATCGGCGTATTGTATCGTGCGGATATGGTGCCTACCGTTCCGAGATTGATTGGTGCATTAACCACGGGAAAGATCTCAACGAAGAGGTGAAAACATCGAAGTTCCGACCATTGTCATGGGCGGGAATCTTTCTCGTCCCTGGAAAAGAAGCCGAAGACTTTTGCGATGAGCAGGAATTTGCAGCTGGTTTCCTGAACCTCTGGAAGGCCGGTGCTGCAATAGGTGACAGCGGTGGCCCCGCATTCGTAAGGCTTCCAGGTGGCAAATTGCAACTAGTGGGAATCGTCGCCCGGAATGGCAGGCCGGATAAAGCTGATTTGGTGGCGAATTTCAGTGATATGACTGTTTTCACGAGGGTATTGCCGTACAAGGACAAGTAGGTCCGAAAGGGAGGCAGTATCGTTAATTCAGGGCTAAAATAAGCTATTTGGAAACAAGGTTTCCAGCTTGGCCCCTCTGGGAGTAAATCCTCAACGTCTCGCTGTTGCCTGTTGCCGATCTGTTCTGACGTTTTCCCTAAAATTGGCGACTCAGCGAACCCCTCAGTTGTAACGCATCGATAATATGTCCATTGATCCAGCGAACGAGGAATTGCTGGGAACGAACGTCACTGATTTGATTATGGACCCTGATCCTTCTGGGAATCCGTTCTTCCGCTTCCGAGTTCACCTTAGGTTCCTTGGGATCATCCGAATCCGTCAGGAAGGACTTTGTAGATTTCATTACAGAACGCCTCGCCATGATGGTGGAGATGGCAAAGCTCGTGGAGGAAATAGTCGATAATCCGAGGGAGCGCCATCATGCACTTCCAGTGGAAGTTAAGCGTACCTGATTCGCCGCAGCTGATGATGAGGTTTCCGCGACGTTCTGTGGCGGGCGCTTAGGCTCACCTAAACTCCACCGGGTGTGAACAGTGATTTTTTTTCAGTTCATCGGATCTCCCTTATTGAGTTTCTTCATTCTCATCCTCGAGGTGATTTCGAATATCTCGCTCCCCGCTAACTTTGAATCCGGTTGGGAAGGGCTTGAACTCTTTGTGTGCCAAGTCCGGATGGTCATTGCTGTGAAATGCCCGCAAGGCTTCGATGTCGATTTCGCCAACCACGAAATAGTCGCCGGCCCCGCCGTGAACCCTAACAACATCTCGATCCCAAGCTTCCTTGCCCGGTTTGCGGATGCGACAGTCGCCGTACTTTCGGTTGTTTACCTGAATGACGTAGCAACTCAGATCCGATGAAGCGCTTTCGACGATGGGAGCGAAGGTATTCACATCTCGATTCCATTCTATGACGATGAGGGCGTCGAGTTTGCCCCGGAACCATCTGCGGTAGTCGATGTTGGTCAGCTCGTTGCAGATCATGATGGCGAAGTAGAAATCTCCCCATTTGAAAATCGGTCGGTTTGAGTCGGTGTAGCCAGTGCCATTTTTCTGTAGGACCGAATTCGGATGGGGCTCCATCTGGAGCCCTGATCGATCCAGTACCTCGCGTTCGATCGCGGCAGGGATTAATTTGCTTTGCCTAAGGAATATGTTTAGAGGATAACCTTTCATGTCGGCGCAGAAATAGGCCATGGCATTGTTACTCACTGTACCTAGTCCGTGAACGTATTCTTCCCCAAAGACGACAGACACTCCGTTCAACAGGCAATCTGTTCCAATCAGATGTGCGAATGCTGGCGGCACGGAAAGCTCGGGAAAAATCAGTAAATCTACTTTTTCTTCGAGGCCGAACACCGAGTCGGTGATGCGCTGAAACCGCTGCAAGCGCTGGGTTGAGATAACATGTCGATTATTTAGCGCCGGCACATATTCATCGTTCTGATTCGTTTCCCACACGGCTAAAGCGATTCTTAACTTTTTCCCGCGTCCTTTGTTCCCGGAGAATTCTATGACCGGGGAGGTAGGGGCCAACTCCTCGGGAATGGTCTCATGAATGTCGAACTGTGATATTCCTCGAACACCACGCAGAAGACCACTCAGTCGGCCTTTCCAGTCGGAGTAAGTGAGAAGACGTTGCTTTAAGATAAGAAGGTCCAGAGAGGAAAGCGGACGGGTCGGCATCAGCAGGGCATGCCGAGGGATTGATTGACTTTCGAGATAGCCCAAACCACGCATGGAGGATTCCGCCAAAAAAACACCGAGCGTATTCAAGCCATCTATTGGGTACCTCCAAGGAGGCTTATCCGTGTTGGCATCTGACGGCTTCCGGACACCCTCGGCTTCGGCGATCAAGTATTCTCGGCAGGCAATGAACGCTAGATCGTAATAAACGAGATCTTTGGGGCTGAGGAGTTCGAGGTAGTTTCCTGCAACACCAGAAAGCTCGGACCTTTTCCTTAGCCGCTTATAAGTTTTCGTCTGCGGGGATTCGCTGGCACACGCAACCGCGTCCACAACACACAACTCGATAAACTCACGGCATTTTTTGGCCCTCTCAGTATGGGCCTCGGCCTCTTCGTTCTTCTTTGGTTTTTCATCCGCCTGGAGTCGATCAAAGGACTCAAGAATCTTGTCGAAGATCTCAAAGGTTTCTTTGTTCAAGTCGAGAGCCGCGTGAATGGAAATGAACTGTAGGCCGTAGCGAAAAAAGTCGAATAGGTGCCTTGGGCTGAGCGCGTACTCTATGAACAAGGGGCGGGCTTTCTCCAATTCTGCCACCATGCTCTTCCTGTCCACGATCCCATGCATGCGGCGGAGGTTGCGGAGCAAGAGGGAGATCTCGAGCCGGCGGAATGATTCTGGGTCACCTACCCGTAGGGCATCGGGTTCCTGCTCAGGGTCGGCGTGGATGGACAGGCCCTGCCAGAACTGGGAAGCCTCCACCGGGCCGGGCATTCGCGCGAATTCATAATCAAGTTTGTTGAGACCCTGCTTTAGGAGTTTCAAATAGGAGGTGCCTGGCTCCCCTTGCAGTACGAAGATTTTCTGCTTCGAGCGTGAGAATACGAAGTTCCCAGTACTCTTGTCTTTGATCTCCAAGTCTCCCTCTTCGGCATGCTCCGTTCTACGACGATACGCTTTTAATTCCATCCCACCTGAAATGCGGAAGCGATCTTCAATGTGTCGAAGGGTGGTGATGTTATCACGGCAAATCCCCTCATCGGGGAATACGGCAAGGATGTCGTCTACATACCTACCGTAATAAATCGGTGCCATCGCCTGAATAAAGTCGCGATCGAAACGCCACATGGCCGCATTCGCCAATACCTTGGAGCACGATAAACCAATGGGTACCCCCGAGGGGAATCCGGCTCGTTGATTCCAATTGCGGATAGCCTCAACCAGGGCATTCGAGAACTCATGGTTGTTTCGAACCCGCCCGCGGCTTTGCGGTGGCAAGGCCTCCAGCCACTCTTCCTGTAAGATCCAACCCGGGTCTACATTATGGAAGAAACCTTTGACGTCCATGGTCATCGCGATGATGGCGTCTCCATGCTCCAAGGCACTTTTTGCCAATCCAATACCCCTTTCGCGCCATTCTTTGAATTGGTAAAAGTAGGGGCGGAAAAGGTGCGGGCTTTCCTGGTTTGCTGGAGGTTTTTCCGCAGATACAATTTCACCCTGAGGTTTTCCACGAGCTATCCGATATCCGTAAGACGTTTTGTCGTCGAGTAGTTGGTCGAGATATTGACCGACCTCCATGATCCAAAGGGCAGACACGATGTGCGCGTCCACTTCTGCGTCGATAACTGTCCGGTAATCCAACGAGTACTTTCCACGAAAAACATCCCATCTAGTTTCTGGGCTCGTACTGAAAAAGTGCCCCTTTTCAGAAGACCAGCCCTTGTAACCCTCGCTGAAATCCGCCGATTTTGGAATGCATGCGACTCCGCCAAGAAAATTCTCCGCGGTGATGGTTTTCGTTACCGACTCGTTCAGTCGGTCCATCAAGCTCCTGAGATTGGCCTCCAAATCCTGCTCGTACGAATAGAATTTGTGTCGGGTGATGGCAGCCCGTTCGAAGAAACAATCCATCTTCGCCTTGCGGTAGGCGTAAAAAATATCATCAAAATATAGATGCATCGACATGTTAGGTGGCCAGAATTTGGAGAGGATGGAAATGGATCGGATATTCCTTCCATTCAAATACAGGAATGAAATCCCGGCGCCCCCCCCATCAAGCCCAGTCGGGGACCGAAGGGCAAATGCCAATTCGTTCCAGCTGTTTTGGCGGCAGCCATTTCATCGAAAGACTTGAGAATCCTGACTATGTTAATGAAAGTGCTTTTATTTAGGACTTCACAGTAATCGTTGTACTCTTCGCCTCTTCCTGATCCGTGGCGAAAAACGTGGTCCGGTCGGATGAAATCTTCTTTTTTGGGTACAACTCTCATACTGGGTAAACCTCAGAATGAGGACATATTGGGGAGGGCCGAATTTTGCAAGATGTCATACTGGAAGAGCCTGGCGCGACTTGCCTCTGGACGGAGACGGTTCCCTCTGTTCCTCATACAATAGGGTCAAAACCCCTAATCTAGGATGCCTTGCAGCCTACCTTATACGCGTTAGAAGACCTCCCCCGAGGACCGAACCTCACTTCCGAACCAGCACCAGGCGGAACCCATAGGCCTCCGAACGCTTGGCCGGCAACTCGAACAGGCGACGCGAAATTTGCAGATCGGTTTTGTCACCTAGCACCTGCCAATTGGCTCCGCGCAGCACGTGCTGGCCAGCGTCTTTTTTGCGCGGGTCGAGAACCCACTCACTGACGTTGCCGCACATGTCGAACAAGCCGTTGTCATTCGCTCCGAACGAACCGACCGGGGCCGTCTCCGCCAACTCGTCCACGTACTTCGGCAACGAGACCTGGTCCGGATACTTCGCCTTGAACGCATCGTCCGGCAGGTTCGCGAATCCGGCCGGCGGAAATCCCTCGCCCCAGTAATACGCCTTCACGCCGAGATTCCGCTGCTCCGGGTCGGCCCCGTCCTCGGCTGCCAAACCGGCGGCACGGCTCCACTCACGATCCATAGGCAGGCGGTAGCCGAGAAACTTGCGGCGGCGCAACGCCGCTGCCTCCTTCTTGTTCAGCCAATCAACGAACTCGGTCGCATCCTTCCAACTCACATGAACCGCCGGATGTTGCTCCAACTCCGCCTTGTCTTCACCAAATGACGGCACGGACCAATCCCGCTTGGTCGCCCGCGCAAAGGCGCCATATTGCGCCCGCGTCACCTCATACATGCCCACCAAAGCCGACACATCCGCGACCCGCTTAAAATCCATCTTCAAGGAATTGGTGTAATCCGCCGACGGTCCTTTTGGTTCCGGTTTTTTCGCCTCCGCCACAGCCGCCGGATCGACAGCCTCTTCGCCCTTCAATTCGCGCAGCCGCTTCTTGATCAAGGCCGAGACCTCGAGTTGGCCTTTCGCCAACTGCGACTTTTCTTCCGCCTCCAGCTCGTCGAAGAAGCGCTTGCGCTCCTTCTCCACCTGCGCTGCCCCCTTGTCCTGCCAATCCTTCAATCCATCCAAAAAGGTATCCTTGGCTTTGCGGTATTCTTCACGGATGCCCGCATCGGCCGGATCGAACCCCTCCGCCTCGTTCTCCACCTCGGTCAGTTCGATCTCCTTTTTCAACAGAATCGCCAGATCCGCGTCCTGCAACTTGAACTGGGCAACCTTCTTCAGTTCTCCCAGATGGCGGAGATACTTCTTGCGCAGTTCCGCATTCTCCTCTTCCACTTTCGCCCCGATCTTGGCCATCCGCTGCTCGTGCACCGACTCCTTCGCAGCCAGATACGGCTCCACCTTTTCCAAGGGCGTCTCTGCACTTGCACTCACGAGCAAGATGCACGAGAACACCATGACAAGGTTGAATATGAACACGAATCTACATTCCATTTTGGTCCTCATTGGCATCACTCTTGCCGCCATCTCGACGGCCTTCTGCGGCGAACTTGAGGACTTGCAGGACAGCTACAAGGAGAAAAAGGACACCGTCCTCGACAAACTCGCCG
>ENA-ORXR01000747-ORXR01000747.1-marine-metagenome-genome-assembly--contig:-NODE-747-length-40256-cov-14.562657_pt1 | contig 40256 bp, 20 predicted proteins | sample MGYA00237866_ERZ511479 | MGnify/ENA metagenome assembly ERZ511479
TCTAAGCCTAATTCGGCAACTAATTTTTCGTGATGTTTAGCCATATGACGAAGAATACTGGATTGATTACCGTCCCGGTTACTCAATAAAGCAAGTACTAATTCGGCCAAAATCAACGCTAATTTGTGCGTCTGACCTCGCTTGTCACGTTTGTCTATTTTCGTATTTAGTAGGAGTTCTTCAAAAAATGTTTTAGTTTTAATTTTCATAAAGCAAGTATTACTCGTTTGTTAATTCGACACTCTAATTTACGAGTTTTTACTTGCTTTTTTTGTTTCAAACATTTTTATAACAATATGTTCGCCAAATGAAAAATTGATAATTGAGCGTTGATAATTATTTTATTTAAATATTTGTAAACAATTCATTTTTATTTTATTATAAATAACAATTTTAAACTAATTGTCAATTATACATTCTCAATTCTCAATTTGGCGAAGACATTGTTAAGTAGTAAGCATTGAATAATCGATACTTTTTGAACAGGGTATTTTTTTGTCAGACGAAGCTCATTTTGAAGATTATAGCCGAGCTACATGAGGAAAATAGCTAAAGTATGACGAAAAAAGACACGTTCAAAAATGTCGATTATTTGATGCTTACTACTTTAAGACGTGAAGATTCGGGAAAAGTATATTAAAGTAAGTAAAAGAAAACGATTTTTTATGTATGACTTTAATTTTATTTTGTATTGATAGAAATATTTAATTCAAAACGAAAGTAGTACGTATTCGTTTTTTTATTTCTAACGAATGTTTTTTATTGATAAATACAAATAATTATTTTTTTAATTTTTTAAGAAAAATTTTTATACAAAACAAAATTATATCGTATGATTTTATTTAAACTAAAATAATAATTATTACTAAATTCCAAAATTTAAATCCCAAATTCCAAGTAGTGTATGCGATTTACTTGGAATTTGGAGCTTGAATTTTGGAATTTACGAAGTCGAATCATCGCTTGGTGTTACTGCCTCGCTATTCTCTGCGCCTTCTTCTACTTCACCGTTTTCATTTTCTTCTGTGACTTCTTCTTCATCGCTTTGTTGTATCAAAGCAATATCTGCGATTTGGTCATTCTTCTGCAAATTAATCAGTCGTACCCCTTGTGTGGCACGTCCAATAATACTGATTTTCTCCGTTTCCAAGCGAATCATAACGCCTGATTTATTGGTAATCATCAAGTCATCCGTTTCGCCGGGCGATTTGATACCTACTAGGAAACCTGTTTTATCGGTCACTTGCAAGGTCTTGATGCCAGTACCGCCTCTATTGGTTTCGCGATATTCAGAAAGGCGAGAGCGTTTGCCATAGCCATTTTCCGAGACAACCATAATGAGCGTTTCATCCTGATTTTCCTCCGGATTGACAGAAATCATACCAATCGCGCAATCCTCACCGTCGGCAAGTTTGACGCCTCGTACGCCGGCGGCTGTACGTCCCATGGAGCGTACCTTGCTTTCCGGGAAACGAATCGCTTTACCCTTTCTTTTACCAATAATAATATCATTTGTACCCGTCGTCAAAATCGCTTCAAGCAGTTGATCGCCTTCGCGTATCGTGATGGCGTTGATGCCATTCGTACGTGGGCGCGAAAACTGCTCCAAAGGCGTTTTCTTCACAATCCCTTGCTTAGTGCAAAACATGATATAATGATTCTTCAAAAACTCCTCATCTTTCAAATCCTCCACCTTCACATAGGCTTTCACTTTATCATCTTTTGGTATTTGAATGACGTTTTGCAGTACACGTCCTTTCGATGTTTTTGTCCCTTCGGGAATTTCATACACCCGCATCCAAAAGCAGCGTCCTTGTTCTGTGAAGAACATCAAATAATTATGTGCGGTTGCCGAGAAAATATGTTCTACAAAATCCGTATCGCGGGTAGATGAGCCTTTCGAACCGCGTCCTCCCCTACCCTGTGCGCGATATTCGCTGGCGAGTGTGCGCTTGATGTACCCCAAATTTGAAATCGTAATCACCACATCTTCATCCGCAATCATATCTTCGATGCTGATGTCGCTTGCCGAATATTCGATAGCCGTGCGGCGTTCGTCGCCGAAGCGGTCGCGTATTTCGGTCAGTTCTTCTTTGATAATATCTTTACGCAACTGCTCATCGGCGAGGATACCTTCGAGGTACGTGATGCGCTTCATAATTTCATCAAAATCAGCCCTTACCTTATCACGTTCCAAGCCCACGAGTTTTTGCAAACGCATATCGAGAATCGCTCTCGCCTGCGCCTCACTCATCGTATCATTCGGCATAAAATCTTCGCCGAGTGCTTCGCTGATAGATTTGATTTTAACTGCGCCGTCCGCCTTTTCTTTAGCTGTCAGGAACTTGGCGTTCATCAAAGCATTACGCGCTTCTTCGCCCGTTTTTGAGCCGCGAATCAAAGCAATCACTTGGTCTAAATAATCCAAAGCGACCAATATACCTTCAAGGATGTGGGCGCGTTCCAATGCCTTCCGCAATTGGTACTGTGTACGGCGTGTGATGACCTCCAATCGGAATTTGATAAACTCCGCAATCATGTCTTTGAGGTTCAATACAACCGGACGATTATTGACCAATGCAATGTTTCCGATACGCAGCGAGGTCTGTAATTGGGTGTATTTGTAGAGCTTCGACAGCACGACATTTGCCATAGCGTCGCGCTTGACATCTATCGCCATATACATCCCATTACGGTCAGAAAAATCATCTGCCGCCGATATGCCTTCTATCTTTTTCTCATTGACGAGTTCGGATATTTTTTTGAGCAAAAGCGATTTATTGACCTGATACGGCAACTCCGTAATCGCAATGCGCTCGCCACCATTCGGACGCTCCTCAATGTGAACTTTCGCACGTAGCACTACCCTACCGTTGCCGGTTTCGTAGCCGCGTTTGATGCCTTCATAACCATAAATAATACCCCCCGTCGGAAAATCCGGCGCGGTGATATGCTTCATCAATTCTTCTACGGTAATGTCGTAATTGTCGATATAAGCCATCGTTCCGTTGATGACTTCCGTAAGGTTGTGCGGCAACAAATCCGTTGACATTCCGACCGCGATACCTGACGCGCCATTGAGCAGCAAATTGGGCAATTTGGCGGGTAGCACTGTTGGTTCTTCGAGCGTATCGTCAAAATTGAGTTTGAAATCAACCGTCTCTTTATCCAAATCTGACAGCAGCTCATCCGAAATTCGCTGCATCCGTGCTTCCGTATAACGCATTGCGGCAGGGTTGTCGCCGTCTATTGAGCCGAAGTTACCTTGTCCATCTACAAGCGGGTAACGAAGCGACCACGGCTGCGCCATACGCACCATCGCATCATAGACCGATGTATCTCCATGCGGATGATATTTACCCAATACTTCCCCGACAATACGCGCCGATTTTTTGTGCGCTTTATTATATACCAAACCTAAACCTGACATTCCGTACAACACCCGTCTGTGTACGGGTTTCAAACCATCCCGCGCATCCGGCAATGCACGCGCCACGATGACGGACATTGAGTAATCAATGTACGCCGACTTCATCTCATCCGCTATGTTGATGTCAATTATTTTTTCTTCTGCCATGTAATTTTACTGATTGTTTTATTGCTGGATTGTTGGATTGTTTTATTGCTGAAAAGAGATTTTGCTATGCAAAATTCTAATAGCAATTCGACAATCAAACAATCAAACAATCGTTATTTTTTTTCGACTTGCAAAGATAAGGAAAATAGAGGGAAAATTTGAATGCGATGGGCTATTTTTTAGGGGATTTTTGAGCGGGTTTTTGTCGGGATTTTAATTGGAGGGGAATGTTGGATGAGTAAAAAAATAAAAGCAACAATTTATAAATATTTTCCTGTCTCACTTGACAGATGAAGCAGTCATTACAGAGTTTCCTTTCAGCCTGTTTAGTTATCAAGTGATCAATAAATATTTTCGTATGCCTTCGTTTTTTGCTTCGGCACCAACAAAATAGCTTTGTTTTGTGCAGATTTTTTACTGGAATTTAATGATTATAAAATATCAGATGAAAGTCTTTTTTATTATCTTTGTCCGAGACCTTGTCACATCCTAAAGGAAAAATGAACGACACAAACCAAAATCCGGAACAAATCGCCCGCAACAAAATAGACCAAATGCTTACCCAAGCAGGTTGGATTGTGCAATCGAATAAACGAGTCAACCTTCATGCAGGGAAAGGCGTTGCTGTACGCGAATATCAAACCGATGTCGGTCCTGCTGATTACGTCCTTTTTGTCGATGCAAAACCCGTTGGTATCATTGAAGCAAAGCGCGAAGAAGAAGCGCATCGCATTACAGTAGTCGAAGAACAATCCAAAGGCTACGCTACCGCCAAACTCAAATATCTGCAAAACGACCCCTTGAATTTCGTGTACGAAACAACCGGAACACTCACTCGATTTACCGATTTTCGCGACCCGAAATCTCGCGCCCGTGAAGTGTTCAGTTTCCATCGACCTGAAACCATTGCCGAATGGCTCAAAAAGCCCAAATCCCTACGCGGCAGATTGCAAGATACGCCCGAATTGAACTCCGAAGGACTTCGCCCCGCCCAAATCGTAGCCATCGAAAACCTCGAAACTTCCTTTAAAAACAACCGCCCGAAAGCCCTAATTCAAATGGCGACAGGCGCGGGAAAAACCTTTACCGCCGCGACTTTCATTTATCGTTTGCTCAAACATGCGGATGCCAAACGCATCCTTTTTCTCGTAGATACGCGTAACCTCGGCGAACAAGCCGAACAGGAATTTATGAAATTCCAACCCAAAGACGATAACCGAAAATTTACCGAACTTTATAACGTCCAACTCCTGAGCTCAAGCTATATCGCTTCGGATAGTCAAGTCTGTATTTCGACTATCCAACGCCTGTATTCTATCCTCAAAGGCGAAGAACTCGACGACAGCGCAGAACTCGAAAATCCGAATGAATCGACTTGGATAGCCGAACATCTCCGCAAAAGAGAAGCCTTGCCCGTTGTCTATAATTCGGCAGTGCCGATAGAGCAATTTGATTTTATTGTCATAGATGAATGTCATCGGTCTATTTATAATTTGTGGCGACAGGTCTTGGATTATTTTGACGGCTTTTTGATTGGGCTGACCGCTACGCCCGATAAGCGTACTTTTGGTTTTTTTAATGAAAATGTGGTCAGTGAATACACTTACGAAGAATCCGTAAGCGACGGCGTGAATGTGCCTTATGACATCTATACGATTGAAACCGAAATTTCGCAGCAAGGCGCGAAGATAGAATCCGGTTGGCACATTGAGCGACGCGAAAAACTCACCCGTAAAAAACGCTGGCAGCGCGAAGATGAAGCAACCGTTTATCAAAAAAATGACTTGGATAAAAAGGTCGTCAACGAAAGCCAAATCCGCAATATTATTCGTCAATTTAAAACCGCTTTGAAACGCGATATTTTCCCAAATCGTATCAAAGACGGCGAATACGAAGTACCAAAAACCCTCATTTTTGCGAAAACAGACAGCCATGCAGACGACATCATACGCATCGTGCGTCAAGAGTTTGACGAAGGCAATGAATTTTGTAAAAAAGTAACTTATAAAGCCAAAGAAGACCCCAAAACCGTCCTCAATCGCTTCCGAAATTCCTTTTATCCGCGCATTGCCGTTACGGTGGATATGATAGCGACGGGTACGGATGTGAAGCCCCTCGAAGTGCTGTTGTTTATGCGTGACGTTAAGAGTCTCAACTACTTTGAGCAAATGAAAGGACGCGGCACACGCACGATAGACCGCGACAAACTCAGAGAAGTTTCGGGTGCAGCACACAGCAAAACCCACTTTGTGATAGTGGATGCCGTAGGTGCGACCAAATCCAAAAAGACCGACAGCCGACCACTCGAACGCAAGCGCGGCGTGGTACTCAAAGACCTACTCGGTGCGGTCACAATGGGCGCAGCCGACGAGGATTTATTTCTTTCGCTTGCCAATCGCCTGATTCGTCTCGAAAAACAAATCACACCCGAACAAGCCGAAAAAATTCCCGAACTTTCCAACGGTAAAAACCTTTGCCAAATCACCCGCGACCTACTCAATGCCTACGACCCCGATGTGATTGAAGAAACCGCAAAGACACTCCAACGCGAAGAACAATTGCCCAGCCTTGAAATGGCAAAAGAACAAGCGCAGCAACAACTCATCCGCAACGCTGCTGAGAGCTTCAACGGCGAACTCAACGAATACCTCGAAAATGCCCGTAGAGAACTCGAACAAATCATTGACAGCATCAATATTGATACCGTCATCAAATCGGAATGGGACAAAACCTCTACCGAAAAAGCCCAACAAATCGTCGGCGATTTCAAGGCATACCTCGAAGCCCACAAAGACGAAATCACCGCCCTGCGTATCTTCTACAACGAACCCTATCGCCGCCGCGACATCACCTACAAGATGATAAAAACCCTCTTTGAAAAACTCAAAGCCGACAAGCCCACACTCGCGCCCGCCTACGTGTGGGATGCCTACGCCGCGCTCGAAGAGGTGAAAGGCAGCCGCCCCGAAAAAGCACTCACCGCACTGGTCGCGCTCGTGCGTAGAACCTGCGGCATAGACGCACAACTCACGCCCTACAACAAAAAAATAGACGAGAACTTCCAAAAATGGATTTTCCAACAACATACCGGACAGCACAAGCGATTCGATGAAGCGCAAATGAACTGGCTGCGCTTACTCAAAGAACACGTCCATAAGAGCTTTCATATCGAAGTCGAAGACCTTGATTTTACCCCATTCGATGCACTCGGCGGCAGAGGCAAAATGTACCAACTCTTCGGAGAACAAATGAACCATATTATTCAAGAACTTAATGAAATACTCGCAGCATGAGAGAGGATTGGATTGAAGTGGAATTGGGGGAAGTTTGTAACATCACAATGGGGCAATCCCCTCCATCATCAACTTATAATCAAGTAGGAAATGGATTACCTTTTTTTCAAGGTAAAACTGAATTTACAGAATTACATCCAATAGTAAGAAAATGGTGTGATAGTCCTAAAAAAATAGCATATCCAAATGATATTCTTTTATCTGTGCGCGCTCCGGTTGGTTCAACAAATATAGCTAATGTTGAATGTTCTATTGGGCGAGGATTGGCAGCTATTTCATACAATCACTGTACTTTTTATATTTATTTTTATTTAAAATTTATTGAAAAAAAATTAGACGAGCAAGGTACAGGTACAACTTTCAGAGCAATATCAGGTAGTGTTTTAAAATCACAAATTGTTCCCGTCCCTCCCCTACCCGAACAACGCGCCATCGTCACGAAAATAGAACACCTGTTCACCGCACTTGATAAGGGCATTTCGGATTTGAAAAAAGCTCAAGCCCAACTCAAAATCTACCGTCAGGCAGTCCTCAAAAAAGCCTTTGAAGGCGAACTCACCAAAGCATGGCGCGAACAACAAAGCGACCTCCCCACCGCCGATGAATTATTGGTGCAAATCAAAACCGAACGCGAACAACATTATCAACAAAAGTTGGCAGATTGGCAAAATGCACTCGATGCATGGGAAGCGAATGGGAAGGAAGGGAAAAAGCCGAAGAAGCCGGGAAAAAGAAAAGAATTAGAACCTTTAAATAGAGAAGCTACCAAAGATTTTTTTCCGATTGCGAAGCAATGGAAATTTGAAAAATTAGGAAAAATTACGTTAAAAATTTCAGACGGACCATTTGGTTCAAACCTTAGAACCGTAGATTATGTATCTTCTGGTATTCGTGTTATTCGATTAGAAAATATTGGTAATTTAGAATTTTTTGACTCAAAATATTCATTTGTTACAGAGGAAAAATATGAGACAATCAAAAGGCATAGCGTCTTTCCGAATGATGTTATTTTCTCATCATTTATAGCCAATAAAATTAATGTGGTATCAATTCCCGAACACATTAAATTAGCGATTAATAAAGCTGATTGTTTTTGTGTGAGATTTGGTGAAATGTTTAATTTTAAATACGCTGAATATTATTTATCCACTCGTTTCACATACAATCAGTTAATCAATTTGGTGCATGGTGCTACTCGCCCCCGAATTAATACCACACAGTTAAAAGAAATTATCATTCCAATTTGTTCTTTAGAAGAACAACACCAAATCATCCAAGAAATAGAAAGCCGCCTATCGGTCTGTGACAAAGCGGAAGAAAGTATCGTATTCAGTCTTAAAAAATCGGAAGCCCTACGGCAAAGCATCTTAAAAAAAGCCTTTGAAGGCAAGCTCCTCACGCCGGAAGAATTGGCTGCCTGTCGCGCTGCGCCCGATTGGGCGCCTGCGGCGGACTTGCTGGAGCGCATCCGCAAGGAAAAGGCAGCCGAAGTCCCCAAAAAGAAAACGAGGAAGAAAAAGTAAAAAAGCAAACCGTCACCCCGCGCCCCGATACGGTATGACGGTTGATTTTAATTGAGTGTGTCACAAATCGGTGGTCAAATTTTACAGGCGCATAGCGCCGACACCATTTGTAACATGCCACCCAAGCACCAATTAAGCTGCGTAGCTGCGACCCCATAAATCAACAAGGGGTGATTCCGATAACTATCGGAACGATGCGCCTTTAGTCTTTATTACGATTAGCTGATACAAATGGTGTCAGCGCGACGCGCTTAAAAACATTCATTCAAAATTCCATCAATCATTCATTAAATATGACCAACGAATCAAGCATTATATCCAAAGTCTGGAACTTCGCCAACGTCCTCCGCGACGACGGCGTAGGTTACGGCGATTACTTAGAGCAAATCACCTACTTGCTATTCCTCAAAATGGCAGATGAATTTAGCAAACCGCCCTATAATCGCGACACCAATATCCCGCCCGAATACAACTGGGACAGCCTCACCCAAAGGCGCGGTGCGGAGTTGGAACTGCACTACGTCACGCTCCTACGCGAGTTGGGTACACGCACAGGTATGCTCGGTCAGATTTACACCAAAGCCCAAAATAAGATACAAGACCCATCCAAATTGCTCAAAATTATCACGATGATAGACCAAGAGCAATGGAGCATGATGGGCGCGGATTTGAAAGGCAAAATCTACGAAGGCTTACTCGAAAAAAACGCCGAAGATACCAAAAGCGGCGCAGGGCAATACTTCACGCCGAGGGCTTTGATTCGCGCTATGGTCGCCTGCACACGCCCTCAGCCGAAGAAAAGTATTTGCGACCCGGCTTGCGGTACAGGCGGTTTTTACTTGGCGGCTTACGATTATATTGTCGAAAACAACAAACTTGACCGCGAAGAAAAAGCATTTTTGAAAAATAAAACTTTTTATGGTAATGAAATCGTAGCGAGTACCCGCCGTATGTGTCTGATGAATATGTTTTTGCATAATATCGGCGAAATTGACGGCACATCGTTTATCTCCTCTGCCGATGCGCTGATTTCTGATGCCGGGGAGCGTTACGATTATGTACTCGCCAATCCGCCTTTCGGCAAAAAAAGTAGCATCACCATCACGAACGAAAAAGGAGAACAACAGAAGCAAGACAATAAACCCAACCGACAAGATTTCTGGACAACGACCTCCAACAAACAACTCAATTTTTTGCAGCACATCAAAACCCTACTCAAAGTCAACGGTGAAGCTGCCGTCGTACTGCCCGACAACGTCCTTTTCGAGGGCGGCGCAGGCGAAACCGTCCGCAAAGAATTGATGCGAACAACGGATTTGCACACAATATTGCGCTTGCCGACAGGCATTTTTTATGCACAAGGCGTAAAGGCGAATGTATTGTTTTTTGATAATAAAATAGCCGACAAAAAAGCGTGGACAAAAGAAGTTTGGATATACGATTACCGCACCAATATCCACCACACGCTAAAGAAAAAGCCCTTACGATTGGAAGATTTAGAGGACTTTATCACCCTCTACAATCCTGAAAATCGCCGCAAAAGAAAGGAAACATGGAACGCAGAAAATGAGGAAGGTCGCTGGCGCAAATTCACTTACAAAGAAATCATTGCAAGAGACAAAACCAACCTCGATATTTTCTGGCTCAAAGATAAAAGCCTTGCCGACTTAGACAACCTGCCCGACCCCGATATATTGGCAAATGAAATCATCGAAAATATCAAATCCGGCTTGGCGAGTTTTGAGGAGATTGTCGATACTTTGGCGGAGGTTTGATGATGACCAATGTAAAGATACAATTTGAAAGCTAATCACACGAAAACACAAAAAACCGGAAGCCACTGACGCGACTTCCGGTTGTAATATTTCACTTATTGTAAAATTATCAAGTGGCACGGGCTGAAAGCACCGTGTTACTTCATCAAGGCGATAACTTTGTAAAAGGTTTTGCCTGAATGTGTCCGCTACTATCCATAACTTTCATGTAGTACACGCCACCGGGCAAGTCAAATAATTCCATATTAAGCGTATTTGTACCTTTCAGTACATTGGCTTGTTGTACGTTGATGGTTCTGCCGCTTGCGTCGATGATTTCGATATAGATTTCACCTTCTTCTTCGGTAGTGTAGTCCATATTCAATCTACCTGTGGTTGGTACAGGATACAATTTGAAGTCTGGTGTTTGCTTCGGTTCTTCTACTGTAATTGCCGAGTTATCAAACGACTCCTGCTCATCTTCCTCTACCACTAGTGGTGGCGTAGGTCCGCAATCCGGGTCAATCGTAATATTGTAAGTAATACGACCAAATCTGACGGAGAACTCCGTACCCGCAGGCGCGAAAGCTCCCGGCGAACCGGCAGAGACCGGATTATCGTCGTTGGTATCACGGAATCTCAATTTCCATACGCCACCACTGGCAGGTACGGATGCTACGGGTAGCAAGAATTGGAATATCGCGTCATTACCGTTACAGGTCGTCACCGGAGAAGGGAATAGTGTTACGATACCTGCCGGATCGGTTACTTCTACTATTACGTCACGCTCACAAGAATTGCCTTCAGGACGGAAGAAGAAATCCAACACCACTGTATTGACCGTTGCATTAGACGGTATGCCCGGAGCTACGATAAGAATACTGTCACTCTCATTGAAAGCGGCATTATCCATACCCGCACCAACAAAGACATCTTTGTCCGTCACCAATATTTCATCCTTTATCAAATTTTGTTCTTCTACTGTAATCGTTTGGTCACAAGTCACTGAATTGCCACTCGGGTCAGTAAATGTCCATGTAATGACCGTCGTACCTACCGGATAAGTATCAGAACCATTGGCTGTACCATTATAACTATTAGTTGCCACAGTTCCGGTCTGACAATCCGTGAAATCCGTACCAAATATCGGCACAGGAATCGTAAACGGACCTTCACATTCTCCCGGAGGTGCTTTCAAATCAGGTATATCAGCCGGACAATTGATAATCACCGGAGGCGTGTTGTCTTCGACGGTTACGTCAAAGCTACATTCTGCAGTATTGCCTGCGCCATCCGTTACGGTATAAGTTACGGTAGTCGTACCAAGTGGGAAAGTATCGCCCGAATTGTGCGTACTACTCGTAATTGTAGCACCACTACAATCGTCAGATATCGTCGGTGTAGTCCAAGTAGCAGTCGCATCACAAGTAATCGGATCCAAATCAATCACCACATCACTCGGACAGGTAATCATAGGCACGCCTACATCTTCAACGGTTACATCAAAACTACATTCGGCAGTGCTACCTGCACCATCCGTAACAGTATAAGTTACGGTAGTCGTACCAAGTGGGAAAGTATCACCCGAATTGTGCGTACTACTCACCATTGGATTAGGACAATTGTCTGCTCCTGTTGGTACAGCCCAACTCACTACGGCTTCACAAGTTCCCGGATCATTACCTACGGTAATATCTAAAGGACAAGTAATCGTCGGGTCTTCCTCGTCCACTACCGTAATAGTAAAGTCGCATGTAGAAGTATTACCCGCTTCATCAATGAAGGTATAAGTCACGGTAGTTGTCCCTACAATAAAGACATCTCCCGGTTCGTCGCTCGCATCTTTAACTACTGCACCGCAATTGTCTGTCGGTACAGGAATTTGCCAAGTCACTGCCGCGTCGCAACGTCCCGGACGTGCTGTCACTATCAAATCCGGTGGACATACGCCCACAGGTGGTTCGTTGTCAATGACCGTTACTTCAAAGCTGCAAGTTGTTGTATTACCTGCGACATCTGTCACGGTGTAAGTCACTACGGTAGTTCCCGGCAAGAATGTTGAGCCGGAAGCGATGTCAGATGTTGCCATTAAGCTACTATCGCAATTGTCCGTCACAGTCGGTGCAGACCAAGTCGCTACTGCCTCGCAAGTTCCCGGTGCAGTGTTGACCGTCACATCAGTCGGACATATCATGGTAGGTGCTTCATTATCTTCTATCGTAACATCAAAGCTACATGAAACAGAATTTCCGGCAGCATCAACGGCGGTATAAGTTACAGTCGTTGTACCAATCGGGAAAGTATCACCCGGCTCTGCCGTGCTTGTGATAGACGCACCACAGTTGTCGCTCAATGTAGGCTCATCCCAAAATACTTGAGCATCACATACGCCATTATCCGTAGAAACGGTAATATCATCAGGACAAGTCAAACCGAGTTGCTGACCATCGCCTACGATAATAGTTTGCGTACAAGTCGTAATATTTCCACCATCATCTATCACTGTCCATGTTACTGTCGTCGTACCGACAGGATAAATGTCTGTTGCATCAGATGTTCCGTTGTAGCTATTCGTAATGGTCGCACCTGTACAATCGGTAAAGTCCGCACCAAACATAGGTTCAGGAATATCAACCAAAGCCACGCAATCTCCCGGATCAGAAGACACCGAAATATCCGCAGGGCAATTAATGATAACCGGATCGGCACAACCGCCTCCACCTACTGTCGCATCGTAAGATAAACGTCCGAAACGAACAGAATACTCGGCTGCTCCAGCATTTTGGTCATTGGTATCTCTAAATTCTACCGTCCAATCTGCAAGGCTGCCTGTCGTGCTACCACTTGGTACGTTCAATGCGATGAAATACAAAGTACCAGCTCCCGCACAGGAAGCATAAGGCATAAATACATTCACGTTACCCGCAGGGTCGGTCAATCTCACTTCAATATCACTTTCGCAAGACGCGCCTAATACTCTAAAGTATAATTCGAGTGTGATATTGGTCAAAACGGCACTCGCAGGTGTCGCAGGATCGGTGAAAGCGTAAGTCGAATTATCTGCAAAGTTCTCGGTATCATTTACACCGACTATAAAATCACTATCGCTAATCAAAACCACCGGAGTTGTCACCGATGAACCTGAACCACATTCTTCTACTATCACATCAAATTCGCAAGTCGTAGAGTTACCTGCATCATCCGTAACGGTATAAGTAACGGTTGTTATTCCAATCGGGAAAGTATCACCCGAATTGTGTGAACTGCTTGTGACTGATGCACTGCAATTGTCCACAATCGTTGGTGCTGCCCAAGTTGCTACGGCATCACAAGTTCCCGGTGTCGTTTCTACGGTAACATCTGCCGGACAAGTAACCGTAGGAGCTTCTATGTCTTCTACTGTAATGGTTTGTGTACAAGTCACTGTATTGCCGTCAAGGTCAGTTACTGTCCATGTAACGGTCGTCGTACCCACCGGATAAGAACCGGAAGCATTAGAAGTACCTGTTACACTATTGGTAATGGTCGCGCCTGTACAGTCCGTAAAGTCCGTACCAAACATCGGAACGGGAACGGTGATATTCGCACCACATTGACCGGGCTGGGAGGTCGTACTAATCGGCGCAGGACAATTCACTATCACAGGAAGTCCACAATTTCCACTTTGAATAATAGTATAATCGTAAGTCAATCTTCCGAATCGAACAGAGTATTCCGCCGAACCTGCATTTTGGTCATTTGTATCTCTGAGTTCTACCGTCCAATTGACAATACTGCCCGTCGTCGCACCGCTTGGTACGCTGATTGGCGCGTAGAACAAACCTGTGGTCACACAGGTATTGAATGGTGTAAATACATTGACATTACCCACAGGGTCAGTCAGTCTCACTTCAATATCACTTTCGCAAGAATTACCTAATACTCTAAAGTATAATTCAAGCGTAATATTGGATAATGTCGCTGCCGCAGGTGTAGCCGGGTCAGCAAAAGTATAAGTTGGATTACTCGCAAAACTTTCCGTATCGCCCGTACCTACGAGGAAGTCATTATCGTCAATAAGTGTTACCGTTTCGGTGGTTGAACCGCCTCCGCCACTACACTCTTCTACTATCACATCAAAGCTGCACATCACTACATTGCCTTGTGCATCAGTAGCCGTGTAGGTTACGGTTGTCGTTCCAATCGGGAAAGTATCACCTGGATTGTTTGAGCTGCTTGTAATACCACCGCCGGGGCAGTTATCCGTAAAGACAGGTAAATCCCAAGTTGCTACGGCATCACAAGTTCCCGGTGAGGTTTGCACCACCACATCGGCAGGGCAAGTGAGCGTCGCATTTTCATTATCAAGTACCGTAATGTCTTGTGTACAAGTCACGCTATTGCCATCGGCATCGGTGAAGGTCCAAGTCACTATTGTAGTGCCTACCGGATAATTGCCCGAAGCATCAGAAGTGCCAGTGAAGCTGTTTGTTGCAGTCGTCTCAGTACAATCGGTGTAGTCAACACCAAAGACAGGAACCGGAACGGTGACATCTGCACCACATTGTCCCGGATTATTAATGACCGCAATGTCTGTCGGGCAATTAATAATGACAGGCAATCCACATGCTCCCGTGTTGATGGTCGCATCATAAGTCAAGCGTCCGAATCTAACGGAATATTCTGCCAAACCGTTATTTTGGTCACTAATATCTCTAAATTCGGCTATCCAGTTGGCTACACTACCAATGGTTGAACCGCTGGGTATATTCAATGAAATATAATACAACTGTCCAGCGCCATTACAAGTGGTGAATGGCATAAATGTATTCGCATTACCCGCAGGATCAGTCAGTCTTACTTCAATTTCGCTTTCGCAAGAATTGGGTTGTACTCTAAAGAATAATTCAAGCGTAATATTTGATAAAATTGCATTTGCAGGAGTTGCAGGGTCGGTGAACGTATATTGCGGATTAGCTACAAAACCTTCCGTATCATTTGTTCCTACATTAAAATCATTATCTTCAATGATAACAATCGTTTCGGTGGTTGAACCGCCTCCTCCACTACATTCATTTACAATCACATCAAAATTACACATTACGGTATTTCCTTGTGCGTCTGTAGCTGTGTAAGTTACGGTTGTTGTACCTACGGGGAAGGCATCACCCGAATTGTGCGTACTGCCTGTGATACCACCGCCGGGGCAGTTATCATTGAAGGTAGGCACTTGCCACATTGCTACTGCTGTACATTCGCCCGGATTGGTGGAAACCACCACATCCGAAGGACATTCGAGTGTAGAATTTACACCATCCGTAATCGTAACGACTTGCTGGCAAGTAGATTCATTGCCTTGTTCATCCGTAAACGTCCATGTAACGATTGTCGTACCTACATCGTAGAAGCCAGAAGCATCGGATGTACCCGTTACATCATTTGTCACGGTCGTATTAGAGCAATCGGTAAAGTCTGTACCAAACATCGGAACGGGAATCGTGATATTCGCACCACACCCCGCATTTGCCGTTTGATTGATAGGCGCAGGGCAATTGATAATAACCGGATTGCCGCAAGTACCATTGTTGCCGCCACCACCTGTTGTGGTCGTAGCATCATAAATCAATCTACCGAAACGGACGGTATATTCTACCGCACCTGCATTTTGGTCATTGGTATCTCTAAATTCTGCGACCCAATTGGCTGTACTGCCTGTTGTATTGGCACTCGGAATCGGTATCGTTATATTGTATAAATCACCAGGGAAAGGATTTGCACCTGAGCCATTACACGTTGCGAATGGTGCGCCAACATATACTACTGCGCCTGTCGGATCGGTCAATCTTACTTCAATATCGCTTTCACATGAAGCATTTTCCACACGGAAAAATAATTGTAATGTGATATTGGATAATACTGCATTAGCCGGCGTAGCCGGATCCGTGAATACATACACCGGATTAGTTCCGAAGCTCATCGCATCAGCATCACCTATGTTTAAATCACTATCAGAAATAAGCGTTTCGGTTTCGGTAGTCGTCACCGGATTTCCACCAAAACATTCATTGACTATCACATCAAAATCACAAGTCGATTCATTCCCAAAAGCATCCATTGCTGTACATGTTACGGTTGTTGTACCTATGGGGAATACATCACCGGGCTGGTTGCTACATATTACTGTTGCGCCTGTACAATTATCCGTTGGCGGGAAAATAAGCCAATTTGCTACACCACTACATTGACCGGGAACGGCTGTTGCCGTAATATCACCCGGGCATTGCAAGGTTGGTGGTTCATTGTCTTCTACTGTAATGTCGAAACTACAAGTAGCAGTATTGTCCGAACCATCCGTAGCAATGTACTCAACCGTCGTAGTACCGACAGGAAAAGTGCTGCCCGGTGTATGCGAAGCATAAGTAATAATCGCTATTCCGCAACTGTCTCTTACGATAGGTATGCTCCATCCGACCGTCGCACCACAACGTCCAAAATCAGTAGGAACGATAATATCGTCAGGACAATCTAATGCAGGTGGTTCTATGTCTTCTACTATAACGCTAAAATTACAAGTCACTATATTTCCGGCAGCATCTGTTACGCTACAAGTTACGTTGGTCGTACCAACCGGATAAATCTCAAGTGGTGAATTTGTACAAACTACTGTTCCAACCGTACAACCTCCTATCGGAACGGGTATGTCCCAGGGAACAACCGCATCACAACTATTTGGATCTGCTGAAATGGTAATATCATCAGGACATTCTAAAGTCACATTGCCTCCCGGATCTTCTACGGTTACATCAAAGCTACATGTAACGACATTTCCACCACAATCCGTAACTGTGTATGTTACAGTTGTTGTTCCGACAGGGAAAGCATCGCCGGGACTGTGCGTGCTTGTGAGTACTTCATCAGGGCAGTTATCCGTTGGAACGGGTGGTATCCATGTTGGCATTGCCATACAAGTGGCTGGATCGGCAGTTGCCATAATATCAGCCGGGCAAGTCATCACCGGAAATTCCTCGTCACTTACTTCGACGGTTACTTCACATGTGGTTGTATTGCCTCCGGCATCTGTTACTGTCCAAATTATAGGCGTTGTTCCTTTCTGGAATGTTTCACCAGCCAATGTTGAACTGTTATTAATATTATTGGTCAATGTATTACCGGGGCAATTTCCTGCGGAGGTCGGATCAAACTCACCGCCTTGTACTACGTAAGCGCATGTACCCGCATCCGTAGCTACCATACCATCAATGGTAGAGCAATCCAGCTCAGGTGCATCCGTGTCGGTTACGGTTACATTGAAATTACAAGCCGTAGAATTTCCAGCTAAATCGGTAATTGTACAAGTAACATTGGTCGTACCAAGCGGGAAGGTGCTTCCCGGTTCGATACTACAAACTGTTACGGGCGTTCCTTGTGCCAAGCAATTATCATCTATCGGAATGATCCAATTGACTACTGCTTCATTACAATCTGTAGTTGCTTCTATATTGGCAGGACAAGTCACTACAGGCGGTTCGTTATCTTCCACCGTAATATCAAAGCTGCATGTTGATTCATTACCACCACAATCCGTTACAGTATAAGTGACGGTTGTTGTTCCTACCGGAAAGGCATCGCCTGGGCTGTGCGTACTTGTTACTACTTCATTAGGACAGTTATCCGTCGGAACGGGTGGTGTCCACGTTACTGCTGCTTCACAAGTACCCGGATCTGAATTGGCTGTAATATTTGCAGGACAAGTAATCACAGCGGGTTCTCTATCTTCTACTGTTACATTAAAACTACACGATACCACATTTCCACCGCAATCCGTAACCATACATGTTACAGTAGTTGTTCCTTTAGGAAAAATATCACCTGAATTGTGTGTCGAGGTGACTACTTCATTAGGACAATTATCTGAAACAATAATATCTTGCCAAAATGCAGGTGCTTCACATACGCCGGGAGATGTGCTTACGGTCACGTCACCCGGACAAGTAATCATCGGTAAGTCATTATCGAATACTGTTACATCAAAACTGCATGTTGCAGTATTACCAGCATCGTCGGTAACGGTATATGTTACAGTTGTTGTTCCTTTCGGGAAAATATCACCTGAAGTGTGTGTACTTGTTACTGTAATACCCGAACAATCATCGCTTGCGGTAGGAGCAGTCCAAGTCACCGCAGCTTCACATACGCCCGGATCGTTGACAGCAAATACATCTGCCGGACAAACAATGGTTGGCGGTACATTATCTTCTACCGTAATATCAAAACTACAGTTTACTTCATTTCCTACGGCATCCATCACCGTACAAGTTACGGTTGTTGTACCTGTTGGGTAAGCAGTATTAGGAACTTCTGTACACATTACCATACCCGTAGCTCCACAACCTCCGGTTGCGGTAGGTATCGTCCAATCAACAATAGCATCACAAGCAGGCGTACTTCCTAAAACGGTAATATCCGCGGGGCAGTCTAAAGTCAAATTTCCGCCCGGATCGTTGACAGTTACCTCAAAACTGCAGGTTACTACATTTCCACCACAATCCGTTACGGTATAAGTCACCGTAGTCGTACCAGCAGGGAAGGTATCGCCTGAATTGTGTGTTGAAGTCAATACTTCGTCAGGGCAATTATCTGTTGGAACGGGTGCTGTCCAAGTTACAACAGCATTACAAGTTACGGGATCAGAATTTACTGTAATATCTGCCGGACAAACAAGGGCGGGCGGTTCGGTATCTTCTACTATTACATCAAAATCACATGTCGTAGTATTTCCGGCGGCATCTGTAACGGTATAAGTGACGGTTGTTGTTCCCTTCGGGAAAGTATCACCCGGATTGGCTGTACCTGAAACGGTCGCTCCCGGACAATTATCATTTCCGGTTGGAATAGTCCATGTTCCGACTGCGTCACATGCGCCGGGACTCGTAGAAATAGTCAAATCAGCCGGACAAATAATCGTCGGATTTTCATTATCTTCTACTATTACATCAAAGCTGCAGGTTACTACATTTCCACCACAATCTGTTACGGTATAAGTGACAGTAGTTGCACCAATCGGGAAAGTATCGCCCGGATTCGCCGTGCTTGTGATTTCTGCATCGGGGCAGTTATCATTAGCAGTTGCACCCAATGTTGGTGCTGTCCATGTAGCTACGCCATCGCAAGTACCTGGAGTAGTAGAAACCGTAACATCTGCCGGACATGTAATTGTCGGCGGTTCGGTATCTTCTACCGTTACGTCAAAACTGCATGTGGCTACATTTCCACCGCAATCCGTAACCGTGTAAGTCACGGTTGTTGTTCCTTTTGGAAAAACATCGCCCGGATTGTGGGTGCTTGTTACTACTTCATTAGGACAGTTATCTGTAATAGTCGGTGCTGTCCAAGTTACTGCCGCTTCACATACACCTGCATCATTACCTACGGTAAGATCAGCAGGGCAAGTAATGGTAGGTAACTCTTCGTCATTTACTATAATTTCAATTTCGCAAGTGGTTACATTTCCTCCGGCATCCGTTACTGTCCATACGACAGGCGTTGTTCCTTTTGGAAATACTTCTCCTGCAAGTGTTGCTGTATTATTTAAATCATTGGTCAATGTAACACCGGGGCAAGTTGCGCTTGAAGTCGGGTCAAATTCGCCACCTTGTGCTGTGTATGTACATACGTCTGCGTCTGTCGGACGTACACCATTTATTCCTGTACAATCTAATGGTTCGGGTACATCATCATTTACAGTAATGTCGAAATCACACATAGCCGTATTTCCTGCTGCGTCGGTAACGGTGCAGGTAACGGTAGTTGTTCCAAGTGGATAGGTACCTCCCGGATTGCTGGTACAAATGAGCATTTCTCCCGGACAATTATCATCACTCGTTACTGCCCAGTTGACTACTGCCGAATCACAATCGGTAGATGCTGTAATATCAGCAGGGCAAGTTATCGTCGGATTTTCATTATCTTCTACTGTTACATCAAAGCTACATGTACTCACATTTCCGGCTGCGTCTGTAACAGTGTAAGTCACGGTTGTTGTTCCAAGTGGGAAGGTATCACCAGAACTTGCTGTACTCGTAGTCGTTGCTCCCGAACAATTATCAGAAATAATAGGTTCCGCCCAATTGACAACTGCCTCACAAACGCCCGGATTGGTATTTACCGTAACACTTGGAGGGCAAGCAATAGCCGGATTTTCATTATCTTCTACTGTTACATCAAAGCTACATGTCGCTGTGTTTCCGGCTGCATCCGTAACAGTATAAGTCACGGTCGTTGTTCCGATTGGGAAAGTATCACCTGAACCTGCTGTACTCGTAGTCGTTTCTCCTGTGCAATTATCGGAAGTCACGGGTGCTGTCCATGTAACCGCTGCTTCGCAAACATTCGGATCGGTGCTTACCGTAATATCGGCTGGACAAGTAATGGTCGGATCTTCAGCATCATTCACCGTTACATCAAAACTGCACGTTGCTGTATTTCCTGCTGCATCAGTAACGGTATAAGTCACAGTCGTCGTTCCTACGGGGAAGGTATCTCCTGATCTTGCCGTGCTTGTTACTGTTTCTCCAGGACAATTATCAGAAGCTACCGGAGCAGTCCATGTAACGGCTGCTTCACATACGCCCGGATCGCTATTTACTATAACATCTGTGGGGCAAGTTATCGTCGGATCTTCTGTATCATTTACTGTAATATCAAAACTGCATGTGGTTACATTTCCACCACAATCTGTTACGGTATAAGTCACTGTTGTCGTTCCTACCGGGAAGGTCTCGCCCGGCGTGTTGGTAGCTGTTACCAAAGCATCCGGGCAGTTATCCGCCGGAATGGGTATTGTCCAAGTCACAACCGCATCACAACTCAGGGGATCCGCATCAATGATAATATCTGCTGGACAAGTAATCGTTGCAGGTTCTGTATCTTCTACAGTGACATTGAAGCCACAAGTAGTTGTATTTCCTGCTGCATCGGTAATTGCATAGGTGACTTCCGTAGTTCCTTTTTGAAATAAATCGCCCGGATCGTGGGTGCTTGAAATGATAGCTCCCGGACAATTATCTTCTAAAGTCGGAGGTGTCCAAGTAACATCTGCTCCACAGAGTCCCGGATCATTGCCGATGGTAATATCCGTTGGACATCCCACCGTAATCACAGGTAATTCATTGTCCACCACTGTAACGTTGTAGTCACATGTAGCCGTATTGCCGTCTCTGTCGGTTACTGTACATATCACGGTCGTTGTTCCTACCGGAAAGGCATCGCCGGACATCGCTGTACAAGAAATGGTCAATTCGTCGGGACATTCATCTCCGGTTACAGGATCCGGTAATGTAACCACCGCTTCACAAGTACTCGGATCGACATTAACTGTAATGTCTGCCGGGCAAGTGATAGACGGGTTTTCATTAACACCGGGTTCGGGAACTGTAAATATTTCTGTGGTTGTAGTACCTGTTGCATCTGTGACAGTAACTTGATATATACCGTCGGGTACACATTCAAGGTCTTGAGCGCAAATCGCAGCAAAACCTACGGAGTAAGATCCGCCTTCACTGGCATCTGCGTAATAAACAAAGTCAATTTCATCTACACAACTCGGAAAAATGACAATAAATCCTCCCCTATCACCGGAAGATATAGCCGGACAATTTTGCGATTGCCATGTATTGCCGCCAATAAAGGTCGGGCAAGCCGGGTCGGGTGTGGTGTTCGTCTGAACAAAATCAGCCGCAGTGAGTGTAATCGGAACTCCCATCAAAGAAGCATTGATGATAATTTCATCGTTGTCATCCAAATCATTGATAAAAATTTCGAGATTACAGACAGGTTGACTGAAATTCCATGTACGGGTAACATTGGCAGTAGGACCTGCGTTACCGTTCATTTCTACCCCTGTACGTAGGGCAACCGTTCCGGGTAAGTGGCTGTCATTAATGATATTTTCATCAACACAAGCACCGCCTTGTGGGTCAGGTGGGCTTACCGTTAAGGTAGCTCCTTGTACAGTATATCCTCCTGCATTAATAGCATCCGTAGTGGTAGAACAGGGTGGAATGATGGGGCATCCTGCTCCATTCTCCACCGGACATGCTGTATCGTCTAATGCTGAAAAATCGACGGCAGCATCGCAACCAAGCGGTATGCCGTTTTGTGTCCAATCATAACTGTATGGCGGTGTACCGCCTGTTACGGTTATGTCGATGAGGTTGTCTTCACCGACAGGACATGTACAGTCCGTTGTGACGACTCCCTCAATTGTGAGTGCCTGAGCATTGATGTTTCCGATGCTTGCGGCACAAAAAATCATCATCAATAGCGGAGCATATAAATGATGTTTTTGATAGAATTTTAATACGTTGATACATAGGTTCTTCATTGGGAAAAAGCCTTTAGTTTGTGAATAAATTTGGTTTTAAATAAAAACCGATTATATACGAAAATACAAATTGTAATTTTAAATACAATTTATCCTTTTATATTAAATTGAAAAAAATAGACTAACGGTACAGCGTTGTGTGAGAGTAGCTGTTGGTGAATGAGTAACTAACGAGTGAAGATAATTTTGTTTTAATGTATTTACTAAGTACTAAGTAAAAACAATTTAATGACTTGTTCCATTATGCTTGTTCTTTTCCCATCTAAAAAACTCAAAAAATAGTACCGTAGCTATGGCTGTGCAACGATTTTTTGAATTCTTTAGAAGGCTTCACTGAAATAAGGGTTTTTTTAGCGCAATTTATGAAAATTAAATTTTGTATATTATTTAAATTCAAACTAATACAAAAATTTAATATTGTAATTTAATCAAAAAAATTCTTTTTTTCAGTGAAGCCTTAGAAGAAAAAATTACAGCGCATTATGGCACAATTTATTAAATCGTTTTTACTAAAAGATAGTTTCAAGCTACAAATTTATGATTTATTTTGAATTATTGCAAGTGTTAAATTATAAATATATGTAATGTTTTGAATGTAAAAATAGATTTATCAATTCTCGGATTCAATAATCATACACAAAATTAGGTAATTCTATGGTGGTAAAAAAAGAAAAAAAAGAGTACTTTCTAATGTAATTTTATTTTAATACAAATGTGTTTCTGGAAATGGGTGCAGGACAAATTTTTAGTCTGCCTCGTACCGACGACTTTAGCCGTCGCAGAACAACAAAGCTCTTGACGGCTAAAGTCGTCAGTACAGTGGCATTTCAAAATAAAATTAAAATTTGTCCTGCACCCCTGGAAATGGAGACGATAGATTTAGATATACTCATAAATTAAACACCCACCTACTGAAGTAGGTGGGTTTACTATCCCGACTGGAAGTCGGCGCAAAGCAAGCCCACGAAGCCTTTTTTGCTTCCCGCAATTGCCTTTTGCCTATTCACAAGGCATTATTTAAATGAATTTGTCGTACTGAAGTACGAGGTTTTGAACCTAAAGCTGAGACCAATAAATAATTATTAAATATTATTCCCGTAGAATGTGAAGTTGAACCAAGTCAAGTTCATAAGGTATTGGTTTTCAGGCAGAAAAAATTTAAACATGCTATAAGTTGATTGCATAAATTTAGAGTATGCTCTTATCTGAACGTTCTGTGCTTAATGCCATTGATTCCACTTGGGCAATTATATCAGATAGCTCCTTGTGTAATTCCAATTTTTTTTGTTCCTTTATTTCCATGAGCGAGTTATTAGATGCCTTCGTATAACAACTAATTTAGTACTTTTTGTACTAACCCGCTCTTTTTTAGTACCACCGACTTGTGACACATCAAAATAATTTTACGTCAGTACGTCCATGCATCAGTACGTCAGTACATCAGCACATAACACATGAACAATAAACAAATAGCCAATGCTTTCAATCGCTTGGGCGATTTAATGGAATTGCAAGATGAAAACACCTTTAAAATACGCTCGTATCGCAATGCCTATCTCACCCTCCGTAAGTTGCCCGAACCATTATCTGAAATGTCAGACGCGGACATAAACAGCATCAAAGGTGTAGGAAAAGCCATTGCAGGAAAGATACGTGAACTGCTGGACACGGGCGAAATGGCAACCCTCAATAAATATAAAGAACAAATCCCCGAAGGCATACAAGAACTATTGGGTATCAAAGGTTTGGGTGTAAAAAAAATACGTCAACTTTGGCAGGAAATGGGCATAGAAAGCACCGGAGAACTCTATTATGCTTGCAATGAAAATCGCCTTATTGCCCTTAAAGGTTTTGGACTGAAAACGCAGGAGGATATTCGTCAGAAAATCGAATATCATCGCCAGTCACGCAACAAATTCTTATATGCTTCATTAGAAAAAGAAGCAAAAAATTTGGTCAGTGAATTGCGGAAAAAGCTCGACATTAAAGTCGAATTAACGGGTGCGATTCGACGTAAAATGCCTATTCTTCGTGGCATTGAGATTTTAATTGAAATGAATGAATTGCCTGCCGATATTTTTAATGAAAATTTTATTACTCTTACGGAAAAAACGCCTGATTATTATCGCGTAAAAACCGCTAATCAAACACCCGTCCGCTTATACACTTCTACACCCGACGAGTGGGCGTTCAAATTATTTCAAACGACAGGCGCGAATGATTTTTATAAAATTATTCTAAAAAATATTGACCTTGAACAAGCAAAAAAAGCCGACACTGAAGCCGAGATTTTTGAACAAGCAGGATACGCTTTTGCGCCGCCTGAATTAAGGGATAATCATGAGAATATTGCGCTTGCAAAATCCAATAACCTTCCTACGCTTATCACTGAAAACGACATCAAAGGCGTACTACACAACCACAGCACATACAGCGACGGTATCAACACGTTACGCGAAATGGCAGAGTACGCTCGCGACAAAGGTTACGCTTATCTCGGCATCACAGACCATTCAAAATCAGCTTTTTATGCCAATGGCTTGAAGGCAGAGCGCGTCCTCGAACAGTGGGCAGAAATCGACGAACTCAATGCCGAACTCGCTCCTTTTCGCATCTTCAAAGGCATCGAATCCGATATTCTGAATGACGGTTCGTTGGACTACGACGAGGATATTTTGCGACGTTTTGATTTCATTATCGCCTCTGTACACAGCAACCTTAAAATGGACGAAGCCAAAGCCACTCAACGCCTCCTAACTGCCATCGAAAACCCTTACACGACCATGCTCGGACATCCGACCGGACGCTTGTTGCTTTCGCGCAAGGGCTATCCGATAGACCATGCAAAAATCATTGATGCCTGCGCTACCAACAACGTTTCGATAGAATTGAACTCTAATCCTTTGCGTCTTGATTTGGATTGGGAATGGATACCCTACGCGCTCGAAAAAGGTGTCAAAATTGCGATAAATCCTGATGCACACAGCACGCGAGGTATTCACGACATTCATTATGGTGTATGCGTGGCGCGTAAGGGCGGTTTGACTGCTGTACAATGTGTGAATTATTTGACTGCGGAAGAATTTGAAGCGTACTGCACGAAAAAAATTCCTTTATAGGTGAGAGAAATCTAATTTTTTGTTCATCCAAATAAAAAGCAGTGCAGATATTAATCTGCACCACCTTTAGATAATTATGGGTACGTTTTTTGGATAAAAAACGATAAACTCAGGCATCATAGCCTTTGTCACTTCAACTTATATCGAAGCCCATTTTTCTGGGTTGTTTTAATGTGGCTGTTTTGGTTTGGTGTTATGCTTCAGCTTGACTGAAACCCATTTTTTTAAGGATACTTTTGATGAGGTTATGGATATACGCTTGTTTGACGCTACGCTTTTCGGGGGATAATTGCATGACAAATCGCTGTACAATCTGTCTGTAAATAGCCTTTTGACGAAGTTGTCTCTTTTCAATGGTGTTAAATATCTTACGAGCTTCGCAGAACAACCACAATTCAAGTGCATAAATGGTATGATTGCGCGGACTATCCAATAATAGCCGTAGTATCTGCAAAGGCGTATTGGTTGAGTTGTTATTTGAACGGAAAAAATTATTTAAAGTAAAATAATATACTTGTTCAAATCTGTCTGTTGTCAGTTCCTTTGATTTAAAAAGGTAAACTTCATTTGTGATTAATTGAGTCATTTTATTTGATTTTAGAGTTATTGATAAATGTTTCTACACCTATATATTCCTTGAAACACAAAAAAGTGAACACATTTTTCGACTTTTTTTAAAAAAATAAGCAATAATGATTGTTTTTTAATTTCAATAATTTTTACTTATTTTAATTTGTATAAAAAAAAACGACATTTTCATTTATGAAAATGCCGTTTTTAAAATCCTTTCTTGCCTCTCTCCTGCCCTATTTTACAATTATCTTTTTATATATCGTATTTTCTCCCATTATAATGGCAACCATATATGTACCCGTAGAAAGGTTGGATACATTCAATACATTGGTATTGGGTGTACCTTGTATGGCTATCCTACCCGTAGTGTCATACACCATCACTTCATCAACAGTCTGATCATCCATAACGGTGATTTGCAATACGTCATTCACAGGGTTTGGATGTACTGTGACAATGTCAGTATAAAAAGCAACGCCGAGAATGTCAGAGGGCTTGATTCTGGCATCTAAGTCCTTCTGAATCAAACGATAGTAACTCTTTCCAATTATCGGATTATTATCCGTAAATGTATAGTTTTGGCGAGTAGTTGCATCGCCTTTACTTCTCTGCAAGCCTATTGTTGTCCAATTGGCAGCGTCTTTACTTCGCTGTATTTCAAAGACATTGCTATTCTTTTCGGTCATTGTCTGCCAAGTGAGTACGATGTTCTTTTTAGTCGCTTTCACTTGAAAATCACTAAGCTCTACCGGCAATGTCATGGAACAAGAATTTTCCAAATCGGTTATAGTGCTACAACCTGTGCCATTATTGCCTATTTCAACAGTTCCACCACCGGATATGTGCTGACAAATTGCTTTGGCAGAACAATCAGACAAACTGAAATTGTTATAGATTCGCATATTACCGGAAGGGGACATAGTCGGCTTTAGATCGCCAAGATCGTTCAAGGCAGTATTTTGAAGTATATTAAAATCTCCACCTACGGTTTCTAAGCCTTGAAGTCCTTGCAGATCGACTAAGTCTTTATTATCAGTGATAGAGAGATTGCCCCCTATCAAACGAAGTTGCTTAATCTCACCGATATTGGTAAGTACTGGATTTTCTAATACTACAAAAAAGCCGTCCACAGAAGTCAGTTTGTCAAGGCTTTTCAGGGTGGTCAAAGCAGTGTTTCTGGCAATGCTCATATCTCCACCTACGCTAACAAGTTCTTCTAAACCTTGTAGGTTTTTCAATCCTGGATTTCCCTCAACTTTGAAATTTCCTTCTGTTTCTACCAAGCCTCCTAAGCCTTGTAAGTTGGTCAACATCATGTTGTCAAAAACATGTACATTACCTCCTACAAGCGCGATTTGGTTGAGACCGTTTATATTGGTCAGTGCTTCGTTGAAAACGATTAATAAATTTCCGGTAATAGTCGTCACAGACTGCAATGGAGAGACATCAGTAATATCCGAATTGCCTCCAGCAAAATATCCGCCAATTTTTAATTGACCTTGTATTTTGGTGCAATTAGGATAAATTGTCGCATAAGTATCAACATCAGCTTGGTTACGGAGTGTCACATTTCCTTCCGGACATTGTGCATGTAAACCAATGCTTAAGAGTGAAAAAGTATAAGTTAGGAGGGTGAACGCAAAGTTTCTCATGGTTGTTGAGTTTTATGTGAATGAAAAAATCCGCCAATATCAACTCCTCTATTCATTAAACGAACATATTACACATTTTGTTACGCTGTTTTTAAAAAAAAAGCTGTTTGTGGCGTTATTAATCCTTGTAATTTAAATTATTATATATTATTTTATATTGAAAATCATAATATTTTGTCATGTTTATATTGAGGTTTTAGCGTGGATATATAGCAGCAATAACCATACCTATTTGACACGTTTTTGACAAATAATTATATATTAGTTAACACATATTATCTATTAAAATAATTTATAAACAACATTTTTACATATTTTACATTTCAATTATCTCATTCTCCCAAAAACAAATTTGTATATACTCTAAAATTAAATTACCTTAGTAACGTAAAAAGTTGAGATATAAGTTCCAAATACTACTCAAATCAAAATAAATGAAAAGACGAAATTTTATAAAAAATATAGCTCGTACATCTGCTATTGCGCCTTTCGTATTGAATGGTGTGCCTATGAAAGCCTTTGGTAATTATGGTGCTTTGAGTCCTTTAAATGAAGGTATTTATGATGACCGAAAATTGGTTTTGATAGAATTGCATGGTGGCAATGACGGCTTGAATACATTAATCCCGATTCCACAATATGGACGATACCTTGATTTGCGACAAAATATCGCGATACCGAATTCCGGTTCAAGAAAGTATATTCAGCTTGACAGTACGCTGCCTTCCAATCAACGCATCGGTCTGCATCCTGACATGAGTGCTATAAAATCATTGTATGAAGAAGGAAAAGTAAGGATTATACAATCCGTTGGGTATGAAAATGTCAATAAATCGCATTTTCGCGGACGCGATATTTGGATGATGGGTGGTGATTTTAATGAATATAAAAATTCGGGTTGGATGGGGCGTTATTTGGAACATATTTATCCGAATTATCCGGTGGCGTATCCTTCAAATGATATGCCTGACCCACTTGGTTTGGAGATTGGCATTACTGTGTCTTTGGGTTTTCATCGTAACGAAGGGCTACCTGCCGCACTTGCCAATAATGACCCTGCAAATTTCAATGCTTTGATTTCGGGGCTTGGTGGTGGCACGCCCAGCCAAATCCCGGACAATCAATATGGTACAGAACTTCGCCATATCATTGACCTCTACCAAAACGCCAATGAGTACGCTGCTCAACTCGAATTGCGATATAACGCCGGTGCCAATTATGCCATTTATCCGACTGAAGGGGTGCAAGAATATCCCGGACCGACTGCGCCCGACATTCTCGTCAATCCACTTGCCTGGCAATTGCAGACTGTTGCGCGGCTCATCAACGGTGGTTGTAAAACCAAAATTTATTTGGTGCGTTTGCATGGTTTTGATACGCATAATGCACAAGCTATCGAAGGCGATACGACTTACGGTTATCATGCAGCCTTGTTGTACCACTTGAGTACGGCGGTAAAGGCATTTATGGACGATTTGGCGGCTTCGGGCAAAGATGAAGAGGTTGTGGCATGTACATTTTCGGAGTTTGGTCGTCGCCCTCATTCCAATAGCAATCATGGTACTGACCACGGAACGGCTGCGCCAATGTTGGTTTTTGGCAAGGCAGTAGAACCCGGTGTCATCGGTGATGTAAATCTGAATAATCTGGATAATTCAAACAATCTGACCATACAAACGGATTATAGACAGGTATTCGGTACTTTGCTTGTTGATTGGTTGGATGCTCAGTCGGACACCATCGAAGCTGTTGAATTTCAGGATTTTGTGAATCCTTTGTTACGCATCATCAATGACGATTATCATACAACAACAAATACTACACCACCAGAAGAAGATGATTTTGACGAGATTAAAATTTATCCGAATCCGGTACAATATACCTTATATTGTCAACTACATTCGGATGTAGTCCAAACTCTCCAAACACAATTGCTTGATGCAAGTGGCAGACTCATTCGTCGCAATGAATTTGATTTGGCAGAAGGTAATAATACACTCAATATCGACCTCGTCGGACTTCCCGTAGGGACGTATTTTATTAAATTATTTTCTAAAAGTAATAATAAAATGATGGGCGTGAAGAAGTTTTTGAAAAAATAGAGCATTTTAAACCACAAAGCACACTAAGAACACTAAAATCGAACTAACGAAAAAGAAAACAAAGAATGTAAGATGCCCACAATTAAGCTTTATAAGTTTGTTAGTGTTCTCTGCGTTAGTTCTATCTTCATGTACTTAGTCCGCTTCGTGGTTCAAAGTATCAATTAGATGCCAAATTTTAGTTTAATAATTTCTGACATGTTTTTCTGTAATTTCAAGGCACTTGCTCTGGCTTTTTCGGCAAAATCTTCGCCATCACCTGCGTAAATGATACCCCTCGAAGAATTGACGAGTAAGCCTCCCAAATCATTCAGTCCATACTTTGACAGTCCTTCCAAATCACCGCCTTGCGCGCCTACGCCCGGCACCAGATAAAAGTGGTCAGGGGCGATGCTTCGTATTTCCTCAAATTTCTGTGGATGTGTAGCTCCGATGACAAACATCAGTTGTTCGGGACTCCCCCACTCTATGGCTTTTCGTATGACTTTTTCGTATAGCGGTTGACCGTTTTCTTGTGGTGTAAATTGAAAATCCTGACTACCTTTATTAGAAGTCAGTCCGAGTAAAATCACCCATTTATCGTCAAATTCAAGAAAAGGTTTGACCGAATCCTCACCCATATAAGGTGCGACCGTCACCGCGTCAAAGTTCATTTTTTCAAAAAAAGCTCTTGCGTACAGGCTTGATGTATTGCCAATATCACCACGCTTGGCATCGGCTATCGTGAAGTGTTCGGAAGGAATGTAGGCTATTGTTTTTTCCAAACTGCGCCAGCCTTTTGCACCTTGTGCTTCGTAGAAAGCGATGTTCGGTTTGTAAGCAATACAGAGGTCTTTGGTGGCATCAATAATCTGTCGATTAAATTCAAAAATCGGGTCATCATATCCAAACAAATGCTTGGGAATACGCGTCAAATCGGTATCCAGTCCAATGCAGAGATAGGAGTTTTTTTGGTGGATTTGTTGATAAATGTCTTGTCGTGTCAATGTGTGTTGATTTATACTGGTGTCGGTATTGTTTCTCTAACAATCTCTGCCATTGAAGTGTTGTTGATTTTGGCTTTGCACCAGATTTGGAGTTCTCCTAAGCCGAGTTGAAGATTTGCAAGGGGTGTCGCTTGAATATGTGGAGTCAGGTAATGTTCCAAATTCCCCCATATCAATATTTCATCTTTATAGTTGGCGGTGTTATTCAAGCTATTGAAGCTGTCTATAACATACTTATTAATATCGGTGTCTCCTTTGTGATTCTCCAAATATGCGGATACCGATCTGATGTGATTTTCCAATTCGCCTTCACATTCATACGCAATAATAAACCGTAATAGCCTTGCCCCCAATTGTATATCTTTACGGTCATCTGTTCGTTTAAAATGAAATATTTTGTTCAGCCATTTGGCAGCTTCTTGCCATTGATTAAACAGACAATAAAAAACACTAATATTGTAAAAAAAGGTTAAGTGTCTGCCACCTCTGATTTTATCTCCGTGCTTTACGAGTATTTTGTCAATGAGTTCAATATATTTCAGTCCTTTTTCTTTGTCGGCGGTAGTAAGCGCGTAGAGTAAACCATGATGATAAGCAGACTGAACCTCGTAATCAGATTCAGAAAGTACAACTTCTATCTTTTCGATAATTTCGGGTATTTCATGCTTTCTATCCGAAAAAGAACACACTTCGGCAAGTAAGCCCAAAGACCTTTTATAGCCTGCTTTGTCGTCAAAAGACTCATTTTTTTCAAATGTTTCCACTGCCTTTTTTGCATAAATATATGCCCTGCCTTTTTGTTTCTGATATAAGGCAATCATGCTTTTACTATAATAAAAATCTACTTGTGTTTCAAGCGAATAAGGCTCTTCGTCAAGTTGCAACCATTCAGAATTTGCAAAGCAATCAAGTTTTTCCCGCGTTTCGTCTTTTTGAAATCTCATGTCTTTGATACGCAACATATTAATCTGTACTCGCAAATTTCGATAGTTGATTTGTTCGTTCAATTTCTGCTGTACATCGGCTTCTTCTTTGACAAGTATTTCGTACCGTTCGTAAAATTCTTTGCTATTTTTACTCTTTGTCAACAATTCCTTTTCCCACTGAATAGCTTGCAGCCAATCCAAAAATTGTTCATGCTTCTCCGCAAGTTTTTTCGTCGTATTGATACACTTTTGAAGATCAGTCCAAAGCCCAAGTTCAAACAAGCGTTTCATTCTTTCCAACAACCATTTTATACGATTATCGGAGTACTTAATTCCTTTTTTGCCTAAGCGTAATGCATGTATAGACTCATCTACTTTCTCATACAAAAAGTTCTTATCGCCTGATGTAAATCCGGCTTTTATGATAGCCTCGTCATTAGGCTTGCTTTGTTTGTTTATTAGATCAAACAGCTCAACATATTTCAAGGATTTGTCTTTTGCGTACAGTTTAAAATGCCGTTTCTCAGCAGTATCCATAGCTTTTATTAGGTCAAATAGTGGCATAAACGGTGTGTGTTTGGTATTTTCTAATTTTTTTTCAACATAATTTTACGATTGGGCTTCTTACAGTAAAGATAATAATGTTGTTAAACATATTCTTATTAAAAATTAATAATCAATGACTTATGTGAATTTTTTATTATAAAAAATATAAATAAATCGTTTCGTGACAGTAAAATACACCTTTGGGCATCCAAAAACAAGAATTTTCATGTTTGAATAAGCAATACGTCTCCTGCACCTTTGCAATGTCAGATGTGACAATCGATTGCAACACATATTTCATTTCTTTATTCACATTTAAATTTTAAACCATGAACATAATACATTTTAAAATTAATTTTCATGCAATACACCTTAAAAGCATCCTTTTCACCGTAGCGACTTTTTGTATGCTCGTTTTTATGACGGGGATAAGTCATGGACAGCTTATTAATGCTGATACCATTAAGTTCAATAACCAATATTTATTTGGTAATAATAGTGCTAAACTTTATTACAAGAGTAATATTAGTACGGTATCTCAATTTATCTTAAGTGATAGAGAAGGAGAGGAATATGGTAAGTTATATGGACATGAGAATTCAGGTGGTCAATATTTTGGGCTTAGAGATGGCGATAATGATTGGTCGTATATTGCTAAAAAAGACGACTATACCCATTTTAGGATTAATAATATTACAATCATGAAATTATTTGCTGGTGGTGAGGTCGGAATCGGCACAACAACCGTTCCTACAGGCTATTTAGTTGCCATAGATGGCAAAATCATCGCCACAGAAATGCGCGTCAAACCTTCCAACTTTTGGGATGAAGTATTTGAGTCAGATTATGACTTGATGAGTATAGAAGAAAAGCAAAAATTTACGAAAACGAATAAGCACTTACCTTCTTTTGCGCCCGAATCGGAGATAGTAGATAAAGGTATGGATGTCGGTAAATCCTTTGCTGATGTCGCTAAAGAACTGGAAGAAGCATACTTGTATATTTATCAACTTAATGATAAAATGAAAGCACTTGAAGCACAAATCACAAAATTAAGTGAGCAACCCGACGATTAATTTTTATGGTTTTATTTTTTGTGAAAAGCCTCATGAAGCATGCCCCATAAGACAGTAATTTGGTTAACCATCGCCCTGCCTTTCTCCGAGTCATCGGAGAAAGGTATGGGCAACAAACACTTTCATAATGAAAAAATTAAATATAAAATATATTGGCATCATAGCTATCATAGCTTTTTCTTCTTTTCTTATCGGAAATACCTCTAAACTGTACATTGATAATGGTGTAGATTACGCAGTATTGAACATGGAAAATCCACCGGGAGACCATCCTTTTTTAAGCACACGAGTTAATTCTGAAGATGGATTAGGGATGTTTCTTGAATCAATTGGTCGTCTTATTATTGGTACGAATGACGCTTGCTTGCTGACCTTTTCTGATGATACCATAAAACTTGTTGTCAACGGAGACGCATGGAAAACAGGTGATCCTTTCTTATACGGAGAATCAGACAGCAGACTCAAAGAAAATATCGAACCTCTTGAAAGAAGCAGAGATAAGTTTATGAATACAAAAATTTACAGCTATCGGTACAAAGAAAGCGGTAAAATGCGATACGGTATAATGGCACAAGAAGTAAAAGATGATTTTCCGCATAGTGTAAGTGCATTTGAAAAAAATGGTGAAGAATATCTCGCTTTCAACCCCAATAATTTATTCTTCACAGGTATGAAAGTCATCCAAGAAAACAGTAAGGAAATCGTAGAACAACAAGAATACATCCGTAAATTAGACGCAGCATTAGCAACAGAACGCGACAGAAATGACCAACAACAAAACGAAATCAACGCTATCAAATCTGCGCTAAGTAAACACGGTATAAAAATTCCAATATCAGTATCCGAAGATGATACAAAAGCGGAGTCTCCTGTAACCACATACAAGCGAATCGCCAACCAAAACGATACCCTAAAATTACACCAGAACATCCCCAATCCGGCGCGATTATCTACATATATTCCGTATCGACTTCCTCAAAATACACAGCAAGCTGCACTTATCATTCAAAATATGGCAGGTACAATGATTGCTGAATATACTCTACCGACTCATCAAGGTGAGGGAAAGATAGATATAGATTTGACTCGCTTTAATCTGAAAAGCGGCACATATACATACACACTAAAGGTCAATAATCGCCTCGTAGATACCAAAAAAATGGTTCTATCTGCAACAAAATAACCACCAAATCATCATCTCATCGTAACGTATGAATTAGACTTTGAGCAGAGTTATCAGATCTTTCAAATCTAACCTGATATACTCTGTTCAAAGTTCAATTATGGAAATATATCTTTTAAAATGGTCTAGAAACTTACGCAGATACTTCTAACAGAAAGCCAGTATAGACCTCATCCTTGCTGGTATTTTTTAACCACCTTTTAAATACTTTTGACATGACCGTTTTAATTAATGTAGAAAATTTATTACGATACGCAATCGGATGTGCTTGCGGAATCATATTCGTCTTATGGATTATTAAAACCATCATCCCTTTTGGTAATACGCAAACAGGAGGCGGTGGCGGATTTTTGTTGCTACTTTTGCTACTTTTCATCACACTACCTATTTTTCAAAATACTTTTGCAAGAAAATCCACATTGATACCATCAGATAGAAAAACACAAACAAGCGAATCAGACAATGATACTATTTTTGTACCCACAAGAACAGTGCAAGAAGCACTTCATCCTCTTATCGAAACACCCCCTCCGGCTGCTACCTGCCCCAGTGTTCCGCCTCTAAAAACCTTGCATTTTATACAAATTAGTGCCGGTTTTAATGAAGTAGCTGCACACAAATTAGCAAGAAAATATGAACATCTAATATCGGATGTAGTCGCAGATAAAGATAAATTTATCGTAATAGTTAGTCCTGGCTTTCCAACAAAGGAGGATGCTCGAAAATTTATAAATTCCCATAAAAATTTTCTACCCGACGATGCCTTTCTAATTGAGTTATTCGTGGTGTAATACCATTTCTGACCTTAAGTAACATGTATTTTTTAATAATATTATCATGAAGCAAAAAATGCCGGAGAACATCGGTTCTTCGGCATTTCATTTTACAAAAACCATCCAATCAAGCCTTTTTCTTCATTCAAAATGAAACATTTTTCACTACCTTTACAAATATTTTTAAAATTTGATATAAACAAATAAACAATCCAAGTGACGGGTCACGAGTTTTTAACCAACTCGTAACTCATAACTCGGCAACTCGCAACTTGATTTAATATGAAATATATCCTCGCCTTAGACCAAGGAACGACCAGTTCTCGCGCGATTATTTTTGACCAAAAAGGAAACATCGTAGGTACAGAGCAGCAAGAGTTTACCCAAATTTATCCGCAGAGTGCGTGGGTAGAACATGATGCACTCGAAATTTGGGATACCCAACTCACTGTCGCGCAAAACGTGCTGAAAAACAACAACCTCTCCCCTGCTGACATTGCCGCCATTGGCATCACCAACCAACGCGAAACCACCCTCGTATGGGACAAAACGACAGGCAAGCCCGTTCATAATGCCATCGTATGGCAAGACCGACGCACCGCATCTATATGTGACAACCTGAAAACCAAAGGTTTAGAGTCGCATATTAGAGAAAGTACGGGCTTAGTCGTAGATGCTTATTTTTCCGGTACGAAGGTACATTGGATATTGGAAAATGTTGAAGGAGTAAAAGAAAGAGCCGAAAAAGGAGACCTTTTATTCGGTACGATGGATACGTGGTTGGTGTGGAAATTGACGGGTGGAAAAGTACACATTACAGATTACAGCAATGCTTCACGAACGCTTTTATACAATATAAAATCACTCGAATGGGATGATAAAATACTTTCCGAATTAGATATTCCTAAAAATATGCTGCCGGAAGTACGTCCTTCGAGTGAAGTATATGGACGTACCGATGAGGCATTTTTTGGTGCAAGTATTCCGATAGCCGGCATTGCAGGAGACCAACAAGCAGCACTTTTTGGACAAGCTTGTCACGCGCCCGGTATGGCAAAAAACACCTACGGCACAGGATGTTTTATGCTGATGAATACTGGAGATACGCCCGTTGAATCAAAGGCAGGTTTGTTGACGACTATCGCTTGGGGATTGGATGGTAAAGTGGAATACGCATTGGAGGGAAGCGTATTTATTGCAGGGGCAGCAATACAATGGTTGCGTGATGGTTTGAAGTTGATAGATTCTTCACCAGATTCCGAATTTTATGCTATGAAAGTAGCCGATACGGACGGCGTGTATGTCGTCCCGGCATTTGCAGGACTAGGCGCACCATATTGGGATATGTACGCTCGCGGTGCGATATTCGGACTTACGCGCGGTACGTCGAAAGCACACCTCATACGCGCTACACTCGAATCACTCGCCTATCAAACTCGTGACGTATTAGATGCTATGGAAACTGACTCCGGTATTTCGCTCAAAGCTCTTCGCGTGGATGGTGGTGCTTCGGCAAATGACCTTTTGATGAAGTTTCAAGCTGACCTGTTAGATGTTCCCGTAGAGCGTCCCGAAATCATAGAAACCACCGCACTCGGCGCAGCATATTTGGCAGGTATCGCTGTCGGATATTGGAAAAAGGAAGAGATAGCAGCCCGTTGGCAGTTAGACCAATCTTTTAAGCCGGATATGGAGGCAACAAAACGAGAAAATTTATATAAAGGTTGGAAAAAGGCAGTCGATAGAACGATGAAATGGGAAGAAGCAGAAGGCTAAATGAAACGAATACTCCATCACGAACATCGGTCCCGGCACATTCAGATTAATTTTAGCATTAGCTGTAGTAGGCTTTCACCTCTCTCGTTATGTGTTTATCGGCAATTCAGCAGCTTATGCTTTCCTCATCTTGAGTGGCTATTGGGTATCGAAAATGTGTGAAGAAAAACATGTACCTATTAAACACGGAATCAGGACGTATCTAATCGGTCGAATTTGGCGAATATACCCGATATACTGGTTGGCTATATTGTGTTCTACAGTTATGAATTACACACTGTATGTGAAAGAAATTAAATAAATTGTTCCATAATGCACTGTGATTTTTAGAAGGAAAAAGAACAAGTATAATGGACTTTATTTATTTTCTTTCACATAGAATTTTTTAATACTAATTTTTAATAAAAACAAACATGAGTTTTATATCAGAAAATGTAATTCCGGGCAATCACGGAAAAGTATTTGGCACCAATGCCGAAGCACACGAAAGTTTGGTAAAAATACAATCTGCCATCGAAAAAATTGACGGTGTGAAGGATGTCATCATTACGGAGGATGTTTTCCCTAAAGAAATCGTCGTCCACACGATAAGTGCCGTTGCGGTAAAGGACATCCAAGATGTTGTCATTTCGGTTGGTTATCATGTCATTCCCAAGTCTATGTTTGCGTTATAAAAACGGAATTGTCATTTATTGGTTTAGAAATGAGGCATCGGGTAATTGGGTAATTGGGTAATTGGGTAATTGGGTAATTGGGTAATTGGGTAATTGGGTAATTGGGTAATTGGGTAATTTTCTGATTATCAAATTATTAACACAACATTACCGTTGTTTTATATTATTTTACTTTAATTTTTATTTAATTGAAAAATGATACGTTAGCCTGATTACCTAATGTTCAAAGGTACTGTCTAATAAATGGGCAATTCCAATAAAAAATATTATGAGTGATAAAATTTCCCTACGGGAAGCCATTTCCATTGGTATCGGTGGTATGGTAGGTGGTGGTATTTTTGCTGTTTTAGGCTTGGCGGTGTCGCTTGCCAAAGGCGGTACACCGCTTGCGTTTTTATTTGCCGGAATTATTGCTTTACTGACGGCGTATTCTTATGCCAAACTATCGAAGAAATACCCGCAAAACGGCGGAACAGTCAACTTTGTTTACCAGCAATATGGAGATAATGTTTTTGGCGGCGGCATCAATAATCTACTGTGGATCAGCTACATAGTGATGCTGGGGCTTTATGCTTCTGCCTTTGGTTCTTATGCCGGTCAGTTGATAGCCATCACGGGAAATAAGTTACTCGATGTACATATTCTTCAAAGTTCGGTTATCATAATCGCGCTTTCGATTAATTATTTAAGTATAAAATTGGTCGGTCAAATAGAATCTATTTCTGTCATCATCAAACTTGTTATCTTGTTAGCTTTTGTGGGTGTGGGTTTTTACGGCTTTTCCGTTCATCCCGAAAATCTGAATCAATTACAACCTTCCAAATGGGAAAGTCCCTTTCTTTTATTGGCAGGAGGTATGGTGATTTTTGTGGCTTACGAAGGGTTTGAACTCATCGCCAATTCAATAAATGATTTGGAAGATAAGGAGGCAAATACCGAAAAGGCATACTTTGGGGCGGTCGGTTTTGTGGTTATCCTTTATGTTTTAATTGCCATCGTGACGGTGGGTTCTTTGCCCTTCAACGAGATAGCCGAAGCCAAAGATTACGTATTGGCAAAGGCTGCCGAACCCTTGTTGGGCGAGGTTGGATTTACAATTATTTCTATTACAGCCATTATTTCTACCTTCTCTGCCATCAATGCGACCGTTTTGGGAAGTAGTCGTGTCAATTATGAAATTGCAAAAGACAATGAACTCCCAAAATACTTTTGTCATCAACTCTGGGGCAAACCAATTGGTTTGTTTATTACGGCTATGCTGTCATTAGTGCTGGTCAATACCATTAATTTAGAAAGCATATCTACGGCAGGAAGCGCAGGCTTTTTATTGATATTTGCGATTGTAAATTATATCGGCTACAAAAAAAGTAAGACACTGCAATCCAATACATCCATTCATCTGACGGGGGCAGTTTTGTGTAGTATTGCGTTTGTCACTCTGATTATACAGCAATTTGACCAAAATATTATGGGCGTGACGATAGCCCTCGGAATTATTTTTTCTTGCTTTTTCTTGGAGTTTATTTTTAAGAAAGTAACATCGTAAAATGTAAAATAATAAATGTAAAAGTGCTTGTAGTACGTGAGTAAGGAACAACGCAAAAATAAATTCAGATTTTGACTTGTTCTTTTCTTTAGACGAACCAAATTTGACGCGAATACTCACTGTATTTAAGGAAAATTTGGTGAAGTATAAAGGAAAAAAAACAAGTCAAGATGTAGTGTTTATTGTTTTTCATCCCTAAAATTTTAATATAGAACTAAAATTACTGGTTTTTAACAAATCCAGTGGTGAGTCTTTCACTTACCACTACCTTTTTTAGCAGCATTTTCGATTTCATCCAATTTTGCGGCGTCGTATGTACCAAACCAATCGGTCAACTTGGCGCGAGACTGTTCGACTACATTTATATCAATATAAGCCGTTACGACCATCATCGCCACACTCAGTATGATGATGTCATCTGTAAAGCCAATTATTGGAATCAGCGGATCCGGAATGAGGTCAAAAGGTAATAAAAAGTAACCCAAAGCACCCGTGATAACTTTTTTCGCCCATCCCGGCGTGTCCTTTCTCTTAAACGCATAAAACAATAGTAGCACCGGATAGATGACTCCGATACCAATTGATTTCGCGCTGTTTATCAGGCGTTTCCAGAGCCAACTTTCCGAAAAATGCTTGGAATATTGCTCGTAATTATTTTTAAAATGCTCTTTTATATTCATTGGAATGTATTGTACAGGCAACTTCAGTCGCCATATTATTCTTAGGAAAGAGGAAGAAAATAATCTACCCCAAATGAAGCGGTTATTTTTTTTATATGTTTGGCTAAATTTGACGCGCATAGCTGGGCTACGTAAG
>ENA-ORXR01000748-ORXR01000748.1-marine-metagenome-genome-assembly--contig:-NODE-748-length-40159-cov-3.817898_pt1 | contig 40159 bp, 32 predicted proteins | sample MGYA00237866_ERZ511479 | MGnify/ENA metagenome assembly ERZ511479
TACACAGGGTTGTAACCCTGTGCTTTAATATTAAACCCTTTCAGGGTTAGCTTAGCTTACTTCTGGATACCCCTATTATAATATAAGATTTCTTATCAGTCAATGATAAGATTATCAATTAAAGTAAAGGAGAATAAACAGTTTGTAGTCAACGTCTAAACTTGTTTATACAATGAAGCCAGATTTCTTAGCATGCTCTAAAATCTCTCGACTGCTATGTATAAGTAATACATTTACATCAGCACTCTCCTCTATCGTTTTGGCTATTCGTCTAGCGTTTTCTGTGTCCCGAGTCTGTCTAATGTAAACTGCTTTTATTCTATTAGGATATTTTCTAGCAATGTGTATATAAAAGTCAGTATCCTTATCTGCGGTATCGCCCAATAGAATAAATTGCAAATGCGGGAACATTTCTATTATTCTTGACTGTGTTTCTATTTTGTGATTCTCAAAAGCATCTGTTCGGACTATTCCAAAATCCCTCAGAGCTATTGGTCCCTTAGGCAATTCGTGTAAAGTCATGAACTCTTTTATCGTACTGTGGAGATTCCAAGGTCCATTAGAGATGTAGAAGATTGGATTTTGATCATTATTCTTTGGTCCTTTTTCCATTTTTTGAAAAACTTCCACAACATTCTCCATTGGTAATCTCTGATGCGCATCTTTTGACAATGTGGCATAAATCATTCTCAACTTAAACATAGAGGTCACATGAGTCTGGAGCACTGTATCATCTACATCTGTTATCACACCATATTTGGCCTTTGTTCCTATATACATCACCTCACCGGTTTGTTTATCCATTGGTTCGTATCCTGGTATAGATTCAGCCAATGTCAGTACGGCCTCTATCCATTGTGTATCTTCAGATATGGAACTTGCCTCCCACGGTGTATCCAAAACGAAAAATCCTTCAGCATCGGCTTTCACTTCGAAGTGCTGATTCAGAATCTCGATATTGACTTTAGCAAATGGAATTTCATCAGAGTCGAATTTTCGCAAGCTATCTAAAACATTTCGAAGTTCACTTTCACTCTTACCGTCAAAAAAGTTTTCATTTTCTAAAACACGTCCTTTCAAATAAAGTCTTTTATCATTTGCATAGCCGCGATAACATTCGATCATTAAAGGGTCTTTAGAATCAAATACATCAGCGGCCGCATTTACTAGTTCTTTAAACTTATTGCTGGCTACTGTAAGAAAATTATTATCCTGTTCACTCATCACTTATAAAATTTAAAAATACATTTTGAAGTAATTACTCCAAAATGTATTTATATTCGTATCAATATAATTCACAAATAAAGTCTCAGTGTTAGCCAACTTAGTCACGTGCTATCTCCAAAAGTTCTACACCATCTAGGCTTTCTGCAATTCCATTTCTTTGCTCCATGACAAGCTTAGCAGTAGAGGATGGCAGTTTAACTTTACCAATAAAGAGATCATATTCATCAAGTGCAGCTTTCTCTCCAGTCTGGCAAGCTTCTAGAACTGCTTCTTCATTGTCTGTAGACAGTGCAGTCTTTACATCCATCCAAGTTCTATGAATTGCACCTGCCACGCTACCAGATACAGACTCATGCTTACCACCTAACTTAGTGATTTCGTTCTTCAATTGATCTGCAAACTGCGATCTCTGCTGAATTTTTCTATTGAAGAAAGAGTTTAGAGTCCCACTTTCAGTAGCTTCTAAAGCGTTCTTATACCCTTTTTCTGCATCAATATTTTTCTCTAATAAGCCCTGTAGTCCGTTGACCAATTCTTTGTCGCTAAACATATTTTTATAATTTAATGTAGTAAAATAATTAGGAGATGTAATAATTATTCTCCTATATAATCATCTCTATAAAGGATAAGACTATTACCTTGTTCGATAATATAAAAACATCAATTCTGTATCTGCCAAATATATTATCTGTAGATAAGACAGTTATTGATTTTAGCAAATCATCTTTTATCTTCAAACTATGAAAGAAATAATAATTCTATTGCTCCTTCTTAATTTTAGCACTTCTCTCTGCCATGGTCAAGACAGAACTGTAGGGACCATCATATTAGAACCTGAATCAATGGATGGCTATACTTTTTTCTCTCCATTTTCTGGTAGTAATGCTTACATGGTAGATAACTGTGGTAATCTGATCAATCAATGGGACCGAGAGAGTCTACCTGGCTTAGCAGCCTATTTTCGAAATGACGGAAATGTTTTGAGGACGTATAAGGTCAATCCTGTTGGACCATTTACCTCAGCAAGTAACGCTGGAGGCATTGAGATTGTAGATTGGAATAATAATACGCTTTGGTCATATGAGATAAACTCTGCAACGGAACTATCTCATCATGATGCGGTAATGCTTTCAAATGGCAACATTTTAGTATTATCGTGGGAGCTTATACAGCGTGACGAACTGATTAGACTGGGACGAGATCCAGGTGAAATAGCTCCACAAGGTTTTGTCTGGGGGGAGCGTATTATAGAACTGAGACCAGTAGGAAGCAATGAGGCAGAAATTGTTTGGGAATGGAGAATCAAAGATCATTTTGTACAGGATATAGACACCAGCTTGAGCAATTTTGGACTGATCTCAGAGAATGCATCATTGTTTGATATAAACCTGCCTGATATCAATAGTAACAATTCACATTCCGATTTTGATTACAATCACTTTAATGCCATCGACTATCACGAAGAATTAGATCAGATTTTACTATCTGTACGTAACTCAGATGAAATCTGGATTCTAGACCACAGTACTACTACGGCTGAAGCTGCGAGCCATGATGGTGGAAATAGCGGTATGGGCGGTGACATTCTATACCGATGGGGTAATCCATCTGCTTATCAAGGTGCCTCTATCAGCAAGCAAAGATTCTTCGGGCAGCATGGAGCAAACTGGATACCTGAAGGACCTGACAAGGATAAAATACTTATCTATAATAATGGAAATGGAAGACCAGGTACTGATTATTCTACCATAGAGATTCTAGAACCTCCATATAGGATTGATGGAACTTACGAAAAGATTGATTCCGAACCTTTTGGTCCAATTGCGGTGAACTGGAAGTATGGTGATGATGTTGAGGATAGGTTTTACTCTCCTTTTTTGTCTAATGCGCAATATTTAAAAAATGGTAATATTTTAATTAACGCTGGAAGTAGAGGAGAAATATTTGAAATTACCTACGACAGGGAGGTTGTATGGAAGTATATCATTCCACTATTTGGCGACTTTCCCGCTACTCAAGGTGATAACATCAATAGTAACGCTACGTTTAGAGCATATAAGTATTCAACTGATTTTCTGGGGTTTGAAGATTTAGACATCGAGGCTGGTGCTCCTATAGAATTGGAACCTATACTTTTTGCTGGCTGTGAATCAAGTAATTCAACTCTTAGCTACATTGACGAACCAGTATTTAGAGTCTACGCAAGCAAGGAAAGTTTTTATGTGGAAAAGTTATTACCAGGAATTATAGAACTTTCCTATTATGATATTCAAGGCAGTTTAATCCAGTCCATAAAACTAGACAACCATATGACCACTTTACCAACTGCAAATATTAGCAGCGGCACATACATATTTATCGCCAAGAATTTAAATCAGAGAACCTTTATTCAGAAGTGTACATTAATTAAGTGACTAATGTATTTGTGAACATACATAGCTAATTTTTACTCTTGTGTTTTAGTAGCTAGGAATTTATCTCCATCAACTTCTCTCTCCCATTCAGTATTAATTGATGAATCCAAGTAGTGCTCGATTGCTGGGTCCTTTTTTATGATTTCTGCTATATCATAGACCTCAATATTGTCTTCTGCGTCTACAAAATCTAATGTCTCCGCCCCTGTAAATATTCTCCAGCCTGTATCATTAGGGTAGTCAGGCTTCTCGCGAAACATATAGCCTACTTTGGCTCCTTTCTCCATGATCGCTTTTGTAGCTAAGCATTCTCCTTCCATATTTTTCGATTTATAATTTAATCTATAACTAAAACAAGCAAAACCTAGAAATCTTGCTCTTGACAGTAATTTACCATTTTCATAATATTGATGACTAGAATCTAAAAATTTAAAACCGCTTACAGCAGTTTCTATTTCTGAGAAAATTGTCCTTTCAAGGTAAACTCAGTAGTTAATATTTTTAAAATTTGTTTAATTAAAGTTGGTATGACTCACTAGTTCTTCATTCAGTTCAAGCAAATTATCTGCTATCGCTGTATACATGACTTCGATTGTACATGATGCTTGCAAAGTTTGTGGCATAAAATGCCTGGCAATATCGCCTATAGGTTCTAGAGTTTTGATGTCAATTCCTACTCCTCCTTCAGATTCTATTACCCCAAACTGAATTGAAAATTGTTCTTCCTCATCAAGTGCGCACTTCAATACACCTGTATATTCATCTGCCATATCTATAGGGAAATATAACACATGATCCCTTTGCAATCTGCAGAGTTTACTTAACATTAGACTCAGAATATGCTTAAAGACTATTCTTTTGTTCGATGTTGGTAATTTGTCATCCGCAAAACGTAGCAATTGCTTTAGATCATGATGCTGTATATAGTAAGCTGATCCAAATACATAATTAAGATTTAACAAATCAGATTTGAAAGCAACATCTTCATATTCTGAGTTGTTCTTTATTATCTGGAGCCTAAAGACTATATCCTTCATTGGTTCAAAAATACTAATAATATGAAGGGACAATAGTATATTTATATAATTTAAAACGAAAATTAATATCTTATGAAGGGGAATTTTGAAAGTATAATTAATAGCCAAGAGCTGGTTCTAGTAGATTTTCACGCACTCTGGTGTGGACCCTGTAAAATGCAAGGACCAATATTACAGGAGTTCGCCAACGATATTGATGGCAAAGTTCGCGTTATCAAGATCGATATTGATAAGAACGAGCATATTGCCCAGCAATATAATGTGAAAAGTGTACCTACATTAATCATGTTCAAGGAGGGCAAGGTTTTATGGCAGGAAGCTGGAATGAAGACAAAACAGCAACTTTTGGATGCCGCGGCAGCCGCCGCCCAACCAAACTAGGCCTCGTGACGTCTAATTATGTAAGCCAATTTAATAGTTAAGATCCTAGCAAGTAAGTGTTTATATAAGTAAGTAGTGCAGCAATAATTATATTACTAGTATATTGATTTAGTTTAAATAATACCTTATGAAATTTATAGATTATCTATGTATAGTCCTTTTAATTTGGACACTCAGCTGCGATAGAGACGATGATGATACTACCGAACTAGTGTATGAATCAGTAGGGGTTATCGAAGGTTTTGATGCTTCCGAATGTGCATGCTGTGGTGGTTATCTTATCAAATTGGAGGACAGTGTACAGCGATATAATTTTGAGACAATACCTCCTAACAGCGGTATTGACCTAGAAAGTGAGCAGTATCCACTTAATGTAAAATTAAATTGGACTGGCGGAATCTCAGAAGCTTGTATAAACATCATACAGATAGACGACATTGCAAGAGAGTAAAAATTTCAGTTAAGTTATACACCAAGTTGGGTCAGGTGGTGGTCGAGATGTTTTGAGACTAAGACGTTATATTCATCACTTATAAATGGCCCGAAAGAAATAGATTCCTTATTGTAAAAATGTCCCGCACCTAAAGATTGTGTTTTTTTTAGATGGTCTACTAGCTTTGTTTAAATTAATGTGTGTAGCATTGAGAAGTTGATAGGTTAAAATTTTATATTTAAAAATTAAACCTCGGTAGATTTAGATCTTATAGCTAGTAAGCTCTCTATTGACACGCAAGCGATTATTAGAATTCCACCGAGTACACTTCTAGTATTCGGGATTTCATGTAGGAATAAAACTGCTAAAATAATCCCAAATACAGGTTGTAGACAACTCATAATACTTGCAGTGCTTATACTAAAATGCCCGAAGCTATTAAGAAACATAGTATGCCCAATAGCGGTAGTTATTAGGGCAAGCGCTATCAAGTATGGTAAGTCCAAGATGATGAAGCTAAGAGAAGGTGGTTTAAAATATAATAGCGGTGCTAGGATAACTACGGCGATAAGCACCTGATAAAACATCAAGACTGATCCATTATAATTTTCAATTTCACGTTTCAGGATTAGATTTCTAAAAGAATAAAATACGGCAGCTAAGAGGGCAAATATTAAGCCTTTAGTATCATTTTCAGCAATGTCGAATGACGGAAGTAAATAGTAAACACCAATCAAAATTATAGATGATAGTAAAATACTTCGCCACTGAAGTCTGACTTTGAATATTAATGGTTCTAACAGGGTAGTTATTACTGGATATGTAAAAACTGCAATCATTGCAATGGCTACACTAGTATGCTTAAGCGCATGGAAATAAGAAACCCAATGCGCCGTCATTAATACTCCACTAGCGACAACCATAGCCATACGTCTATCCATAGCTATACGAAAGCTATATAATTTCCATTTGCAATATAGTCCTATAAAAACAACCGCAAAGAGACATCGAAACCAAATACTTAATGAGGGTATTAATAAAAGGTTCTTTCCCAAGACTCCTGAAGTACTGATGCAGAGCATAGCAAAATTAAACAATAAAAGGTATTGAATTTCCTTATTTCGCAAAGGGGAGTTTGAATTTTTGATCTACAAATAGAAGCCTATTTTTCAACAAGACTGAAAGCATACAGTATTTCTCTTGCTATCTCTAAACTTGTATCTAAGTATATTTTTTTTATATCAGCATTATTATCAGCCCGCTTTGGATCTTCAAATGGTAATGCTATTTTAGCATCGCTGCCGTGGACTATGGGGCATTTAATATCTGCGTCACTACACGTCATTAGGGCCATAAAATTTTGACTTGGATTAAAATGATGATCATACACTTTGGAAAATAATACTAGAGGTGGACTAACTTTGTCAAACCGCAGGGCATATACAGGATTTGCTGATTCAGAAAGTTTCGTAATCTCAAATCCTTGAGTCAACAAGGTATCAATTATTTGCGGATGCACGGCTGTAGCTTCAGTACCTCCAGAATACGAATTTACTTTGCGAATTCTGTAATACACCCCGGCTAGCTTAGTCCATATCTGAGTAAGATGGGAACGCCTGGAATTGTGTGTGCAGATACAGGTTAAATTTATGCGGTCATTTACATCATGCTTCGCTTGAATGAAGCTTGCAAGTTCTTGTAAAAGTATCTTGCGTCTAGTAGGTATAATTGCAAAATCTAAGTTTTTGATTAAGCTATCCAGCTTACTATACATACCACATACATTTAAAAAATCAAATTAACAACAACCAGAGTTTGGATCACAAGAATTACCTTTGATCATAGAACCAAGATCTACTTTCACTTTCTTTTCAGGAATTCCACAATTATCTTTGGCTAAACAGTCAGTCATAGTCGATATAAGATTAAAATTCTTACCGTCATAATCTAAACCATACCTCCCTATTGTATCTCCTTGATATTCAACTTCTATGTTAAAATTACCTAAGCCTAATTTGTCCTGAGCCATAGATAGTATATCTAGTAATTTGCTTGGTGCAAGCCTGTGGTCATGATCATCTGCGGTCCATAGCTGGAAATTCGCAGTAAGTTCATTTCTAAGTGTTCCTCCACAATCAATATAGTCCTTCTGCACCCTACCCACTTCGGTCACATGAAAATGCTTAGGAACCAGGTCACCATTTGGCAGTTGAAAACTAATGTCATTTATCGTATCCAATATTTCTTTTATTTCATTGACTGTCATATATTTCTTAGATTTTAGTTTTATAATTCAACACTATTCATTCTTTAGTAAGGCAATAAAAATATGTTCTATTTATTAAAACCATAATGTTACAATAATAGTTTTACTTTCTCTCATGTATACTCCCTTGTTTATTTCTCAGATGAATTCCTTTTTTATCCCTAAAGACCGCAAGAATCTCCGTGAGTATACTTAAAGCTATTTCACTAGGCGTTTCTGCACCAATATCAAAACCAACTGGACTATAGAAAAATCCTATCTTAGAAAAGTTATAATTCCCCAGAGAATCTTCCATTTTATGCAATCTTTTTTTTGGGCCTAGCATTCCTAAGTAACGCGGTTTTTTCGTTAATAAGATTGGTAATGCTGCTTTATCTGTATTATAGTCATGTGATAAAAGAACTACTGCCGTGTGTTGATCTATAGATATATTCTCTATCTCAGTATATGGGAATACTTTAAAAACATTAGCTACTATCTCCTTACTTAATTTTCTTATATCACCTGCAATTATAATTTTCCAAGCAAGCTGATTTGCTAATCCCACCATCGCAGTTACATCATAGTTATCCCCTATAATCAAGAGTTTTATTTCTGGTCTTATAAGCTCAAATAAAATTCTAATATTTGATCCATTATCCAATAGATAATTTTGGATATAGGATCGTCCAGCTGCTTTGACCTTTTCAATTATTGACTTTAACGCTACAATATCAATTCCATCAAAGGCATTGGCCTGTAAATGATCCTCTAAAACCAATTTTCCTAGTGTATGAGGATCCTCTGATTCTATAACTCTCAATAGTACAATATCCCGATCAGTATCTACTATTTTTTTTAAAATATGTATCTCATTCTGCAAATCCGCAAGATCAATCGGTGTAAAGACGACTTCAATTTTACCATTGCATCCCAGTCCGACACCTATTTGATTTTCATCCTCCTCCAGCGTATCATACACTACCTTACTTGATTTATTTTGATGTATAGCATGCAGTGATCTTTTAAGAGCATCTCCTTCTAGACAACCACCACTGATACCACCTACCCATTGGCCATTACTTCGAACAAGCATGCGGGCGCCTATTCGTCTATAAGATGATTCTTCTACATTTACCACTACTGCTAGCGCAACCTTTTCTTGATTGAGATTTATACTTTCATATTCTTCTATAATACTTTTAATCTCTTGCATTATTAGTAGTTCATAAAGTAAGTAGTTAAATCTCTAAAATTCATTTTTCATTTGACTTCTCATAAGCACCTTGTCGCGAAAAGTATATGAGAATGGATTATTTATATATAAACATTAATCCCCAATAGTGCCAAGCTCAACGCCTTCCGAATAAGCAGCCTGAATCTTATTTCTACTGAAGAAATGCTTAATGGCTCCATAGACTTCGAAAGTAGCTTGCCAGTAATCATCAGGATGGATGTATGGTCTTACTGCCACGATTATGCTGTGACTATCATATGATTCTATACCTATCTGTGCGGCTGGTTCTTTTAGTATTTTATCACAACTAGCGAGGGCTTCTTCTATAACTTGTTTGACTTTAGGAAAACTCTCTGCGTAAGGCATCGTGACGGTTAGCTCTAAACGTATATTGCCCTTCGTAGAAAAATTAGTGATGATATTATCTGTCACTTGACCATTGGGAATAACTAAAGTTTTATCGTTAGGCGTTTCGAGTGTTGTATTAAAAATTTGTATAGTTTTCACTTTGCCAAAATGATCAGATACCTTTACCCAATCCCCTACTCTGTAAGGCTTGAAGAACAAAATCGTCAGCCCTGCAGCGAAGTTACCTAAAAAACCTTGAAGCGCTAATCCTACCGCAAAACCAGCGGCAGCTAAAACTCCTAGCAATGTAGAAACTTGAAATCCGATAATACTTGCCGCTAATAAAAACACGGAAGCTTTGAGGAAAATATCTATAAGTGAAGTCAAGAAGTCGGTAACTTCAATTCCCATATTTGCTTTGTCAAATGCTATACGAATCATTCTATTTAAGCGCTTTACAACAAAAAGTCCAATGACAATAATTAATACCGCAATCAATAGTTTAGGGATTAACACTATTGCCCAATCGGTAAAAAATTCTAGGTATTGCTGCAATTTTATATCACTCATTGTAATAACTTTATGAACCTGATTATAATTTTAAAATTTGCTTAATTATTGAGGCCTACATTGTTCTAAAACTGAAGTGTTGGAATAGCGTCTATGAGTTGACGAGTATATTTATTGGTACTATTCTTTAATATATCATTCGTATTACCACTATCCACTATAGAACCATTATTCATAACCATGACGCGATCACTAATATATTGAACAACAGCAAGATCATGACTTATGAAAAGGTAAGTCAGATTTAATTCTTCTTGCAAATCCTTGAGCAGATTGATAACGGAGGCCTGAACAGATACATCTAATGCGGAAACAGATTCATCACAAATGATAAAACTTGGTTCTACAGCTAAGGCTCTAGCTATGCATATCCGCTGCCGTTGCCCCCCTGAGAACTGGTGAGGGTATCGATAAAAATGATCCGCTGAAAGAGCCACTTTCTCTAGTAATGAGATAGCCATAGCTTTTCTATCCTGCTTACTCGATCCCAACTTATGAACTTCCATAGGCTCGATAATAGCCTTTCCAATTGGCATTCTTGGATTGAGTGATGAATAAGGATCTTGAAAGATAATCTGCATCTTTTTACGCAATGCCCGTAATTCACTTTTTGTACAATTTAATACATCTGTATCTTCATAATTGATACTGCCACCTATAGCCTTCTCTAAGCGAACAATAGTTCTACCCAAAGTTGATTTTCCGCAACCAGAAGCCCCGACTAGTCCTAACGTTTCTCCTGGATAGATACTAAAACTAACATCATTCACTGCTTTCAAATAGGAGGTCGTCTTACCCAAAAAGTTTTTTTCTTTAGAATAATAAGTTTTTAAATTCTTTACCTCTACTAATGGGGTTTCCGATTGCAACTTCCTTAATCTCAGTTCCGTCGCATTCGAAGAAATCTTTTCTTCCTTAAATTCGCTACTACCGTTCGACAAATAGTCTTCGACCGTTGGCAATCTATAAGTTTTATAATGTAATGGAGGGCGACATGCTAATAACCCTATAGTATAGGGCATTTTTGGATTCTTTAATACCTGTTCCTTACTACCCTCTTCTATGATTTTGCCCTTATACATCACGGCAATAGTATCAGCTATCTGGGCAATAACTCCCAGATCGTGACTGATAAATATCATAGACATACCACGCTCACTGATTAAATTTTTTAGGAGGGTAAGTATAGTTTTCTGTACTGTTACGTCTAATGCAGTGGTTGGCTCATCGGCTATAAGGACAGCGGGATTACAGCTCAGTGCCATTGCGATCATAACCCGCTGTTTTTGCCCTCCTGAAATCTGGTGTGGGTATTTGTCATAAGCAATAATAGGCTCATTTAATTGTACCTCAGTAAATAATTTTAGCACTTGATCCTTTGCTTCTTCCTTCGATATATTCTGGTGCGTTAATATAGCCTCTATAACCTGATCGCCACACTTCATGACAGGATTGAGTGATGTCATTGGCTCCTGAAAAATCATGGCTACATTACTACCTCTATATTTATACATTTCGTTCTCAGGAATAGCCAATAAATCCACATTACCATTTTCAGTTTCTAGCAAAATTTCTCCTTGCTCTATTCTACCTGGTGGTTCATCTATCAATCTCAGAATAGACAACGCTGTCACGGATTTTCCAGAACCAGACTCTCCAACTAAACCAATAGTTTGACCTCTATTTAGTGTGAAACTGACTCCAATAACGGCTTTAGTGCAAAGCTCTTCAGCGTAAAAATAAGTATGTAGATTCTTAACGGATAGCATAATTACTGTAAACATATATAAATCGTTATCAAATATCTATATGTCACAGACACAAAAAGATGCATACACTCGAATAAATTTTATAAAGCAGTGTCAACTATAAGCCATTATAGCATAATAGGAATAAAATACATTACCATTGTGAGCTAATTTTACAAGATATAAATATAATATTATGTAATTTTAGGTATTACACATTCATCTTAAAATAAACACAGATTCAGTATGCGAAATATTCTCTTCATAATTTTTTTACAATTTACGTTTGTATTGTTGGATGCACAGGTGGTAATCAATGAATACTCAGCCTCTAACCTAAATAGTTTTGTAGATGACTTCGAAAAAACAGAAGATTGGATTGAATTATATAATATGGGATCTGAAGATATCGATATTTCAGGCTATCATATATCTGATAAAGAAAGCAAACCAGGAAAATGGGAGATACCTGCGGGTACTTTCATAGCTGCTAACGACTACCTAATAATATCGTGCTCAGGTAGAGATGGTGTTTACTTTGGTGAGTTACACTCAAATTTTAAATTAGCACAAACAAAAGCTAATGAAGCAGTGCTACTCTCTGATCCACAAGAAAATATTATCAACTATTTTCCATTGGAGCTTACACTTACGGAGCATAGTCGATGTAGGACAGAAGATGGTGCTGATCAATGGAAGATTTGTACCGCTCCAACCTACGGTAGTACTAACAATGATTCAGAACAGTTTATAAGCTATACCGCTGCGCCTACCATGTCACTTAAGGCAGGATTCTTTACTGGTGATCAAACAATTACTATTACGAATAATGAACCTAATTCTGTCCTGAGATATACTGTAGATGGTACTAATCCTAAAGTGAGTGATAAAATATATACTGATCCAATCATAGTTTCGAAAACAACTGTTATTAAAGCCTCCGCCTTTAGTGATTCAGCTGACATCCTGAATGGTAAAATGGATTTTAATACATACTTCATCGATGAGGATTTTACTTTAGCTGTTTTTTCAGTAGCAGCAGATCAGGTGACAAGACTAGCTAACGGAGAAGGAGATCTAATACCAATAGGATCATTAGAATACTTTGACACTAATAAAGATAGAGTTGCCACTTCCTTTGGTTCGCTGAACAGACACGGACAAGATTCATGGGTACTTGATCATAGAAGTATCGATTGGGTAAGTAGAGATGAAATGGGGTATTCTAAGGCTGTTGAGGCTAAACTATTTAACTTTTCAGAGAGAGATTCTTATCAAAAATTTATGTTCAGGAACTCCGGCGATGACAATTATCCTGCTATCGATGATGGGCAACACGAGGGCAGTACACATATTCGTGACGAATACGTTCAACAGCTTGCATTAGATGGCAATATGAAGCTTGATCTTAGAGCAAATGAAAGAGTTGTAGTATTTCTTAACGGAGAATATTGGGGGGTCTACGGTATGAGAGATAGACCGGTAGATCACGACTATACGGACGAATACTACAACCAAGGTAAATTTGATATTCAATATTTAAGCACATGGGGAGAGACTGAAATTGAGTATGGAGGAAACAAAGCATTGAATGACTGGGTTAACTTGAGAGACCAAATATTAGCTTCTGACATGAGTGATCCTGCGCAGTATCAAATCGCAAAAGATAGTATAAGTATGCTAAGCATGATTGACTATTTTTTGGTTAACCTAAATGTTGTTGCTTCTGATTGGTTAAACTACAATACAGGATGGTGGAGAGGTCTTAATCCTGATGGAGATCATAAAAAGTGGGGATATATTCTATGGGATCTAGATGCTACTTTTGATTATTACATCAACTATAGCGGAGTCCCTGACATCTCCCCTAACGCTAAGCCCTGTGATTTGGAAGATATTGGAGAATATATGGATAATTTCTTTGGTTATTATTCAGCCCTTGGTGAAGATATTGGACAACATGAGAAGATTCTACTCAAGTTATTAGATGAAAGTAGTGAGTTCAAGCAACTTTATTATTCCAGATATGCTGATCTGATGAATACTGTTTACTCTTGTGATAACATGATAAACACACTAGACAGTATGCTTCTTATCATTGAGCCTGAAATGCCTCGTCAGATAGAACGATGGGGTGGTACTTTATCAGAATGGGAAAATAATGTAGAAGAGTTAAAAGGTTTCATTACACAACGTTGTGAACGTTTCGATGATGGAGCCATAGACTGCTACGAAGAGTTGACTGACGTGCATACTTTAACGCTTCTTTCCACTCCAGAAGGTATTGGAGAAATAGATTTAAACACACTTGATATAGAAACATTTCCATGGACTGGTAATTACTTTGAAGGTATGGAAAACATCATCAAAGCGAATGTATTTAATGAATTCGAAGATGACTATATATTTAGTCATTGGATAAGCTCTGCAGATAATGAAATCACGCCAAGTCTTACAGCTATAGATGCAAGATTAAGCTTGACTAGCTCGGACACACTTACCGCAGTATATGTTCTAAAAAGTGCTGTAGCAACTAATCAAACGATAAATGAGCTTGACAAATTTGCTATCTTTCCGAATCCCACTAAGGCGGATGTGTCACTACAATTCACTTTAAATGAGTCTGCTAATATAAGCCTACAACTACAGACGCTACAAGGAAAAACGGTGACTCAATTTAACCAAGTTACAGGTTTTGTTTCAGCAGGTTCGCATGTACATTCCTTAAGATTACCTACTGATTTGAGCTCAGGTTTATATCTACTAAGTATGGATATTAATGGAAAAAAAATGCATAGCAAAGTTAGTGTTATAAAGTAATATGATAATTAGGCCTTTTCAAGATAAAATTAAATTTGAAAATGCTATTCTAGATTTTCTAACTCGACTATTAATTGATTTTCGCAATCTATATAATATCGAGCTAGAAAACTATGAGTTGGATCACATTTGCTGGAGATCCACATCTGACGATGATTACAGGCTCTTGGAATCCTATCTGCTAGGATATGGCGAATTGTATCACAAGAATATTCATAACGGTCGACCTATATCGTTAATTTTATTAAACGATCCCGTAGTCTATGAGAATAGAATTATTGAATTAATAGAATTGCCAAGTCCCAAGATGGGCACTCCATATGAGACGGGATTCGAGCATGCTGAGTTTGTAATTGATACACCTATAGATGAATTTGTAATTAAACACCAAGACCTTCCATGGGACACAAGAAATATAGGAAGGCCTATAAATCCAGATGTTAAACTACCAGTAGGTAAATCTAAAGTAAAGTTTCATACCTCTACATTAGCGCATGTGGTTAAAAACTTAGAATAGAGCTACTCTAATACCTTGTTTATGTCTACATTTGGATATGTTCTTGAGAATTCTTTACTTCGGATTTTTCATCTTCCTTTCAAAAACTCAGCTTCTAGGACAAACTCGCGATAGCATCGCCAACTTACCTGAATCAGAAATTGATGTTGTGGAAGATTTTATCAATAATACAGATGCTGATGAAGGCTTTGAATTTAACACTCTCTTTGAAACGCTAGATCAAGCTGCAGAAAAAAATATTGATCTCAACAAAGCATCTGTAGATGATATTCTAGATCTAGGTCTGATAGATGAACTAGCAGCATTCAGTATAGTACACCATATCTCTAAGTTTGGAAAGCTTTTGACATTGTATGAATTACAGACAATTGACAACCTCAGTATGGAGGATATTTTTAGTCTCTTGCCCTATGTCACCATTAAAGGGGATATAGATGACTACAACGTAAATCTAGGCACCATGCTGAAGCGTGGTAAAAATGACGTTTATTTGAGGTGGTCATCTACATTAGAAGATCAAAAAGGCTTCCTGCCACTTGAAGAAGGACAAACCGGCCAAAGATATCTTGGCAGTAAGGATAAGTTGTACGCGCGATATAAACATACCTATGAAAATAGGCTGAGCTATGGAATAACCATGGAGAAAGATGCAGGAGAATATTTCTTTAAAGAAAATAACAAAGCGGGATTTGATTTCTATTCAGCTCACTTTTTTGTCAAGAACATTTCTAATAGAATAAGAGCAGTTGCAATAGGCGACTTTAGTGTACGATTTGGGCAAGGACTCATTCTTAACTCAGGATTTGGACGAGGTAAAAGTGCGGATGCCGTTAGGATTAAAAGAAATGGAAGCACACTGAATGCTTATACCTCAGTTGCAGAAAATGACTTCATGCGGGGCGCAGGAGCGGCCATAGGCATAAGCAAAAATATAGAGATCAGCGTATTCGGTAGCAGACTCAATAGAGATGCAAATATTGTAGTTCCAGATACCTTAGACCAGCAAGAGTTCTTTTTCTCCTCCCTACAAGCATCGGGATTTCACAGAACACAGTCTGAAATAGACGATGAGAAAAGTATTACCCAAAATACATTGGGTGGGAATATTGACTTCAATGCGAATAGACTAAATATTGGTGCTAATGTCCTTTATAACTCTTTTGATAGACCATTTCAAAGAAATTCACAAACATATAACCAGTTTTTCTTTAATAGTGATAAGTTACTAAATGCAAGTATCGACTATAGCTATATTTGGCAGAATGTGCAATTCTTTGGAGAAACTGCAGTATCAGACAATGGTGCAATAGCCAGTCTAAACTCTCTATTAGTAAGTCTTGATCGTAAAACTTCGCTCGCTCTTTCCTATCGAAATTATGATAGTAAGTATCAATCTTTGAATGCAAATGGATTTGGCGAGACGACTACTGTAAACAACGAAACAGGCCTATACCTCGGACTAGAAATTATCCCTTTTACCGAATGGAGGATACATGCATATGTTGATATCTGGGAACACCCGTGGCTTAGATTCAATGTAGATGCGCCATCTACAGGGTATGAATATCTGGCAAGGGTCACTTATACGAAACGCCGTAAGATGGAGTTTTATACCCAATTTCGACTAGAGAAGAAACAAAGAAACAATACCGATGTTGAAAGCCAATTTGATCAACTTTTAGATCAAACTAGGACTCAGCTACGCTTCCATTATAAAATAAAATTGACTAGTGCGCTAGAACTTAGAAATAGACTTGAACTTTCTTCATTTATTAAATCCAATAATATAGACAATAGCTTCGGCTATATGCTATACCAAGATATAATCTACAAACCTCGTTTCTCTCTATTTTCTCTTACTGGTCGGATTGCACTGTTTGATACAGATGGATACGATAGTAGAATTTATGCATTCGAGAATGATCTGCTATACAACTTTTCCATACCCGCATACTTCAATAAAGGCATTCGGTACTATTTAAATTTAAGGTATAAAGCAACCAGAAGCATGACACTGGAATTTAGGATAGCACAGTCTAGATTTAGAGATTTGGAGGTTATCAGTTCTGGTCTTAATGAGATACAGGGGAATACACGAACCGATCTGAAGGCGCAACTCAAATATAGCTTCTAGCCTTTGAAATACTAATAAAAATATCAAATGTACAGTTTCTGATAGCCCTTAAAATAGTAGGTTGTTCTTCCTGCAATCTTCTCCATAGTAACTTCGGTTTTTCCATTTGGAGCTTTTTGACCGGCTACTCGCCACTGGAAGAACCAATCATCTGGATATGACTTATAATGCGCAACTTTAGCGACAGCTTCTCCTAAAATACGCTGCATAGCACTGAAGATTGCTTTCTGTTGCTTTGGTCTCAATGCTCCAACTTGTGAGGCTGGATGTATCCGAGTTTGATATAGTATTTCATCAGCATACAGATTGCCTATACCAGCTATCAATTTTTGATTTAGTAAGAAAGCTTTTATATTGGTTTTCTTGCCAACCATAGCGGCGGTAAATTGCTCTATCGATATTTCTAAAGCGTCTTCTCCTAACTTAACATCTTCAATATATACATCGAGACGCTCGATATATATTATTCTTGCAAACTTTCTGGGACAATCGAAACCTAGTCGGTAATCATCCGCAAAGACAAAAACAAACCGTTCATGTTTAGGAGCGTCATCTGGGTCTTGATAGTATTTTAGATCGCCTGTCATACCAAAATGCAATAGAAGATGATGTCCGTTATCTAACTTCGCAAATAAATATTTTCCTCTACGATAGCTATCCAGAAATGTGCGACCAGTGAGATATTGGGTAAATGTAGCACTGTCTGTATTACGTAATATCTTATCGTCATGTACTATTACTTCCTTAATAGGTATATTCAATGCTGCTTCATTAAAATATTGCTGAAACGTATGTACTTCTGGTAATTCTGGCATTTGAGTATATTTTCGAGAATATTATTCTAAACCACAAAAATAGTATAAAATCTAACGTGAGAGGGATCGCAGTGGTACTCCGTGCTAAATAGCCCTATTGAATATAGGAGTGAAGCAGGCTCGCCGAGGGACGAGAAGAGACAAGGCACGACTAAATATGAAAAGGGCTAGATAGTACGGAGTAGGAATGAAGAGCCCGGTCAATGGCTTACTACATGGAGGAAATGATAATGACTCCATGTAATAAGCCAATGACTCGCCCAAAAACACATACCGCAATAAAAAGAGTAGACCTAGCTTTGTATCTTGACTGTCAAAAAGTATCTTCACGCACATAAACAGCGAGACATGAAACTGATAGATGGAAAAGGACTGTCCGATACTATTAAAGATGAAATAGCGGCAGAGGTTAAACGGCTATCCGCAGGACAAAAAAGGCCTCCACACTTGGCTGCCATACTCGTTGGAGAGGATCCTGCATCTGCGGTTTACGTTCGTAACAAAGTGCGCTCGTGTGAGAAGGTCGGATTTGAATCGACACATATAAAAAAAAGGGAAAATACTAGTGAGGAAGAATTACTAGAAATAGTACACGAATTAAATGCAGATGAAGATATCGATGGTTTTATCGTGCAACTACCATTGCCAAAACATATAGATGAGAATAAGATCACGCTTGCTATAGATCCTAAGAAAGATGTTGATGGCTTTCACCCCACCAACTTCGGTAAAATGGCGCAAGGTCTGCCCGCCTATCTGCCTGCTACTCCATTCGGCATCATGACTATGCTAGATAGATATAATATAGAGGTGCAAGGTAAAAACTGCGTAGTATTAGGTCGTAGTAACATAGTAGGTACGCCAATAAGTATACTACTATCTAGAAAAGCAACTCCTGGAAATGCAACAGTCACGTTGTGTCATAGTCGCACCAAAAATCTCGAAGAGTACACCCGCAAAGCAGACATCATAGTGATCGCCTTGGGTATACCAAATTATCTGAAAGCGGATATGATAAAAGATGGCGTTGTCATAATAGATGTAGGCATCAACCGTATCGAAGCGCCAGAAAGAAAAAGTGGTTACAAGCTTGTGGGGGATGCTGACTTTGAGGATGTATCAAAAAAGTGCTCTTTTATCACTCCTGTCCCAGGTGGTGTAGGTCCGATGACTGTGACCTCACTACTGATCAATACGCTGCAGGCTTATAAGAGTAATTTTCTTAAAAACACGGACGCGAACTGATATGCAAGATCTAGAAAATGACCTATACTTTAGATTTATCTTTACCTCTGATGAGCCTGAATCTCTGACTGCTATGCTCAATGAACTGCCATTTAATGGTTTTGAAATAGGCCATAAGAATGAGGTAATTGGTTATATCAATAGCAAAGTAGTAGAGGACTCGTTTTATGCACGACTTGAAGAATTGAACGTTATAAACCCTTTCACTTATATTAAGAAGGAAGTAGCCCCACAAAACTGGAATGCTGCATGGGAGGCAGGCTTTGAGCCCGTCATAGTTGATAATTTGTGCGCAGTCCGTGCAGATTTTCACCTTCCGATAACTGATGTACAGCACGAAATCATTATAACTCCTCAAATGTCGTTTGGTACTGGACATCATGAGACGACCTATAGCATGATAAAATTGATGTGTGACATGGATTTTATCGGCAAGAAAGTACTTGACTTTGGCTGTGGCACTGGAGTTTTAGCAATTTTATCAGCAAAATTGGGCGCAAATGACATATTAGGCGTAGATATTGATAATAATGCTTATATAAACAGTATGCATAATTGTGCGCAAAATGATGCCGATTTTATAAAGATAAAAAAAGGAGATTTAACGCATACTGATGATCAGTACGATGTTATATTAGCAAACATTAACAGGCAAATAATTTTAGATACACTGCCATCGTTATCTTCAAAATTGAGCCTAGGAAAACAACTTTTGATCTCAGGCATATTAAGTACAGATATGAACCTCATAGATCAGCATCTCAAAAAAGCATCATTTAAAGTAATACATACACACCAGCGAAAAGATTGGATGTGTATATTGGCTCATAAAGAGTAAATAACATATGTTCGACAAAAATATTACCGATTACAAATACCACTGGCTACTATTTTGCCTTTGTATTACATGCTTCACTAGCTCGGATATATCTGCACAAAGTATCAACGTTTTCCCTGAACCAAACGGGGAATATCTAGACGCCGTAGGAGAGTTTATGACAGCCAGTAAAAACAAAAAATATCAAGACGCTTACAAAAATTTTAAAGACTTCTTCACTGATGGAAGTTTAACAGAAGAAGAAATCATACTGATAAAACAAACGTCTAATGAAATGCTAGCTGCTAAGATGTCTATCGGTCCATACTTTGTTGACTACTTTGGATCTCTGGCCGCGCTTAAGAAGCTAGATAAGAACACCACTAACTTCAAGGAATACCACGAAGTGCTGCTAGGAATGTTAGGCGCTATAGAAGGAAGGAAAATAACTGATTATAAAAATTTTCTGGAATTTGCAAGTTATTTCTTTGTAGACAAAACACTAAAGTATAGTTCCGCAGGTGTGAACTGGCTGGCAAATTCTAATGATTTTGATTTTCAATATCAAAATGGTAAACCTAAAGTTAGCTTCGAAAAATTAAACTTGATCGCTGTGCGTAAGCAGGATTCCATAGTCATTAATACTACATCTGGGGAGTATTTTCCTTTGGAAACTAAGTGGATAGGCAAAGGCGGAAGAGTCGACTGGACTCGAGTAAACTTTGCCGATGTATATGTTGATCTACCAGCCTATGAAATAGACACTAAAAAAGCGCTTTACGAAGTAAAATCAACCAAGCTATACTACCCAGATTATTTTCCTGCTGGCCCTATTTCTGGAACATTTCAGGATAAAATATTGGCTGGTAACGCTGCTACTGAAGGATCGTACCCAAGGTTTGTATCAGATGAACCGAGGCTCGAGATAAAGGATTTAGGTGGTAACATTAGGTATGAAGGAGGTTTTCGTTTACAAGGAGCGGTAATCTATGGATACGGTAGCGAAAATGATCCGGCTAGGGTTTGGATATCACATCTAGGTAAAGAGGTTTACTTAGGTAACGCTGAACTATTTATAGTAAAGAAACAAGAAAAAGTTGTAGCCGAAAAGGTAGACAGTAAACTAATATTTGATAGAGATACATTGACTCATCCAAGCGTTAACTTGACATACCAAATACCTGAAAAGGCGCTAAGTTTAAAACGAGGAAAAAGCGGTGCAGATCAAAATCTTTTTGAAGATGTATATCATGCAGTCAAGATAGATGCGCCTGACATAGTTTGGAAAGTAGATACAGATACTATTACGCTGGGGTCGAAGCGCCCGAGTTTTGCCAGTAGTATAGAGAAGAAAGTCATTTTTGAATCAAAGAATTATTTTAATCAAACTGAGTTTGAGAAAATACAGAATATATCAAATTCAAATCCGCTAATCATAATGAAAATTGTCTCCGACAAAGAAGGAACAAATGTTTTGGATGCAGAATTTTTAGCGCAGAAAATAAATCCTCGTTTCACAGTAGATAACGTTCAGAGTCTTTATTATGACCTAGTAGCGAAAGGCTTTATCAGCTATGTCAAGGAAGATAATGAAGTAATACTGCTCGATAAATTGTTTCATTTTGTTGACGCTAGTGCTGAGAAGGTTGACTACGATGTGCTGAGTGTGATATCAGAAACAAATAGTACTAATGCCATTCTAAATATTGCCACTAAGCGGTATGAAGTAAGTGGTGTATCCAGTTTAGAATTTAGTAAAAAACAAAAAGTCGCTGCGAAACCCTATAAAGGTTATTTGCAGTTGCATCAAAATAGAAGTATTTTCTTTGACGGAAAAGTATTTGCTGGTTTCGCTATCCTAGATGGAAGTAATTTTACTTTTGAATATCCAAAGTTTCAGATAAAAGCAGACTCTATACGGTACTTCGATCTGTATGTACCAACAGGTGCAGAAGATGAAAATGGTGTCATGGAAGCTACTAGTATTGCTTCTCGTATTGAGCATGCTTTTGGCTACCTTCAAATAGATGCTCCGTCTAATAAATCTGGATTGGAGGATTTAGAAAACTTCCCTTCCTTGCATACTAAAGGACCTTCTTATGTATTTTATGACTACAAAGAAACAAGGGACGGCGCCTACAAGAGAGATTCTTTTTATTTTGAGTTGGATAAGTTCAACTTCAAAAGCTTAGATAGGTTCACCGCCGCCGATGTCGCTTTTAAGGGTACAATGGTATCTGCTGAGATCTTCCCAGAGTTTCAGGAAACTATCGTTATCCAAGAAGATGATTCTTCGCTCGGATTCGTTACTCAGTCAGAAGGATCAGGCTATCCGACATATAGAGATAAGGGTCTCTATAATGGCGAAATAAGTTTAAGTAATAAAGGTTTCTTGGGTATTGGTAATCTTAAATATCTAAATGCATCCATCGATTCGGAAGATTTTATTTTTATGCCGGAACAGATGTTGGCGAGTGCCAAATCGTTTCATGCAGATGAAGACAGAAAGAAGGAGCCTAATATTCCTAATGTGGATGGTAATGACGTTAAGATTAACTGGCTCCCCTATCGCGACAGCATGTACGTCAATACTACTGCGGATCCATTTGCTTTGTTTAACGACCCTGGCTATAGTTTGGATGGGACTTTAGTGCTTACTCCAAGTGGCGTCAAAGGGCAAGGTATATTTGAATGGGATCAGGGAGTAATGCGCTCAAAATTATTTTCCTACGGTGCTTTTTCAGTTACCTCAGACACTACTTCTATAAAGATTAAAGCTTTGGAAGGTGGCAATTTTGCCTTCGATACAAAGAATGTAAATGCGGATGTTGATTTCGATTTTAAAATAGGACGATTTAAGGCTAACTCAGACACGGTAATAACTAGACTTCCATACAACCAATATTCGACTACTATGAATGAATTTGACTGGGATATGGAAGACCAGACAATTACGTTCTTATCAGAAGATAAAGGTATGTTTACTTCTACCCACCCCAATCAAGACAGTTTGGATTTTGAGGGAAGTGATGCCTTCTATGATCTAAAATCAAGTGAGTTGGTAGTTAGTGGCGTGCCCTTTATACAAACTGCAGATGCACTGGTTTATCCTAAAGGTGAATCTGTCCAAATAAAAGCCAATGCGGTGATTACGGAATTAGAGGATGCCATTATAATAGCGAATACAACAAACAAAAATCATGTTATAAAACGTGCCACGGTCAACATTAAGGGTAAGAAAGAATATCAAGCCGCTGGCTATTATGAGTATAGTGTTGCTGGTAGAGAACAAGAAATCTTGTTTAGTAATATAGTAGGGCAACCTGTTGGTAAAGGAAAGAAAAGTGAGAAAAAGGTAGTGACCCGTGGTCAAGGTGAAATACCAGAAGGTGAAGATTTTTATATTGATGATAAGATTAAATTTAAAGGCGGTATCGGTCTCAACGCAGAAAGTAAAAATCTAAATTTTGATGGATTTGCAAAGTTAGAAGCGCAGTACTTACCAAACTCAGAATGGTTTGCCATCAACTGTGAAGCCGAAAAGGAGAACCTCATAATCCCATTCAAAGAGCCCAAAAATTTTGAAGGTGCACCCATGAGGGCAGGTATGTTCCTGAGTAAAGAATCGCTTATGATATATCCAAGGATGCTGAGTCCACTATACTTTCGTAAAGACAGAGCTATCATAGATGCAGTAGGATACCTAAAGTATGAAGATGCATCGGATAACTTTTTCTTTGGTGATAGTTTAAAGGTACTAGGACAGTCGCCGCGTGGTAATCTGCTTAAGTTTTCAGACACCGACGGTAAAATTTATGCTGAAGGAAAGATGAACCTGGGAGATGCGCTTCCTGAGCTTTTTAATATAGAAGCAGCAGGCAACATGAGTACGAGCTTTGCAAATTATCAAGATTCACTTAGCAATCCATCAAATGTCAAAATTGATATTGATGTGATGCACGGTATTACTTTTGAAATTCCTGATAAGCTCAAAAAAGTAATCCTAGGAGACCTATTAAACACAAACTTTACGATAGAAGAGGCGGATTATCTCAAAGATGATTTTTACGAGCATGCTATTGCAGAGTTTGTTTCTAATGAAGCTGGATACAATGATGTGATGGAGAGGATGAAGACTGGAGTCTTAGAATTTCCCAAAGGAGTTAATGAGCAGCTAATGATGTTTGGTCGCACACCCATGAAGTGGGATTTTGATTACCAATCTTTTATCAGTACGGAAGAGAAAAATTTCTTGATCAGTTTTGATGGCAATCGTATCAGTAAATATCTTAAATCATATGTGGAATATAAAATGCCAAGCAACAACGACGATCGACTATACGTCTTAATAGTTGCGCCCAATGATTACTATTATTTCTTTGGTTACAAGCAAGGCGTGATGAATATGGTCTCTAATAATACCCGATTCAACGAAGCTATTGAGGGTCTCAAAGACAAAGATAGGAAGATTGGTAAAGGGGATGGTGCCTATGAGATTCAGTTGGTAGAACCATCCACAGCTACAAGCTTTATTAATCGCATAAAAGCGGCTCAGTAAGATAATTATGAAACAAATATTTTTAGATTTTCGTAGAATCAAAAAAAAATAATGTCAGAAACAGCAGTAAATATTTTAGGTGTAGGTTCTCGTGTAAAGCATCCAGCTTTGGGTGAGGGGGTGGTTATACGTCTTTACAAAATTGCTTATGATGTCTGTTTTTTCACCTATGGCATCAAACAAGTCGCCAAGGAGTACACAGAGTGGGAGATCATCGATGCTGTAGAGTCTACCAAAGAGGTTAGTTTCACAGAAGCGGAAAAATCCTTGCGTAAAATATTGAGAGAGTATTCTGCACTGGATGAAGTAGTGCCAATCGGTGACAAATGGAAAGGGGGCATGATGATACTGAAGCCTAGCGATGAAAGCTTAAAGCCAAAGGAAATTCCAATCGAAACTTTCTTTCATAAGATAGTAATGGTGCGCGATCGTGTTCGTGTCATGGAACAGCGTATAAATAGTAGCAAACTTTTAGCTGATGATGATAAGGTAAATTTACAGCAATATATATCACGTATTTATGGTTCGATGACGACCTTCAACATCCTTTTTAAGTATAAAGATGATCACTTTAAAGGCGCAAAAGCCAATTAGATAACAGCTTATTTATGCCGCCTAGGAAAATCCTATTTGAGTTATATTCAGATAGGATTTTTTTTGGGACCTACCCCTGCAGAAAAAGCAGGGGTCGCTATGTTCCAGGCTCGCTAGCCAGCTCGGTCCTTCGGACTAGGGTATAAAAATACCCTACCCTGCACAGCGCTAGTTCATAGGCTTTCTCACATATTATTTCTAACTACTCACAGGATGATATGAGACGTTCTGTAAACTAATAATATGAGCGGTTGTTTATATTAAGATGTTATATTTGTCCAAAGGCATGACGCAAATATTACTTAAACGACCAGCATGAAAATATTGATCTATATCAGTTTTATCTCCACATTCTTACTATCATCTTGCTTAGATGTTGGTGAATCATTCGAAGGTCCTGCTCCTGGTCCGTGGAGAGGTGTCTTGCAGCTTGATCCAGATTTTATCACCAACAATAAGAAAGGAGCACCCCTTCCCGAGAAAATGAATATGAAATTTGAGGATATAAATACTACTCAGCTCCCGTTCACATTTGATGTTAGATACTTAGCGCAAGATAGGATAGCTATAGATATTCATAACGGTACTGAGGTGATAACTGTAGATGATATTATTATTGGTCGTGATCGCAAAACGGCTAAAGACACCATCTTGATAGACTTTCCTATTTACGACAGTTCTATAAAAGCAATATATCAAGGCAATGTCATGGCGGGTGATTGGATAGTACACTCGAAGGATGACTACCGAATTCCATTCAAGGCAAATTTCGGTAAGGATCACAGATTTACGGTCAACAATAAGAAACCAGTGTCAGACCTTAGTGGAAAGTGGAAAGTAAAGTTTATGGATGATGATGAATCATATATGGCTATAGGAGAATTTAAGCAAGACGGAAATACACTTACAGGAACATTTATAACAGAGACTGGAGACTATAGATATTTGGCTGGAACTGTCCAGGCAGACAAGATGTATCTTAGTTGTTTTGACGGTAGTCACGCTTTCCTATTCGAGGCAAAGCTTACTGAGAACAATACTATACTCAGAGGTAGATTTAAATCAGGCACGCACTATACGGCATTTTGGGAGGCAACTCGTGATCCTGAATTCTCCTTGGCTGATCCTAATTCACTGACATACTTAAAAGAAGGCTACGATAAAATGGCATTTAGCTTCAGAAATACAGAAGGAGAACTTATTAGTCTTGAAGATGAGCAATTTGCTGGCAAACCCAAAATTATCCAAATATTCGGTACTTGGTGCCCAAATTGTAGAGATGAGACGGAATTTTTGATAGATTATCTTGATAAAAATCCAAATCCTCCATTTGAGATAATAGCCTTAGGCTTTGAGAAATACAAGGATTCAGCTAAGAGTATGAAAGCTTTGGCAAAATATAAACAAAAATTTGACTTGCCTTATCCTCTATTGCTAGCAGGGACTTCTAATAAAGCGGAGGCAGCCGCAGCACTGCCTATGTTAAACGCCATTATATCTTATCCAACTATGATATTTTTAGATAAAAATAATGCAGTTAAAAAGATACACACTGGCTTTTACGGTCCAGCTACTACCCAGTATCAGGCATTTGTTGAAGATTTTGAATCTAATATTGAAAATATATTGACTGACTAGGATATTTTTCTTTTCTTTGAAGACCCGATTACTTGAGCTCAGAATAGCACTGGGCACCTCTTATTCAAGCATACTACATATAATTATAAATGACCACAAGAAAGACACTTGACTTGGCTTTCAGTCAGTCAAATATCTCCTTAGCACAAGATATTGCGCAAGAACTCCAATCACTTGGTTTTGTAATCAACCCTATTGTGATAGATGCCCCAGAGGTACTGAATCCACTATCTATATTGAGCGTGTCTAAGCACCCTATATTATTGCTCGTCAGCGACAATTTTCTCAAATCAGAGAAATGTATGTACGGTGTACTTAAACTTCTAAACTTTTTCAATATACCTGGTGAACTTCAACCAATAGTGATTGACGGCGTACGCATAGACGATGAATTCGACGCTAAACTGGTAACCACCAGATTTGACCGCATCAGCGATGTGATTTTCTATATGAACTATTGGCAGGAAATATACTTACATCGAGAAGAAGAACTAGAAAATGGAAATGACGTTGATCCAGTTCAGATCGAGCGTTTCAAAGATATTAGCAATAGTATTGGCGACGTGCTAAGTATTTTGCGTAATTCTCCATACTTAAGAATAGAGGAAGAACGAGACATAGATTTTGATACGATCAAATCTACTTTTGGAAATCCAAAATCTTTGAAAGTTAAAGCGACCAAAGAAGAACATCTTAGTAAAGAGGCTTTATTAAACTTAGAAGAAGCGCAGGAACTACTCGAAAACAAGAACATACCTGAAGCATCCCCAGCTGATGAATCCATAAATCCTAATTACAATCCAAAATTGTATTTAGAAGATTTAGAAGATGATGATTTAGCTTTATTAGATAAGATCGCAGCTGAAAGAAAGCAAGAAATCAATCCTCTTGATGAACACCCATTTGGAGATCTGATCCAGTTAGATGAAGAGATAGAATCTAGTAAGTCAAATAAAAAGAATGGCGACTACATCAAGAGAACGGAGTCAATTAACGAAGACAAAGAGGAAGGAGCTAGACCATATATCCCTGAAGAAGTATTTGATGATGCTGTACAAAACAATGACCAAAAGGAAGAGGCAGAGATAGACAATGCAGTAGATATGATCGACCTGGAAATGGGCGTCAATAATCTAGAAAATCTTGACGAAACGACTACAGACTTTGAAGATGAATTTGTACAACCACAAGAATCCTACGAAAATGAAGCGGATCCTATTTCTGTAGTGCACCAGCTAATGTCAGAAAACAAAATACAAGAATGCATAGAATATCTAGATGAGGCCATTAGCAAATATCCATATAATTTGGATCTACAATACAACTACGCTAAGATTTTAGCCAAGCATAAGGGTAGTTATTTGATCGCTTCTGACTACCTAGAGAACATACTCAATAATGATAAGCGCTATACACCTGCTTACTACCTGCTAGCAGAGATTGCTGAAAATCATAAAGATTATTTACTGGCCAAAAGCTACTATGAAAAAGTGATCAGTTTGCAGCCAGAATTTCCAGATGTTCATTTCAGAGTAGGAAAAATTATTAAGGAACAATTTTCGGAGCAAGATCAGCTGGCACTGAAATACTTTAAGCGCGCCTTCAAGCAGGATCCAAAAAATACTGATGCCAAGTATGCCTATGCAGAATTATTATACAAATTTGGAGACACCAAAAAAAGCATCAAAATTCTAAGGAGTGTCATGAAAGATTCTCCTTTATTCGCGAAGGCTCCATATCAGCTGGCAAAAATATATCAAGAGCAGGGTGATACAAGTAAAAGTACCTCTCTACTTACGCATGCACTAAAGTTAAATCCTGAACTAGCATCAGAGTCAGATACGAACCTTTTCTATCAAAAAACAAGTTTAAAGAATCAAGATGAAGATATATTTAAGCAATACGATAAGGATAGAAAAAGACAAAAAGAAGTGAATAAAAGAAGCAGAGTTGATAAGACTGTATTGATTACTGGAGCTACTTCTGGTATAGGTCGAGCTGTCGCTACCCTCTTTGCTAAGGAAGGCTATAGAGTTATTATTACTGGACGTAGGAAGTCAAGGTTAAAGGAGATTAGAAAGTATTTTGAGCGCAGCTTAAGCGCCTCCGTTAAGCATTTGACATTTGATGTTAGTGACGTGATAGCGGTGCGAAAAAAGTTAGGTACGCTTGAAGGAGCATGGTCACAAATAGACTTGCTAATAAATAATGCTGGTTTAGCTTTAGGCTTCGATGCTATCAACGAGGGTGAAATTAGGCATTGGGAAACCATGATCGATACCAATATAAAGGGCCTTCTTTATATGACTAGAGCTATATCTCCTAGTATGGTGAAGCGAAAGCAAGGTCATATCATAAATATTTGTTCTACTGCAGGTAAAGAGGTTTACCCTAAAGGCAATGTTTATTGTGCTACAAAACACGCCGTAGATGCGCTAACTAAAGCAATGCGCCTTGACTTGTACAAACATAATATAAGGGTTGGTCAGATCAGTCCTGCCATGGTAGAATCTACAGAATTTGCTAAAGTAAGATTTGAGGGAGATAAGGAACGTGCTAAACTGTACGAGGATTTTAATCCACTTACCGCAGAAGATGTAGCAGAGTCTGTCTACTATATGGCTACTAGGCCAGCTCATGTGAATATTCAGGATATCGTGCTTATGGGAACTCAGCAAGCTAATAGTACCAATGTCAATAAGATTGGTCGTATCTTTGACGAGGAACACGGAGAATAAATAATTGAAACAAAACCTATTAATCGATTTACACTTTTTACCTAATGTAGAATACTTCTGTGCTCTTTTGCGGCACGATGTTATTACGCTTGAGGGACAAGAGTCCTACGTTAAAGGTTCATTCAGAAATAAAGCACAAATCGTTACAGCCAACGGAATGCAGCTGTTATCCATTCCTCTTAAGAGAGGAAAGCACCAACAGAAAAATATACAGGCTGTAGAAATTTCCTATCAAGAAAATTGGCAGCGTCAACATTGGAGAAGTATAAAGACAGCTTATCAAAATGCACCATTCTATGAGGAATACGAGGGCTCATTAAGCAGTTTACTTTCTTTTGATACATCTACTCTATGGGACTATAATCTACATATTCTGCGCGGCCTTTTAGAAATCTTTCAGATAGAATGTAATATAGAGGTAACAAAAACTTATCAGAAAGTCGCAACTGAGACGGTGGACCTTAGGCATCGGATCATTCCAAAAAATCAAGATTGGAGCTTCCCAACGATGCAAACTATCCCGTATACACAGGTGTTTGACGATAGACAAGCTTTTATACCTAATGCTTCTATTATTGACTTGATGTTCTGCAAAGGGCCAGAGTCTATTCTCCTATTAGAAAAAATGAATCATTTGATGACTTCTACTTAAATTGCAGTCAAAATAGATGTATGAATACTACTGAATTATGAATACTTTACTCAATAATAACATAAATCAACAGCGTGCTCAAGTGGAAGAACTTGTCAAGGAGCTACAAACTATTGCTGGAGCTATCGGACACGATGAATTAGAGAAAACAATCAGTGATCTAAGGAATAGAATTACTGAGCCTTTTATGTTCGTCATAGTTGGTGAAGTAAAGGCGGGCAAAAGTAGCTTCATTAATGCACTTCTTGACCCTACTAAAGAAATCTGTAAGGTTGCTCCTCAGCCCATGACAGATACTATACAACAGATAGTATATGGAGAGAAAGAGAGTATCACAAGCATCAACCCTTATCTAAAGCGAATAGAACAGCCAGTAGAGATTCTTAAAGAAATCGCCATCGTAGATACGCCTGGTACTAACACAATTGCAGAACACCATCAAGAAATAACTGAGGGCTTCATACCCGCTTCCGACTTAATCGTTTTTGTATTCGAAGCAAAAAATCCTTATCGGCAATCTTCATGGGAATTTTTCGATTTTATTCATAAGGAGTGGCATCGCAAAGTGATTTTCGTTTTACAACAGAAGGATCTGCTAAACGAATCGGATCTAGCTGTTAATACCAAAGGAGTTGCGGACTACGCGGAAAAGAAGGGTGTGCAAAATCCGAACGTATTTGTCGTTTCCGCAAAACAAGAGATTGAAGGCAAAACCGATATCAGTGGATTTGATACTATAAAAAAATATATTGCCGATAATATTACAGGTGGCAAAGCACCCTTTCTTAAATTGCAAAATAATATCAATACCTCTAGAAATATTAACAACAGAATATATACAGGTCTTCAAGTACGAGCTGAGCAATGGGAGGCAGACAAACTCTTCAGAGAGGATATTCGTAAGACCTTAGCCGAGCAAGCGCAGAAGTCGAATGCCCAAGTTGATATATTAGTGGAAAATTTAGTAGCAGCCTACGATAAAATCACCACTAATAAGGAACAGGAACTTTATGATGGACTTGGCTTTGTATCCCTAGTCAAGCGTAGTTTTAGCTCAATCTATACTAAGAAAAAATCTGCTAAAGAGTGGTTAGGCGGACTAAACGCCGAATTGGAAACAGATTTAAATAATGTTCTTACGGAACGACTTAATAAAGGTGTAGTTGACATAGCAGATAGTATCCAACAAATGGCTAAGATGATCGATCTGAAGATCAAAAGCAGTGATACTATACTAAAGAATGACCATGACCTATTTAGCGATATTGCTGAGAAGCGTATAAATGTTCTCAGAGACTTACAAGATACTTTTAAAGCCTTTATGCAGAAGTCAGAAAACTTCACAGATGAAGGTCTAGTATCTAGTAACAACAATATTACTGGCAATATGGCTAAAGGGGGTGGTATAGCTGTCATAGGTGTGATTCTACAGGCTGTAACTACTGTCAGCGTGGTTGACATCACTGGTGGTGTTCTTACAGCAGTAGGGCTAATATTTGCAGGTGGTTCTATTGTATTACAGAAGCGAAAAATCATGGATGGTTATCGCGAAGAAATTGTAAAAGGTAGAATAAAAATGGAGGGTGAAGTGAGCGATAAACTGAAGGACTATATTCAAAATATTAAGCAGAAAATCGATCTGAACTTCAATAAATTTGATCAGCTAATCCAGGATGAAGAGCAGCAAATTGCCCATCTCAAGGAGCGCTTTAAGCACATTGAGAATAGCCTGGATAAGGTAGAGCAGGATATAGTTATACCTAGCTAATATATGTGCTCTGCACAGCTATTTTTTTCGAAGTGGATTGAGAACGGATGTGGTTTTTCTATGATTGGTAAGTTAGGGGTATTCACAAGTAGGTTAAGCTGTACTATATCAGGAAGATATTCGTATTTTAAAGTTTTGGAATGCTTCGTTTTTCTAGACTTTGCGCTGAAAACGGGGGTAATTCTTGTTGGTAATTTGTCATGATTTTTTCTGAAAAATCACGCCAAATTGATCTACCCTACTCATTTACACAGGGTTGAAACCCTGTGCTTTAATATTAAACCCTTTCAGGGTTAGCTTCGCTTACTTCTGAGAATATCACTATTTAGAGCTTAGAGAGAACGTAACTCTTTAGTCATTTCTACTAGCTCTAATTGTAATGCTTCCGCTTTTTCTATGCTTCTACTTTTTAGCATCCTTAGACTTAGTTCATCAATGGTTTCAATGTAGGCTTTCTCATAGTCTATAAAGGTTCTCATCCCTTCCATTTCGGCTACTTCTTCGATATTATTCTCCTTCAATGCAGCGAGCTTCTCTCGCTTTACTTTAAGGTCTTCAGCAAGCTGATGATTCTTAATAATTTGATTAAATTTTGAAAGGCAAAGCTCATAGAAATCTATCTTTGACTGTCTGAGTTTTTTTTCTTCTTGGAATGCTTCGATAATTTTCCTTGATTCTTCTATTGCATCAGGAGAGGCTTTAGGATTGGCCACCAGCTTAGATCTAATGTCTTTTATATTAGCATCTATTGATTTAATTTCCTTTTTTAGCAAACTTATTTTTTCTTGACAATTTTGCCTTTTATTGTCCATTTGACCTAAAAAAGAATTAGCATATATTTTTTCCGTTTTTTCTTTAATGATAACATTATAAATGTAAAAACTAACTAAGAGGGCTATTAATACTATAAGAGCAATTAAGTTGACTGGAAATGGAAATCTAATTAACACCAAAGCGAATACACTTCCTATCACGACTAGAAACAATTGTAATATAGTATTGTCTTTGAGCATAAAAATTAGTGTACAAGTAGTTGATTAAATATACAAGGTCGATAGATATTATAGCGATGTGGATAATTCGGCCAATTCCGCTACCACGAATATACTACCACATATTAACACTAAATCTTCAGGATTAGATTGACGCAAAGCCATTTTTTTACCATTTTCGACAGAATTACCTTGTAAGACGTCAAATCCATGTATTTGTAACTCCTGAAATAGTTTACTAGCTGGCTTGGCGCGCGGTATCTCGGCTGCGACAGCATAGTAAGTAGCCTTTTTTGGAAGCGTATCTATGATCTTATCAATTGGCTTATCCGCGACCATACCAAAAACTATATGGAGTTGCTCGTACTGCAATCTTTCAATCTCACTGAATAACGCGGATAATCCATCTTGATTATGCGCACTATCTGCTATTAATAACGGCGCGCTTCCCAATACCTGCATCCTACCTATAAAATATGTTAGTTCTCGAATATTTGCTAATCCAGAAATAATATGTTGGGGTAAAATGGGAGCATTATTGACGTTCCATTCAATAACTGTCTTAATCGCCGTAATCATGTTTTTAAGCAGTATCTCACCTTTTAGATCAACTTTAACGGCTGAAAAGACCACTTTATCCCCGGCTATAATATCAAGAATATATTGATCTAGTCCACTCAATTTGATAACATAGGACCAAGACTGATCAGCGAAGAATATAGGTGCATTTAACAAGCTTGCTTTTTCTATAAACACATGTTTAATCTCTTCCTGTGTCTCTCCAATGACAACGGGTACACCACTTTTAATAATGCCTGCTTTCTCCGCGGCTATTTCGGATAAGGTCTCTCCTAGCATATCTTGATGATCATAGGAGATATTTGTGATTACCGACAAGGTAGGGTAAAGTACATTGGTAGAATCTAACCTTCCTCCTAGACCCGTTTCAATAATGGCAATATCTACCTTTTCTTCAGCAAAATAATCAAATGCCATGGCTACCATCATCTCAAAAAAGGATGGCTTGATATCCTTCAAATGAGGTTTTAATTTTTCGACAAAACTTATTAATCGCTCTTTTGGAATTAGTTTATTATTGATCTTGATACGTTCTCGAATATCTAAATAGTGCGGCGAGGTATATACTCCAACAGTATAACCTGCAGCTTGAAAAATGGCAGAAAGAATGTGAGATGTTGTACCCTTGCCGTTAGTGCCAGCTATATGAATAGAGGTAAATTTATTTTGAGGATTACCAAGTACCTTACAGAGTTTGAGGGTATTCGTCAAGTCTTTCTTAAATGCCACAGCACCTTGTCTTTGAAACATTGGAAGCTGCTGGTATAGGTAATCTAAGACTGCTAGATAAGTGTCATCAGTCAAATTACTTTACTTTAAAATCGTAGGTAATAGTACCACATGTAGAGTCTGTAATCCCAGAATCAAAAGACCATTTATTGGCATTATCAACTGCTAACTTCAATAGGTCTGCGTCTGAGGTAGTGGACCCTTTTTGCGTGTATCTAGCAGAAGTTACCTTTCCATTCGAATCAATACAAACATAGATAACCACTTTGCCTGTTTTGTTACTATTATCGGTTATCCCTGGTCCATTTCCTCCCCTACCCGCAAGACCTCCTCCTATGACACCTGCCCCAGTACTAATCCCCTTAAGTGCATCTGCATTTGGGTCGCCGTTAGGATTTCCTTGTCCGCCTGGTTTATCAGTATCGCCTCTGCCTTTTCCGAAACTACTACTCAAAGCATTTTTGAAGTCTTCCGTTTCTTGACTCTTTTTCGCGGCAGCCAATCGAGCTTCCTCTACCTTACGTTCTTTTTCCGCTTGAGCAGCTATACGCGCTTCCTCTTCTTTTTTTCTTTGTGCGCGCTCCTCTGCGGCTAATCTAACTTTAGCTTCTTGATCTGCTTTTGCTTTAGCGTCAGCTTGTGCTCGCTGTTTCTTTTTAGCTTCTTTTTGCTTTTGCAATGCGATCTCTTGATTATTTGCAGCAATAACTTTCTTGTCAATAGGTGTCTTAACCTCCTTAGGTTTTGCCTTGGCTATATTAGTTTTTTCTATTTTTGGCTCAGGTTTACTGCTAGGTTCCTTCTTTGGCGGAGATTTAGTTTTCTCTTTTTTTTCTGGGGTTGTTGCGCTAGGTGGAGCTTCGCTTCCCTGTCCAGAATCAATCTCTCCAAAACTTACCAGTAGGCCTTCTTGACCAGGTGGAGGATTTTGATAAGAGAGAAATGGGTAGAAAATAAGGATTAGAAAAAATATCGTCATAATAATACCTGTATAAATACGGGCTTTACGCTTATCCTTGATTTCGATATTTAAAAATTTGTCCATGATCTTAGCAGTAATGAATCAGCGGGTAAAACTTCTTATTTGCTTGATTTATCTAACGTCTATATCCACTTCAAAGATATATATATTAAAGTTAAATAATACGTTTGAACGATAAAAAGCTTCTGCTTAATTGTATAAGCGGTATTTAATATTTGTTCGGTTGTGGTTTTTTATGTGTGAGGGATAGGAATGATACGACCTTTTGGGAGTAGTCACGTATATACTATGATGCGAGCATAGCCAGGTGGTATAAGCTTTGGAGCACCATAGTATATGCGGGACCGAAGCGCTAGCGTAGTCATGGATAGCGCGACCCTGACATCCGCTTTTTCGCGGATTGTCAGCGGGCACACCCAAATAATACTACTTGGTATCTGACGCCGCTAAAACGGTTTCTATTTTATATCGCATCGCTAAATCCATAATCCTTACTACTTTCTCTACTGGTGCTTCTCGATCTGGAGCGATGATAAACTTCTCGCCCTTCATCCCTTTCATAAGATCACTCACTGCGCTATCCTTCAATGGTGCACCCTCATATAAGTACGAGCCTGAACTAGTAATAGTAATTTTTTGTAATGAGCTAGATGTAGAAGACGGCACATTGGTCTTTCCAGGCATCTTAAGATTTAATGCATTGGGAGAAACCAGAGATGAGGTAAGCATAAAAAATATCAATAACAGAAATATGATGTCTGTCAAAGAGGACATACTAAATTCAGCATTGACTCGACTTTTCTTTTTTAATCCCATAATTATCCAGTTGGTTGAGTTGCAATAATAGCTTTCATCTGTAGTTCTGCGGCTGCTGCCATGAGCATGGATACCTTCTTGAAGGGTACTCCTACTTCGGCTACTATAGTCAAAGTTGCGTTCTCTCGGTTCTCGATACCTCGCAAAGCAGGTCTAACTTTATTGATAATATCTCTACTAGAGCTTACCATACTTTCCTCACCATCTACATTCAGCTTGATCTCACCACTCGCTCTGACTTGTGCTATAATATTAGTCGGAGCAACAGTTTTTGAGTCCGACACGGGTAGCTCGAATGGATCAATAACGACCAGCTTGGACGTCAACATAAAAAATATTAAGAGCAGAAAAATGATGTCCGTCAAAGAAGACATACTGAACTCCGCACTTACTTTACCTCTTTTCTTTAATGCCATAATGGCTAGTTTAATTAAGCTGAAGGCTCTTGTAAAAGATCCATAAATTCAGTAGTAGAACGCTCCATATTGTATACCGCATGCTCTACCTTACCTACTAATAAATTGTATCCTACAAAGGCCAATATACCGATGAATAGTCCGAATGCTGTAGTTAGTAGGGCTTGATATATACCACCTGCAAGCACTTGAGGTCCAACATTGTCAGCAGTAGACATCTCGTAAAATGCCAGGATCATACCCGTAACTGTACCAAAGAAACCAATCATAGGGGCAGCACCTGCTATAGATGCTAAGGTCGAAAGATTCTTCTCTAATTTGAAAATCTCTAAGTTACCTACATTTTCGATTGCTGCATCGATATCACGCAATGGCTTACCGATACGCTGCAAACCTTTTTCGACCATCCGTGCTACTGGTGTATTAGTCGTGCTGCAAAGGGCTTTCGCACCAAGAATATTACCAGCTGTTACGCTTGAACGGATATTATTCATAAAATTTTGATCTACTTTAGTTGCTTTCTTAATAGTCAAGTAGCGCTCAATAAAAATGTATGTTCCGATAGCTGATAACACAATAAGAATAGCAAGAATAGCTAAACCAAGTACACCACTATTGAGTATTACATCTAAGATAGATTGAGAAACTTCTTCTGCTTCTGCGTCTTTAAGTTTTGAGCTTTGGAAGAATAATAAAATAGGCTGGAATTTCATAGAATGTAAAGTTTGAGATTCGATTGAAATAAAAGCGTTTTGCTTTGCAGCTACTAACGCTATTAAAAGCCCACAAATTATTAATTGATGACTAATAAGTTTAATATTTCATAGATTAATTAAATTTATTATATTAATCCAGCGAAAATTCGCTAATTTTGTTTAGGATAGGTCGAAAAGTATACAACCCAACATTAATTAATACCGTTATACACTACTATAGAAAATGAAGGCTAGCTTCGGCAATAAGTATGCAAGAATATATACTGTATACTTATGTCAATCAGTCCCATATATTTACTAAAAGAATGATTTTTACTAATAAAAAAAAGCGCAAAGCATGATGGAAAACCAGGTAGCTAATAAACCCAGTAACGGGGTCAAGCAAAAGTCTAAACCTCGCCACATTAAAAAAGCAACAGTATTGGGATCAGGGTTGATGGGAATGGGCATAGCCGCTCACCTTGCTAATGTAGGTGTTGAAGTATTGCTCTTGGATATCGTTCCTTTTGACCTTACGGATGAGGAAAAGAAGGTGCCTGCCATGCGTAATAAACTTGCTAACGCTGCTGTGAAGGCTGCTGTAAAGTCAAAACGTATAGAGCCTTTTTATAACGTAAAATTTGCTAATAGAGTCTCTACTGGAAACTTTGATGATGATATGGCTAAGATCGCGGATAGTGATTGGATCATAGAAGTAGTAGTAGAAAGATTGGATATTAAAAAGCAAGTCTTCGAAAAGGTTGAAAAATACCGCAAGCAGGGCGCTTTAGTTACCTCTAACACATCTGGTATTCCTATCCATATGATGCTAGAAGGTAGATCGGAGGATTTTAAGAGGCACTTCTGCGGAACACACTTTTTCAATCCGCCTAGATATATGCGTTTATTTGAAGTAATTCCATCTCCAGATACGGACCCTGCAGTGATCGATTTCTTTATGGATTATGGCGATAAGTACCTGGGCAAGCAAACTGTACTCGCAAAGGATACGCCTGCATTCATAGCAAATCGAGTTGGGGTATATGCCATGTCTAAAATATATCAACTGACAGAAGAGCTCGGATTATCCATCACAGAGGTGGATAAATTGACGGGTCCTGCTATCGGTAGACCTAAGACGGGTACATTTAGATTGGGTGATCTAGTAGGCCATGATACTTCTGCTAAAGTTATCGCAGGTATTAAGGACAACTGCCCTGAGGATGAGCAAGCCAATACTTTTGTGATACCTAAGTATTTCCAATTCTTATTGGACAATAAATTTCTAGGAGATAAAACGGGACAAGGTTTTTACAAAAAGACGAAGGAAAAAGATGCAAATGGAAGAAAAATTATTCATGCATTAGATCTTAAAACTTTGGAATATGCGCCTACTGAAAAGCCAAGCTTAGCTTCATTGGGTACTGTAAAATCTATAGAAAGTCTTCCTAAGCGAATCCAGGCTTTTATAGTTGCAGATGATAAAGGAGGCGAACTGGTAAGACGTTCGCTAGGTGGATTGTTTGCATATGTGAGTAATAGGATTCCTGAAATAGCAGATGAGACTTACAGTATAGATGATGCCCTGCGAGCAGGTTTTGCTTGGGACGTGGGCCCATTTCAGTATTGGGATATGGTAGGCATACAAAAAGGAATAGAGTTAGCAGAAGCGGACGGACAGACTGTGGCAAGCTGGGTAAGAGATATGCTTGCTGCTGGAAATGATTCCTTTTACAAGACTATAGATAATAAGGGGCACTACTATTCTATCGCTGACAAGGCGTATCTGGCGTTGCCTGGAGCAGAGGATTTTATTGTGCTTGACCATCTACGTGGTAAAGCGCCTGTAAATAAGACGAGCGAATCTGTGCTCCATGATTTAGGAGATGGTGTTTTATGCTTGGAGTTTACCTCTAAAATGAATTCTATCGGGGAAGGTGTTCTTACTGGTATTAATGAAGCAATAACCATTGCTGAAGAAGGGGGATGGAAAGGATTGGTGATCGGTAATAATTCAACGAACTTCACGGTAGGTGCTAACTTGATGATGATCGGTATGTTTGCCTTTCAGCAAGAATGGGATCAGATGAATCTAGCAGTGAAGACTTTCCAAGATACAGTGATGCGTTGTAGGTATTCTGCAATTCCAGTGGTAGCTGCTACACAAGGATATGTATTCGGTGGTGGCTGTGAAATGATTATGCACTGCGATGCAGCCATGTGCGCGGCAGAAAGTTATATCGGTCTGGTAGAGGTCGGTGTAGGTCTGATACCTGGAGGAGCTGGTACTAAAGAGTTTGCTCTCCGCGCATCGGATGCTTTCTTCAAGGGGGATGTCCAGATGCCAACATTATTAGATAAAACATTGACTATTGCTCAAGCTAAAGTGGCAACTTCTGCTCCGCAAGCTTTCGAAATGGGTTACCTACTCAAAGAGAAAGATGAAGTTATCATGAATGCAAAACGTAATATCAAAGAAGCAAAGGTTAAAGTTATAGAGTTAGCTAGAAATTATAAGCAGCCAATTATGCGTACCGATGTGACTGTGCTAGGTCGTGGCGGTATGGCAGCGATATATTCTGCAGCAAATGAACTGATCCTAGCGCAATATGCTTCAGAACACGATGTGAAAATAGCTCAAAAACTTGCATGGGTGATGTGTGGTGGAGATCTTACTGGACAGCAACAAGTATCAGAAAGGTACCTGTTAGATCTAGAGCGGGAGGCATTTATGTCCTTAGCTGGAGAAAAGAAAACGCAAGAGCGTATTCAGCACATGTTGCAAACCAATAAGCCTTTGAGAAATTAATATTCTAGCTTTGGTTTGAGTTTTATTTAATTAGAAAAATTAGGAAAATGTATATTATAAAAGCATATAGAAGTCCAGTAGGAAAAGCTGGCAGAGGTAGTTTGAAAAACTATCGTTCCGATGACTTGGCTGTAGAAGTGATTAGCCACATGATGGAGCAGGTACCAGAGATCGCCAAAGAGCTGGTGGACGATGTGATCGTAGG
>ENA-ORXR01000749-ORXR01000749.1-marine-metagenome-genome-assembly--contig:-NODE-749-length-40156-cov-11.186332_pt1 | contig 40156 bp, 36 predicted proteins | sample MGYA00237866_ERZ511479 | MGnify/ENA metagenome assembly ERZ511479
GTAAAACTTGTCGCTATTTTTTTTATCCAGAATTTTAGCAGCTTCTTGCCTAGTAGCTTCATTACAGCTAGTCTTACGTCTGATGGCATTGGAGTGCATAAGATGATCCCAATCTTTAGCCCAAGGCTCAGCTTCACTTGACAAATGTCCTACTGATTCTGTAATATCGATCTCATGCTTACTGCCACAGATCTCTCTCCCCATAAGCCAAAAGCCACCACCCATCTCAGTCTTATTCATTTTCATTTTGCACTCATAGTAATGGCCTAAGGTCGTCGTCACGTTAGAACGTAAGATGCCGCCATAGTACTTATAGGTCAGTGGCGAGCCATATGGAGATATTGTAACTGGTTCTGGAAGTACACCCACCTCTATCGCCAGCGCACCGTCTATAATACTGAAACTTTCTTTCTGAAATAGTGCTGGCGTTCTTCCTGGCCAATTTAAATCAGAATGACCTTGAGGCTCTAAATTCCACTTAGCATCAATTACTTCTTTGTCGAATTCATCTGAAAAAACGGGGACAAGATCCCAAGCTTTTCCTTCAGGTGCGATCGGACTTACTAAGAACGGTGCAGGTCCCTCTGGTATATCGGGCGTGCTGGGTAGTATTGGTTGAGGGACTTCTGTCGTCGTGGTGCAGCTATGGATGATGCACGTAGAGACAATTGCACTGTAGAATAAAAATCTAAAGGACAGTTTCATATGATATCGATTTGTTGTAAAACTACCGTAGCATATCTATTTCGAATGGATTGAATAGTTTTTTGCATACCACATATGATTCATTGTTAGAGATTATATCTGTCAATACTATAATGAGCTAAAGCCTCCCATATTCTATAAGAATCACGAAACTCTATTTAACATAATCATTGACCATATTGGGCGGCCATATTTCAAATCATCAACCCTCAGTTAGTTATTCTCCAGCTAATTCATGAATTAGGTACACGATTAAAACGGAAATAATATGGGGATTAAAAATGTAGCAGCCATCCAGAGAATGAACGATAGAACACCCCCGACCAAAATAAAATCCCGAAAGCGATAGATACCCATCCCATATATAATGGTATTAGTCTGGTAGCCAATGGGAGTGAAAAAACTAAAATTAGCCGCCAGCATTATCACAATCAAAAAGGGTATCGGATTGAGCCCTAAGCCCTGAGCTAAAGAGATGGCTATGGGCGTGATGATGATCGCCGTCGCATTATTTGATATGATGCTGCTGATGAGCATGGTCACCAGAAAGAGGATACTGACAATCATTCGAGGATTCTGTCCATCAAAAATGCTATATAACAGTTTTCCAATTAATACGTCAGCCCCGGTATTGTTCATAGCTATGCCCAGTGGCAAGAGACCAACTAAGAGAAATATGATCTGCCAATTGATCGCTTGATAGGCTCTCTCTAATGTAAGTGACTGAGTTACTAATAACAGAGCGACTCCAAATAATGCACTCTCTAATATTGGTAGTACTCCAAGCGCCGCGAGGCCTACGGATATAACCAGAATACCCAAGGTCACATACTTTTTGGATTGATTAATTTTAGGGTGATCTTGATGCTCCATGATCATGCTGTTATCATGAAATGTCCAGTCATTATCCTCATCGCTACTCAGCTGAATGACTAAGCGATCACCTGGATCTATGCGGACCCGACTCAGTCTATTTTCTATAAATTTATCTGTAGAGTTGAGCACATTGCGATGCTTAGTGATGGCCAGCGGCATCCCACCATTGAGGTCGAGCGTGTCTAATTCGGCGAACGTCTTGCCGATGAGCTGAGAATCTGGTAGGATCAATAACTCAATCACCGCCCCTCCGTACTCCTCCTCCCCTTCGTGCTCGTGCTGTGAGATAGACTCAAAGTCATCCATGGTGTTTAAGTCCAATAGTTGCTGCTTATTTGAGCTGATGACGAGTACGTCACCTCTCTTAATCTTACGCCAATATGAAGGATGGCGTATCACCTTGGTACCTCGTTGTATTTGGAGTATATCACTGTTGCTATTTTGATAGAGCTCTGTTGATTTATAGCTTTTACCGATTATAGGATTGTTTTCCAGCACTTTAAGTAGCGAGATATATCTTGTCTGGGGCTGCTGATTAGCGAATGCTGCACCTTTAATCTTTAGACAAAAGATGGCCATCACAGATGTGATCATCACCCCAAGGACGAGCAATATGATAGCAAGGGAAGTCATGCCAAAAAAATCAAGTGATTCAAGACCTCTTCTCACAGCGATTTGATTCACGATGAGATTTGTGCTCGTTCCCATAAGCGTACAGCTTCCGCCCAATATGCCTGCAAAAGATATTGGCATCATGTATTTTTCTAATACGATACTATGCTTTTGACTCAGCTCAGGCATGATTCTGACGAATAGGATCACTACCGCTGTCGTGCTGATGAAGGCAGAAAAACCACCAACGCACAGCATGAGCAAAGGCAATGAGTAGCGTAGAGGGAACTTGATAATGGGAATGAGTGCCGATGATAATAGTCCAATGGAGCCATTAATCTCCAGTGCTGCGGTGATGATCATCAGCGACATGATGGTGATGACTGCCGGATTACTGAATCCAGAAATAGCTTCTTCACCACTGACGAGCCCAGTCATGAACAGAGATACGAGTACTAAAAATCCAATTTTATCTACGGAGAATACCTCTGTCACAAACATGATCGTAGATATCCCAATGATGAAGAATAATATGAGTACAGGAAGATCCATTACTATAACTATCTCTTAGTCCATTTGGCAGTCAAGGTATCAATAAAATAAAGGTTGAAATGAAAAAGAGAAGCAATAAATTTATTCGCTATTGCGGCTCATTCTATTTGCCTGTTGTGGCTCAGTTGCATACTTGCTGATACTATCTGACAGACCCATCATCCATAAGCAGGATCTCCCCTACCCTATAAATCAAAATATCCATCACTCAAAATAGACGTTAGAAATGGGATCTTGGCTTCAGAAACATGTTAAGTCGTTGTTCTATGAAGAGCTCTGTGAGATTTCATGGGTAGTCATAAAAACAAAAAGCCATAGACGAATATTCATCTATGGCTCATTTATTTTTGCAGTATAATCTCTATACTATTAGAATCCGAAACCACCCATTTGGCCCATCGAGCCCATGAATTCTTCCATACTCATTTTGGTGTATCCTGAGTCATCAATAACGAAAACCTTAGGGTCTACTTCATCTTTTATCTCCATGGTGGTAGATACCAGCTTCATCTGTCCTGCATCAATGATATATTCCAGAGGGAAACCTTTAAAAATACCTAAATCAATGCCCTGCATAACTGAGGCATTAATCTTAATATCTTCAGTAACGTAGGCTTCGATACTAAAGCTCGAAGCATCACCCTTACCTTTTGCTATCATCTTGTAACAGTCGTAGCCTGCTATCTTTTTACGGTCATTCTCATCGTAGGTTATATCTAAGTCATCCATCGGGTTTGGATTTTCTGCTTTCATCTTATCCATCTCCATCTTTGTGGTTTCTACATGCATCTTATTACCCATGGCATCCATGAACATATTCATGTTACCATCTTTATCTAGCATATTCTTCATCTGCACCATGCCACCCATCAGATTCATATTAGTCAGTGACTTGCCGTCCTGAAAATATACTTCTGTCTCCGTGCCTTTCATCATCTCTAACATGGCTGCCATCTCTTGATTGTCCGTGATGACATCAGTGATTTCCATTTTGATATAGCCTTCCTTCATCCCTTCTTGAGCTGTCATAATTCCTGTGGCGAGCAAGAAGAAGCAAAGAAACGTATTGATTAATTTCATTTGATATTTTTTAATTGGTGAATTTCTAGGTTAACTAACAGAACAACTAAGCGCTAAATAACAGATTAAGTTTACTCACTCAGCTTTTTTCGATAAAATTAAGATTTCGGAAGTCTAATACCTCCATTCATCGATGTATTTAACGAATATTTTACACAGATTATCAGCATCTGAGATAGCCCTGTGCTGCACGCCTGTGAATTCAAAACCTTCACGTATTAAGGTGCGCTTCAGACCAGTGTACTTATTCATATTCTTAATGCGATGATACTGCCCTTTTAGATTCGTATAGTGTTCTAACCAGTCCTGCTCTAGATTATGCAGGTTACAGTCATTGCGTATCATCTGAATATCGAAGTCGCCCCATGCGCTCAGTAGATAATCGTCATAAAGGCCGATCCAGTCTTTGAAATCTTCAATCACCCTGGGAAATGTAGCTGCTGCATCCACTTGATCCTGAGTGATTGTCGTCAGCTTAGTGCAGAAATAGGACAATTGAGGATTGACAGACGGCTTGACGAATCTGCTAAATTTGCCTAATGTCTCACCATACTGATTGAGCTTATATGCCCCAATTTCTATTATTTCATTAGCCCCGTGTGGTGGTCTACCTCTCCAGCAAGTTGCCTCTAAATCGTAAATGATAAAATTCACTGCTTCTATTTGTGCTGTACTTTTAGACTGCAACCGCTGCCTCTGCAAGCGTCGTCTTTACAGCAGATGCTAAATCGTAACCCACTAATCTATTATGATAATAGTATAGCAGCTTACTGTCTTCGGTTTGGACGATACCTTTAGAAATCTTCAGTGTCTTCTTTTTATGATATCCACCCAGATAGTGTAATGATCTTTCGATAAAGGCTTCGACCCCTAAAGTAAATGATTCTTCGCAGATGAGTAGTTCTGCTTTTTCTTTCTCTCTGATGACTTTCATGATGTCGCCTACGACGAGAATAAAGGTCTCATAAGAGATCTTGAGCTCTGAGCTGGGCAACCTAAGCAGGCTGTAGATGTCCAAATTTCTATTTTCCAATGTAAACATTTCGAAGGCAACGAAGGCCAACACATGGCTGCCAAGTATAATGTGCTCAGTCTTAAATGACTGTAAGATCTTAGATCCTAGTATACTCGTGTACTTATATTCGCGCTGCTCATCTTTAGTCAGCTCACCCTGCAGCTTGAAGTAGTCAGCCACATTTAGTTCGCGCTGCCGCTTATCAAAACTTCTGCCTTCGGCATCTACCTCATTGCCAAAGACATCCATGGGCGCTCCAAAATTAAATAAGACTTCAGAATCCTTAGACCACATTTTCTTTAAAAAATTAAAAAGTGAGCCGCCTCCGTCTTTATCTCGTGAGTCTTTAATAAACTTCTCTTTACCCTCTCGGGCAAGATGCTGCTGAATAAGCGATTTAGCCTCAAGAGTAAAATGGTAGCCAACTGTCATAGGCACCACAAAAATTTTCCTATCACTGCCCCGCTGGCACAGATTGCGCTGTGCTTCCACCATCGTTCCGAAGAGCCCGTACTTTATCTGCTTCTCAAACTCTCCACTTCTGGACCTCGTACCTCCGGGGTAGAATATGCTATTCACACCTTCTAATAGGCTCACAGCCGAGAATGTCTTCAAAGAAGCTAAATAGACAGGATTCTTCTTTCTTCGATCTAACTTGTAGGCCCCCAGCCGATTAATAAAATAAGCAACAAGCTCTACATCGTATAAGTTCAGTCCTGCACCGTAGGAGAATGCTGGGATACCGATCTTACTGTCTATGACATATCCCATCAGGATAGAGTCTAAATTGCTGTAGTGATTAGGGACGATGACCACCGTTCCCTTTTGATAAAGAGCCCTTAGCTTTTCTATTTCACCGTAGCACTTTATTTTGTCCGTCAATATAGCTTTAGTACCCCAGAGCCGCCAGCTCCCCTTTTCTCTTCCTCTGTTGTAAATGCGCTTAAAAAATGATGTGAGTATTTTCCTGGCGAACAAGAAGGTCTTAGGCATAAAATTGCCTGCTATTTCTTCTGAATATCGGTTGATTATCTTCTTTAGGATGATCAAATTTTGCTCCGCCTTATTGTCCTCGTTAGAATTTTGCTTGATTTGAGATTCTAACTTTTTCCAATATTGATATTCATTCGCAGGATCTACCTTCCAAGGATTAGTCTTCACTCTAATTTTCTCTTGATAGATAGTACTGGCTAACGCACTCTCAATCTCCGCAGAGGACATGGTGGAAAACTTATCGAGGGTGTAATCATTCAAGAGTTCTATAACCCGTGGGCGATTACTGTAGAACTGGCTGATGGGCCAATCTTCAACATTTTCAATGATATGGGGATGATTCTTAGTACTCATGCCGATGCTCGAATGTAACGATCCTGAGGCTCTCCGTATTCTAATCTATGGTTAAGATATTTTTTCGTTGATGCCATCGATAAAATGCAAAATCTCCTCTTTGCCAGCCTTGCTCTTAGCCGACGTGATGAATTGTTGCGGAAGTTCGTCCCAATAAGCCAGCAGTTTTTGATTGATGGCATTGACATGACTCTCTACTTGATGATCTTTCAGCTTATCTGCCTTGGTGAATACAATAGCAAAAGCAATCCGCAACTCGCCCAGCCAATTGATGAATTCTAAATCTATCTGTTGTAACTCATGCCTGACATCGACCAATACGAAAGTGCACTGAAGTGAAGCTCTGACAGTGAGAAACCGCTGAATCATACGCTCAAATAGCTCTCTCTTTTTCTTAGATACCTTGGCATATCCATAGCCTGGCAAATCTACCAGATACCACTGCTTATTCACCTCGAAGTAATTTAAAAGTTGTGTCTTACCAGGTGTATTGGAGACTCTGGCCAAGTTTTTCTTATTAGTCAACATGTTAATCAAGGAAGACTTTCCCACGTTTGATCGACCAATAAATGCATATTCTGGAAGATTAGCAGCCGGGCATCCTGCCTCTGAAGTATAACTACCAACGAATTCTACATCTAACTCAACCATGAATCGGCACCTTATTTGATGATATACTAAAAAGTAATAATACTTAAAACTTTCTTAATACCGTGCAGCGGGTACAGTTTCATATACATCGCGGTAGTCATTGAAATAATCTAAAGGTTTAAAAGTTAACTTGTTATGAAAAAAATATTATTAGTCAACTTCCTGCTAATCAGCTTTTTAACAACTCAATACGGTCAATTAGAATTTGGATTTAGGGGCGGAGTACATTCCATTGATCTCCATAAAAATTCTGAGCTATCACCCCTATCTGACGAATCCGTGAGGCTCAACTTCGAGGAGTCAAATTACGGATATCAGTTTGGCATATATACCCGGCTGCACTTATTAGGACTATTTATAGAGCCCGCGGTGATGTTGCATTCGACTCAAGTAAACTACAGTATTGAAGATGTGGAAAGTTTGAGTATTAACTCCGTAGAGCACAATTTCACAAATCTCGACATCCCTGTCATGGTCGGAATGAAGTTGGGATTCATCAGGATATTCACTGGCCCCGTAGCTCATCTGCATTTAGATGCAGCCTCAGAAATCATAGATATACCTGCTTATTCTGATCGCTTTGAAACTGCAACTTTTGGGTTTCAAGCCGGAATGGGGATAGATATTTGGAAGCTACGCATATCTGCCAAGTATGAGGGAAATCTTTCTAGGTATGGCGATAATATCTCAGTTGGTGACCAGACCTTTGCCCTTGATAAGCGTCCGTCGAGAGTGATCGCAAATGTCGGTTTTAGATTCTAATGATTCAGACTTTAAAATAGATAAGCTTTCTGTCTACAGCGGTCTACTATTTATTCATCACTATCATGCAGGGATACAGCTCTACTTAAGAATACTAAATTCTTGATGCTAATCCATACTGACCTGTATATCAATTGATTTCCCACTCGTATCTAGCTTGAGACTTGTGAAAATTACCCTATCAGTTTCAGCCTATTGCCGTCTGAGGTGATAAGCTGACTTATAGATAGAAGCTTATCGTTCATACTTAGTAGCTCATGTCCATCCATAGAAGCTTGTGTTCATAACATAGTATGATACAGGATATAGATAAATACAGCTTTCAGCTTCGATCGAGTAGATATTTCCATCTTTCTTATTAAATATAATTTTTATTAAATATATTTGGTCAACCAATAATTGGTCAACCAAAGAATGATTAGCTTGCCAACCATGAAAATCAGAAGATGTTAGAGAACCTGAATCGCATAGAACTTGACAATCCAGTAGATCTCATCATATCACAAATCAGAGATCTCATCAGCTCGGGAAAAATTACACCAGGTGAAAGGTTACCTTCAGAGCGAAAACTGGCCGAACACTTAGGCGTCAGCCGCAATCACGTCAGGGAAGCCATCAATAAGCTTCAAATTTACGGAATCCTCAAGGTACTACCGCAGAGTGGTACCATTGTCACTGGGATCGGGATCGTAGCCATAGAGGGGCTTATCACCGACATATTAAGAATAGAAAAGACAGACTTTAAGTCCCTAATAGATACTCGTGTGCTACTGGAAAGAGAGGCAGCACGACTCGCTGCGATTAATCGCGATAGCGATAATCTGGTACAGATGAGCAATGCTCTCAGCCTATATGAGAAAAAATTGTCGGAAGGAAATACAGCTATGGAAGAAGATTTACTCTTTCACATCAAGATATCTGAGGCTAGTAATAATTCTGTACTTAAGTCACTGATGATGATTATTACACCTGACATCCTTAAAAGCTTCACTAATCTTAAAGTGTGTAATGATGTCAATAATAAAAAGACAATCGAAGAACACAGAACCATTTTAGAGATGATAGCTGATAAAAACCCAGATGGAGCTATCAAAGCGATGGATGAACACTTGCATGATATTATTGACTTTAAAGTCAACTACTGAGTATTTTAATCTACCCTATTATGACATCTTAGAAACATGAAAAAGGATCTGCAATGAACTATCATATAAGTAGGCTATCACAGCTTAGTTGGTTGGTATTTGTGTTCTTAAGTAACATCATTCTAACTCATGCGTATCCAATGACGGGTCAGCTGACTGACGACATGGAGCAAGAACTGAAGCTGTCTAACATCTTGATAGATGAATCCAATATGGATAATTTCATAGACTTAGACAATGCTTATGAATCACCTGCTTCAATTAAGTATGAAGTCGCCGTCAGCTATCTTGGTAATAGTAAAGACTTGGTCAATGTCGGATCTCAGTCTTCTTTGACTAAAGACACGGAGTGTAGCTCTGCTCAATTGAAAGAGTTAGTGGTGCGTTCATCAAGCAAAATTTCAATATAAATACCTTGATATCAATGACTCGTATGTCCTTATGCAAATTCATTTTAATCTCCTTAGTAATCGCTATGCTCAGCACGTCGTGTTCTTCTGAAGATGCCTCAGTACCTCCTTTCAGCAAGCAAGAAAGGGTAGTTGTCGAGGAGGAAGCGAAGGATGAAGGACTGCCGAACATAAATTTAGACAACTGGAAAGTAACGCTGCCGATAGGTAATCCTACAGAAGTAGAACCGCCTGATATAAAAGACTATTCAACAAATCCTGTGCTCATGAAATACATGTATAACAGTCTTGAGGATACCTCATTAGTATTCTACACAGAGCCAGGTAGCAGCACAGCTAATTCCAAATATTCGAGGACAGAGCTCAGAGAGCAAATGGAGCCAGGCTCTAACTCTGTCAATTGGACATTCGAGGAAGGAGGCAAGATGAAAGGTAAATTGAGAGTAGCCAGAGTCAGCGGAGTAACAGGTGATCATGACAGAATTATCGTAATGCAAATCCACGGAAGACTTACCAATGAGCAGAGGGACCTGATAGGTGAAGATGATCACAATGCACCACCTGTTCTAAAAATATATTGGGATGATGGAATAATTGATGTCAGAAGAAAGATTTTAAAAAATGTGGATGTATCTGCAGAGGATATACTGAGAACTTCGTCTTGGAAAGATGAATCACGTCTTTTTCAAAGTAAGGTCGGATTTGAACCATTTAATCTAGAGATAATAGCCTCTGATTCTGTCTTAAAAATTACCCTAAATAATGGTGAAGAAGAAATAGCATTTGATGATATACATACTCAGAAATGGAGGGTATTTGAAAATTACTTTAAAGCTGGTAATTATTTACAGACCTCTGAATCAGGTACATTTTCCGAAGTCAGATTTTACGAATTAGAAGTTTCTCATTAATAATATTAAATAGCTATTCCAATTTTTTAAGTGCTTTACGAGGCGCGTTAATTTATTTAAAACCTATAAGCTTGAATATTACATATTACATATTACTATGTCTTGCCACTGTCTTAGTCAGCTCCTGTAGTACAGCTACTAAAATGGGAGAAGGAAAAACCGTACCCAACCTAAGTAAGCTACCACAGCCAACTAATCTTGTAAGGTCTGCAGCTGAACTTTCGTCAGCGTTGGAGCGTGCGGTACCTGGAGACACTCTATTATTAGCTAATGGTGTATGGGTGGACACAGAATTAAAAATCTATGCCAATGGAACGGCATCGGATTCTATCTATATCATGGCTCAAGAAAAAGGGAAAGTTTTTTTTGAGGGACAATCAAATATGAAAATAGGCGGAAGCTATCTCCATATAGAAGGCTTAGTCTTCAGAAATGGGTATACAGCAACCAGTTCAGTTATTACCTTTCAAAAAGATAAATCTACACCATGCAATCATTGTCGAGTCACAGAATGTGTCATTGATGACTACAACCCCTCAGAAAGATTTGATACTGATTATTGGGTGGAAATATTTGGAAAACATAATCGCTTCGACCATAATTATTTAGTAGCTAAGAGGAATAGGGGTGTCACTTTAGCCGTCAGACTGAAGAATGAAAGAGACAGAGAGAACTTTAATCGAATAGATCATAACTATTTTGGTTATAATCCTGTATTAGGTTCAAATGGCGGAGAAACATTAAGGATCGGCACAAGCCACTTTTCACTTTCTAATTCTAATACCGTTGTTGAGGACAATTATTTTGAAAGGTGTAATGGAGAGCACGAAATCATTTCAAGTAAATCTTGTCAGAATATCTTTGAAAACAATACTTTTTATGAGTGTCAGGGAACGCTGACGATGAGGCACGGTAATGAGACATTAGTCCAGAATAATTATTTTATTGGTAATCGAAAGCCGAACACAGGGGGTGTCCGAATAATTAACGAAACTCAGACAGTTAAGAATAATTACTTCGAAGGGCTGACTGGTTATCGATTTAGAGGTGCCTTGGTGGTCATGAATGGAGTTCCTAATTCACCGTTAAATCGTTATTTTCAAGTGAAAGATTCTGACATGAGCCAAAATTTAGTCGTGGATTGTGACTACGTACAGCTCTGCGCTGGAAGTGATGAAGAGCGAAGTGCTCCTCCCATAAGTACGACCTTCTTAAACAATATCATTTCTAATGAGCGCAAGGATGATGTCTTCACCATATACGATGATGTCTCTGGTATCAGATTTGAAAATAATTTACTTAGTCCTAATATTACTTTGCCCAGCTATGCAGGTAGTACTATTGCAGGATTTAATCACCAACCAATTAATATTTCAAGAGAGGCAGGTCTGGCTAAAGTTTTAGCAAAGCCTACGGTAGGTCCTCAGTCATCTAAGCCGATACCTAATGCTGATAATACTGGTGTAAGATGGTACCCCAGAAAAAATTACCAAATTGAATTTAATACAGGTAAAGTAATCACCGTCAATCCTGGCGAAAATACGATACAGAAAGCTATCGATATGGCAGATTCAGGTGATGTATTGGTGCTGTCTGCTGGAGACTATCTGCAGACAAGATCTCTATCTTTAAATAAAACATTGACCATCAAAAGTGCCGTAAGCTCATCATTACCCTACATCACCTTTGAGCGCTCACCACTAATCGCCTTAGAAAATGGTGGCTCCTTGAGCCTTGATGGCCTGCACATCTCAGGAAGTGAATCAGATGACTATTCTGGTAATTCGGTAATCAGAACCAGCCGCTACTCCATGATTAATAATTACAAATTGATGGTTAAGAACTGCAGGGTCACAGACTTAGATGTGAACCACAGCTTTAATTTTTTAAAGGTTTTTAAAAATACCTTTGCCGATTCCATTCATCTAGAAAATACTCGTTTTGAAAATATCACAGGTCATGTGCTTAACATGGATAAGGAAATTGATGCCACTGGAATCTATAATGTTGAGAATGTGGTCGTAAAAGATTGCCAGTTTACCAACATCGGAGGAAGTGCTATTAAGCTGTATCGTGGCGGAAGGGATGAGAGTACCTTTGGTCCAATGATATGGATGAGCGATTCTTCATTAGAGAATGTTGGTCAGGATAAACGTAACAAAAATGAATCAGCCATTGATCTTTTTGGAGTGCAGCATGCAGAATTAAATAACCTAAAAATTAGTAATTCTGAAAAAATGAATTTACATCTCATCGTAGGAGATCCTGTTATCAAATTAGAAAATATAGAATTCAAAAACGCGGAGCTAATTAGCAACAGTGAAGCCTATCACAAAACGAATATCACATTTGAGAATTAAGTTATGATCAAGCACTTAATGCCTATCACCAGTCTCTTTATTATTTTGATTGTGCTAACATCTTGTCAACGCCGTCATGCGCCTGACATATCTTCGCAAGAGTCTATACCTGCAACAAGAGAAAGCACAATTACGAATGAGGCCAATTTTGAGCAGCTATCATTATTCGATAAAGTACTTGAAGAGGTTAAGGCAGAAGTTGACGCAGAAATTAGGAATGGTATAGAAGTCCCTATACCCAGAGATATGGCTGGAGGCTACACTCATGAGCGACACAAGAGAAATTTTTTCATTTTACAAAAAGCAGGTAACTTATATACAATTACAAATGAGAATAAGTATTTAAATTACATTAAAGAGAGCCTGATAGCCTATGCCAAGCTGTACCCTACCCTACCGCTTCATCCCACTCAAAAATCGTACGCTACGGGTAAGATATTCTGGCAATGCCTCAATGATGCTAATTGGTTAGTCTACGTCAGTCAAGCGTACGCCGCTATCTATGAGTCATTATCAGAGGAAGAGAGAATATACTTAGAGACTGATTTATTTCGACCCATGGCAGATTTTCTATCTATTGAAAATCCCCAATTTTTTAATAGAATCCATAATCACAGCACCTGGGCAAATGCCGCTGTGGGTATGATTGGCCTGGTCATGGATGATGGTGATTTAGTCGATAAAGCGCTCTACGGACTACCTATTCCAGAAGGCAATAGTTTAGATAAAGATAACGATGGTGGTTATATATATGAGAAAGGTATGGCAAAAGCAGGCTTCTTGGCTCAGCTGGACGGATCGTTTGCACCAGACGGCTATTTCACAGAAGGTCCCTACTATCTCCGCTATGCTATTTTTCCTTTTCTGATATTTAGCAAAGCATTATCTAAGCATATGCCTGAGTTAAACATCATGAATTATAGAAATGGTATTATGACCAAGGCAATATATGCTCTGCTTAATCAGACTGACGCTAACGGTCGATTCTTTCCTATAAATGATGCTCAGAAAGGGATGTCATGGAACGCCAGAGAATTAGTGTCAGCCGTGAACATTTTATACTCTGAAGATCCCTCTAACAAGACACTGCTAGATATCGCCAGAAGACAGGGTAAGGTCCTCTTAGATGAAACTGGGCAAACAGTTTCTGACGCACTGCAGAACGGGGAAGCTCAGCCTTATCATCAGGTCCCCATGATTTATGGAGACGGAAAAGATGGAAATGAAGGTGGAGTTGGAATTTTAAGAAATGAGCAGACCTGTCTGGTGATGAAGTATTCTGCTCAGGGGATGGGCCACGGTCACTTCGATAAATTGTCTTATTCACTCTACGATGATCAAGGAGAAGTCGTGCAAGATTATGGCGCAGCCAGATGGGTTAATATAGATCAAAAAGGTGGTGGTCGATACCTCAAAGAAAATCAAACCTTCGCTAAACAATCCATAGCTCATAATACAGCCGTACTTGACAACACATCGCATTACGAGGGCATGATAGAGAAAGGAGAATTAAATCATCCTTATTTATTTTTTGCCGATTACTCAGATCTTAATCAACAGATCATGAGTGCTAAGGACACTAACGCGTACGAAGGAATAGAACTGCACAGGACGATGATCTTGCTTACTGACCAATCGCTTCCCAACCCTTTAACCATAGATTTATTCAGAATATCTGGTGCTGAGCTTGCTCAGGTGGATCTGCCATTATGGTTTCAAGGCCATGTCCTTGCTACCGACTTTACGTATATTAAATCCTTGGAAAGCTTACAGCCGCTTGGTGATGGCCACGGATATCAACATATATGGAAAGAAGCCTCTGCGACGATTATAGATGATGGCATGCAGACACTTACCTGGTTTGCTCAAGGCAAATTTTACACCACGACCTTTACTACTTCATCGGGCGAAGAGCTGATCATAGGAATGTCAGGAGCTAATGATCCAAGCTTCAATCTACGTAATGATCAGGTCCTCATACGGAGAAAGGCTAACGTAAATAATACTTTATTTGCCTCCGTCGTAGAGTCACATGGCACATACAATCCAATAGATGAGATACCTATTAATCCCTATACGGATATCAAAAATGTAGAAGTTCTTCAAGATGATGAAGCCTATACGGTAGTCAATTTGACCACTAATGAAGACTTGAGGTGGACGATAGGCATAGCTAATCAATCGAATGACAAAGCAATGAATCATTCCTTATCCCTGGCTGATGACAAGAAGCTAGAGTGGAAAGGGCCATATACAATTTCAAAACTAAAAAATTAGAATTTATCATGAGTTTACACGATAGTCTCAAGCCAACTAAGGAATATTGGATAGATACAGAAACCAAGTGGGAAGATGTCGGTGGCGGGATCACCAGACAGATTATGGGATATGATGGAAAGATTATGCTCGTCAAAGCTAAATTTGAATCTGGCGCTATAGGTAAATTGCACAAGCATTATCATTCTCAGGTGACCTACGTAGATAGCGGAGAGTTTGAGATGAGTATTGGAGATGAAAAGAGAAACCTCAAAGCTGGAGATTCCTTTTACATACCCCCGCATGTGATGCATGGATGTGTTTGTAAAGAACCAGGGATGTTGATCGACGTGTTTAGTCCAGCCAGAGAAGACTTTTTAGGCCATGAGATGTTAGATCTTTAATCAATGAATAAAGAATCCAAAAAAATAGGCGGACTTAGGTGGTGGATAATCGCCTTGATCGCGCTGGCGACTATCATTAATTACATCGATAGGCAATCAATCGGGGTGCTCTGGCCTGACATAGCAGCTGATCTCTATCCCGACAAATCTGATGACCAGCGCAAGGAAATCTATGCGATAATCTCTGTGATTTTCATGTTCTCTTATGCTTTTGGTCAAGCCATATTTGGAAAAATATTTGATTGGATTGGTACAAGAATGGGCTTTGTCTTGTCCATAGGTGTATGGTCCATAGCCACCGCGCTCCATGCGCTGGCTCAAGGTATTCTTAGCTTTGGCATTTTCAGAGCGATCTTAGGTGTCGCTGAGGCAGGTAACTGGCCAGGAGCGACTAAGAGTAATGCAGAATGGTTTCCTACAGAGGAGCGAGCGTTTGCGCAAGGGCTATTTAATTCAGGAGCAGCTATCGGCGGCATTATTTCTATACCATTGATTGCATTTCTGACTGTATATTTTAGTTGGCAGATGATATTTGTACTGGTGGGGCTGGTAGGCTTACTCTGGTTAATACCTTGGCTAATATTAGTTAAAGGACCTCCCCAAACGCATCCATGGATATCTGAAAGTGAAAAGCAATACATCCTAACTGGCCAGCAGAATCAGGATATAGATGATGACGGAGATTTCGACGATGGGTATAATCCTTCCACTGGAGAGATGCTATCTCGTAAACAGAGCTGGGGGGTGATCATATCCTCTGCAACCATCGACCCAATCTGGTGGCTTTTCGTGGTTTGGATACCCATATACCTTAATGAGGTATACGGCATGGACGTCAAGACGGTAGGACTGTATGGATGGGTACCTTATGCTGGAGCTATGGCCGGAGCTTTCTTTGGAGGCCTACTGGCTCAAAATAGAATTAAGGCTGGATGGACAGTAGGCAAGACGCGTAAAATGGTCATCACCCTGGGTTGTCTGATCATGCTACCGTCACTGCTCGCTATGGCTAATCCTGGAGAACCTGTAAGGGCAGTGCTCATTATGGCAGTCATTCTTTTTGGCTTTCAGACAGCCATTGGTAATGTGCAAACTTTACCGAGTGATTTCTTTGGAGGTAAGACGGTGGGTACCTTAGCCGGATTTGCTGGAATGGCAGCTAAATTGACAGCGGCGGGACTCATATATCTAGTACCATGGCTGACGGCGGGTGGCAATTACACACCAGTATTTATAATTGGAGCGGCGTTCGCACTGATAGCCCTTGCAAGCATATGGCTGTTGTGCCCTGTAATTGAACCCTTAAAACCTTTGAACGTTAAAAACAACACAGATTATTAGCAAACGTATTAAATAAAAATTATATGATTAAATCAAATGGCAAGGTTGCTATTGTTACTGGAGCAACTGGAGGAATAGGTTTTGAAATAGCCAAAAGATTAGGGACAGACGGATATACTGTCATTTTTAATGGTAGGGATAATAGTAAAGGAGCAGAAGCAGAAAAAGAATTGATTGAAGCAGGTATTAAAGCTGAATTTATTGCCTTCGACGTGACGGACGAAGCAGCAGTTACTTCTAATATAGTTGAGGTTGGCGAGAGATTTGGAAAGATAGATACCTTGGTTAATAATGCAGGTGGATTAGGCGGTCGTGCTAGATTCGAAGAAATGACTACTGAATTTTACAGACATGTCTTAGCGTTGAACTTAGATTCTGTATTCTTTGCTTCAAGGGCGGCTATACCCTATCTTAAAAAAGGAGAGCATCCATCCATTATAAATGTCACATCAAATGCCGCATGGAATGCGGGAGGTCCTGGAGCAGGTATGTACGGTACGTCAAAAGCAGGCGTCAATACGATTACCAGAGCATTGGCTAAAGATCTGGCTGAATACGGTATTAGAGTCAATGCTGTGTCTCCTGGAACGATAGATACTCCATTTCACAAACAGATCAAATCGACGAAGCCTGAGGTTTTTGCTTCATGGGCGAATAATATCATGCTAGGCCGACTGGGTCAGCCAGAGGATGTATCTGGAGTCGTGTCTTTTTTAGCTAGTAAGGATGCCTCCTTCATTACAGCCGAAACTGTACAGGTAGGCGGTGGTCAGGCACTGGGTATATAATTATTTCGTCATCATATGCTGTAGTTTTTCTGGTTCATTTTAAGGACGTCGCTATTTAGATTGAGAAAGCTGTCCTAAAGCTTTTCCGGTTGGATATACCTTAGGGATTCGCCTTTGAATAGTTTGACCAAGACCAAGTAACTAAGCTACTGAATGCTACTTAATATCATAGCATCATTTTTGGAACGGTGATTGCATAAGTAGTCATGTGTCAGGGAGCCATCATATGTAGCGTTCCTTGCTACTGTTAGAATCAACCACGAGCCTCAATTCAACTTGAATTGGGGCTTTTTCATTTCATGCGTCACTGCTATCCTTAATCTGTTACGTTATATTAAATTCTGCAATTAGCAGATTGTCCTAAATAATCGGTGAACTTTGAAGATTCGATTCAGTTTACTGTTAGTTTTGCAGCTAAAGTACCAGCAGCAAACTCACTGATAACTATCATATTGATGAAATTTATACCTATAGATTACGACCAGGTCGAAGAAATTTCTAAAAGAGATTTAGCATTTATCCAGCACCATAAAGACCTGACAGACTTTGTGCCACGGTGGGCCTCCATCGAGGCTTTCGCTGATGCTATTAGGGCAAAGAAAGGGCAGCCGATCGACAGACATCTTCTCTGCGAATCACTGAGCGCTCAGTATCAAAATATCAACACCACATCAGCTGTCAAAGAGAATATAGAGGCCTTAGGCAGCGAAGATACTTTCACCGTCATCACGGCACATCAGCCATCGCTCTTCACTGGGCCGCTGTATTATATCTATAAGATCTGCTCGGTGATCAATCTGACTAAACAATTAAACGATAGGTATCCAAAATATCGCTTTGTGCCAGTCTTTATCTCTGGCGGCGAAGATCATGACTTTGATGAAATCAATCATCTGCAATTATATGGTAAGGACATCGTCTGGCAAAAAAAATCTCATGGTCCTGTAGGGAGGCTATCTACGGAAGGTCTTACTGATCTGATTGCAGAGATTAAAGATATATTAGGCACGAATGAACATTCCGCAAAACTGATATCGATGCTGTCGGCAAGTGTGAATCAGGCCAAACAGTACTCTGATGTCAATTTTTATTTGATCAATGAGATATTTCAGGATTTTGGTTTAATATATGCGCAGATGGATAACGCAGCTTATAAGCGCCAGCTCATCCCCATTATCAAAGATGAACTTCAGCAGCAGTCATCCTATCGCATAGTCAATGAGACCCTAAAGTCAATGGATGCATTAGGACTGAAAAACCAAGCATCTCCCAGAGAGATTAATTTATTTTATTTGAAAGATGAGATTAGAGAGCGAATCATCCAAGAAGGTGATCGCTATATCATTAACAATACTGATCTCAACTTCAGCACTTCAGAATTGATGGCTCTTGTAGATGCATCGCCAGAACTTTTCAGTCCTAATGTACTGCTCAGACCACTTTACCAAGAGATCATATTCCCTAATTTGGCTTACATTGGTGGTGGCGGAGAGATAGCTTACTGGACAGAGCGTGCTGCCCAATTTGCTCACTATGACCTACCCTTTCCCCTATTAATAAGAAGAAACTCAGCCTTGCAAATAAGTCAAGCGCATGTCAAGCAAATTGGCAAAACAGAGTACAGCTACACAGACTTCATCAAGCCTGATCAAAGCCTGATTAATGATTTTTTGGACGTTCATGTTTCTGAAGATATTGATTTGACTGAGTACCGCACACAGGTTCAGACTATATTTAATGAGGTGGCAGATAAGGCAGCCCAAATACAAAAGCCACTGTCTAAGTACGTGTTAGCAGAAGCAGCGAAGCAAGTAAAATCATTAGAACACATTGAGGCAAAACTCAAAAAAGCATTAAAAGCTAAAAATGAAACGGATATAAATCGCCTTACATCGATCCGCTCTAAGCTGTTCCCAAATGGTGGTCTACAGGAGCGTTATGAAAATTTCATCATGTACTATGCTCAGCACGGACAATCTTGGATTACACAGTTAGTAAATCATTTAGATCCCTTGAACGAAAAATTTTTACTGGTGGTAGATGAGTAGAGATTTTTCATCCATATCGTTCCAGATTAAGTTTTGAGCTTAGTTACAATAATTTAGCACGTTCTGACTTGTACTAAAATCCTCCCTATTTCTTATGGACTCTATCATTTCGCAGGCTTCCTCTTGGTTGTTTAATACGATATGAGATATTGCAAGATTAAATCTTATAATCGGGTTATCTGGAGAAGCCTCAAGGCAAAGACTAAAATCTCTAATTGCCTCATCATAATTACCATTAATGAAAGCATTAATGCCAGACATTTTTATATCCATTAGTCGATCATTTTGATTCCACGCAGCTTGCTTGATGTATTTTATACCTTGCTCCGTCTTACCCAAAGAAACAAGCAGCCTACCGAGATTAATCTGACTTTCGGTGTAATTAGGCTTATATTCTATGGCTATTTTGTAAGCTTCCATCGCTTCTTCTTTCCTATCCATGACTTCTAATAGTTGCGCCCTGGTAAAATAATAAAGAGCAATATCTTTATCTATCGAGATAGCTTGATCGATCTCCTCCAAGGCTTGCGTGTATAATCCTAAGCTTTGATGTATCATCGACATGTGGTGCTTTGATAGGCTGAAGTCAGGTTTAATACTTAGTGCTTGGTCTGCAAAAAATAAGCCGCTATCAGGATCATCAAGCATGACGTGTATAACTGCAAGTAAGTCGTAGTGTACGATGCTGAAGTTGTCAGAGCTCTGATCAAATTCTTTATGAGATGTAGCCTCTTGTAATTTGCCTGATGCGACAAGCTTCATTACCTCTTTCAAGTTATCATTGAATAGTGTGCCAGCATATTTTTCGTACATAAAATTTGATAGCATTGAATCATAGAAACTTTTTCTGAATGAGACTTGAGAAGCGAATGGTGAATAGTCAACTTGAGGTAGCCTGATCATGTTAGCCCGTTTGCCCGTCGAATACTTCAGGGCAATTAACGGGTTATTTTGAATAACTGTCTCCAAATCCTGCTTCTTCAATGCATAATTACCTAATATCGAATTAATATGTATTCTTCTCATCAATGCCACTTCATCTTCAGGAAACTCAGTTAGGTATGCGGTCAGAATATTCAAGGCTTCTTGGTACATACCCTGCTGAATCATATAGTCAACTTCCTGTACAGAGCTGATTCTTGTATTCGACTGGAATACTTGAGCATTGAGCTTAATGTTAACAAGCATCATTGTTAGTAAAAGTAACCAGAGTGTGAAAGTATATTTCATAGATTGTTTTTAGAAAAGTGAGTATTTCTGATTTCAACTTGATTGATTAGCCCGATCGCATTAAGGACTCAGCCATCATTTCTCTTAGATTCACTATAGTAAATAAGTGCTTTAACAATGCCGAATAACAGCAATGCGGCTAAAACAATCTTAATAGTAAAGGAGCCAATAAATAGTAAATCTTGTAAATCATACATAAGTATAGTACTTAATAACATGCCCAATAATAAATTAACACAATTCATGATTTTTGATTTTATAATTAGCTAAGATTAAGTTTCTGATCTTTTAGTGCTTTTGCCTCATCACTATCTGTTTTAGAGTGGCCGATAGAGGCACTAGCTAAGTGATACAGTATATCGAATATCTGACTGTTAATATCTCCTTTTTTCTCGCCATCAATCTCCTCCACATCCGTCAGTCTGGGTAGATGCTTAGCGAAATAAATATGGTTGTTAGCCGCCTCAATTAGCGTCGATGCCAGAGACTTTGGATATTTGTGTTGTGGGTTTAGTTCTAAAATAATTGATGCTATCTTCTTACACAGAGCTTTGTAAGATAGAAAAAAGCCATACTGGTTTTCAGTATCAACTAACTTGTGGTGATAGGCCTTGGCTCCTTCCCTCACGACTATGCGATGCAGGATTTCTTCGTCCATAAATGCAGTGTCAGCATTGTAGAGCGATGCTTCGACCAGCAGTTTTATGATGATCCTCAACTTATCCTCAGGATTAGTCATGTTGTTAAGACTTATATCGATTCTTGTATTAGTCCACTCCCAGTACCAATTGATTAAGTAGGTAAATAGATAGTGCTTATTCTCAAAATATCGGTATATAGAAGATTCTGTGGAGGAAATCTCACTCGCAAGTTTCCTAAAACTAAAACTTTCAAGACCCAGGTCATCAATCATACGCACACTATGCTTAATGAGTTTTTTACCTAAGTCTGTACTCATGGGGTCTTTCTGAAATAGTTTAGCATTAATATTCAGTTTGACATTTATTTTCTTCATGATAGCTTATTCAGTTTTAATTAAACGGCCTATCAGTGTACCATCGGCAGTTTCCAATACTTTCTATTTTAATTATAGAAATATTACCCGTTGGTGATGATTGAAACATATACTAAATTTGAAATGGTAGTTATTTATCTATCAATAATAGTAGTAATACTATCAATAACGGCATATTTTGCTTTTAGTTCATCAAACGATGTTTAAAATCTACAGTTGACGCTCTTACTGGTGTAAGAGACTAACTTATAGTGCTTAGGAAAACTTGTTTTATTAGAACATTGATTAAGATCAGTGTGGATGCTGATGTGAATCATATAGTTAGGAGGACTAGTGAATTAGCTTTGAGAAAAAATAACACATTATTATGATAAACCTACAATCACCAGTTCAGGAATGTATGAGTACTGACCTTATCACCGTCAGCCAAGATACTCCAATCACAGTTATCGCATCTATTTTCAAAGAACATAGAGTCCACCATATTCCAGTGGTCAATTTTAATAAGATTGTCGGGATGATAAGTAAAAGTGACTTTTTAGAATTTAAGGTAGACTACAATACTGTAGAATCTAAATATGACACCTTTAGATACAGAAATCACAAAGCCGATCAAATCATGACTACGGGTTTAGCTAAGCTTGAATCAAGTGAAAGAATAGCTGTGGCTATTAAATTATTTGAAGAAAATCTTTTTCATGCTATTCCAATAGAAGAAGACGGTAAGTTAGTGGGCATCCTCACCACGTATGACCTAATTAGATCTCTATCGGAATCTGTGACAAAATATGAAGCAGAGAGGAAATTGGCCAAAGCCGCTATTGCCTCGTAATCTACTGATGAAGTTCAGTGAGCAATCTGTCGAGATTATGATAATTGAGTACATAGTAGCTGGTGCTGCGATATGACAGTTATTCAACGTAAGCATCTCAAGATAAGGAGGGAATTGCTAAAGAGAATGGAGAAACCCAATCAGCTGATCCTTTCTGAATGAAAATGATGAAGATAGAATCAGCTTTCATACTGTTTTACCAGATAGTGCTTCACCCTGCACCTTTTGCACTTGACATAGCAGGAAAATTAGAAACCACAGAATGTTGAATATATATAGCAGCCCTCTGATGGCATAGGCTTTTCTATCGAAAATTACTCAGCGCAAAATTGTATAATCAAGCAAATAGTATGACCTATCTAGTCCTTGAGAAAAGAGACAGTCTAACAGCCTTGGACAATCTTAATTATTGGCTAAGGCGATGAATATATTTGGATTAGGCATCAAAAAAATCGGAATGAATCATTTTGCATTAGCCACAGACTCCTTACATACGACAAGATTAGAAGGGAATATGTTACGCTCTTTTAAAGATAATTGATTGAATGGAAGCTCAAGTATACTATACCCATATTAACAGGTCAGCATCTTTACCAATTTTCAGCATTAGACCGCTCATCACAAGTAATAAATCAAATACAACTGTCAATTGCAGATGGCAAATTCTCAGCTCTGGTACATTGACTAAATACAACATCATACAGCTTTACCAACACCGTGAGTTGAGCGTACCTTATGATAGCTACCCGAAGAAGCTAGCGAAACCAGTGACTGTATGATAGAATCAGTCTACTAAGATCAAATGTAAATATGACCACTATCAACCAACACAGTAACTGAACATATCATGAGCTAACTGTAAAAGGAAAATGTGGCAATATTTTTAAACTTATAAAATCAAATATATCATGAGTTCTAAAGCGTATAACATCACTCTACAAGGTCAGAAGTCAGCGTCTTACGATGCTATCAGATTAACGTTAGAGGTACTAATTGCTGAGTACGACTATCCGCTGCGCATTGTAGAAAAATTCGGTGCATCACTGACGCAGCTCATCTATCAAGAAGAAGTCATTACTTTTAACCATAGTGACAGTGCAGGAATTAATCAAATGAGGGCACTTCTCCCCAAAATTAATCCTAAAACAGGCAAGATTTGCAAATGTACAAACTGCAAGAATTGCCCATCCAGAATACTAAAGACTACAGCCCCTACAATATGATTATAATCATACTGCTATATGATATCGCTCATCGATAGCAAGAGTCAGGATCACGATATTTATATAAATTAAATTAAACGTTATGAAAATTACCACAGCATCCTTCACCACAGTAATCTTAAGGTTTTATCTTATGATGGCCATAGTTCTTTTAGCTTTTTTCAGTGGCTATCCTGCGTTTGCAGTATTGGCAGTTCCTGTTTTTTTATCAGGATTAGCTGGAGTCTCCTTCAAGAAAGAAAAGCCAGCTGGCACAGCCACCACAAAAAATATAAACCTTTCGGGCCAGATACAAAGATCGACTGCCGCTTAGCTATTTAATTTCTTTAAATCTATCAGCTTAGGTATGATTATTTGACGAGACTCTACTCTAATTAAGCCTTCCTCTTTGAAGTCTGATAATGTTCTGATTAGAGTTTCTTTAGCTGTACCTGCTCTCGAGGCTAAATCATCTCGTGTCTGATTTAAGACTATTGGCTGATGATCCTGCAAGTTGGTTTGTGCGGCAAATGAGATAAGCGCATTTGCCACCTTCTTTCTAACAGAATTATAGGCCATCTCAATGATCTGTCGTTCTGATTCGACAGCTTGATTAGATATCATCTTTATGAATTGTATACTAAAGTCGCGACTACTATACAGCAGTGATGTGAAATCATCTTTTGGAATTAAGCGAACACTGGAAGCTTCAATCACTGCTGCTGCCTGCTCATAGGGCCTGTCATTGAGCAATGCATGATGACCAAAGAATTGCCCTTCGTTGACTATTTGTGTGATTAATTCTTTGCCGATCTCATTAGTCTTGTATAATTTGACCTGGCCAGTCACCAAGAAAAAAAGTGCTCTTGCTGTCTGACCTTCCTCATATATGATATCCTTGACTCTATGTTTTCTGAGCTCCTTATTGACTTGTAGACTATCTAATTGTGTTTCAGCTTTTACTTGTGAAAAGAAACTTTGCAGGCCTTCATCAGTTGAGTCACTTACCTGTCTGAGTTGTTCTGATTTGGCTAATCTTATCTCTATGGCTTCTAATAGTTCAACATCATTAAAGGGCTTAGTAATATAATCGGTAGCACCCAACCCCATTCCTTTGCGCTGGTCCTCTTTCTCTGACTTAGCAGTCAGAAATATGAAAGGGATATGGTTAATCTTGGGATCTTTATTAATAATTTTTAGAACACCATACCCATCAAGCTCTGGCATCATCACGTCACAAATAATTATATCAGGAATTATCTCTCTGATCTTTGCAATACCTAACTTTCCATTTATAGCTGAGGAAACATCATAGTTAGCCAGTTCTAATATCTCGCATAGATTATCCCTAACCTCATAGTTATCCTCTATTACCGTTATTTTTTTCATCATCTATTGGAATTGTGACTGTAAAAGTGGTGCCAATATTTTCAACACTATTAAATGCAATTTCTCCAGATAGTAAATCTACATATCTCTTGACTATATGCAGACCTAATCCCGTACCCTGAATATTTTCTACATTCTTTGCCCTGAAAAATCGTTCGAATAAAAACTTCTGTTCGCTCTCTGGGATCCCGCATCCTTGATCAATGATACGGATAAGTAATCGCCCTTGTTCTTTTTTGACCTCTACTGTAATTACTGAGGTATCAAAAGAATATTTGATAGAGTTAGATATTAGATTGAAGAGTATATTTTTTAAAATCCTGCGATCACTATGAATCCATTGATGCGGATCAGCGCTGATGAGTAGTTTTTGTTCATGTTTTAATAAACCAGAGACTTCATCCTTAACAGTTTCAAGAACCTTGTTAATCGATATCGCTTCATAATTGACAGAAATTTTTCCTTCCTCTATTTTACTCAAGGATAGAAAATCATTGAGTATACCGGTCAAGTGATTTACAGCAGACTTTATTCTGTTGATATGCTTTTCTCGCTTTTCATTTTCATCCTCCTTAGTATATCGACCGATCAGGCTGGCCGATGACAGGATAGTACTCAGTGGCGTTCTAAATTCGTGCGAAGCTGTTGATACAAATCTTGACTTTAGCTGGTTCAGTTCTTTTTCTTTGGAAAGCAGCTCCTGAAGTTCCTTGCGATTTTCATCAAGCTCTTTATTGGAGAATAAAAGCTTATTGATAGCTTCCTCTAGTTCGTTTGTCCTATTTTCTACTTCTTTCTCTAGATCTTCGTTTAGCTTTTGCAGTTTATTTTCAGCAGCTTTCACTCCAGATAGATCATGTATAATACCTGTGAATATGATCCGATCATTGAGGATGATTTCACTCACAGCGAGCCGAAATGGAAATACATCGTCATTTTTCTTCTTGCCAATGACTTCTCTTCCTATGCCAATAATTTTAGGCTCCTTAGTTTCTAGATAGTTACTGATGTACTGATCATGGTGGCTGTGATAGGGTTCAGGCATGAGCACCTTAATATTATAGCCTATCACTTCCTGTGGCTCATAGCCAAATTGTTGGGCTGCAGCTGGATTGATTGATTCTATCACTCCAGCATCATCTATGGTAATAATACCATCGATGGCTGTATTGATAATAGACTGTAGCCTGATAGCCAGCTCATTCTGTGGATTTGCCATAAGTGATAAGGATCATCTCTTCTAATGTCTAAGATCATAATAGAAAAAGACATTCCATAGTAACTTAGCTTAAAATTTGGCACAAAATCACCTAATGTACAGTCTACCTTATGCTAATCACTGTATCACAATAGTTCAGCACATCAATGAAAAGATGACTGCCGCTGAATCAATCACCTTAAAAATATAAAACGTAATGAACCTCACTCTATATGGAAAACGCAGTACTATGTTCAAATGCTTGAAGGATGCTGCCATTGATACAGCTCAGCAGGCAGACATAGACTTATCGATCACTGAGACTACAGATACAGACAAAATCATTCAGATGGGCATACCTAGCATACCAGCTTACAGTCTCAATCAAGAAATATCATCAAAAGGCATGCAAGAGTTTGATCAATTTGTCGATCATATGAAAGAATCTATTCTGCGAGGAAATACAAACTCAACCACATGAGAATCATCGTGCCCACTGACTTTACAAATACATCTGCTAATGCTGCTCAATACGCCTTAGAGCTAACCAAAGCAACGCGGCTACCTATTAGTTTGATTCACGCATATCACATAGCACCCCAAGAGGTAGTAAAGGGAAATAATGCTGAGCACATCAAAAAGGAGAGAACGGAGAAGTTAAACTTATTTCGCGATGAGTTAAATTTATCGCTTAAATCATCCAAAGAAGCTACTATTGATATTTGCTTAGAAAATGGTTTAGCTGGTGATATCATCTTAGATACAGCCAAAAGACTAGCAGATAGCTGGATAGTGATGGGTACGACGCATAAAAAGGATAGACTAAAACGATTATTTGGATCTATATCCACCAGAGTAGCCTTAGAGTCATCGTGTCCAGTATTATTGGTACCTGAGCAAATGAAATTTAGACCCATCAATAAAATAGCTTTTTGTTTGGCTCATGATGATCTGAATGAACATTCTATAAAGGAAATAACCAAGCTGGCTAATTTGCACAATAGTGAATTATACCTTTTCCACGTCTTGACATCTGATAAAAGATTGGATTATGAGAAAGTCATGCCTCTAATCAGGCGCCACTATCCAAACAGGCCAATTCACTTTGTTAATCTTGGTTCACCATCACATTCTAAGGACAAGGCAGAAATGATTATGCAGTATAGTGGCGCATATAAAATAGACTTACTCGCGTTAGAAAAATCTAAAGGCGGATTATTCCATGATATTTTTCACAAAAGCTTTACCAAGAAAATGGCCTTAAGCACGGATCTGCCACTATTTATTGTACACTGATCTTATTTCTGTGATCTTGTGCGAATTGAATGTGATATATTTTACCCTGGCAAAATCAGCATATGGCACAACACCATTTCGCTATTATTCTGTTAGCCTTTATAGACATGGTCACACCACCGTGAAAAATTGAGATCAAAGGTCAATGCTAAGGATAGTAATCAACTTGCAAATACAGTATGATGAACTGATCACATAGATCCGAAATTCACATCTGTCCCAACCCCCACATGGTGCCTTCTATCAGTCAGATTACTTTGTAGGATCAGGTTAATGCACACTGAACACTGAATAGGCCTTTACCTTCATTATAAGCAGACAACAAAATGTCCACTCCCCTAGGTCTGTCGAAACACCCAAAATTTCTGCAGCGTAAAATTAAATCCAAAGGCAACACAAGCATCTGTGATCAACCTTGAAATACGATAATCAATAGAGAAGATTTCTGTAAGTAAATATGTACCTCCAGCTTTTAGGATGATGCTGCCGATGACCACTACTATAAATTTAGGAATCTGAGTCGCCTTCGATTGATCTCTGGAATCGAAAGTCCAATATCGGTTAATCGAGTAATTTACCGCAGCTCCTATAGTACCACCGATCCCGATGGATATGACGTAGTGTATGCCCAATAGCTCAGTGCACAGCAGCATAACTCCATAGTCCACTATGCCGCCTACGAAGGCTGATAATTGGGATTTAGCTAAGACAGCAATAAAAGATTTTTGTGAAGGCTCGGACAAAGTTTATTTGGTTTTAGCTTTTTGAGCTTTCGCAATTTTGTCTTCTGCATCGCGTTTGTCACCCATCTTCATGACTTTTATAGAGTCTACTAGATTAATGATGATCAGAAATATAGAGCCAACCAAGCCAAATAGCTGCAAAGCTCCAGCAAAAAATATCTCTAAGAGCAGGAATAGGGATACGATAATTCTTAGTTCAGTGGGGCCGACTATGCCAGCATCTATGGTGTAGACATTAGTGATTTTATAGCGCATCAGGGATACAATCATCGAGCCGCCATAAGCCACGACAAAAACGAAGGAAATGATTTTATAATCAGGAAAATAAAAATAGAACCCTAAACCGATGATACAGGCCGATATCCAGTCTGCATTTATGTCAAGTGACCAGCCATACCATTTGCGTGGAGTATTTCTATAGTAAGCCAGCCGACCATCGAGAGAATCGCCAAACCATTGCACAGCGAATCCAAATACACCAATCACGAGATAATGACGATTATTCATCCCTAATATGAGAGAGGCGAAAATGATGAGGCTACCTAATAGTCCTACTGCGGTCAATAGATCAGGAAAGACCCATCTCGGCATGATCTTGCACAGAAACTCTATAGTAGCGAACTCTGCATTCTTTAAAATATTATGTCTGGTGCGGCTCGACCGAATTCGCTTGGCAGCTGCTGAGGTTTCTTCTCTTTCCAATTAAGTGGATTTATAGATAGCTAACGATTGAATTTCTCAAGATATTCATCTGTCCGAAGAAATTGTCTATTAAGTTTCCTCAGCGAGAGTTTAGGGACTGCAGTATTGCCATGGTATACAGTACCTTATGAGCTTTGGCTATGATAAAACAACCTATACTCTATGATTCACATGGAATAGCTCTAATAAATCCCCCAATTTCTCTTTTAGATCTTCTCTATTGACAATGAAGTCCAAGAAGCCGTGATCGAGAAGAAACTCTGAGGTTTGAAAGCCTTCAGGTAGGTCTCGTTTTATGGTCTCCTTTATCACCCTCGGTCCTGCAAATCCAATCAGTGCTTTAGGTTCAGCAAAATTGATATCGCCCAACATGGCAAATGAAGCTGTCACGCCACCCGTCGTCGGGTCTGTCATAAATGAAAAGTAGGGCAGTTTTTCTCTCGAAAGTTGCGCGAGTTTAGTGGAGGTTTTAGCCATTTGCATCAGCGAGAAGGCAGACTCCATCATACGAGCTCCTCCTGACTTAGAAATAATCATAAAGGGCGACTTGATTTTTATCGCAGCATCTATAGCCCGTGATATTTTTTCTCCCACCACAGAGCCCATGCTTCCTCCTATAAAAGTGAAGTCCATAGCGGCTATCACTATTGGCTTTTTGTTAATTTTGCCCGATGCGACTGAGATAGCATCAGGTAGATCAGTCTTCGCGTAGGCAGATTTTAATCTATCTTCGTATGTCTTTAAGTCTTTAAACTGTAATATATCTTTCGACTTAATATTGTCAAACATCAGCTCGTACTTTCCATCAAATAGCAGATCAAAGTAGTCGTACGAACCTATTCTAGTATGATAATCACAGTGTGGGCACTTATAGTAATTCTCCTCTAATTCTTTAAGGGTATTCGTCTTACCGCAGTCTTTACCTTTGCACTTATGCCATAATCCATCTGGAGCTTCGCGCTTGGATTTGGTCTTTGTCGTGATACCGTCTTTAAGTCTGTTGAACCAACCCATTTACATTAGTTTGGTGGAATAATTGGTCTGAAGTTAGTGATACTTCAGCCCTAAAAGTATGTAAATAGATGGAATTGCCAAGCAATTGCCTTGAAATATGTAGACCTTAATAGCGGTAGTCTTTGACTTGATTCACAAAAAACTTTACATGCTCCAGCGGCGTATCAGGGTAGACACCATGACCTAAATTCATAATATGATTACGACCCATCTGGCTGCAGATACGGTGGACCTCCTTCGCTATGTCTGCAGTAGGTGCATAGAGCATGCAGGGATCCATATTACCCTGAAGGATCATCTCACTACCTACCTGCTCCCGCAGAGGCTTGATACTCATATTCCAATCTATACCTAAGGCTTGTGATCCAAGGCCGGCTAAGTCATCTAAAGAGAACCAAGCTCCCCGACAAAAGAGGATCAACGGAGCTCCCGTTACACCCGTAATGATCTGCTTAAGATATGGAAGGCAGAACTCATCATATAAAGATTTATTGAGGATACCCGCCCAGCTATCGAATAGTTGTACGACATCAGCACCATGCTCTATCTTTCGATTGAGATAGGCTATGATGGTGCTCGTCAGCTTAGAGAGTAATCGGTGCGAGGCTTCGCGTTCTTGATATAAAAATTTTTTTGCCTTAGAGAATGTCTTACTACCCTGCCCCTCTAGCATGTATGAAAATAAAGTCCATGGCGCTCCCGAAAATCCAATAAGCGGCACCCGATCATCCAGCAGACTCTTAGTGGCATCAAGTGCATGATAAACATACTGTAGGGCGTGGGCCGCTTCCTCTCCTTCCAAGAGAGCATCTATATCAGCACCACTTTGTATGGTCCTTGGAAATCGAGGTCCCACCTTTTCCACCAGCTCATACGGTAGCCCCATTGCCTCTGGTATTACTAGTATATCTGAGAAAATGATGGCAGCATCTACGCCGAGCTCATCCACTGGCTGCACGGTGACTTCTGCTGCCAACTCTGGAGTCTCCACCAGCTCTTTGAATCCAGAAAGATTATTTCTAATGGCTCGGTACTGCGGAAGTATGCGCCCTGCTTGTCTCATGAGCCAGACGGGTGGCCGCTCTATCTTATCACCCTCAAAAAGACGAAGCAGGATATCGTTATTATAAGCTCTCTTCATTATGAATGCAAATTAAAGCAAAACGATCCACTTCTTTAACAATCGACTATCTTTACAGTATTTATCAACAAATGTTTTCTATAATACTCAGAGCATGAAAATAGCGCTAATCGGATATGGACGGATGGGGCAAGCCATCGAAAAGCTGGCCATAAAAAGAGGTCATCGAGTATCTATGCGAATAGACAAAGATTCGGATCAGTCGATCAACGACATTTCTTCTGAAAATACAGATGTCATCATTGAGTTCACCAATCCTGAAGTAGCATATGATAATCTACACCAAGCTGTGCAGACCGGAGTACCTTGCATCAGCGGTACGACTGGCTGGTTAGATCGTTATCACGAATTGTGCAATGAGGTCAATGCTGCTAACGGAGCATTTCTCTATGCCTCTAATTTTAGCATCGGTGTGAATCTCTTCTTCGCCCTTAATCAACACTTAGCTAAGCTGATGTCAGCACAGGCTGATTATGCTGTCTCGATGGAGGAAATACACCATATCCATAAGTTAGACGCTCCCAGCGGGACTGCCATCACGCTGGCTGAACAAATCATCGATCAGCATAGTGCTAAACAAAAGTGGATCAACGACCGAGTAGAGGACGATGACACCATAGGCATTGTCTCTAAAAGAGCTGGCGAAGTAGCAGGTACGCACAGTATCAGATACGAATCAGATATTGATCAGATCACTATTACGCATGAAGCTTTTTCTCGACAAGGATTTGCGCTAGGTGCCGTGATGGCTGCAGAATGGCTGCAAGGTAAATCTGGCATATATACAATGACCGATGTTCTATCTTTAAAGTAAGAAAATACAAAGGCGGTCTCGCAGTTCTACATAGATGGGAGAAAATAATTAAATCAGCCGCACTTAAAGCATCGGATAGATTGAATACGCCTATTCATAGTTAATTAACTAACACTAGGCATATTCAGAAGTAATCATAGTGAGGTGTAATATCTTGGTAGCCCAGGACGAAGTACTGGGAAGTAGTAGAGATAGCCTTCGGTTAGCGTGATTTGTGACAAATTTCATGATAACCAATTTTAACAGGGATCCCATTTTTTTTTCGGAATTAAATATCTTAGTGCAACAGTTCCATTTATGACCAAAGCATCATAATTAATAATCTCTAACCGATTGATGAGCAATCATTTAGAGTCTTGATTCTCAAGCATTAGGTTCTGCTGTACATCACTTATTAGACATTACATTAGCTAAGCAAGGGGCTCGTGTTGAATAGCATAGGTTATCATATCAAAAGCTGAGATAATAGCTGTTACTAAGAAGACCATCTTCATGAATCATTAACTCATAGCATAGTAACATGATCAAAACTAATAGCGCTCTACCATATACCCTGTATTCGTACAGCAGCTGCAAAAATCATGAGCCAGAAATAAATTTAAGTCTGGAGAGGTCCCTTGTTTATCTAATCTGGTCTTGTAAGCCTTCACGAGATCCTCATCTTGTATGAGAAATTTATATAAGGTTTTCATCACCTTGAAAAATCGGTCTATCTCCTTCAGTCCTGGAGTCGTCTTAGCGCCCAGCTTAGCCATCAGACTTTTAAATTCGTAATAATTGTATAAGGCATACTCGTCGGGGTGCTTCATCGCTAGATAGAATGAGATCATCTCATAATTATCATGGTAGTGTACATTAGCAGAAGGCCTCACAGATTGCAGTTCATTGACCATCTGATCGCAGTGGTGGACGAAGCGGTCCATGCGCAGTACAATATCAGATGACTCTCGGTAGAGATCTTCAAACATGTCTCTGATTATTTCTGGGCTCAGCTTCGCGAATTCGATCATGACAGATTTAGCAGAGTCCTTCTTCTCTGACCAGAGTCGCTCACCTTCTCCCTGCTGGATTGCCTTATCATACATGGATGCGAAGTCAGTGGCTGCTATGTTCCAGTGCTCCTCGTAGGCGCCTAACGCTGTCCATTTATAGCGCTCGTCATAGCTGGAAGAAGACTGAATAAATCGCTTGTACTTATCACGATACTCATCAAATTTTTGCTTACTAAACATGAGGCAATGATAAGACATTTATATATCTCAAAGCCCTCTCTGATTAGTCTATTTTGACTAATTATTTGACTACATTAGAGTCATCAGGTGTTCGCCTGTAATAGAAAGCTTGCTGCATGAAATTATATACCCCAGTTCAAGTAAAGGATCTCGATCAGCACCAATACGCCTTCATCCAGTTATCAGTCGTGGATCATGTGATGCATCTGACCTTGGATAGGGCCAATAAAAAAAATGCGCTACATCCACAGATGGTCAATGAGATTGCATTTGCTCTGCACCATGCGCATTTTAACCCTGATATCTGGATCATCACCATTAGCGCCAAGGGAAATGTATTTTGCGCTGGCGCGGATCTGAAAGCCATGGCTGGCATCATAGAAGCGCACGACTCCACAGTCCCCGATTCTGGCCAAGAAGTGCTCATCGGGGAATTATTTAATAAGGTATATAAACCCACCATAGCTAAGATCACCGGAGATGTCTATGCCGGCGGTTTTTTCTTTTTAGCCGGGTGTAACATAGTGGTAGCTCAAGATGATATAAAGTTCGGACTTCCAGAGGTAAAGCGTGGTCTCTACCCATTTCAGGTGATGGCCGCATTGATGAAAGTGATGCCAGCTCGCAAAGTGATTGACTGGTGCATCAGAGCCTATAATCTACCGGTGGCTGAAGCGCTGCGTTATGGCCTGGTCAGTGAGCTATCCACCGCTGAAAATATAGATGCTGCTGTACAGCAGATCATTGACGAGATAAAACAAAATAGCCCTACGGCTATTCGGATGGGACTAGAATCATACGATCAACTGCAGCCGTCAGCTGAGCAGCATCAATACCTATATGATATGCTACAAAAGACCATCAGCAGCAAGGATGGCCAAGAGGGCCTCAGTGCATTTAGAGAAAAGCGAAAGCCAATATGGATAGGAGAATAATCTGATGACGACAGACTCAAATAATATGTACCAAAATGACATACTGAAAGATAAAGTAGCACTCGTAACTGGAGGCAGAAGCGGCATAGGATATGGTATAGCTAAGCAGTTCTTGCAGCTGGGCGCCCACGTAGTCATTTGTTCAAGAAAAGAAGAAGCTCTAAAGCAGGCGGCAGTGACTTTATCAGAATTTGGCTCAGTCAGCTATTTGCCGTGTGACATTAGAAAGACAGATCAGATTAAAAAGGTGGCAGCCAAAATTCGGGCCGATCATGACCGCTTAGACATTTTAATAAATAATGCTGGTGGACAATTTCCAGCCCCCGCAGAATTAATTAGTGAAAATGGTTGGGCCGCTGTCATTAATAATAACCTGAACGGGACTTTTTATGTCTCTCAGGCTATGTATAATGAATTTTTCTCTCGGCAAAAGGCAAGTGTCATTGTCAACATCATTGCTAACATGCACAGAGGATTTCCTGGCATGGCGCATACGGGAGCCGCCAGAGCCGGAGTGGAAAATCTGACTAAGACTCTCGCTCAAGAATGGGCTCATCACGGAGTCAGGGTCAATGCAATCGCTCCTGGCACTATAGAATCATCAGGATTAGACCAATACCCTCAACCTATCCAAGATAGCTTTGAAGCTGGAAGAAAAGAGAATCTGATGAAGCGCTTTGGCACTGTCGAAGATATCGCTAATGCTGTAGTGTTTTACGCGACAGATTTATCAGCCTATATTAGTGGCACGACCCTATATGTGGATGGCTGTGAGCATCTGGCAGGTGATCGCATGGGCTTACTGAAGACAATGAGATCAATGTTATAAATCTTCAACATGGCTAAAGTATATCCGGATTATTCTACGATCATCGAGTATTTTTATCATTGGGAAGCCACAACGCCAAATGCCCTATTCCTAAGGCAGCCCGATGGAGACCTGTGGCTCAGCCTGACGTATGCGCAAGCAGGACAGCAGGCACGCAAAATGGCCTCAGCCATAAAATCCTTAGGCATAGATGAAGGAGGCCATATCGCCATCTTTTCGAAAAACTGCTATCACTGGATACTGGCGGACCTGGCTATTCATATGGCAGCATGTGTATCCGTACCCCTCTACCCCAGCCTGCCAAAAGATCATCTGCATGACGTGATCATCCAAAGCGATGCGCGGCTGATTTTCATCGGTAAATTAGATGAATGGGGTGATAAACACGAAGCCGTGCCTGAAGATATTGAGATCATCAGATTTCCTCACTATCCAGGCAATGCCGAAGTGAGCCATGGTTCAGAATGGGATACATTAATTAATTCGCATGACGCTCTAAAGGAGAATAAGGTGCCTGACCCAGAGAGTCTATGGACTATCTTGTTTACCTCTGGCACCACAGGTAGCCCTAAGGGCGTGATGCATCTCCACAAGACACCAGCTCTCATTATGCAAAGCGAAAGAAAGACGTCTTGGCTGGGTATTATGAATGCTGATGAACAAAAGTATTTTTCCTTTCTACCGCTCAATCATGTCGCAGAAAGACTTGGCGTGGAGACACCAGCCATATGCACAGGAGGAAGTATCTCTTTCGCTGAGAGCTTAGCGACATTTGCTCAGAACCTGCAAGACACACAGCCCACTACTCTTTTCGCTGTACCTCGCATATGGACAAAATTTTACTTGGGCGTACTGCAGAAAATGCCCCAAGCGAAATTGGACATCATGCTCAACATACCTATCGTATCCGGCATGGTAAAAAAGAAGCTACTCACCGCTTTGGGTCTCAGAGATGCCAGCGTCGTAGCTACTGGGGCAGCCATCACACCAGGCCATCTCAAAGACTGGTACAAACAGCTCGGAATCCAGCTGATAGAGGCTTATGGCATGACTGAAGTATGCGGTTCTATCACCAATAGTCCTATGCGAGACTGCCCACCAGATTCCGTAGGTAAAGTGATTCCAGGAGGAGAAATTAAAATCCATGAGGATACGGGAGAAATACTAATGAAGACACCATATATGATGACGGGCTACTACAAGGATCCAGAGAAAACGAGAGAGGTCCTAATCGATGGATGGATGCACAGTGGAGATAAAGGCACCATCGACGAAAATGGTTTTTTAAGTGTGATTGGCCGTGTAAAGGATGCCTTCAAGACTTCCAAGGGCTCGTACATCACTCCTAATCCTATGGAAGAATTATTCACAGAGAACGACTACATAGAACAAATCTGTGTCGCTGGCATAGGCATCCCCCAACCCATCGCATTAGTTAATTTATCAGAGATGGGACAAGCAGCAGATAAAGAAGTTGTCATGAACTCACTGCTATCCTCTGCCGAGAAAGTCAACTCGAAACAAGCGAACTACTCCAAAATATCTACAGTCATCATCAACGCAGAAAGCTGGTCTCAAGAAAATGAACTGCTGACACCTACTCTTAAGGTGAGAAGATCAAAATTAGATGAGCGATATGGCAAAAACTACCTGAAGTGGCACGAAGCAGAAGATAAGATTATATGGCATTAAAATAATAATTTAAGGTGGGAGGTAGAGAAGTGTGCTTAGAAGAGCAATACCTATGTATTAATAAAGTAATTGACTCATATAAAATATCCCATAAGATCAGCTATATTCGCCAGATATTGTCAAGTCAAATAATGGCAGATGAAATCAATTGGTGAAACTTTAAGAGAATTACGAGAACAGAGAGATCTACTACTTCGAGAAGTAGGGGCAAAACTGTCTATCGATCCAACTATATTAAGCAAAATAGAAAGGGACGAAAGGATGCCTACTAAAGAACAGGTAGAATCACTTTCTAATTTCTATATAGAGAACAAGAACGAAGTTGTTCTCGCTTGGTTAAGTGACAAATTGGTATATCAAGTCGATGGTGAAGAGCTTGGATTAGAAGCAATGAAAGTAGCGGAGGAGAAAATCAAATATCAAAAAAATCAAGCGTGAAAAAAAAAATGGAAATACAGTTAGAGAAATTAGATTATCAGGAGAATGCAATTAGCTCAATTGTCAAGGTATTCGAAGGCAACGACAAGAATAGTTTCGATAATGCTTGTAGTGATGGAATTAGATCTAACTATAGCAACCTAACTATAGAAGAGACGATCAAAAACATTACTGGAATTATTGAAGAAAATGGAATAGATAAAAATATAGCGGAACTAACGGAGGAACAGGAGTTGACAATCGAAATGGAAACAGGAACGGGTAAAACCCTCGTTTATCTGAAATCTATCTATGAGTTACACAAACATTATGGATTTACGAAATTCATTATCCTTGTTCCTTCTGTTGCCATTAGACAAGGAGTCATAAATGCATTAGATTCATTCAAAGGACAACTTGAAAATCAGTACGGCTTCACACCACAGTATTTTGAATACAGCAGTAAAAAGCTAAACTATGTGACCAACTATATAGAAGAACAACATCCCCAGATTATGATTATGACTCTGGCGTCATTTAACTCTGAGGATAAAATATTAAACCAAGCAAAACGAGAAGACCTATTCGCCAACATCCCATTTATTGATGCCATAGGGAGAACCAATCCAATCATCATCATGGATGAACCGCAAGAAGGAATGGACACCGAAAATTCAGTAAAGCAGATTGCTAAACTTAATCCCTTATTTAAAATCAGATTTTCTGCGACTCATAAGATCAAGAAGAATCTAATCTATAGATTAACTCCTTATGATAGCTACAAACAAGGTCTTGTAAAAAAAATAGAAGTACTCACCGTCACAGAGAAAAATGATGAAGCCACCTTAAAATTAGAATTATCCGAAACCCAAAATGGCAAAGGCGATCCAAAGGCAAAAATAAAAGCATGGGTACAGGCAAAGAGTGGAAAGATCGAATTCAAAAATACGAGGTGGCTTAAGGTTGGTGATAATCTCGGTAAGCAGACCAATAATCCCAGCTACATCAATTATACCGTAACAAGAATTAATAAAAGTCTTAGAACTCAGAAATGGTCGGTCTCCTTCTCTAATGGTACAGAGATATTTGAGAAACAAGCAGCAGGTAATATTCAAAGTGTTTGGTCATTGCAAATTGAATGGCTGATCATTCGACATTTTACCAAAAAACAGAAATTAGCAGCTAAAGGAATTAAATGTCTTTCTCTACTATTCATCGACAAGGTGGCGAACTATGTAAGCGATAATCCGATCATAAAGAATATTTTTATTGAAAAATATAAAGAGATCTATCCAGATTTCAATGACGGGAAAACTCCTACAGCAGAGCATATAAATGATATTCAAGGATTTTATTTTGCACAGACAGGCAAGGGTGAATTTACAGACAGTGAATCTTCAATGCGAAAAAACAAAGATGTTTTTGATGCCATTCTAAAAGATAAAGTGGGACTACTCAATTATGGGGATGAAGTAGCCAATAAAATCGAATTCATCTTTTCGCATTCAGCACTTGGGGTTGGATGGGACAATCCGAATATATTCAATATTGCAACCTTAAATACCTCGTACTCAGAAATTAAGAAAAGACAAGAAATAGGACGAGGGTTACGCATATCAGTGAATTCAAATGGACAGCGAGTATATGATAAAACCGAAGTTGCGGATGATGATCGCATTAATCAACTTACTGTTATACCTAACGAGTCCTACGAAACTTTCGTAACTCAATATCAAGAAGAAATAAAAGAAGTGTATGGCAACTTTAATGCGGGTGCCGGAATGACGCATACGCATAAAGGGGAAGCCCAAAACAAAGTCAATTTCAAAAGAAATAGATCCACAGTTATTAATGAAGCTTTTAAGCGATTTTGGAAATCACTATCCAAGAAAACAGACTATTCTATATCATTTGATGAAAACGTATTGATAGCCAGATGTGTAGAGGCACTTGATTCGATTTCTATAGCTGACTATGAAGTAGAAGTTACAAGTCGTACGATTGGGTCCATTACCGAAGAAGGTATTGAAAATCGATTTGAAGGATCGGAAAGCTATAAGCAAAAAGCTAAATTCTCCCCTTTAGATATAGTAGAAGAAATAAGTGAAGAAACAGGTTTGAGTTATATTACTCTTTATAAGATCATTTCGAAGATCACAAACCACGAAGATTTTGTAAAGAATCCACCTAAGTATATCCATCAAGCTTCATCTCTCATCAAGAATATAGAGTTGGAAGAGATGGTCAGAGGATTAGACTACCATTTGACGAATGAAAACTTCCCTTTTGACTTCGATGACTTTGTCAAGAATATAAGTGACAAAGACTATGTGGAGACTCCTAATAGAGGAGTATTCGATAAAGTGATCATAGATAGAGGCAGTAGTCCAGAAAGAAACTTTGCGATAGCTGCGGATCATGACGATGAAGTGATTTGCTTCTTGAAACTACCATCTTACTATAAAATACCAACTCCTATAGGCACATACAATCCTGATTTTGGATTAGTAATGAAGCGGAAAAGCCTCAAAGATGGTCAGGAGAGTGAATTTTACTTTGTCATAGAAACCAAAGGGACGAACGATATTAATGACAAAAAAGCATTGAAAGAAAGTGAACTTTACAAAATACAATGTGCCATCAAACATTTCGACACCATTGGGATAGATGTTCATTACAAAGCTCCTATAAAGGAATATCAACACTTCAAAGGAGAAGCCACCCAAACCATCAACTCAACAATTGCAAAATAAAATGGATAGTATAAAAGATAAAATGCCATTGTCTCCAGACCATAATGCTGAACGACTGGCAAAGCTCAAAGAAATAATGCCTGACATATTTACAAATGAAGGCAAACTCAATATCAACGAACTGAAAAAAGTAGTGGACCCAGCACTGGTCAATGAAACAGAGCGATATGAATTCAGATGGTTCGGCAAAAGTAAGGCGAAAAGAGAGGCGTTTATGCCGACGGATGCTACATTGGTATACGATGAAGAAAGGAGTGTGAATCCTGAGAGCTCTGAAAATATTATCATCGAAGGTGAAAACTTGGCAGTACTCAAATTACTAAGTAAATCATACAGAGAAAAGGTGAAATGCGTCTATATAGATCCGCCATACAACACAGGAAAAGACTTCGTATACACAGATAAGTGGAATCAGGATAAAGCGGAATATTGGGAAGATGCGGAGTATGTGGAAAATGG
>ENA-ORXR01000750-ORXR01000750.1-marine-metagenome-genome-assembly--contig:-NODE-750-length-40155-cov-5.498303_pt1 | contig 40155 bp, 32 predicted proteins | sample MGYA00237866_ERZ511479 | MGnify/ENA metagenome assembly ERZ511479
ATCCTGGGTTTTCAACCCAGGGCTATTGATATTTAACCGCTCTGCGGTTATCTTCTCTTACTTCTGAATATGCCTAGACAAGCTGTCGCGATTAGCATCGCTTACTTCTGAATAATGTATGCATTTATTGATTTCTTTTAATTATAGTATCTACTATAGCCTAGATATAAAAATCTATTTATATCTACTCTTGGACTAGCGCTGAGTAATGGTGCCGCTCCTTCGCGGCAGTCCGAGCAAGCAGATCGCGGTTAAAAGGAAGAGCGCATTTTTGCGCGATCCCTTTGACCGCGATCTGCGCAGCCGAAGGACCGAGGTGAATACCGAGTCATGTATCATAGCGACACTCCAATCAAAAAAGCCTAACACATTTACATGTGTTAGGCTTTTTTGATTGGAGTGAAGTCCCCAGAAAACTAATTGAATTACTGCTTTAACAGAAACCCTTCAAGAATCCTATTAAAGTCTGCAGGCTTCTCCATCATAGGGGCATGTCCGCACTCATTAAGGAAGTGTAATTCAGAATGCTCAATCAACTCATCAAACTTTTCTCCAACGAAAGGAGGCGTAATAGTATCTTGCTGTCCCCAAATAAGAAGGGTTGGTGCTTTAAGCTGGTGCAACTTGTCACTGAGGTTATGGCGAATAGCAGACTTAGCAGTATATACTACTCGAATGGCTTTATTACGGTCATTGACAATGTCGAAAACCTCATCGACCAATTCTTTGCTTGCCACTTCTGGGTTGTAAAATGTCTCTCCTGTCTTTTTCTTGATAAATTCGTAGTCGCCACGCTTTGGAAATGTGGAGCCCATAGAATTTTCGAATAAACCTGAGCTTCCAGTCAAAGTAATCGTATCGACAAAATCAGCATTAGCCAAACCAAAAAGTAAAGCAATATGACCACCTAAAGAATTTCCTAAAACATGCGCACTTTTGTACTCCTTATATTCTACAAAGTTTTCAACATATTTTAGTAATCCTTCTAAGGATACATCGCCAATTGGCATTTCGAAAATAGGTAAAATAGGAACAACCACAGTAAAGCGATCTGAAAAATGATCGATGATACTTTTAAAGTTACTCAAAGTACCAAACAGGCCATGGAGCAACATAAGTACAGGACCATCACCGGCTTCTAAAAATTTAAACTCTCCTTCCTCATTTACCATTGTTGAAGACATAAGTGCGTGTGTATATAAGTGAACCTAAAATTAATTATTTAATACGGCAAATTCATATTTTAGATTGTTATACACGAAATAACTAACATGTTGCAGTAAGTAATGTTGATAACTCACACTTTTACAGCTCTATTCATATGAAATGTGGAAAACAGTACGAAACTCAACAATAGTAAGGCTCCTGCTTGGTGTAAAACACCGTATACGAGTGGTATTTTGCCTATACTATTAACAATAGTCATAATTCCTAACACTATCTGGATTAACAACATAACAAGCATACCAGTACTACCAAAACGTATGTGTGCAAAGGTGTGAAAATCCCTTGATTTTATATAGAACCATAATATTAATGCAGCTAATAAATAAGCTGAGCCCCTATGCATGATCTGTATCCATGCTTTGATAGAAGCAGACTGCTCGTAATCCACAATGTTTTCCACAAGTCCTCCATTGGATGTCCAAAGTAGGTTCCAAAACTGTTCTCCATTGATCAATATAGAAAAATACGGATGAATAAGACCTGCACGCATTCCAGCCATCAATGCTCCCAATCCAATCTGTATAATCAATACTGCCATTATCCACTTTAGTAATGGTCGAAGTGTTGATAAAGTATTATTTTTCTCTAGATCAGGATACTTTACCTTGAGCCAGGTCCAATATAGAAAACCGAAAGTTAGACAAGCAATACTTAAATGTCCCAGCAACTTATAAGCACTCACCCAAGTACGCGTGTCATCATTGAATCCACTGTACACCATGATGATTCCGAAGGTGGCAGCCAATGCCGCAAAAGATACAACAATACCTAAACGCTTAATCAACCAAGCTGGTAGATAATTCTTGAAAACGAAAAATAGAAATGGTATGAGAAAAATAAAACCAATACTTCTAGCCCAAAAACGATGAAACCACTCCCAGAAGTAAATGACTTTAAATTCTGACATCGTCATATCAGCACCATGCATAGATTCAAAGTTTTTAGTCGCATGGGTTCTATATTTATCAAAAGCAGTATCCCAAGCATCTGCACTCAGTGGTGGCAAGGTCCCTCTGATAATCTCCCATTCAGTAATAGATAGACCTGAGTCCGTCAAGCGAGTAATGCCTCCGATGTTTACCTGTACAAATAATAATACCAAACCAGCGATAAGCCAAATGTTAACTATGCGAGGTATTTTTTTTTCTTTTAATGAGCTATTCAATTTCTATTATTTTCTTTTTATCATCTTCAGAACCTTGGTTCTTCTGATCGAAAGGGTACAGCTAAGTTGCCTTCCGGTGATAAATGATCGCGTCCTGGACGCATGCAAAAAATATTTAGTACCAAAGGCTCCGCAGCACTTCTCTCGTCACTCTTCTACTAAATACCCACAAACAATTTTAGTTGAGTCCCCTCCATCATGCTTTCGTCAAAAATCTAACGGCGATGCAAAGATAGCTCGCGACTCCGAATCAAAATGAAAAAGTTCTTCTTTCCACAGTTTTCCCCAACCCTAATGAGTAATGATCTTTTCAAATAAAATTATTAATAAAAAACTATTACTACCATCAGTAGTGTTAGTACGTGGAAAAAAAAGATCAATTTATTTTTGGAAAGCAGAATATTAAAAAGGCAAGTAGTTTGTACACATTCTGTAAACCAGATACTGGCTTATGGAACAAGCCTTTACATAGATTACTCACATGATGTTTATATATTATAAGTGATGTGTAGTAATGATTTAATTTATGTCAACTTCTTTAGCAAACATGTATAACTTTGTAGTTAATCACATATAAAACAAGTTGTTTTAGGTTAGATTTGCCCCTAAAATGGGGTAAATTAGGGTATGTGGATAAAGTATGCTGAATCCACAAGTCTACCAACATAGATTACCACAAACTCAACATCATGAAAGCGCTCTTACAACGTGTCAAAAATGCATCAGTATCTATTAATAATTTAGAAAAAGGCTCTATTAATCAAGGCATAGTAATTTTGTTGGGTATTGGGACAGAGGATACTATCGAAGATATAAATTGGCTAATCAGGAAGATTACCAATATGCGTATCTTTAATGATGAAAAAGGCGTGATGAACTTATCTTGTCAAGATATAGATGGACAATATTTGGTGGTCAGTCAATTTACCCTCCACGCAAATACCAAGAAAGGTAATAGACCTTCATATATAGCTGCTGCAAGACCTGAAATAGCTATACCTTTGTACAAGACTTTTATCAAGCAATTGGGTATAACATCTCAGACGGAGATTGCCGAAGGAGTATTTGGTGCAGATATGCAGGTGCAATTGATCAATGATGGGCCCGTTACGATATGGCTTGACAGCAAAAATAAATAATGAAAAAGGACATAAGATTATTATCACTCGAGGACTTGACGACCGAAATTGCAGCATTGGGCGAAAAGGCTTTTCGTGCTAAGCAGGTATATGAGTGGATCTGGAAAAAAGGGACAACGGACTTCAATTTGATGACTAACCTATCTATTGACTTCAGAGAAAAACTGAAGGAAAACTTTGAGATGAATAGCATCGCCTTCGACAAGCATCAGGTTAGTAAAGACGGTACCATCAAATATAGATTCACGCTCCACGATGGACACAAGATAGAATCGGTGCTCATCCCTGTACATAAAGATAAGCGTTATACAGTTTGTGTCAGCTCGCAAGTAGGCTGCAGTCTTGCCTGCAAATTTTGTGCTACTGGCCAGATGGAGCGGATGCGTAATCTAGACCCTGGAGAAATTTATGACCAAGTAGTGAAAGTCAGCGCCCATAGTGAAGAGCTTTACGACCATGGCATTACCAACATTGTATATATGGGAATGGGTGAACCATTGCTCAATTATAAAAATACGCTCCAGAGTATTCGCCACATTACTTCCGAGAAAGGATTGGCTATGTCTCCCCGTAGAATCACCATCAGCACTGTTGGTATAGCAAAGATGATACATAAATTGTGCGAGGAAAATCTCAAGGTAAATCTCGCCCTTTCTCTACATGCAGCTGATGACGAAAAGCGAAGCGAGATCATGCCGATCAACCACCAAAATGACCTGGACTCTTTGATGATAGCCCTTAAAGAATTTTTCGAAAAAACAAACAACCGTATCAGCTATGAGTACATTGCTTTTCGCGACTTTAATGATAGTATTGCCGATGCAAATAAGCTGGTAAAACTTTGTTCTCAGTTTCCTGTTCGAGTAAATATTATAGAATACAATCCCGTGTCAGGCGTTACCTATACTAAAGCATCAGAAGATGCGATCAATAAATTCGCCTTACACCTAACGAAGAAGGGCATCATTTGTACAGTGCGCAGATCGCGTGGGAAGGATATTGATGCGGCTTGCGGGCAATTGGCTAATAAGGATTAGAAAAATATTGCAGCTAGGATAGCTACAAATAATGAACATAAAATATAGATAAAATGATAAAGCACATAACACTTCTCACTACTTTTCTCCTTTTTTGCCAGTTCGCTTTCGCACAAACAAGTATCACAGGTACATGGAAAACCATTGACGATGGCAGCGGCGAGGAAAAATCTTACATTGAAATCACGGAGAAAGACGGCAAATATTTCGGCACTATAACCAAGCTACTCCAGTCACCAGAAGACTCGGTATGTCAAGAATGCAGCGGCGATAAAAAGGATAAACCCATCATCGGCATGGTGATCCTCGAAAACCTCAAAATATATAAAGATTACTATAGCTATGGCAAGATTCTCGACCCAGAATCGGGCAAAGAATACAAATGTAGCCTATGGCAAGATGATAATGATCAACTCACCGTGCGCGGATACGTTGGCATTTCAGCTCTTGGAAGATCGCAGAACTGGTATCGCGTAAAAATGTAAGTTGTTTAGACAATAAAAATTATTAAAAGCTTGTTTTATCCCCGAAGAGTTCATAGAGATACTCTACAATAATTTCATCACCAAATTCTCAGAATGGAGCTAAGCTTTACACAATCAGACCTTATTAGGTACATCTACAAAGAAGTTACGATCAACGAAAAGTTGCAAATCGAGCAAGCATTAAAGAGCGACTTCGCCCTTTACGAAATGTATGCGGAGAGCAAAGCGGCCTATGATGAACTTCCAAGAGTAAAATTCAACCCATCGACTTCAGTATTACAGTCGATCATGAAGTATAGCTCTCAATTTCCCGTAGAAGCTTAATAGTCATTATAGAGCCACGAGGCATCTATAAAAAAGAAATATTTCCTCTGTTGCCATTATTTGGTGGCAGAGGATTTTTTTGTTTTGGGAGTGCCCCTTCGTTCCGCCGAAAAAGGCGTCACGCTGGGTCGGGCTCTTTCAGGGTACGCTATCGCTTCCGTGCTGCGCACCGACTCCTAAGGTCGTCGCCTTTTCGATCCCTCACTCGGAAAGATGGAGTTGATATTTAGTAGTAAGTAATATCGGTGATTTCTAAAATATACTTGTCGATTGGTTTTCTATATACAAGGATCACATTTCTGTATTGATCGAGTATAACCAGTCTGATCACCCTACCTTGCTTATCATTTCTTTTGGTCATTATTTTTTGCAAGATATATTTACCCTTTATTTTTACTTTGTGCTTACTCTTTGATTTATAAGCACCTTTCAAATACTCTATGTTTCCATTAATATTTTCGATCTCCAGATTATAGCAGACTACTTTTTTCAGGATACCTTCTTTATTGTAGATGTAATCATTGTAACCACCATTATTAAATCCACTCTCTATGGATTTAGTAGGCATATACCCGAAAGCAACTATAGCTTCGATTTTTCCATTTCTGTTATAAAAATAATCAATTCGATAACGAGGACCATTATTTATTTTCGTAAGTCGATAAGTTCTGGTGATTAATAGATTATTTGAGTTGTAAACATATTCGCTGAGGTATGCTTTGGAGCTATCGGTTTCAATATAAAGGCAAGATTTTCTGCTGTGTTCTAAATATTCAATTTCCTCCAAATAAACATTCGCTTTAATACTTTGTCTATCTACTTTTCTTATTTCAATGACTCTATTTTTATCATCATATCCATAGGATAAATCAACACTAGAGAGGATGGTATCAGCGGATAATTTTGATTGATGTATAAGATGACCATTACTATTGTATTTTCTTTGAAAGGTAACTTGCGTATTTATTTCTTCCCAATTTGTATTGTTTGATATTTTCTTTTGAATTACACTTGTTAAAATACCATCCTTGTCAAAACTAAGATCTTCTTGGAAAAACCCTTCTTGTGAATATTTAAGCAAGTCAATATTAAACTTCAACTTTCTGCCTACATCATAATAGCTTCGGAATGAAACATGTTTAGCACTTTTCTCCAATTTAGCTTCCCAGAGGTAGCCATCTTTCTTGAGTAAATCCTCGTGCAGTACTTGCGTGAAGCCTTCAATAGCAGGAAATAAAATGCTAAGGAGAAATAGAATTCTTACGGTCATAGTTTCTAGTTATATATCAAGATATGATTTTCTCAAGTAAAATAAAACATAGAGTTATATTAACACTAGTCTTTGGCTTTCTACGTATCTTCCAACTTATCGAGTAAACATAAACAAGAACAAGTAGTATAACTTTTATGGTTACACAACCACAGTAAATCACCTAGCTAATGTTAAAATTAAAGAAATATTAAAAATAAATGTAATAAATGTTGGTATAAACCGAACATTTGTTTTATAATTGCAGAGTATTAAAACAAAAAGTATTAAAATTTATAAATTATGTCTAAAGAACGAGAAGAAAAACTAAAAGCGCTCAAGCTTACCGTGGATCGCTTAGAAAAAACGTACGGTAAAGGCATTGTCATGACCTTAGGAGATCACAAAGTAGTGGATATAGACACTATATCTACAGGATCACTAGGATTGGATATTGCATTAGGGATCAATGGTCTTCCAAGAGGAAGAGTAGTTGAAATCTACGGACCAGAATCTTCAGGTAAGACGACTTTAGCTATACATGCTATAGCCGAATGTCAACGCAAGGGAGGGATGGCAGCATTCATCGATGCAGAGCATGCATTTGATAAAAATTATGCAGAAGCACTAGGCGTGGATACTTCTAACCTTTTAATATCTCAGCCAGACAATGGAGAGCAAGCATTGGAGATTGCAGAAAACTTGATTCGTTCAAGCGCGATTGATATCTTAGTAATTGACTCCGTAGCAGCGTTGGTACCAAGAGCAGAGATAGAAGGAGAGATGGGAGATTCCAAAATGGGACTTCAAGCAAGGCTAATGTCTCAGGCATTAAGAAAACTGACAGGTGCAATAGGTAAGACAGGATGTTGTTGTGTATTCATCAACCAGTTGAGAGAGAAGATTGGCGTCATGTTCGGTAATCCAGAAACAACTACCGGTGGAAACGCACTTAAATTTTACGCTTCTATCCGATTGGATATTCGTAGATCTGGTTCTGCAATCAAAGATAAAGAAGGAAACGTTACAGGTAACCACGTCAAAGTAAAAGTGGTAAAGAATAAATTAGCACCCCCATTCCGTATTGCAGAATTCGATATTATGTACGGAGAAGGTATTTCTAAAAATGGTGAACTAGTAGATCTAGGTGTAGAGCACGAAGTAGTTCAGAAGAGTGGATCTTGGTACAGTTACAACAGTTCCAAAATTGCGCAAGGAAGAGAAGGTGCTAAGCAATTTTTTGAGGACAACCCAGAGTTAGCTACGGAGATCGAAGGATTGATCAAAGCAAAAATTACCGGTGTTGCTCAAGCGGACGAAGCTGAATCTGGTAGCGATAATAAAAAAGGAAAAGGCAAAAAAGACAAAGAAAAGGCAGGAGGTGAAGTAGCCGCCGAAGAAGTAAAAGCCTAAGTCAAGATTTTATGTATCCTTATAGAATAAAAAAGAGTGTTAAATCTCGCTCCTTTAAAGAGTATAAATTTTAATACTTGTTTTAGAGCTCTGGCAGAAATGCCGGAGCTTTTTTTATTTGGAGTTAGCCTCGCAGCAGCGCAAAAATTCCCCCACGCCCGCAAACCCACACTCTCTAACCCGCGATTGTAAACCCGCGATTTATCTCGTAAAAAAATTGACCCCCCCAAAATCCAAACCTAAGTATCCCCCAAACGAATTCGCCTACTCCTAAATAGCAGCACTACACTATTAATAAGAGAAAGCTATAAGCCTGTAGTTTTTTAGACACCATTCAAAATTCCGAAATTGAAATTGCCCTACTCCCACTCAAAAGTATTAATCATATGCATAGCATCCCTTTTGAGATACTCATAGATCGGAGCTAGAGAATCGGAATTAATTTGCGCCTTTACATAAAGTGAACCACGCAAAAAGTGAGAAGTGCTATCTGTAAGGTAGAATTGAAAAGGCGTAGCTACATCTCCCTCAATGTTCATAACATTGCCATACACCTTACCGGCTTTACTTACTTTGAAGTCATCGATATACTCCGCTTTGATACCATGCTTATTAGAAAGGGTATGCGCATCAGTAATTAATTTGTCTAGAGAGTTTGCTTTGTTTATTTCATAATAACTACAGTGAATAGTTCCATTCAAAGCAGGAATAAACAAATCGAACCAGCACTCATTTTCAGGTCGTTCATTGAAGAACAAAGTGTCCCTTATAAATTTTGCGTATTCAGCGCGCTCGAATGAAAATGGACAACTAGTAGGAGAAACAGATAAATAGGATTTTACAGGGAATTCTATTTTTGGATAGCCCCTAGGCTTAGGATTATAGACAGGTCTATCCGTATCGCAAGCATAGCAGCTAGCGATCAATACGCAAGCGCATAAAAGTAAAATTTTAATCTTCATCAACTAATTCAGCTGGATTTGGCAATGTTACTAATATTTGTTCTATCCTTCTTTTATTAACAGTTACCACTTTAAAAAAGTATTTATTACTATTAAATATCTCGCCTACCTTTGGGATATAACCTGACAACTCAAGTACTAAACCGGCAAGAGAATCTGCATCTCCTCGTTCATCATCAAATAGCTCAGGAGGAGCAGCAATGACTCTATTAAGATCATTTAATAATGTCTTTCCTTCAAAGAGATAATTGAGCTCATCTATTTTTTTATATTCTATTTCTCCATCGGTGTCAAATTCATCCTTAATATCTCCGATAACCTCTTCTATTACATCTTCGAGCGTAACGATTCCTGAACTACCTCCGAATTCATCTACTACGATAGCAATATGCTGTTTTAATTTCTGAAAATCTGCCAAGAGGTCATCCAGCTTTTTTGCCTCAGGAACATAAAAAACATCCGTACGAATTAAGCCTTGCCACTCAAATATAGGACCTTCGTCTAGGTATGGAAGTAAATCTTTTACGTATAGAATTCCTGTAACATTATCGAAGCTTTCATCTATGATAGGAATACGAGAGTAGCCGGATTCAACCGCAGTTGCCATCAGAATATCATATTTTTCTGTAAAATCTACTGCGACAACATCTACATAAGACTTAGTAATTTGCTTTACAGGAACGTCTCCAAACTTAATAATCCCCCTAAGGATACCTTTTTCCTCCATTGCCATTTCGTCATCGCCCACCGCCAGCTGAATAGCTTCGTCGATATCTTCCATCGAAGTCTGTTTGTTACTTGTATTATCTAGAACTCTATTTTCTATAAAAGTAGTACCGCTTACAAGCAAAGCACTAAGGGGATAAAAAATCTTAGAGAGTAAAGAAAGCAAACTGCCAGTGGTACGAGCAACACTTATACGATTGAGTTGTGCATATACTTTAGGGATGACCTCTCCAAATAAAACAAGTACAAAAGTTACCATGCCCACCGTAATTAAAATCTCAACTAGATTTATACAAGTTTCTATACTTAGAAAGGAGAGCAGAAAATTTTTATGTAAAAAACCACCCGTTCTGGCAAAAAAGTTAGCTGGAATAAGAAGGTCTAAAAAACGAGCCATCACTAGGATAATGGCAATATTGATAAGATTATTACTTATAAGGATAGTAGCTAATAGACTATTAGGGTCCTTAAGTAAGTCTAGTATACGATCAGATTTGGAATCAGAGCCGTCTTCAAGACTCTTGATATCAGTATGAGAAAGTGAAAAGTAAGCTACTTCAGAGCTGCTTACTAGGGCTGAACCTATAATTAGCAGTATTAACATTAAACCCAAAACCAGAATAGTGGAGCTGGATGCCACCAAAGGCAGAAAAAAAATAAAGGACGAATATAAATACGAACTGTCGGGTTCAGGTTCCAAATTAGCGAATAATTATTGCTTTATAAAAACGTCGATAAAATACGATTGTTGCGTTAAGAATAAGCTAGAATGGTAAATCGCTTCCGTCAGGAACGCTCGTACTTACATTTGTATTCACAGAGGCATCACTGTGAGAACTACTAGTCTCTCTTTGAGCAGGATCTCTTTTTTCTAGAAGTTTGCAGGTAGCTGCTACAATTTCTGTAATATTTCTATCATTTCCATCCTTATCTTGATACTTTCGGTGTACCAGTTTACCTTCTACATAAGCTAGATTGCCTTTTTTATATCTTGATTCTACTAAATCTGCCAGGCCTCTCCAGCATACGATATTATGCCATTCTGTATTGGTCTGCCAATTGCCATCCTTATCTTTATAGTTTTCATTAGTGGCTATAGAAAAGGTAGCAATTGAAATTCCACTCTCAAGCTTCCTTAATTCAGGATCTTTTCCTAGGTGTCCAATAAGAGTAACTTTGTTAAGCATAAGACTAATTTTTGTATGTGATGAAATGATACTAACAGACTAAAGTAGGGAATATTTCTCAAAAAACAAAGCTATAGTCTTTGGAAAACCATAGTTTTTCAAGTCTGATTTTTCAACCCAGATGCCATCTTCTATTATCAGTTTCGACTTATCAACACTCCAGATAATACTGTGGATTATTTGGTGTGTCAAGGTCTGCTTATGGGTAAAGATAGGCTCAACACGAACATTTTTATTCCATTGATTTCTAATCTCATTTATCAGGCTACCTTTTTTTGAGAACTGATTTCCTTCTAATAGAGGGAGTTGATATAAGCCTTGCCAGATATCTTTTACATTTCTTCTCTGAATTAAAACTTTGGTCTTGTTAAATATAAGCAAAAAATTAAAGTATCTAATTTTTCTTACTAGCTTCTTAGATTTTATAGGTCTCTCCATTTGTAACCCCCTATCATAAGACTGACACGAAGCTACAAATGGACACTTATTACACAATGGTAGCTTCGGTAGGCAAAGCGTCGCACCAAAATCCATGATAGCTTGATTAAATCGAGCAGGCTTACTTTCATCAAAAACAAGATCAACAAACGAATTTATAATACCCAGTCCTTTTTTGGTATCAACGGGTTCACCAACATCGAAATATCTACTAATAATGCGAATTACGTTGCCGTCTACTACAGGATAGGGAAGCCCAAAGGCAAATGAAGAAATAGCTGCTGCAGTGTATTTGCCCACACCCTTAAGTGAAATAATATCATCGTATTTGTTAGGAAAAACACCATTAAAAATTTCCATTATCATTTTCGCACTGGAGTGTAAATTTCGAGCACGCGAATAGTACCCTAGGCCCTGCCATAATGATAGTAGTTCATCAATAGGAGCAGTTGCTAAAGAGTTAAGTGTGGGAAATCGTTCAGTGATACTATGATAATACGGAATTGCTTGACCAGCCCTGGTTTGTTGTAGAATAATTTCAGAGACCCAAATGAGGTATGGATCGGAAATATTTTTCCATGGAAGGGGCCTATCTATCGACTCGTGCCATGATAAGAGGGTGGGACTGAATTGTTCAATAATATCTTTGGACATTGCTGCCCAAAGATATCTATTTAAACAATATTACTGATTTTGTAAGGAGAATTCTCTAGCCTCTTCTAAGGAGTTATACTGGGCTATTAATAGTGTTTTCAATTCTTTTCGAGCAAAAAATATTCTACTCTTCACCGTGCCTAGAGGTAAACCTAAATGATCAGAAATTTCTTGGTATTTAAAACCTTGGAAATGCATAACGAAAGGAATACGAGTGCCATCTTCTAGTTTTTCTACCATTTCAGTTATCTCGTGATTCATAATATTGGATTCCGCAACATTCAACACCGCATTCTTTCCCGAATTGATGTAGTAATCGTTATCAGTAGAATCCATTATGGTATTTGCTTTTACTTTCTTACGATAATTATTGATAAATATATTTTTCATTATCGTAAAGCACCATGCTTTAAAATTAGTGCCTGGACGAAACTTCTCTTTATTAGATAATGCTCTGAAAGCAGTTTCTTGAAAGAGGTCCTTTGAGTCTTCAATATTCTTTGTCAGATTGTAAGCAAAGGAGTGTAATACCGTAGAAAGGGCATTAAGTTTTGAGCTAAATTCAACTGTTGACATATATATTTAATTTTGGATTGTTTTTTTGTTTAACCAAATATACGACAGAGTTAAACAAAATACAACTTTCGACCACTAGATTAGGGATAAACATATATACCTAGAGAATTAGTTAAACTATAAAGTGTTAATTATCACATAATTATAAAAATTTTACAGAAATGTTAAAGTTTATTATTCTTTCAATTAATATTGAAAGTTGCTACTTTTGAGCCTTTCTGAGGAAGTAAATAGTGATTATTAGGTACACAAAATTGGGGATCCATATAGAAATTACAGGCGAAATATCTAAGTTTATAGCGAAAGTCTCCGCAAATTTTGAAAGAAAAACATAGGTTGCACCGAGAGCCATACCAATGGCCAAATGCAAGCCAATACCTCCGCGAACCTTCCGACTAGCAATACTTAAGCCTAAAAGAGCCAATATAAAAGTGGAAAATGGTTCTGCTGTACGTTGGCTAATTTCTACACTATATATTTGAGTATTTCCTAATCCCCTAGTTTTTTCCTTCTGTATAAAAGCTTGCATTTCTGGCGTATCCATCATCTCCATTTGATTTTTGTATCGCACAAAATCGCTAGGAGTTAGATTTAGTGTAGTGTCCAACTTCTCTCTTTCTCCGAGAACAAAACGTTCATTAACGCCATCAAAATATCTTTTTTCATAATCCTCTAACTGCCATTTATTCGGCGGCCCCATCCAATTGGCTTTTTTACATTTTATATATTCTACAAGTTTACCGTCTTGATATTTCTCAATTCTTAAATCTGAGGCGTACTCTTCTTTAGGACGATAGTGGCGTATAAATACTTTAGTCTCTAGATCGATGAACATATGGATATCCCGCTTCTTCATCTCATCACTACTAGTCCAGATATACTTATGCTCAAAATCTAGGCGAACTTTATTGCCATGAGGAATCAGAAAATGATTAGCATATAGATGCATAGATACTATGACACCAGCAGCTATTAAATAAGGGCGCATAATCCTACGATAACTAACCCCAGCATTTAGAATAGAAATAAACTCAGAATTGAAAGCCAACCTCGATGTAAAAAAAATAACAGCGATAAGTGCATATAGAGGAATAAGTAAGCCGTTGATATACCAAATAAAATTGACGTAATAGTCAAAGATGATTTCCGAGATAGTACACTCCTTCTCAATAAATTTTTCCACTTTAGTACTAAAGTCGATAGCTACCGAGATGATAGTGAATAGTAGAAAGGTGAAGCCAAAGGCACCTAAAAACTTCTTAATAATATATACATCGAGTTTTTTTAACATTACAGTCTTCTACTCATATTTTGAACCATACTCGTCTTCCAAGTGGCAAAAGTGCCATCTATAATCTTTTCCCGCGCTGTAGTCACTAACCAGAGATAAAAGCCAAGGTTGTGAATGGTAGCAATCTGACCAGCGAGTAACTCCTTGCACTGAAACAAATGACGTAGATATGCCTTTGTATGGTTTCTGCTGACTGCCGTAGTAGCGTTTTCATCTATTGGTTCGAAATTATCCTTCCACTTGGCATTTTTTATGTTGATCATTCCTTCTGCAGTATAGAGCAAACCGTGCCGCGCATTTCTACTAGGCAGCACACAGTCAAACATGTCTATACCTAGCGCTATACACTCTAATATATTCATTGGTGTTCCTACACCCATTAAGTAACGAGGCTTTTCCCATGGTAGTTCGTTGCATACAATATCGGTCATGGCATAAAGTTCTTCCGCAGGCTCACCGACAGATAAGCCCCCTATAGCATTTGCTGGCCTATCAAAATCAGCAATAACACGTGCAGATTCTTTGCGAAGGTCCGTATAAGTAGACCCTTGCACAATAGGTATCATAGTTTGCTGATAGTCGTACATAGGTGATGTTGCATCGAAGTGATTGCAGCATCGCTTAAGCCAAGCATGGGTCAGCTTCAAAGACTTTTTAGCATAATTGTAATCACAAGGGTAAGGTGTACATTCATCAAAGGCCATAATTATGTCACCTCCTATTGACCGCTGTATGTCTATGGCAATCTCTGGCGAAAAGAACAATTTCGAACCATCAATATGTGATCTAAAAGTTACCCCTTCGGGTTTAATCTTTCTTATTTCTCCTAAGGAATATACTTGATATCCACCGCTATCAGTAAGTATCGGACCATCCCAATTCATAAATTTGTGCAATCCACCTGCTTTTTCTAATATGTCTATGCTAGGCCTTAGATACAGATGATAAGTGTTACCAAGAATGATTTGTGCTTTGATATCATCTACGAGTTCGTGCTGATGTACTCCTTTGACTGTACCTATGGTACCAACAGGCATAAAGATAGGTGTATTAAAAGTGCCATGATCTGTAGTAACGGTGCCAGCTCTGGCTTTGCTGTACTTATCTTCGTATTCTAATTCAAATGTGAGCATATAACGCTAGATTGAAAACCTATGACTATCCAGTTTCAGTACGATAGCCACCATGATGGTAAATGCCATCAAGGAGGATCCACCGTAGCTAATAAATGGAAGCGGAATACCTATTATAGGCACTAAGCCCATAGTCATTCCTATATTGATAAAAAAGTGCATAAATAGAATTCCAGCTACGCAATATATATACATTCTGGAAAAATCGTTTCGCTGGCGTTCTGCCAACACCGTAAATCTAAATATAAAAAAGGTGTATAATAAAATGATAGCTAGACTACCTAAGAAGCCTTGTTCTTCTCCGATGGTGCAAAAAATAAAGTCGGTAGATTGCTCAGGTACAAAATTTAGCTTAGTCATAGTCCCTTGTAGAAAACCTTTCCCCGTAAACCCGCCCGAGCCTATTGCCAGTTTCGACTGTAACACATTATAGAGCGAACCTTGAGGATCACACTTTTGTGGATTGAGCCACACATTGAGTCTATCTTGCTGATGTGGTTTGAGAATATTATTGAATGCATAATTTACAGAAAGTATAACGCCCACAGCAATAACGGCACTAGATAAGCTCAATATCCCGAGACGAGGTTGACGAAACAACCAATGATAAACACTTAATCCTACCAACGCCAATACACTAACTCCAAATGCATATACCTCAAAACCATATTGTTGACAAGCGACCATGGCCGCTAAGAACACAGCGAAACCTATGTAATAATAAAGATTTACTTTCTTAAGATTAGAAACCAGAAAGAAAGTTACTAACAGGAGTACAACCAAAACAGTATTAGAAGAGCCAAGTAGCATCGTACTCAAGAAAAGAATGAATAGTAGTGTTCCGATAATATAAGGAGTAACAGGCATACCCTCTCTAAATAGTACAAGAAAGAAAGAAAAGAATATCAGTGCAGAACCAGCGTCAGGCTGAATCATAATAAGTGTTGCGGGCAATATTAGAATTGCCATCGAACTTAAGCGAGTCTTCTGATTGTTTAGGTCAGAGGAATAGGAACTTAGAAAAGCGGATAAAGCTAATGCCGTTCCAAACTTGGCAAACTCTGAAGGCTGTAACGAAAATCCACCTGGTAGCATAAACCAGGAAGTCGCTCCTTTTATAGTGCTTCCAAATACTAAAACCAATATCAGGGCAGCCATAGTCAACCCATAAATTATAAAGGCAACCGTCCTCCAAAACTTCCACTCTATCACCGTCAATAAAAAAAAGACAACTAATGAAAAACCAATCATTAGTGCTTGTTTACCAGCAGATGTCCTCAAGACAAAATCCATCCCTTTCTCCATGTATCCATCTCCATAGCCCACTGTATATATCATTAGCCACCCCACCCCAAGCAAGCTCAAGTAAAGCGAAAAGCTAACCCAATCCAAAGCACCTAGATTAACAGAATTTCTCTTATTCAAAGGATAATTTAATATAACTTAAATAAAATGAAGCTACCTTTATTATAGCACGTGCGACAAAAGTAATACGATTCACATGGATATACCAATCATTTAGTCATGCAGGACGAATATGGTGAAATTAATTTTTCTGTAATAGTCAGAAACTATAGTATATGCTCTTGCAGTTGGAAGTTATCCTGATGATAGCCTGCTTCTATTGAGCTAGCAGTTGGTTTCCTAATCGTCTTGGTGGCTGCTAAAATAATAGCGTATAATGGAAAAACAAAAAAAATGGCGCCTCATCTTGGGCGATGCGGATGAAGATGCACCGGAGTTAGAACAAGACTCTTTAGAGCAAGGTATGGATCAGGTAATGGAAGCGCTCTACGACGAGAAACAAGATCGTAAAGGCGGCCTTGGCAAATCAGCGCCTAACGTAAATCGTTGGCTAGGAGATATCCGCAAATACTTTCCCAAGTCCACCGTGCAGCTTATGCAAAAGGATGCACTAGAAAGACTTGGACTTGAACAATTACTTGTAGAGCCCGAACTCCTAGAATCATTTGAGCCTGATCTTGACCTTATAGCTACTATTATTTCTCTCAATCATCTACTACCTGACCGTACTAAAGAAACAGCGCGTATGATCGTCAAGAAAGTCGTAGATGAAATTATGGATAGACTCAAATATCCGACCCAAGCTGCAGTACGCGGAGCACTAAGTCGCGCAGAACGGCTGCGCAGAAAACACCCCCGCCATGTAGACTGGAATAGAACTATTCGCTCAAATCTTAAAAACTACCAACCCGATCTGGGCTTGATAATCCCAGATCATTTCATAGAACATGGACGGCGCGGTAAATCTCTCAAACATATATACCTAGTTATTGATCAAAGTGGCTCCATGTATGAGTCTATTGTTTATGCTGGCATTTTCGGTTCTATCTTAGCCTCGCTGCAGACTATAGAGACAAGGTTAATCGTATTTGACACTAACCAAATTGATCTCAGTCATTTGCTCGACGATCCTGTGGAATTATTATTCGGAGCACAATTAGGTGGAGGTACAGATATAGGTATGGCATTGCGCTATGCACTAGATAAAATGACCAGCCCATCAGAAACCATTTTATTTTTGATTTCGGATTTATTCGAGGGGGCATCTGAGGACATACTACTGCAGCAAGTTCAAGAAGCACAGCACAAAGGCGTTAAGCTCATTACATTGCTAGCCCTCAATGATAAAGGTAAACCGTTTTATGATAAGGAGGTAGCTACTTCTATGTCTCAGTTGGGGGCTACATCATTTGCCTGCACGCCCGACAGATTTCCAGCTCTGCTAGAAGCGGCACTAGAGAATAGATCTTTGGATGGGTTTGAAACGGTGGAAGCGGTGTAAAAACCAATTTTCTTAGGAATATTCTTTTTTACGTCAGGGATGGCAGCGGCATCCGTGCTGTGCTGGTGCTAGTAGCACAAGGAGTGGGGAAGGCTCCGACGGCAGGAGGAGACTAGCCACGACTATGGGCTACAGCTACCAGCACAGTATGGATACAGCGGATCAGCCCGCCCATAGCCATCGCAAATCAAAAGATGATACTATAGAAAACACACACAGACTTAAAGGAAAATTCAACCTACCAAAAGAAAGGCTATGGGGACGCCCAAGCAAGCTAAAAAATAAAAACATTAACGTGCAGAATTCTCGATTAAGCGTTTATAAAAGCGAATAGCATCATGATAATTCTCGATGCTGATGCGTTCATTATTACCATGAATGCGGCCAATATCATCACGTGCAATACAGACAGGGGTGAAGCGATACACGTCATTGGCAACGGGCGCATAACTACGCGCATCGGTAGCAGCAATGACTAGGCCAGGGGCAATGACGGTCTCGGGATATGTCTCTTGCAGCGTTTTTTGCAGCACTCTAAAACCGAAAGAAGTAGTACTAGAAACAGCAGAAGGATTACTCGAAAACTGCTCATCAACATTTACATTTATCGCTGGATTATCTATTAATTTTACGATGCGCTCTAGCACGGTAGCAACACTTTCACCTGGTAAAATTCTAAAATTAACGGTCGCGCTGGCTTGCGAAGGCAACACATTGTCCTTGATGCCACTATTGAAAATAGTGGGAGCCGTAGTCGTGCGTATTAGCGCAGCAGAGGTCGCATCTTTGGCAAGGCTATTTTTTATCACGCCCTTAGTTGCCCATAGATTGGCGAATAGTACCCGATGAAAAAACTCCATTTCGGGCCCAGCGTATTCTAGCAGTCCACGGGTAGCACCATCTATGCGTGCAGGAAAAGGTTCATTACTTAACTCTGCCACTGCATTGGCGAGCATACCTATAGCCGTTTGCGAGGGTGGCATGGAAGAGTGACCGCCAGCATCAAGGGCGATGCTTAATTCAAAATTTGCAAACCCTTTTTCGGCAATACCGATCATCGCTAAGGGAGGTTCCAAACCATCCAATGCTTCTTTCAACACAACTAAACCTTCGTCCAGCACAAACTCAAATTGGATATTCTGCTCAGCAAAATAAGCCGCTATACTTTTTGCGCCCGCCTTACCGCCGACCTCTTCATCGTGCCCAAAAGCAAGATAAATATCGCGCATCGGAGTAAATTCATCTTGCAAAAGTAGCGTCGCTGCTTCCATCAGTCCGACCACGTTAATTTTATCATCTAGCGTCCCACGTCCCCAAATGTAGCCGTCTTTAATTTTTCCACTAAATGGCGCCTCTTCCCAAGCAGCTTTATTTTCTATCGGCACCACATCCGTATGTCCGATCAGTAGCACAGGCAACAGCGATGGATCCTTGCCCTTCCATTTATAGATATGGCTAAACTCATTGATTGGTTGTATGTACATCCGCGCGTAAAGTAGCGGGTAATTTGTACGAAACAGTGTATCGAGTTTTTCAAATGCCAAGGTGTCTATATGATCCGCATAAGAGAGAGTCGGAATCTGGATAGAAGCGACAAATCGTTTGGTGCAATTCTCGTCGAGTATTAGTTTTTCTATCGGCTTTACCGTGGCTAGTTGCTTGGAGGTAAAACTCATCGTATGGTATATTAGCACTATGACAAATAGTAGACAGGCTAGCATCAGCGCTGCAAAAAGAAGTTTAAATAATCTCTTCATCGTTTATCCCAGGTAGAAATTTTATAAGCCAAAAGTAATATAAATTTTGGTGGAGCTCTCTTACTTTCAGACTTGCATTATTTTAGGTTTTAGCTTTTGGGGCCTCTCTAGCCTTCCGCGAAAAGCTGCAGACTAGAGCCGGGTCATCCGCCACTCGCTGCTCGCTCGGTCCCCAGCATGCACTGCCGTCCTCACGCAAGGGACTCGACTAGACTTCCGCAAAAAAGCTCCAATCTAGTCGCTGGCTACTACCCCTAGTCCGATTTTCTTTAGTAGATATTGTCAAATAGGAACTGTGCAGCCAAATAATTCGAACATTAGAGAAAATGGCATATTTATATCTAAAGCAATACTTAGCCACATAGAAGCATTATATACAAAATATGCTTAGTATAATTAACTATTTTTGTAAAGAGAATTTTGTAAGAAGTATGAGAGAGAATGTATTAAGTATAACATGTCATATTATCTGTACACTCGGGTTCTGCATGAGTGCTTTAGGACAAAGTCCACCAAATTATGCAAAAATCCATTTTTGGGCTGCGCATCCTGACAAGCAGGATGAGGCAGATCGAGTACCGTCAGATACCTTGTTAGATCTACAGCGAACGAGTACAGCGGATGTCTTCTTTTTGCACCCGACGACGTACACGAAGGGGAAACCTAAAGGTAACTTGAATGGTAGTGTCACAGATGCAGTGCTGCGAGAGAAAACAGAAAATGGAACAATCCTCCATCAAGCTAGTATTTTCAATGGAGCAGGTAGAGTGTATGCGCCATTTTATCGCCAAGCTCATCTTTATGCTTATTATATGGAGGACAGAGAAGCTGCTAAAAAAGCTTTTGACCTAGCATATAAAGATATCAAGACGGCTTTTGAATATTTTCTCAAATATGAAAACGAAGGGCGCCCCATAATCATCGCTGCACATAGTCAAGGTACTAAGCATGGTCGTCGGCTCTTGAAGGATTTTTTTGATACAAACCCCGAACTGCGATCTCGTCTTGTAGTAGCCTATCTTGTAGGTTCGGTCGTAACGAAGAATAATTTTGAGAATATCCCAGTTTGCGATGACCCTGATCAATTAAGTTGCTTTTGTACGTGGCGAACATTTAAAGAAGATTTTTACCCAAAGGATAGAATACTTGGAGATACAGTCGCAGTTATCAATCCGCTTTCTTGGAGTACAAATGAGGAAAAAGTCGACAGATCACGTAATAAGGGTAGCGTTCTGGCTAAGTTCGAGAAGGGGATGACTCCAAATCTGGTAGGCGCTCAGATCAGCAATGGTATATTATGGGTGAATAAGCCAAAGTTTCCAGGTAGCTTTTTACTGATGAGCAAAAACTATCACATTGCTGATTTTAATTTATTTTATCTTAGTATTCGAGAAAATAGTATGAATCGCGTAAGTCAATTCAAACAAAAATTCAATCTGAAATAGTGGATTTATATCAGAAAAAATCTAGGTGGAAATTGTACCTGGCTATAGCGGGGGTAGTCATTCTACTTATATCCATGCTATTTACTAATTACATAGCTAGTCGCCTTGCCGATGAAGAGCGAGACAAAGTGTCCTTGTACTTTAAAGCATTAGAAAATATCCAACGTACCGATCAAAGATTTAAGAATGACGATACTACTATAGAACTAGATATTACCCGATCTAACACAACGATACCAGTAATACTTGTGGGGGAGACTGGCAAAATTACGGCGGCAGTAAATTTCCCTGAGAGTGCTGATCTAGAACAAGAACTAAGAAAAATTAAGGAATCTGGAATTGAGCCAATAATAGGGGAAGGAGGATACGGAAAATTTGCTTATTACCGACAAACACGACTACTGACTTTGCTGGAGTATTTCCCATGGATACAGGGGTTTTTGTTCATGGCGTTTATTGGCGTGGGTTATTTAGGCTTTAGTACAGCAAGAAGGGCGGAACAGAACCAAGTATGGGTAGGTATGGCTAAAGAAACAGCGCATCAGTTGGGTACCCCTATTAGTGCCATTATAGCTTGGTTAGAGCACCTCAAATTAATGAAGCCAGATGACGAAGAAACGATGGAGATCGTGACAGAGTTAGAGCATGATGTGGAACGACTAAACCTTGTTGCAGATCGTTTTTCAAAAATCGGTTCTGCACCGAAGCTAAATAGGCTCAATGTGGCGAAACAACTAGAGGATTGTCGACAGTACATGGAGAAAAGAGCCTCTCGGAGAGTAGTTTTTGAGTTCCCAGCCGATGATCAACAATTTATGGCGAATATAAACCCTCCATTATTTAATTGGGTTATAGAGAATCTGATGCGTAATTCTTTAGACGCTATGGGTGGTAAGGGGACTATAAAGGCTGTCATATCGGAGGATAGCAACTACATCAACATAGAGTTGTCAGATACAGGAAGTGGTATTCCAGCAAGTAAATTAAAGACTGTTTTTGAGCCTGGTTTTACTACAAAAAAGAGAGGTTGGGGACTAGGTCTTTCCTTAGCTAAGCGAATCATAGAAAGTTATCACTCTGGCAGGATATTTGTGAAATCTTCTGTAGTGAATCAGGGTACTACTTTCATGATAAAGTTACTCAAAGCTTAGCAATCAATACAGTGATACAATCAAAGACCCAAGGGTCTACATTTTTTCATTTTATATTTAATAGCCGCCTAGTCTCTATGCTAGTGGCTATTTGTATCTGTTTTCCACTATTTGCGGTTGGGGATTATGACTTTGGATTTAAAGTCGTTGATGGCGAATCACGCGAACCTCTCACAGGAGTGACAATTCACAACGATGATTACTCACAAGCAGCTATTACTGATGATAATGGATATGTTTTCTTCAAAGATATAGACTTTAGAGACTCACTTACTTTCGACTATATCGGGTATGAGACTAAAAAAATAACCGTAAAGCAAATCTTAAATGCCAATCGGTATATCAAGATGATTCCCTCAGCGATCTCGCTTGACGAAGTAGTGGTCATAGGAAAGATTGGTAGAACAGATGATCCCATCGAAGAAATTCCATATGATGTAAAAGAACTTACTGCCGCAGAAATGAAGGTGAAAAATCCAGCAACTACTGCTGATGCCTTAGAAAAACTTGGAGGAGCCTATATGCAACGTTCTCAATTAGGTGGTGGTAGCCCAGTTATAAGAGGCTTCGAAGCAAATAGGGTCTTATTAGTAGTGGATGGGGTAAGGATGAACAATGCGATCTACCGTTCAGGACATTTACAGAATGCGATCACTATTGATAACTCCATTCTAGATCAGATAGAAGTCATTTATGGGCCAGGGTCTATCATGTACGGTAGTGATGCGCTAGGCGGTGTGGTACATTTCAGAACCAGAGATCCACAGCTAAATCGTACAGATGAAAACCATCTACTAAATCTAAATGCATTTGGAAGATTCTCCAGTGCTACATACGAGAAAACCGGACACCTTGATTTTAATTACGGTTATAAAAAATGGGCATTCCTTACTAGTGCGACGGTATCAGTATTTGAAAGCCTAGAGACAGGATCAAATAGAAGTCCAGAATATGAAGATTTTGGCTATAGAGATTTTTATGTGCAAATAGCAGGCGTAGATCAAGTACGAAACAATCCAAATCCTGCTATATTAGAAGAAAGTGGGTACAACCAAGTAGATGTTTTAGAGAAAATTAGATTCCAACCTAATGATAGTATGTACTTCATTGGGAATTTTCAATATTCTACCACTACTGATATACCACGCTTTGATAAGTTATTAGATACATTGACTAGGGCGGATGATTTCAAATATGCAGAATGGTTCTACGGTCCACAAAAAAGGCTGTTAGGTTCACTGAAAGCTCGATTCTTGAAGCCAACTCCTTTTTATAATAAGGCTACGTTGATTGCTTCTTACCAGGATATTAGCGAAGATAGAAATACTAGAAAGTTTGCGAACATTACCCGTCAAAAGCAAGATGAGAACATTAAGATCACTTCATATACGGGCGACTTTACTAAGTTTTTTGACAAGAATGAACAGCACATGCTCACATACGGTGCAGATCTTACTTATAATACAGTAAATTCAGTAGTGACTCAAATAAAGGTAAATGAAGGTACCGTATCTATAAATGAGGGCTTGACCCGATACCCTAGCGGAGGCAGCACCATGAATACATTTGGTTCCTATCTTGGGTATCGATGGCGAAGTGCCAATGAGCGTTTTACATTACAAGGGGGAGCACGATACAGTTCTGTGAAAATTAATTTCAAGTATCGTGCTGATGATGATATACAATGGCCCGAGGAGTTTTATGACGGGTTATTTTATGAAAATAATAACCTGACATGGGGTTATGGAGGAGGATATCGAACCGAAGATAACTGGCATATAAAGTTTAATATGGCAAAAGCTTTTAGATCTCCAAACGTGGATGATTTCGCGCGTATCAGAGCCAAGAAGGGTAAGGTTACTGTACCAAATGTCAATCTAAAACCAGAGACTTCCATCAATAAAGAAGTTACTATAGCCAAATCTATAGGAAAACTCAGCCGTGAAAACAACACAGGAAGTCTGCTTAGACTGAGTGCAACTGGCTACATAACAGATTTATCTGATGCTATAATTCAGGTGGATGGTCCACTTCCGTCTGGAGAAAATACTTTGGTTCTGGATGACGAACGTAAAGAAACACAGATAAAAGTAAATGCTGAAGAGGCAAAGATTCGAGGGGTTAACTTCAACTTCAACTATAATCTGCGAGACCGTTTTATTTTGGATGGGGGGATTCATATTACAGAGGGGTCGAGTTCATTTAGTAATGAGATTGTTCAAGATACCATTATACCTTTTTCACATATTCCGCCAACTTATGGAAATTTAGGGCTAACATTTAAGACAAAGAGACTGCATCTAGAAGGTCAGGTACGCTTTAATGGTACAAAAGCTATTGAGGACTATGCAGTAAGTGATGTCGAAGCTAATGGAGTTATAGATAGAGAAGGTACTTCGGACAATCTAGAATATACGCCTTTTATTAGGAATGAAGATGGTGGTATCGAATATATTGGATCCAAAGCCTGGTCTACATTTAACTTTTACTCAAGCTTCAAACTTACGGACAAGATAAGTCTTAATTTCGCCGTAGAGAATATATTTGATAAGTTCTATTTGCCTTTCTCATCTTCATTTGCCGCTCCTGGGAGAAATATTATCATTAGTCTTCGAGGAGAAATCTAATCTCAACTGTGCACGTTTGCCAAGTATATACTACTAAGCCTAAATTATAGCATTTATATCTAGGCACAATTAATTATTACATTTCCAGAAGTAAATTTAGCTTAGCCTGAAAGTTTGTGCAGCTGACCAATAGGGATTGGCTTTAGCAAGATTCAAAGAGGCGTGCTTTTTCTATTTAAACCACGATAAATAGTCACCATAAATCATTCCGCATACAGCGTTAATTACACGAAAACGATGTTTATATCATAAACTTCTATATTTAAATCAATCATTTCCAATTATATAAACTAGATTTCTTCTGAATATCTCTATATTAATCATGTAATTTAATAAGGGTTAAGTGTCTATGGCTAAAACTTCGTTTATCGACTTGCCTTGAGTAATTACCTATTATATATTGCGAAATTTCCACACTTGGGCGGTATTATAGGTTTTACAAATATCTATTGGACATTGAATAGGCTTATGCCTATTTTTGTCTAAATTACGAGTATGAAGATATTGATATTAGAGAGAGAAAGTGAAGGCGCAGATGCCCTTAAGGCACTTTGTACCAAATGGTGCCCTAATATAGAACATTTTGATTTGGTTCAGACATTGGATGATGTGCTTGAGTTGCATACACATACTGACTATGATGTTATCTTTCTAGATCTGGAGTCGGCTCAGGACAATGTGTTTGAGTTCTTAAAATCTGATATTTCCTATAAAGCACAAATTGTAATAACCACTACACAAGAGGATAGAATAATAGAAGCATACAGACACCACATTGCTGGTTTTTTAGTAAAGCCATTAGCAGAGGAAAGCTTTAGCAAGACAATGCTAAAAATTCAAAAAGTTATAGGAACTTCTGAAGGTAATAAGAAGGGGAAGTATAACTATTTTAAAAAATTAATAAAAAAAGGTAAATTAAATAGAATAGCACTTACTACATTGGAAGGATATATTATTGTTCACTATGATGATATCATTCGATGTGAGGCAAACGGAAATTATACCTCCGTATATTTTCATGATGGAAGTTTTCTGATGCTAACCAAGACACTGAAGCATTATGCAGAGAAACTAGAAAAGCATGGGTTCTTTAGAGTACACAAAACGCATTTGGTCAATCTCAATTATGTTCGAGGATATGTAAAAGGCAAAAACTCATACGTAGAATTAAAAGATGGTTCAAACATAGAAGTATCGTCAAGGAAAAAGCAATTGCTAGTCGAGAAACTTAATTATTAATTGCAATTAAAAAAAATTGAAAACACAAATACTGTATATTGTTTTATTGCTCCTAGTAGCCAATCTGAACAATTTTGCACAAACCAAGCAAAATGTAGGAAAGGCTGTACCTCTAGGTAATGCAATAAACTCAACGTATGCAGAACGACTGCCGATGATCAGTCACGATGGTAAAGCACTATACTTCGCGAGAAAATCTCATCCTCAGAATATGGGTGAGAGCAATAAGGATGATATCTGGGTATCCTATTGGAATGAAAGAAATAATACTTGGTCAACAGCGGTTAATATTGGTGCACCTCTCAATAATGAAAGCCACAATTTTGTTGTCTCCATTAATACTAGTGGAACAGCAATGTATCTAGCCAATGACTATAATGGGGATTTTAAGGATGCGATTTCCTACTCGTATAAAAAAGGTCGTAAATGGTCCAAACCTACTAGGTTAGAAATACCAGATTATAAAAATAAAAGCCCATTTGTTAGTTATCATGTCAGTAAAGATGGCGCTTTTCTACTAATCGCTGCTGAGCAAGATAAAACGATAGGGGGTAGAGATTTTTACGTTTGCTATAAAACAAAAAACGGATGGTCAACTCCACAGAACTTAGGCCCCAAGATTAACAGCAACAAGGAAGAGAATAGCATTTTTTTAGCCGCAGATAATAAAACCGTTTACTTTTCGAGTAATGGTCGTAAAGGCTTCGGAGGATACGATTTGTTTAAAAGTCAAAGACTAGATGATACTTGGACGAACTGGTCTACTCCTGTCAATATGGGTAAATTTATTAACACGCCATTAGATGACTTGAGCATGTCGATCCCGGCATCTGGCGACTATGCATACCTAGCACGAGGCCCAATTGAAAATACCGACTTGTACAGAATAAAAATACCTAATAACCTGAAACCAAATCCTGTTACGTTCATTCAGGCGCAACTAATAGATGCAGAGACCAATAGGCCAGTAGATGGCAATATTTATTTTGAATCACTAGATGAGAGTGCTACAGAAGACCGAGTGCTGTTCAAGAACAGTGCTTCAAATTACATAGCGCAGACCTACGAGAATACTGCGGTGTATGCGCAAGCAAAAGGCTATATGCCTACCAGTAATTATTACTCGTACAAGGCAGATCTATACGAAGCGATTGATGGAGACAGTGAAGCGTACTATCAAAATTCGGAAATTCAAAATCTACAAAACCAGCTAGATGATCTGCAAAGAGAACTGAAAAAGCTATCGCAGAAAAAGAAGTATTTGACAAATAATAAATCGAAAACGAAAATAGTTAAGAATAAAAAATCAAGCGCACGCAAAAAAGGGAGTACTTTTAGTGATGTAGGAGAAGAGGAAGATGAATTAGAAAACCTAAAAGCTAAGTACGAGAATCACTATCAGGGAACTATAGAACCAAGTATTAGAAATGAAGTAGGTGAGGACGTATCAGATAGCAAATCTCTAAAGAAGGTAAGAAACAAATATCAACAATATTTAGAGGGAGGTGAAACTCCCAGATTAGATAAAAAGAAATCAGTCAGCAACAGCGTTGAGCTAGAAACAGTGGCAAGAGGAATTGTAGATTATTTATACGATCAGTATTTTCTTTCTGTTGTACGAGAGGTGAAAAAGAAAGAAGAAGTTAATTTTAGTTCTAATGATATAGAAAAGCTAGAATCAAAAATAAAGTCTTCGAATGAAATCTATTGGGTTGACAAGATTAAAAAAGAATTTAAATTAAAATACGGTAACAGGCTTAGTAAACAAGCGAAGGAGCAAATAAAAAGGGATTGTAAAGAAGACTTTGTCGCGAGTGTTAGTACAGAAATTACCATTCTTATTAAACGTCAAAAAGAGAAATCTATCAAGCAGAGTATTGACGAAGAACTCGCTACACAACCTAAAAAAGTGAAGCTTGTACCTAAGGTAAAGTCATCTGCCGACAAGAAAGTTGTCTATCAACAAATAGACAAGAAATTAGAATTGGTATCCATTAAGAAAGGAGCCGTCGTTACGCTCAATAATATTTTCTTTGAAGTAAATGAGGCCAGACTAAAGAAGGAATCTTATCTAGAACTGGATAGAATTTTTGTTTTTATGCAGGATAATCCTCATATAATAATTGAGATCAGTGGTCATACTAATGGCTGGTGCTCCCCTGAGTTTGCTTCATCACTTTCCAAAGAGCGCGCAGAAGAGGTTTATAACTATTTAGTAGATAAAGGAATTGATGAAGTTCGCATTAGCTTTAAAGGCTACGGAAAGTCAGATCCAGTCGCCTCTAATGAGACCGCAGAAGGTCGAAAAAAAAACCAACGTGTAGAACTTAAAATTTTAGATATCATTGAGTGATCAAATCAATCAAGAAGCCATCGAAGCTATTATGCTTCGCTTAGAAAAAAGCCCAGACTTATTTAGCACATTACTTGATGGGCTGGAAAGGGATCAGCCTGCTATCATCAATTGGCTTTTCTCAGAGAGCTTTGACATTCTGAATCAGGAAGAAAAGCAATACTTTTTATTTCTAGCTTTAGTAATTATCATAGCAGTAAGTGAAGCGCTAGAAAACGAAGACGCTGTTAGTCCGCAGGAAATAGAACAAACAGAGGAGAAAAACTGGGAGATATTTATGGAGCAAAAGCCAAAAGATTTTCGTGAAAAAGTAAACGTATTTTTCGAAAATTGTGAGCAAGAGGATTTGTTGGCTTTTGTAGAAGATTCTCTAGAGATGGAACATGAAGATCAAGTAGTATCCGCTATAGGTCGTCCACCTATGTTCATTGCGTTGAAGACCATCATTGATGTACTAACATAGAAACTTCTAATATGCCATAAAAAAAGCTCAATCTGAAATCAATCAGATTGAGCTTTTTCATTTAAAGAATGATATAATTAGTTGAAGATATATCTTACTCCAACACGTGCTTGCCATCTAGATGAAAAGTTGTTGATATTGTAGGTATCTTTTGCATCTTCGATGTCTCCACCTCTATAAGTGTACTGTGGAGTCGTACCATCCGTATCGAAACCTTCAAAGTTTAACAATTCATAATTGTTATTGCTTCCAGGTATATTATATCTAACGCCCCAGTTACTATTCAACAAATTAGCTAAGTTGAATACATCGAATGAAAGCTGAAACTTATGCGTTTTCTCTCCAAGGTTAATGCCTAAGTCTTGACGGATAGCCAAGTCTAAAAAACTTACCCATGGAGCACGTCCACCATTTTTCTCTGCATAGTCACCTCTTCTCTCAGATAAATGAGAATCGTTTTCAATAAAATTGTTCAAGTTTTCCCATTGCGTAGCAGCGGAAATGACATCATCACCATTTTTGTACTCAATCAGATTTATATCGTTGGCATCGTTTGGCACGTAAATTAATGCTCTGTTTCGACCTGTGTCTCCTTCATCATTATTAAGATTTTGTCCACTTCTACCACCACCGATTGTGTAAGAAAGAGCATCGCCACTTTGACCATTATAAAAGAGCGAGACGGTAGTTGTCATCGTATTTGCCCAATCTAAACTGTAATTTAACGCTCCAATAATTTTACTTCCTTGTGCAAAGTCTGATCTTCCAAATGCTGCGTTATTTCTTCCGTCTACATTCACACTTCCTCTCCACTGTGAAGAATTCTGACTAGATGTTCCTTCAAATAATGCATAAGAATCACCATAATTATAAGCAAGAAGTAAGTTTAAGTTTGGAAGAATATCTTTTTGAATAGATGCTGTTAGATTGTAGCCATATCCTTCGTTCGTATTAGAGCCAACATAAACACCTCCAAAATCATCATCGTCTAATTCCTCACCCACATATATAGGTCTATCATCGCCAGAACCTGTAAACTTAGTATCAACTTCAGGAGAGTTGTTAATGTTGGTATATCTAATGTTATTGAGTGTCTTAGTGAATGCGGCCTCAAATGAAGTGCTCCACCCTCCAGGAAGTTCTGTGTCAAATCCAATATTTGCCTTCAACACCTGTGGGTACTTAAAATCACTGGTAAATAGATTCATATCGCCAGAAGGTACTCTACCGTTTGGATTAGTATATTGATTCTGAACATCAGCGACAAAAGGAATAGAATCTAAATCAAAGCCCCTAACTCTAGTCGATGTTACGCCGTTTGTATTAAACATAGCACCTGGCCAGACGAAAGGAATCCTACTTGTAAAGATTCCTACACCACCACGTAAAGTATTTTTAGGTGAAGCTTTGTAGTTAAATCCAATTCTAGGACTTAACATGATCTGGCCTTCAGGTGCCTTTCCAGCTTCAACATTATCATCAAAATCTGGGAACTCAGCAAGTAAACGAGGAAGAACCTCATCGTTAAATCTTGGCGCTTCTACAGGATCATCATTTATGAAAGGTACATCAATTCTAAGACCTGCAGTTAGTATCAGTTTATTACTTATCTCTATTTCATCTTGGCCATAAATACCTAGTTGCATCGCTGAGAACTCAGCAGCTGCATTAGTTTCATCTCCAGCAACATCGCCTTCAATCAAAGAATACGTTCTGTCATACCAACCAGCAGATTCACCATTTAAGAAATCATCTAGACTATCAAATTCATAAAGACCAAAGTTCCTAGGAAGGAATACATTTCTAATATTGTAAAATTCGTTGTGCGTACCAAAAGTCAAGGTATGTTTTCCCTTATATATTTTAAAATTATCAGTAATGGTAAAAATCTTTTGTTCTAAAATGTTAGCGCTAGAAAAAGCTTCTCCTCCAAATCTAATGCTACCGTCATCTGCATCCTCTATGGTGACATTTGGAAATGCTTGCCCTAATGGGTCTCTATCATCATTAACAGTAGTATAACCAATAATTAGATTATTAGACATTTTATTATTAAAGTTAGAATTCAGTTCTATAGCAGAGGAGTTAGTTATAGATGGGAAGAAAACTCCATTGTTAGAAAAATTAATATTATCAGAATTTCCGCTATTCCTGTTAAATTGCTCCGCTTTAGTGTATTGGTGTCTTACAGTTAGTTTGTGATCTTTATTAAGATTGAAATCAAGTTTTCCGAATAATTTCACACCTTTTAATTCATCAGAAGTATTTCCGAATGTACCCGCATCGTAACCATATTGATCGCGCAACACATTGCTCAAATTATTTAAATCAGCTTCGGTAACTCTTGTTGAATCTTTGTCCGTATATGTCTTAAGCTCAAATGGTGAAGGTGTTTCATCCTGCTGAATTTCTACATTAGCAAAAAAGAAAACTTTATTTTTAATAATAGGGCCTCCAAGTGATGCACCAAAAGTCTGCTTGGTAAAATCATCTACATTCTCTCTTTCAACCAAATCATCTACATTCTCGACACCTTCGTTTAGCCTGTCTATTAAGGTATTATTGGTCTTTCCTACTAACGCTTGATTCTGTAAAAAGTAGTAAGCTGTACCTTGAAGATTGTTATCTCCTGACTTAGTCACAGCGTTGATACCAGCACCTGCGAAACCACCGTAAGTAACATCGTATGGTGATAGTACCACCTGAATCTGATCGATGATATCAATACTGAATGGAGAGATACCCGTCTGACCACCATTGGTACCAGAACCAGCCAATCCAAAAACATCATTATTTACCGCGCCATCTACATAGATAGCGTTGTAACGATTGTTAATACCTCCAAATGAGTTGCCACTTGCCTGTGGCGTCAACCTTGTAAAATCAGCTAGGTCACGATTTAGGGTAGGAAGATTCTCAATCGCTTCAGTACCAATCTGAGTACTAGTGCCAGAGTTTCTACCAACAGATCCCTGCTGTGCAGTAACTACGATTTCGTTTAATGCTACGGCGGATTCCCCTAGTGTCGCGTTGAGTCTTAACGGTTCTCCTAGACGCAAATAAACTTGGTCATAAACCTTGTCTTCTTGTCCAACATAAGAGATAGTAACTTTGTAAGGACCACCTACTTTCAGATTGTCTAGACGGTATCGCCCATTCTCATCTGTAATCGTACCATAGAGCGTACCAGTAGGGGTGTGTAAAGCGGTGATAGTAGCACCGATCAATGTTTCTTCAGACTGATCCATAATCTGTCCTTGCATAGCAGAGGTAGTGACTCCCTGCGCGCTGACAAAACATACGATCAACATGAAAAAATAACTAATAATAAGTTTTTTCATTTTGTAAGTTTTTTGATAGTATAAGAGTGTTATTGTACAGCAGCGAAGGTACGGCTTATATGTTAAGACTCTGTTAAATATGTATTACTTTTCGACCAGAATCCTAGGTCATTGACTAAAATGGGAAGATTACATTCAAAAATATGTTGACGAAGTAGATATGCAGGTAGGGATTTTCTTTCTTGGACAAAGGATAGGAGAGAATCACGCGCTAGCGGGATGTCCGTGCCTGGTGAGGCGAGTAAGCCAGGACCGCAGCGAATGCGAAGTCTCGTATAGCCTGGTGCTGATGTCTTGTCTCGACCTGCCTAGCGTGTTGGATAGGGCAAAGGTCGGGATAAGACATCAGGATGGCCCCAAATCATCAAAATACTAAGCGTAAATCTCGAATTGGTCAAAGAATACATCTAGTTCTTCATAGGACTTGAAGCCCACTTTTTCCTCATCGCCTCCCATAAGTTCTATACCATAGGGCTTGACATCTTGGATGAGTTGGCGGATATAATCCTCATGCGTGGGTGCTGAAATAAAGAGCTGGTGCTTGGCGCAGAGTTCAGAAAGAAGCTTGCTAGTATATAGGTCGTCTTCGGGGATCTGTCTCAAATCCAAATGGTAGATACGCGCTACATCGAAAGTCTCGTGCGCAAGCGCCTGTAGACTTGGCGGAGTCAGTGTGTATATAGTGTCTGGCTTATCGTAATCGGTGCACTCAAAATGACAACAAACTAGATCAAAATCCTTGGTGTCGTAAATCTCATAAAGCAAATCAGGAGGTGTTTTGCCTACTTGAGCAACTATTTGCGGCCCTTCGACCCAAGCTTTGATGCCATGGAAAATAGTGGGGTCAATCCGCTCATCGTGCGATAGATCGAGCAGAAAACTGAGATAGTCGACACCCATAGCAGCAAAATACCTTGCATCCGTAAGATTTGCGATGCTTTTTGCTTTTATTTTGATTTTTGGCATAATTTCAGAAGTAAGTAATAATTAACAATGAAATGGCACATATATTTTTGCTGTTTCATATGATTCTCCAAAATAAAAACGTTTATTTTATGGAATCAATCAGAAGCATAATGCAGAACAAAGGTACGGCTTCATTACCATCGCGAAAAATCCAAATTGAAAGAAAATTATATTGATCAAGTTTATGACGTTGTGTCAATGATACCAGAGGGTCGCGTGAGCACATACGGTGCTATTGCAGATTACTTGGCTTTGGGCAGCGCTCGGATGGTCGGATGGGCATTAAGAAAAAGTCTTTCCGCCCAGATAGAGGTACCTGCACATAGAGTGGTTAATAGTAAAGGAGAGTTGTCAGGACGTAATAGTTTTGATCATCCCGAGCTGATGGAAAAGTTGCTAGCTATAGAAGGTGTAAAAGTAAAAAATGATAAGGTAGTCAACTTTCAAACTATGTTGTGGAAGCCAGCGAATCATCTCTAGAGTTTCTTGCGAAATTATAACTTTTAAACAAGGCTGATTTTTTATTTACAAAATGATCTAATTATGAGAATTAAGATATGGGGTATAGGGATGCTAGTCTTATGTTGGGGCCTATTTGCGAGTGTAGATAGTGATGCAGATATTATCTACTGGGATGGCATAGAAAAACTGTCTTGGTCAGACTTTGAGGCAGCCCCGCGCATGGATATAGAAGAAATATTTGCACTTACTTCCTCAGGCATTATCGACTATAAAGGTTGTGATAATGGCATTATAAAATATAAATTTAGAGCCTACTTCGAAAAAGATGAATCATGGGTAAAACGGGAGGCGTACACCGATTATCACCTAGCGCATGAGCAGTTGCACTTTGATATCACAGAGCTTTATGCACGCAAGCTGCGTAAGTTACTGTCAGAGTTAGAATTTAAATGCGGGCAAGAGAAAGACTTTGAGCGCTTTGTAGCAGCTACTTTAGAGAACTGGTACAATGAGCAAAGAAACTACGATATCATGACTAGACATAGCATGAATACCGTACAGCAAAAGGAGTGGCATTATCGAATCAAGATGGAGTTGTCCTTATTGGAAAATTACGCAGAATAGTAAAGTTTCTTATTTTGTAACTTTCCACGCTACGCCATTATAGGCAAAAATCATCTGTTCTGTTTTTTCACTTGGTTGCATGATGGTCAACTCTACCTTATCATTCTCTATCCACTTTGCGATTAGCGGTTGAGCTTCCAAAAGGTCATGCTCGTGCTCCATAACCAATCCATCTGCGGTGAATGAAAATAGCTGAATACCATTTATTTGTAAGTCAGTGTTTTTTCTACTCAAAGTAATGATATGGTTATCATGGATAGAAGGCTTAGGAAATCCCCAAATTGGAAGCTGCGAGCCATCTTTATCATTTATCATCAGATACTGATCCACAGTATCAGCGTGCATCTTGAAAATGAAATATCCAATCTTAGGATAGTAGGCCCTAAAATCTAAGGTTGTTCCTCTCCCTAGCCCAGCAGGATCATTATCTATTAAAGTTAATTTTTCTCCGTTTAACAAATTTAGATCATACCCTTTAGGATCAGGCTGTACTAGTGAATTATATCTTTTGAGTTGTGCTTCTTTTACTTTCTGTACGCAATTATCAAACTGCTTCTCGTTGCCCAACTCCAATAACTGAAAACACTGGTCATAAGGTGCACTACTCTTGTCCGTTGTCTGCTGGTAGAGCTTTATACCTCCTGCATAAACCCAGCCTTCCTTATCATCACCTGTAATCACTCGCATCCATGGCTCGTCGTACATCACACCGCGTAAGTTGACCTTTTGACTAAAGTCTGTTTTCTCACCTGTAAATACTAATGCTTCCCCTTCTGATAACTCCTTCACAACATCGCTTTTAGTGTCTGGCTTCGCCCTTAAACGAAGCTTATCCACCCACGCATATACCATTATTTGCGCTGTCTTTTCATCCTCAATTATTTCAGTAGGAGCAGTTTGTTTGTCTTCTATAGAGGTTTTTCTCTCGTATTGACAACTGAATATGAGGGTTAAACATATACTAAATAATATATATTTCATAATGTGTTCCATTTTTATGCGTTTGCAAAGGTACGGATTAAAGCTTTCTTCTTGGAGCCGTTATTTTTTTAAATATTCTAGATTACCAAGAACGCTCCTAACGAGTCATGGTAACTAGTGAAGCAAATAACCGTATAATTAACAAAATTTGCCTGTATGCATAGGAATAAGATATTATCTACACTACTCATTTTACTTGCCGTAAATATTGCGATTTGCCAATCTGCAAATCAGAGGCTTGACTACATAGAGAAGTATAAGAAGATAGCCCAAGAAGAGATGGAGCGTACAGGAGTACCTGCTAGTATAAAACTCGCTCAGGCTATATTAGAGTCCGATGGAGGCAAAAGTGTACTGTCTAGGAAGGCCAATAATCACTTTGGTATTAAATGCGGAGGAGACTGGAATGACCGCACATTCTATAGGGTAGATGACGAAAAAGATAAGAAAGGGAATGCTGTAGAATCCTGCTTTAGGGTATATAAGAATCCAGAATCTTCGTTCATCGCACATTCAGAATTTTTGAGAGGAAATAAGCGGTACGACTTTTTATTTTCCTTTGACCACGATGATTTCCGTAAATGGGCACATGGTCTTAAAAAAGCGGGCTATGCAACTAATCCTAAGTACCCTGCACTTCTAATCAAAATAATAGAAAACTATTCTTTGCATCTTTATGATGACCTATTTTTGCCTGCTGAGCCACCAATGATGGCTAGCAATGACAATGCTGTAATCATGGAGGAGCTAGCTAGACAGAATAGGAAGAAAGCGCAGAGGACATCACATAGAATTGTTAAAACAGCTAAGGTTAACGATATAGATATTGTATATGCAGAGGCCAATGAGACACCAGAAAGTATAGCTGCAAAAACAGATGTTTCTCTAAAAAGAATAATGAAGTACAACGAAAATTTAATGAATACAGACCAAACGCTACTAGAAAAAACAGTAGTTTTTCTGCAGCCAAAGCGTAGAGCTTTTCGAGGAAGAAAGAAATTCCATAAAGTAAAAAACGGTGAAACAATAGCTGAAATTTCGCAAAAATATGGAATTCGTATAGATAAGCTGTTGAAAAGAAATCGATTGTCAGATAATGAAGAACCTCTAGAAGGTGCAATACTAAAAATTAGAGGTAAGCGCGTAGATGAATCACTACGCATACCAACTAGAGAGGTAGGATTAGCTGAAGCCATGAGCAAAACAGCAAGAGACAAAGCGGTAGACAAGTATGCTACTTCTATCTCTGACTTTGAAGCACCACCTTCACTAAATGGAGAAACCAGCAATGTGCAAAGTAAAAATAAATTTGGAATAGAGCGCTTAAGGAAGAATAGATCAAAGCCTAGGCAAGATAACAGTATAGTAGAAATCAAGCAACGTGAAGTGACTAAGCGCCCAAGGATAGAGGAAGAAAAGCCAGTATATAGAGCACCTATATCTAGCGATAATTATGATACGGCTAATGAGAGCAGTAATGCTCAATTTAAGGTGGATACTGCTCCTGCTAAAATTGTAAACCCAAGCACGGGCAACAATCCGATTCCATCCTCCAATACATCTTACACGCAAAGGTATACGGAACCAAATCCGACAACGTCGACGCCTACTTACACAGAAACTCGGCCTACCATTGCTAGTCCTTCGACTAAAGTCGTGCCTAGTACAACTATGCCACCAACAGTGCCTACCAAGTACCACACTATTATAAAAGGGGAGACACTTTATAGGCTTTCTAAAATGTACGGCAAATCAGTAGATTATTTGAAGCAGGTTAACAATCTTAGTTCTAATACATTGAGCATCGGTCAAAAACTTATTGTAAATTAGCCATAATTTACATCCCACTAGTATGAAGAATAAGATTTTTTGGTTGATTTTAGCAGTAATGTTATGCTTTATCGATTTATATAGTCAACAAGGAACAGCCTTTGGAGTAAAATTTGGGCCAAGCGCAGGATTTCAAAAGTGGGGTAGCAGAGATTCAGAGTTGTTACTGCGCTATCATGCTGATATGTATGTGGAAACATACGGAGTAGACTCTCCATACGCGTTATTTGCACAGGTAGGTTTTCATAAAAGAGGGGGCGCGCTGCGATTGCGTTCTGCGTCTTTTCAAGCTTTTAATAGTAATGATATCATCACGGTTCCAACCCGATCTTACCCATATGAGTTCAATAATTTAGCTTTATCAGTTGGTGCCAAGCAAAGGTTTGTCGGTAGCAACAATACGGCATTCTACTATATGCTGGGAGTAAGGGGAGAGTATACCGTAAGTACCAATCTTGAAGACTATCATCCTGAAGGTGATCCACTGCAGTTATTCAATTTGATACACCCTTTTCCTGGTTCAAATGTTAGAAAAATTAATTACGGAGTTATTGCAGGTGGTGGGATTGACTTCATGTTTTCAGAGTTAGTTGGAGGGATGATTGAACTATCCATCAGTCCTGACTTATCACAACAATATTTTTCTCCAGCGTTTCCATACACCCAATATATTAATGGTTCTCAACGAGAATCTGTCATACCAGAAAGAAAGATCAACAATGTCAGCATTGAGCTTAGCTTAGGTATCAGACTATTGAGAATAGTGGAATATATAGATCAGGTATACTAGCTTAAGACCATTCTTCTATCGACACATAGCGAAGCAATCGCATAAATGTCAGTCCAAATTACCAAAATGCAGCACCTTGTTCGTAACTTCGCCTGCACGTTATTAGTTTATCATATATAGCTTCCAAAGTAAAAAAGTAATTATGAGTGTTGTAGAAATGAAAGTTCCCGTAATCGGAGAGTCCGTAACAGAAGTTACCCTTTCTCAGTGGCTAGTAACAGAGGGCGATGTGGTCGCTATGGACCAGGCTATCTGTGAGTTTGAATCAGATAAAGCAACCTTAGAATTTCCTGCAGAAGCAGCAGGTAAAATCACCTTTGTAGCGGGCGAAGGAGATGACCTAGAAATAGGTGCGCTAGTTGCGAAAATAGATACAAGTGTGGCAGCCCCAGCGAAGACAGAAGCGCCAGCAGCTCCCGTAGCTAAGCAGGAAGAATCAACACCAGCTGCAGAGCCAGCTAAAGTAGAAGAAAAGGCAGCGCCAGTAGTTGCCGCTTCTAACGGCAACGGCTCCTACGCGAAAGGACATCCATCGCCAGCAGCAAATAAAATACTTCAAGAAAAAAATATAGCTACTTCCGAGGTAGCAGGTACTGGCAAAGACGGTCGCATTACCAAAGAAGATGCGATGAATGCCCAAAAGTCAGCACCCACTTCTACGGGAACTGCACCAGCAAACACCCCTGCGACGAGCAGCAGTAATAATTTCAGCAGAGAAACTTCTAGCAAGAAGATGAGCCGCATGCGCAGAACCATAGCTGCGCGCTTAGTTTCTGCCAAGAATGAAACGGCGATGTTGACCACTTTCAATGAAGTTGACTTGACAGAGGTGATGGCTTTACGTAAGAAATATCAAGAACAGTTCGTAGAGAAGTACGGCGTCAAGCTTGGCTTCATGTCTATCTTCGCCAAAGCATGTGCAAAGATGTTGATCGAGATGCCAGATGTGAATGGCATGATTGAGGACGATATCAATATTGTCCACCACAACTATGCAGATATTTCTTTTGCAGTTTCTACACCTACAGGATTAGTCGTGCCACCGATACACAATTGTGAGTCATTGCACTTTGCAGATATAGAACTCAAGCTAAAAGCCCTAGCCAAGAAAGCCAGAGAAGGAAGCTTGACGGTGGAGGAAATGTCTGGCGGTACTTTTACTATTACTAATGGTGGCGTATTCGGTTCTATGCTCAGCACGCCAATTATCAATAAACCACAGTCAGCGATATTAGGAATGCATAATATTCTGCAACGTCCGATGGCGATCAATGGAGAAGTGAAGATTCGGCCTATGATGTATCTTGCACTGTCCTATGATCACCGTATCATCGATGGTAGCACATCGGTTACTTTTCTCAAGAAGGTAAAAGAGTTGCTAGAAGATCCGTATAAGATGTTCTTGGATATTTAATTTTTAAAGTATTTAATTATGACGATTGCAGAGTTTGCCGAGTCAGCAAACAACAACCCACTTTGGATTTTTATCTTTTTCGGATTTATCATTTTATTCACTATCGTGGCTGGTATTATCGGTAAGGGCGAGGGGCACCTATCTCCGTGGAAATATCTCTACTCTGCACTCATTTACCTGACATGTGTTCCCGCGATCCTTATAGTGACCATCAGTATATATGCACTCATGTTTGAGGGAGCAAGTATCATGCAGACCAGCTTTACTACGCAGATAGTCCCTGTATTAGCAATGGTGGCAACACTCCTTATCGCCAAGGCAAATGTATCACTAGACCGTATCCCAGGCTTCGGAAAAATTTCTGGTTTGATCCTAATGATCGTAGCCTCCAGTGTCTTGATGATGATGGTCAGTAAGATGCGCCTACTCATATTCTCATATATGCCGATCCACCAGTTAGGCCTCATATTCTTAGTAATATTTGTAGTGATTTATTTTGGTTGGACCAAGATAATGAGAAGCTCAAATTAGCCGATTCGTATTTAAAGTTTAATTTATATTTTGATTGTTTGGGGCCATGCTGACCTCTTACCCTGACCCAGGCTAGGCTACCCCTCAGCGCAGCTCAGGATAAGATGCCAGCACCAGGCTTTACGCAGCGCGGCCCTTTGCATCGCTTCCAAGCTACCGCATGGGCTGTCCTCCTACCGTCGTCCACTGCTCCTATCCTTTGTCCGGAGGGGGAATTTGAAGTGGATAAGTAATATGATATACGATCAAAAAGGCCCTTGCCCAGAGGAATTATTCGTGGCATAGTAAGAAGTAGGCATATTCATAAGTAAGAGCACATCACCACAGCGTAGCCCGTCCCGATTTTCGGGAGTGAAATATTTATAGCCT
>ENA-ORXR01000751-ORXR01000751.1-marine-metagenome-genome-assembly--contig:-NODE-751-length-40117-cov-30.767982_pt1 | contig 40117 bp, 43 predicted proteins | sample MGYA00237866_ERZ511479 | MGnify/ENA metagenome assembly ERZ511479
TCTCAATATTTATTAAATTAGCTATTTTTAAAATTTGTTAAATGTTGTTTTTGAACGAATTTAAAATTACAAAAAAATTAAACTTAATAAAAAGAATGGTTTGTTTGAAGAATCTAAAAAAAATTACCCTGCCTCATTTACAAGATACCTCTTATACTCTTTAGGGGTAAGAATTTAGTTTCTCCACAAATAATGCTATATTAGCTTTTTTAAGGAACAAAATACGAGTAAATGTTATTTATATTTTTATAAAAACATGAATGTCAATATTTTAAATCATTCAAAATTCGACATTCACTCATTAAAAATTATCCATTATGTCAATTTATAAAATACTCACATTCGCGATTATAGTGATGTTATTTACAGCCTGTGGCGGTCCTGATACTGCCGATAACGCAGCAAATTCTACCGGCGATGTAGCCGTAACCCCCACTCCCACAGCTACAACAACAGACGTCAACGCACCCAATGCGAAGGGCGAAGCGGCACAAAACTCGGAGGGTGTGTGGCACTACACCTGCCCCAACGGTTGTGCGGACGGTGCAGGTACGGCAATGCCTTGTCCGAAATGCGGCACAACACTCGCACACAACAGCGCATACCATAGCGGCGGTGCAGCAACTACTACACCAACGATTAGCACTTCGCCTACTACGGCTCCACCTGCTGCTAATAATCCATTTGCCTCACCCGCCATAGCACCAACGGCTGCTGCACCTATTGGTAATGCACCACGCACCCCCGAACCACCACAAAATGCTAAAGGCGTATGGCACTACACCTGTCCGAAAGGCTGCGACGGCGGCGGCGGCTCTGCCACTGCTTGCGGCAAATGTGGCGCAACACTCGCACACAATACTACTTATCATAATTAAAAACAGTGGACGAACGCCTACGGCTGACGATAGACGGATGCTCCGCTTGACGGATATAGAAAACGCTCATTTGGCTTTGCCAAATGAGCGTTATTATTTTATAATTCGTTAGCGTCCGTCAGTCGTCAGTGAAACGTCCGTCGAGCAGCGCGTCCGTTTATCGTCTAAAGTTACTTCCGTAGAAAAACCAATTCGCCATCTTTTTTGATATGAAGCATAGTCGGTAGCTTGTATTTTTCGATTTCTTCGCGGCGATATTTCACCACATAATCAACCGCTTGAAGGAGTTTTGTATTGATTTCAGAGAAATTCTCCGGACACGGTTCGTCTGTATAGTGTACTGCCATAATTGCTAACGGCGCATCCATTTCCCCGATTAATGCCTTACAAAAACCATCTTTCGTAATCTGTATCCCGATTTTGTTTTTTTCTCCCAGTGTAGATTCCGGCAAGCCCGTTGCTTCCTCATAAATAATGGTAAGTGGTCGGTCGTGATAGTCGATTATTGCAGTCGCTTTCGGATGAATGTGCGCTACATGCGGTTGCAATCGAGCGTAATTATCCACTAATAAAGCAAAGTCGCTTTCACGCGCCCGGATGGCAAACATCCGCGCTAAAGCCTTTTCATTCAGGGCGTTACAAGCTAAACACCAAACGGTATCTGTCGGTAAAATAATCAACCCGTCCGCTTGCAAGACGGGGATAATGTGTTGGATTTCTGTGTTCATATAACAATGCTTAAATGCCAATGAGTGAATGAGCGAATTTTGAATGAGTGAATAGTAATTCTACAATGCGATAATGCTACAATATTTCTCTTCATTATCGCATTGTCGCATTTCAGCATTGTCGCATTAACAACATTCACTCATTCAAAATTCACTCATTAAAACTCCGTGAGGGGTAATCTTGAAATAGGTGTTGGGGTAATATACATTTCTTTGTCGAGGTAGTCCCAAGTTGCCAATCCAATCATGGCGGCATTGTCAGTTGACCACTTGAGTGGTGGTAGGCAGAGCTTGATACCGCGCTCATCGCATATCGCCTTCGCGCCTTCGCGCAATTGCGGACTCGCTGCCACGCCTCCTACAATAACGAGTGATTTGCAGGAATATTTTTTCAAAGCACGTTTGCATTTTACAATCAAAATTTCCATGACTGCATCTACAAACGATGCACAAACATCCTCTGTAACAGGTGTTTCGGCACTTGCCAAATATCGGGCTACCGCCGATTTTAGTCCCGAAAAAGAAAACTCCAAAGCTTGATTAATTAGTGGACGGGGAAAGGCAATATTCGCCGTACCCGACTTTGCCAATCTATCCACTATCGGACCTGCCGGAAAGTCTAGACCCAACATTCGCCCGACCTTATCATAGGCTTCTCCTACCGAATCGTCGCGGGTTTCGCCGAGTAGTTGAATGTCAAATTTGGACGGCATGTGCGCCAAAAAAGTATGTCCGCCCGACACCAAAAGCATCATCGCAGGGTAGATAATTTCGTTGCGCTCCAACTCTGCACTACGCAGGTGTCCGCGCAGGTGATTGATACCGATGACGGGTTTATTCCAGCCCATACCAAGTGCCAATGCCGTATTCACACCAATTAACAGCGACCCAATCAAACCCGGTCCGCGCGTCACGCCTATCGCACTGATTTCTGACATCGAAATAGATGCATCTTTCAGCGTTTGATTAATCGTAGGGATAATATTTTGAATGTGAGCGCGAGACGCAAATTCAGGATAAACGCCCCCGAAATCACTATGAATTTTATTCTGATTAATAATGACTGACGACAATACATCCCCTTCGCGGTTGACTATAGCCGCCGCCGTATCATCGCAGGAAGTTTCTATGCCTAATACGTACATTTTTTAATGGTTAATGGTTAATGCTCAATGATTAATGGTTATTCTCACGTAAAATTAACCATTAATCATTGACCATTAACCATTATTAATTACTTCTTCAATTTGTTCTATAGTAATATCACCGCGTCGTTCCATGGAGATTTCTTTGTAACGGCAATTGACAATTGTTGATGACCTGCCTGAAAGTGTACCGCCATCGACCACGAGGTCGGGTTGGCTGTGGAGGTCTTTCAGAATTTCGGGGAGGATGCACATGTTTATTTTGCTTTTGTGGCGATTGGCACTTGTAGCGAGTAGCGGTCCGGTTTGGGATAGCAATTTGAGTATAAAATCGTGATTCGGAATGCGAATGGCTACTTCGTGTCGTCCTTTCAACCATTCGGGACGTGGCGCATTATTTTTAAAGCCCAATATCAAGGTCAAGCCGCCGGGTATATATTCTGAGTCCAATAAAGCTTGGGCGTGTTTGTTAATTTCCACGCCTAAATCATGCAACTCGCCTGCCTCCGCCACCATGATGGGCAAATTAAAATCTCTCGGACGATTTTTCAGTTCAAAAATACGGTCAACGGCTGCTTCGTGTGTAGGAGCAGCTACCAAACCATATACTGTATCGGTAGGCAGTATCGCCACTTTTCCGTCCAATAATGCGGCTGCGACAGGTTCGATTTGTGTTGGTGTGAATGTTTGCATATCTTCTGTACAGACGACTTTAGCCGTCTCAAAACTTTAAGTCGTACGACGGCTGAAGTCGTCGGTACGAGGGATATCTGTTTCAGTCAAAGGAATTGGCAATATAGGATATTTATTTGAATTGGTGAGAAGTGCGGGAGCATTTTCTCCAAGCGTAATCGCATTGACTTTATGGATGTTGGAAATCGTTTTATTGATGGTCAATAAGTTAGCTAATTTAGTGATACCATCTGCGTGTCCGGCTAATACAATATCGGTGAATTCCTCATTAATGTACGCACTGATGTTATCAAGGTTAGTGAATTTAAATTCCAATTTTTCGCCATTATAAAAACCGCAATAATAATTGCCTTTGATGGATTTGAATAATGAAATTACGGGCGTTTGATACTTTTTATACGCTTCAATCCCCATCAATTCAGCCGATGAAATCCCGACCACCGGCACATCCAAACTATACGATAAACCATTGGCAAACGACACGCCCGTCCGTACCGAACTCGTACCACCCGGTCCGGTATCTACGACGATGCCTTTGATGTCTGTAGTCGTCATTTGTAAGGCTTCGAGTGCCTCTACGACCAATTCGTAAATGCCCGTATGTCCGGTCAGTTTGCGGTCTGATTGCTTGTGATAGCCCAACTTCCCGTCGCGGTTGACGGCTACGGTGAATTGTGATAATGATGTTGAAATTCCGAGTATCAATTGATTAGTGAATTAGTGATTGGTGATACGTAACACAGACATTCCTGTCTGTGCCGCGCATGAACAGACAAGAATGTCTGTGTTACGTTATTTCCTTAAATCGCTCCGTCCATTTCGTTCCCTTGTAGCTCAATTTCAAAGTTCTATCCGTCAAGCTGTCCTCTACATAAGCGATTTCTATTTTCAAATAATTGTCAAATAATTCCTCGTATTTATCGCCCCATTCTACCAATAAAATAGACGAATCCATATAGGTATCGAGTCCTGTTTCCTCTAATTCTCGTTCGCTTTTTACCCTATAAAAATCTACGTGTAATATGTTTGTTTTTTCTAAGGGATAAATATTCGCTAATGTATAAGTCGGACTCGTCACCGCGCCTGTGTAGCCGAGTGCCGCGCAACATTGTTTAGTAAATTGCGTCTTGCCTGTTCCCAAATCGCCTGTGAGGATGACGACATCTCCGGCTTTTAGTATTCGGGCAATTTGTGTGGCATATTTTTTTGTATCTTCTACGCTTTTACTCTGTAACTTAATCGTTTGCATCGTTGTTTAGGATAATGCGATTTGCACGGGCTGGAAGCACCGTGCTACGGGCTATTGACTGTTAATTATTTTTTTATGATAAACATGCACTCCCTGACGAAGTGTAACAATAAACACGCCGTCGGCAAGTGGTTGGTCAAATTCAAAAGTGAGTGTTCCGTTTGAAGGCATTGCTTTTGAGATTTCTTGGAGTTGTCTGCCGTTTATATCGTGCAAATATAGCGTTATTTTTTCATTTGAATCAGAAGAAAAATAGAGCGCGAAACGTCCGTTAAATGGATTGAGTGCGACGACCAAATCGGCGGAATTTTCTTCCGGTTCTGTTGTCGAAGTTACTTCACATCCCCATGCTTTTTCTGCCAAATAAGGCAGGTCGATGTACGGATTTCGATTGCCTTGATATTGTTCTGTGCCGTTATTTCGTTCGATTTCGCGGGCATCGGGCGGGTCGGCGGCGTGCCACGCACATAGTGTGCTTATACTGCCCACACTTGTAATCTGACCGACTTGCGGGTACATCGTGTAAAAGTACATAATTGCTCTGGCGGCATTGCCTTTGTGGTCTTCGCGTGGCTCAAAAGAACCATTGGAAACCGACTCGCTGTACTCATCAATATTCGAGGTCGGGATGCTGCCTTGTGCATCGTCGTCGCGCATCCATACATCCGTAACATTATCAGGAATGTCGAGAAAAGGCGAATTACCGCGTTCACTATTCCAATTAATAAAAGTCGGAAAAATAGCATGAATATCAGACCGCATTGGTTCTGCCTGATTAAAAAGGCTCTGCGGAACGGTATGCTCGGTATTTATCGGACTTGGGAAAGTAATTTGATTGCCGTAATCATTCAATCGGATAAAACCTGAATAGACACAAGTAATCGTGTCGTTGTGATTGTCAATAAAACCGTACATTTTGCGGCGGGCTTCGTTATAACCGAGTTCGTTGTGTTCGCCGTCGTACCAGTTTTGCTTTAGCCAAGTTCGTAGTTCCTGCCCGCTTAGATTGTCGGGCGGTATTTGGGCTGACGCGGTATTTGGAAGAAATGCGAGGAAAGATACCAGCACAAGCAAGGCAAAAACTCGCCTTGCATTTTGAAAATGCAAGGCGAGTTCTACATTAAATTTATCAATATAATTCAATATAATTTTATTTTTATAAATATTTTTAATTCGTATAAAAAAATAATACGTCAAAAACAGCAACCGTTTCATGGATTTATGTTTTTTGAATGAAAAATATCTTACGCCGATTGAGTGTTTTCAATGGAACATGTTCCATTGGAGTGTGTAGTTACAAATTTATTTGACGCCTTCTTTTGGAATTTGTCCGCGATAACTATCGGGATTATTTTTTGGAATTTGAATCAAGTCATAGCTTGTCCGGTTTCCGTTCTCACTTTCATACCGCCTCTATTTTTACGCAATGTACGCGAGTACAAAGATAAGTCTTTATCAAATAAAAAATGAAATAGTAATTTTGTCCATGATTTATGGTAAATAAGATTGTCGTAATATTCGGGGGCAATAGCGCGTAATTTTGGTAGATTATTCCACGGGATAGAAGAAAAATCGTGGTGTTCGTTGTGATAACCGACATTGAACGCCAACAGATTGAGCGGTCCGTAATAGCTGTATGTTTCCTGATTTTTATCTATCAAATAATGCTCTTGAATCCATCGCGCACCAAGCGGATGCAAGCCAATGGAAAACACAAAAGACAAAGCCAAATACAATAAAGCCGACCATCCCCAAAAGTAAACCACCAAAATATCAAATGCCAAGACCACAAAAATATTTATCCAAGTCCACTGACTGAACAACTTGATTTCTTTTAAACGCGCCGGACGAGTAGCTTGGAAAATCGGAAAAAACAACAACCAAAAAGCTTTGCCAAAGGCAGAATTCCCAATCATTTTAGCTTCCCAACCACTTGCAATATCAGCATCGAGGTCGTAATGCCCTTGAAAAGCGTGATGCTTGAGGTGGTAACGACGAAATGAAATGGAACTCGGAAAAGCATTGGGCAAATCACAGAAAATACCTGCCCATTTGTTGGCAGTTCTTTTCTTAAAAACGAGGTTGTGCGTACACTCGTGTATGAGGACAAACAAGGCATGATTGGCAAATGCCCCAATGCCATACGCCAACAACAGCACCACCCACCAAGCCTGACTTGCAGCAAAGTATGCAATACCAATTTGCAAGCCCACTACGAGCAAAATAAACCAAAAGGTATTCGAATTTCTGCCCATCAATTGAGCGATTTCGGGATATTTTCGGATCATCTCGCGGGTACGGAGGACGTGTGGTTCTACGGAGTCAGAGTGTTGAAAATTTTGTAGAAGGTCTGACATAATTTTGTGAAATTGTGATGTTCGCGGTGTGTGCGCGTACTTCTGAAAGATACTAAATCACAAAAGTAACAAAAAGTTCATGTTCGGTCTTGAATATATCCGAAAAAGTGTGTGTAACAAATTGCACAACATCTTCTATCAAATGATTCCCTCCAAATCCCCGCCCTTCGCAAACAAAGCATCTACCCGCTTACTCACTTCGGGGTCAGTCACAAGCGGTGGCGCGTGGTGCGGCTTGATACGGGCATCAATAATCAATGAGCCTTCGCAGCCCCAATGTTTGAATTTGACCGAACTTTTTACGCCATAAATATCGTGTGAAGGGTTGGCGCGGGTGAATGTCACCCATACAAAATTATTGAGTGTAGCAGCAGTAAATTCGGCATCATTGCACAGTACAATCAATGGAATATTCTGCATATCAGTACGTGTAGCGAGTTGGGCGGTAAGGTCGGCAAGTTCTTTTTGTGCGGTATCATAATTCGTAAATTTTGGAGCTGATATGGCAAGAATACCGGGCATACAAAATGCAGTTTTGGTATAGCCTTTCGGTAAATTAAAATCAGGCGGCAAATCTGCTGTCAATTCGCGTTTTTTATCTCCGCAACATGCGATGACTACCTTCGACCCTACGTTCCATCCATCCCCCGAATAATCCAATGTATCAATCGTCGTATTGGTCTGAAAATGAAGGTCTCTACGCCAGTCCACACGCTCCAAAAGGTGCTGAAAAAAATGCGGAATATCATGCGTATCCACAGGTCCGTCACCTGCGGCGGCAATGAAAAGAAACTTCGCCAATGAAGTCTGTCCCGACCCCAAAATCCGGTTGGCAATCGTCAAGATTTCTTCCGGTTTTCGCTCACGGAAAGGCATGTAACGTTCCTGCCCTACCGCCAACAATAGCGGATGTACACCTGCTGCATCTACGGCATTAATTCCGACCAATCCGGGAAATTCTTGCGGTGCAAGCGGCTTTACGAGTTGGTGTATCATCCAACCGAAACTCGAATCTTCCTGCGGTGGTCTGCCCACTACTGTAAAATGCCAAATCGCATCTTTTCGATGATAAACTTTGTGGACTTTCATCACCGGAAAATCGTGTGCAAGACTGTAATATCCCAGGTGGTCGCCGAATGGTCCTTCGAGTTTTTTCTTATCTTTTATAATTTCTCCCGTAATACAAAAATCGGCATCAGCAGACAGCACATGCCCGTCACGACGCGCATAACCAAACCGTCGTCCCGCCAACATTCCCGCAAAAGTCAACTCCGTCAAACCCTCCGGCAAAGGCATAATCGCGGAAAAAGCATGAGAAGGCAATCCCCCCACAAACACACTGGCTTTGAAGGGTTTATCCATACGATTATATTTTTCGTGATGTACACCGATGCCTCTGTGAAGTTGGTAATGCAAACCGACTTCCTCATTTTGTACATAGTCATTGCCGGAAAGTTGGATGCGGTACATGCCAAGATTGGACGCGCCCATGACGCCCGATTTTTCGGGGTCTTCGGTATAGACTTGCGGCAAAGTCACAAACGCCCCGCCGTCCATAGACCAAGATTTGATTTGGGGCAATTGGTCGATAGTCGTCTCACCATAAGCTATCGGTACGCGCATCCGTCGGCGCATAGGCAATGCCTTCAATGCTGTAAAAGGTGCGCCCAGATAGCGTGTTGGTTTTTTGAAAAAATTGGTTGGATCGACCTTCAGTTCAATGACTTTTTGTACCCGTTTTATGGTATCGCGGAAGATGTATTCAGTACGTTCGAATGTGCCATAAAGGTTGGATACCGCTTGAAAAGGGCTGCCCTTGACCCGCTCGAATAGCAGTGCCGGTCCGCCTGCGTCAAATACGCGGCGGTGTACTTCGGCGATTTCAAGATTGGGGTCAAGTTCGGCTTTGATGCGTACCAATTGTCCGGTACGTTCTAGATCGTTGACGCAGTGGCGCAGGCTTTTGTATGACATTTGTAAGTCGATAGTCCATAGTCGATAGTGATAGACACCCGACTTTTATTAGATAATTTGCTTGTACAACAATCAAATTTAGCGAGGGTTTGATTTTATAAAGAATTTAGAATTAATATATGTGTTGCGAAAATTATTTCAAGCAAAAAACACAAAATTTTATTGAATATTTTCTTGTTTTTAAATTTATTTTGTTTTAGATTTACCTGACATTACAAAATATAATACGCCAAATTACGGATAACGATAACACAGTTAACTCCTATCACTTTCGGAATGATGTAGTAATAAATGTTTATTTTTATTCAACTTTTCAAACATATCTATTTCTATATCATTCTTTAATACTTTTCTATTATGCTGATAACATTTGAAGAACTCAGAAAAATCAAGCACGAATTACCAACCGGAAGCATATCCAAAATAGCTGAAAAATTGGAGTTGCCGGAACAAACTGTCCGCAATTATTTTGGAGCTAAAAAGTACTCTGAAGGTGGTGAAGTGGTTGATTTACATGTACAACCGGGACCTAACGGCGGTATTATTGAAATTGATAATCCTCGAATTATTGAAGTCGCCAGACAAATGATTTCACACGAAGCTAGTTCTAATTAACGTTCACTCAGCAATGTCTTCATCAAATTATGAATTTTGAATGACAGATAAATTTAAATCTTATTTTATTTTTTTATCAAGTAAATAGTAATTAAACAAATAATACATTTTTTATCATTCAAAATTCCTCATTCAAAATTCAAAATTGGCGAACACATTCAATCAATCAGTCAAATTGAAAGTAAAAAAACGGAAGATAAGGAGATTTATCTTCCGTTTTTTTTATGGCTAATTTCTACTCTATATGAGAAAAATTTAAAATCATAATGTGAGCCTTCGTTTCGCCCTAAAACTCGCCTTGCATTTTGAAAATGCAAGGCGAGTTTTAGGGCAGATTCGAGTTCCAATTTCAATTCATATTGCAAAAAATATTTTTTCTCATATAGAGTAGCTAATTTCAAAAAAAAATCAACAACACCCACCGCCATCATAGTACCAAGTACTATCCGAAATATAAATATCATTTCGTCCCAAAGAAGCCAACGCACCCGCCGTTTTATCGCAAACTGCCATTGGTTGATTTTGCACTAAAAAATGTCCTTTATCGTCGTCAAAATTATCTTCTTCGCCGTAGTAAATCGCTGATTTTCCGGTAAATATGCACGGTCCGTCCTCCGGCATCGGGTCTTTGATGGCACAGACTTCGACACTTTCGATAAATATCAATTCGGGCGTATCATAATGCCCCGGCGAGAGTACGCGATACGGACGACGCGCACGTATTTCCACCGTTCCAAAACCGATTGCCGTAATCATATCCAAGTACTCCTGCAAAGGAATCGCACCACTCAGACACAAGGCACGTAGGCGTTCATCTGCTTGCAAATTTTCCGGCATGGACTGTTCACAAATCGGGTCGGAGAGAACGAGTCTGCCGTGAGGTTTGAGGACGCGATACATTTCTTTGAGGGCTTGTATCAAGTCATCTTTTTCAAAAATATTGAACAAACAATTTTGCGCTGCAATATCAATCGACGCATCTGCAATCGGCAAATCAAGCGCAGACCCCTTCCGCAAATCCACAAAATTTCGCTCAAACCACGGGTTAATGTCCGCCGCGACATGCAGATTTTCATCGCAAGCCTTCAACATCTCATCGACCACATCCAAGCCGATGACACCGCCTTTATTTCGATTAAAATAAGCAAATTGTAAGACCTCCATGCCGCCGCCTACACCTACGTAAAGCATCGTTGGTTCATTGACCAAATCGCGCGGATTGACGGTGCTTCCGCAACCATAATTCATGTCCAACATAATGTCGGGCATATTCAAATCAGGTAATTGCCAAACAGGGGTTGTCGTACAGCATAAGCCCACGTCGGGTGTCTCCGCAGCTTTTTTATATACGTCTATTGTAGTATCTAAATAACTCATTTATAATGATTAGTGGTTTATCCGAATGGATTATCAGTAGGATTTCTTCTATTGTTCCAAAAATAGAGAAGTTCGACACCGTCTGGTGTAAGGCGGTAATATAGCGATGTATGTTTAGTAATAACAGCCCTACGAATTCTATCTGAATGTACCGCGGGAAAGGATTTAGGAAAAATTTCAAGCACTTCGATAATTTCATCTGTTTTTTCCATGAAATTCAAGGCTGCATTTAATCCCCAGACAGCTTCAACATATTTTAGAATTTCAATATAATCTTCATTTGCTTCCGGTGTCCATTCTATTTTAAAGCGTTCCATTTAGTAATTTTTGGCGAAGTTCAGTCATGACTTCTTTGTGTGGTCTGAGTTTTCCTGCATCCGCACTATCCATAGCTTGCTTAATCCGTGACTTTTGAGCTTCACTCAATGTTTCCCAATGGTCATGGCTAAAGTCATCTACTAAGACCACTTTTACGGCATCAAGTACACCTATATCTTTAGTTTTTGTTACTAATTCTATAATTTCCAGTTTTCTATCTTGAATAGTCATAAGCATAATTTTTCCAAAAATACATAAAAAATCAGACACATTCATTTATTCTGAAAATCTATATAAATCCGTTTAAATCCGCAAGTAGTACGCGGCGCAAGCCGGAGGCATTACGCTACGTGATTTCTCCACCACAACTTGAGCCTGCGCCCGCCGTGCAGCCGTAGCAATGTTGATTCAAAACAATGCTTCGATTTGCCAATTCTTCCAAATCAAAATCATTAATATGTTGCCCTTTTGCAGCCACTTTGAGGTCGAGCATTTGGTTGAAATCGCAGTCGTAGAGGTAGCCATCCCAACTCACCGAAATGGTATTGCGACACATCAAGCCCTCCACCGTTCCGGGATTGAAGGCGTTGACGAGTTCGGTCATGTAGGTTTCGTAATTTTTGCTTTCGATGAGGTAGTCAAGAAAGCGACTAATCGGCAGGTTGGTAATGGCAAACAAGCGATTAAATTCGATGTCGTATTTGCGTTTGAGTTGGCGTTTAAATTCGGCTTCGAGCGTCTCCTGTCCGGCGGGTAAAAATGCGCCTGACGGATTATACACCAAGTCCAGTTGCAAACCCGTTCCCTCTTTTCCGTAGCCGACTTCATTGAGCATTTTCAACGATTTGATAGAGTCCTCAAACACACCATCGCCACGCTGACTATCGGTGCGCGACTTGCTAAAATACGGCAAAGATGAGGCGATATTCACCTTGTGTTTGGCGAAAAATTCCGGTAAGTCGTGGTACTTAGGATTCGCCTGAATAATCGTCAGATTACAACGGTCAATCACTTGCTTACCCAAGCGCGAACATTCCTCCACAAACCAGCGAAAATGCGGATTCATCTCCGGCGCACCACCCGTAATATCTACCGTCGAAACATCCGCATCGGCGATGATTTCGAGGCAGCGTTCGAGGGTTTCGCGGCTCATATTTTCTTCGCGGCGGTCCGGTCCTGCATCTACGTGGCAATGGGCGCAGGTTTGGTTGCAAAGTTTGCCGATATTGAGTTGGAAAATGTCGATTTTGGAAGGCTTCAATGGCTTAAAACCCAAATTCGCCACGCGCTCCGCAAACTTCGGAAAATCCGTTCCCACTGTATCTGCGCCATTCAACACCTTGAGTTGAAAAAAGGTGTCGGCGAGTTGGTTGTCCCTTGATTTGAGGGATTTGCCTCTTTGTTTTATTGCCATAAAATTAATGAGTGAATGAGTGAATTTTGAGTGAGTGAATCACCGAAATCACACATTCTATTGTAGCTTTCGTAGTCGTTTTAAGTGTCCATTGGATTGTGAATCTGTAAGTCGGTTATCCAATCAAAATCTTTTACATTTCGGGTGTATAAGGTGCAATTATGGATGACTGCGGTGGCGGCTATCAGGGCATCGCCGAGTGTCATTTTTCTTTTTTGGCGAAGTTCTATGGCTTTGAAAATGATTGGGTCGGTGATGGGAAGGGGTTTGAGTCGTTGGAAGATAAGTTTGAGATAACCCTCTTGCCGTTTATCCATTTTATGGAAACCAAGGGTTTCAACCATTGTAACTACAGAGTAGTGACCACCTTCATTCTCGAAAATGTCATGTAAATATGCTCCTTCCTCTTGTGCAGAGTAGATAATAATGTTAGTGTCAAAAAGTATCATTTCAGTCTCTAAATGGTAGTTTACGATCTTGTCTACTTTCTTCAAATTCTTTCATAAATTCATCAAAATTGTCAATATGCGCCCCTTGACGAATTATAGCCCAATCTTTCTTCGCTTGTTCCTCCTCCAAGGTATCACTTTCATTAATTTGAAAAGTAATATTAAATTCCTTTAGTATCGGTACTAAAGCCTCCCAATGATTTTTATTTGGTATGTTTAATTTAACTTGCATATATTATATTTTTTCATCTGAAAATTAATCTCTAAATGGTAGTTTACGGTCTTTTCTACTTTCCTCAAAATCTTTCATAAACTGTTCGGGGTCATCTACGTCAATTCCTTGTCTAATAATTTCCCAATCTTTTTCTATCTGTTCTTTCTCCAAAATTTCATCTCGATTAGTTGGTGAGTCCTTTCTGTATTCCTCAAAATCTTCCATAAATTTATCAAAATCATCAAACTTAACTCCCTTCATTAGTATTTCCCAATTACGTTCATGTTCTTGCTTTTCCTCCTCCGTCAACACCCGTTCATACCTAACCTCCAATCGCTCCAACAAAGGTTTGAGCAAGTCCCAATCTGCCTTATATTTGATGTCTAACATGAATTTCATACCTCAAATATACGGAAAAATAGGCAGACAAGAATGTCTGTGCTACGTTTACATCGTCATTTTCTTCACTTGATTCATCATTTGCGTGGCATGTACGAGTGCAGCACCGCTTTTGATGGCGGCGGCTACGTGTACAGCTTCCATCATTTGCTCCTCGTCTGCGCCTTTTTTTAGGCAATCGGACGTGTAGGCGTCTATGCAATACGGGCATTGTTCGGAATGCGCTACGGCGAGGGCGATGAGGGCTTTTTCGCGCTCGGTGAGTGCGCCTTCTTTGAATACTTCGCCATAGTAATCAAAAAATTTCTTGCCCATAGATTCTTGAAATTCAGTGATGTCACCGAATTTTTTGAGGTCTTCGGGATTATAATAACTTTTGTCGCTCATGCGAGTTGCGAGTTGCGAGTTACGAGTTGCGAGTTTGGGTTCATTCGACAACTAACTCATTTTATCTAATAAATCGGCGTACCGTTTTCGAGCCATTTTGACCAGCGTTTGTTGTACGTATGTACGCGCGTTGTTGTTCCGTTTTCATCGACAACGCGATTGCCTTGATTTACCCATTCAAAGATGCTGCCGTAGAGATTATAGACATTTGTGTAGCCCATTTTCTGTAATTGTTCGCCGACTTTTTCACTTCTATATCCTACCGAACAGTACAGTACGATGGTTTGTTCTTTCGGTATATTTTCGAGTATTTTTTCATTCAAATTATCATAACCAATATGCTGTGCGCCTTCGATGTGGCTGACTTTATATTCTTCCAATTCGCGGGCATCGAGTAGGCATACGCCGTCCATTTGTTCCAATTCATCTACGGTAATTTGTGGTACTGAATTGCTCAATAGCAATTGTAGCATTTCATCAAACTTCTGATTGACAGTTGTTTGTGAAAATACATTTACAGAGAAGAAAAATAACGCGGTTATAATTGATAGTTTTTTCATCGAAAAAAATATTTGTACAAATGTAAGTAAATGAATGGGAATACATTTGTCAATTAGTGGACAAATGTTTGATTTGCAAAAAATCCTCGCCTAACAACTCACCTTGCATTTTGAAAATGCAAGGCGAGTTGTTAGGCGAATCAAAAATCAAAAATCCCTAAATCAAAAATCTTAAAGATTAACGCTCCAGTGTCGGATATTTGCGCCAAAATCCATTGATTTTTCTAATTCTCGCAGAATGAGATTGACGATTTCGGTGTAACATTCGATGAGGGTGTCGCGGCGTTCGATTTGACTTTTGGCATTGATACCATCGGAGAAAAGGAAGGGATAAAAGTAGTACGGCACGACGATATTGCGCGACCATTGACTGAGTAATAATTGCTCGAAATAATGGACGTTTTTGCGAAAATCATCTGCGCTCATGTGCGTGTAATGTTTCCATGATTGGGCAAATTCTTCACTTAGTTTTTCAGCAATTAAGATAAATTCTTCTTCAAAATGATTGCCTTTTGTTTTTTCGTTATTGATGAAATAATAGGAGGTGTTCGAGTAAAATAGGGAATAGTCGCAAGGCGAATGTTTTTGTGTGAAAATGGGTGTTTTAATACTCAAATATCCATGTTCAGCAAAGGAATTCGCCTTGCGACTCGCGTATAATGGCTCACCCTATTTTTGTCGAACACCTCCCAATATTTAAGTGTAAAAAAAACAGAACCTTTTTGGCGATAAAAAATATTTTAGAAGACCAATCAAAAGATTAATTTTTGTTTTTGTTCAAATTAATATTACACATAAAATATTTATTTATTATTATAAATTAATAACAAAATTCACTGCTATTCATAACTTTAGAACTACTATCCCAAAATATTACTGATGTACTTTTTATCTCATGAAACATCCATTTCGTATTTTTTTCATTATCAGTTATTTAAATAACTATATTTTAATCAAGTTATATATCCTCGAAGGTTTTATCAATTATTGGATGAGCTACTCCTATTTTTTCCTTATTTTTACCAAAATCATTCATCACAAATCACTGTAATACATGAGTTTATTTGCTAATTTGGTAAAAAATGCCGTCGAAAAAGTACAGGAAAGAAATCGGAACAATCCGAACATAAATACTGCCGACAACTCCATTTTTGATAAGCTAAAAGACAAGTTTGACGACGTAAAAAACAACGTAGATTCACGCAGAGAACGAGGAGGTACCAACCTACTCGACCAATTGCGGAACAGAATCGACCAAGTAAAACACGATAATGAAGCCAACCCAAATGTAGAAACTGCGGACAATTCGGTATTCGATGATATGAAACGCGAATTGGACGAATTGAAAGCAAAAATTGCTGCCGAAGAACAAACGGAAGCAGATGCGCGTATCGCAGACCTTCGAGCGCAAATGGAACGCGAAGAACAAGCCAAAGAAGATGCACGTATGACAGACCTTCGGGCGCAAATCAAGCGCGAAGAGGAAGCCAAAGCAGAAGCCGTGCGCCGTCAACGTGAAGCCGAAGCAGAAGCAGAACGCATCCGTCAGGAGGCAGAACGCAAACGCCGAAATATCCCTACGATACCAACGTTGGACGATTTGAGCATCAACCAACCGAGCATACCAACTATCAACACGCCACAAGTGCCGACTATCAATATGCCCAATGTGCCCAAACCGCCTTCGTTGGACGACTTGAATATCAACAAGCCTTCAGTGCCGAGTTTTCCTGAAACTCAGCCGCGTGTGCGCTCTATTGACGTAACGCCTCCGACGCCCACGCCACCGCCTTCTCCTCAACCGACCTTTCCTCAACAACCGCGTTCGATAGACGTGACGCCGCCAACTCCAACACCGCCACCCGCACCACAACACACAACGAATGTAGTACCACAGAATCAAGTGCAAAATGCACCGATAGCACTAACCAATAGCATGGGTGGCAGTCTGCAACTTCGCAGCAAGGCGGATTTTGGTGCACCAATGACGCAGGTTTTTGTACCGGACAGGTCGCAGATAAGAGTGTTGGGCTTTTCAAGCCATTCCATCAATTTAGATGGAAAAGATATCCGCTTCGCATTAGTGGATTATAATGGTCAACAAGGTTGGACTTTTGAGTCTTACTTGAAGTTCTGACGAATTGATGAGTTGACGAGTTGATGAATTGACGAGTTGATGAGTTATTGAATTGATGAATTGTTGTCTTACTTTCAATTCGTCAACCCGTCAATTCGTCAACTCATCAACCCGTCAACCCGTCAACTCATCAACCCGTCAATTCGTCAATTCGTCAACCCGTCAACTCGTCAACCCGTCAACCCGTCAACCCGTCAACTCATCAATTCGTCACCTCGTCAACTCATCAACTCGTCAACCCGTCAATTCGTCAATTCGTCAACCCGTCAACTCGTCAATCGGCTTCCTACAATTTCTAAAAAGTGTCCGAAAAATTCGGAACACCATTCCGATATAGCTCATATCTTTGCATCGAATTATTTGTTAATCTAAAGAAGCACTTATGAACATAGTAAGCACACATGTAAACAAAAGCACCCTGTAACTCCCAAATCAATAATCGTAAACCCGCAGGAGGATGTCGTTTCCTCCTGCTTCTAAAGACATTGAGACTAACTAAGGATTGTGTATAAAATAAGTTCGTAATTTTAGAATTAGATTTTTTTCTTTAGACGATTCAATGAAATGTGAGTTTATCAGGTATAAATAACCATTTCATCGAAGAAGTATAAAGGAAAAAAGATGTTATAAAATACGAAGTTATTTCATACGCAATCCTAAACACAAGGTAATGAGGGCTACCAATTTATTAACAAATCATCCTGTAAAGTTGCATAACAAAATGGTGTATGTACATTTGGAAAGCATCTGCGTCAATGCCGATGCTGAGCTTTGCTTGAAGGAGATGTTCAATCCAAGAATTGCCTTCTATGCCTTCTCTATTGCCTGGGATTTTAGCAGCAAAATGCCTACTATATACAGTAATCTTCCCTTACAACTCTCTTATAGCGATACCCGCAAATACGAAGGGGATCCTCTTTCAATATTTCAGGGACATCACATCTGTGGTGGCTTGAACTTAATGGTTTATGCTTACCAATTTGCAGGTAAAAAGCAAAAACACAAGAAACTTTTGCGAAAGCTGAAAGAGAAAATTCAGGCTATTTTTAGGGAAAAGAATATGCAAGATATCATCATCTCAGAAAACAACACAAACATTTGGAAAGAAAGCATCACAAGAGAATTAAATATTTGCATAAATAATTCTCTTAGACAACAAGACATAAAAATTATCAATATATTTGAAGGCTTAGTTGGAGTTGACGATACTTTTCCGGTAAAACAAAAATCTACTATCAACCATTATCATACAATGGGCGGTATAGAATTGTCGGTAAAAGTGTAAAGTTTCATGTCTCTATTATCATATTGTTTCATCGTTTTTTTCTTGCAGCGAAAAACTTAAAACCATGTAGCAATGAAACCATAAAACAACAGAACAATGAAAAATCCTTCGGCACTTTCGGATGCACACGGGCGTATCCAACGCCTTTTGATAGCACTCCCAAAGTACGAAGAACATCTAATCCATGTTATAGATTTATTGGCAGATTTGATACGAAAACTGCCGCATTATACGCTAATTGAACTATTTATATATAATGATGAACCCACACAAAAAGCTGTGGAGGAGGTTTTAAACCGCGAATTAGCCGATTATTTTTTCTATGATGATTATGCATATCACAGAGAGAAACTGACGGAACAAATGAAGCATAAAAAATGCTGCATTATCAAAAATCCGCATGACTATAATTTTTCGATTTGGGTGCAAGATCCTTTTATCGTCGTTCAGGAGAAAGAATATGGCGGTCGAGGCGTGATTCTACTTGAACCACACGACGACATGCGCGGCACAAATGACGATGAAATAGCAGATACTTTTGAAGAATTGGATTTGTATAAGGCAAAAAATATTCCCTTGTCTTTTCATGGTGGCAATACGCTGGTAGCTGATAATTTCATCCTAATTGGTGCGTATCATTATAATGAAAGTAAAAAAATAATCGCTGAAAAATTGGATATACAAGATAATGAAAAATTGGAACGCATCACTAAGTTTCACTTTGCGCGTCATATGGGTAAAGACCTGAAAATCATCCCAGTAGGAAATAATTTAAATCGAAAAAATAAGCCGGATGATGCCCCTTCATCAGAACCATTTCCGCATATTGATTTGTATATTTCATTAGCCGGAAGAGATGAAAACGGCGCGTATCGACTTTTAGTCGGCAACCCCGTAGCTATGCTTCCGAAAGACGAGGCACTTGCCGAATCTATGCAAAATTGTATCAATCCAATTGTAAAAAACCTGGAGGCAGAAGGCTTTCAAATCACCAGAAATCCAATGCCGCTCACGCGCACAAAAGTTGAGAAAGGAAATACCTATTATTGTTTTTACAATAATTCACTAATCGAAATTGACGGCAAAAGTAAGCGCGTTTGGATGCCTACATTCGGGCACGGAGCATGGGCAGAACACCTCAGAAAACACGACATCGAAAATCGCGAAATTTGGCATAAATTAGGATTTGAAGTGAGTGAATTGATTGATTTTCACTCTTTTGTGCAAGACAAAGCAGGCGTTAGATGCGTTACAAAATATATGGGACGAACAAGCATTTACTCAAGTTATACTTGAAAATTCCAAATTCAAAAAAACAAATTGCAATTTAAAAGCATGTTCTACTTTGTTGGAATTTGAAATTTCTAATAAAATAGGTCTCGCGTTCACACTATGAACTACAGACTATCAACTAGACTATTTAATCAATTAATTATTAATCCTTTATGAAAAAATTCAAACTAGGAAACAGTCATTACACCGTAAGTCTCGACAAAAACGGTAAAAACCTGCTCATAACCAACGGCAGTGACCAACACGTATTCAACTTCACAAAAGCACCACTTGGTATCACTGTACAAGGCAGCGAACTACATATCGTAGAAGCTCTGGACGACACCGCGCGGGATGTCAGATTCAAAGTGGACAACAACATGAGTGTCAGTATCGAAAACTTCCCCTTCCCCGGAAGTGGCGGCGAACACGCGCTTGTTGTAGGCATTGACGATATGCGTACGGGGCGCACGATTAGTGCAGTTTCCCTTGATGGACATGTAATTAACTTATATCGTAGAAGTGGCTTTCTGGTAGTTAGCAAAGCAGCTTAGAAACGCGAAAAAAAGAAATTTAAATTTTTGTTAGTAGTATAATTTGGGTTAGGGTAGCCGCAGTCTTACTTGCGTGTTACCCTTTTTTAATGATGAAATGATGAAATGTTACAAATAAGCGAATACCGGATGACTAAATGGCAAAAAACATTCACTCATTCACTCATTCAAAATTCACTCATTGCAAATTTAAGCACTGACCAGCTTCTGTCGAAGTGATTTCTTGGCACGTTGGAGGCGCATTTTTACGGCACTTTCGCTGATGTTCATATTCTGAGACAATTCATTGATTGTCTGTCCTTCGCTGTATTTCATCCACAATATTTTCAGCTTATCATGTTGGCGAAATTGTTCTATTTGTCCCTCCATTCTTTCATACCTCAATTTCGTTTCCAAGTCACTATTACTTTCTGAATCGCGCGCATCGTCATCTCCTGCAAAGCGGCTGTAATTATTAATAAATTTGACCTCTTGAGTTCGTTTTCTCAAAAAATCAATACAATAATTATGTGTAATGGAATACAACCAAGTAGTCGGATGGCTACGAAATTGAAACGTCGGCAGCTTGGCAATGATTTTAATCCAAATTTCCTGACTTAAGTCACGAGCATCTTCTTCAGATTGCGTCATTCTCAAGCACTTCTGATATACCTTATGATTATACTTTACGTACAATGTTTCGACATTCAGTTCACTTACAGGATATTTAACTTTTATACGTTTAGGGCGACTAGACAGTGAATTATTCTCTACCATTTGGATGACTTGGTATAAGCAAGGATAAGGAAATATGTGCTTTTCTTCTATCTTGCAAAACACAAAAATATGTTTTGCATCGTTTATAATTGCTAAGTAGGAGAATGCTTCCGCGCCGCAAATGTATTAATTAAAATTCTAATTACAAAGAAAATGTTAAAATTTGGTAATATATTATATATTGTTAAATGAATTAACATCAAATTAACGCAAGTATTATCATTTGATTTTTAGGGAAATAAAATGAATGTTTTTTCTCAATACATCTATTTGCAGTTCAAATGATGTTTATCGACAATCATTTTGTCAAAAACTGTTTTATTTCTTAAAATTGTGGGATTATGAACTGTATGATTGTGTAATTGCATAATTGTAGAGTTATGTATTGTTTTTTATGCTAATATAATTTTAAACATGAGAATAAAATCACCGCTAATATTACTAACACTTATTTTATTTTTTGGAAATTGTACAAGCGACACCAATTACGATAAAGCTGCCGCAGCAAACCCCGACTACCTTCATCAATCCCTCAAAAAATTGACGGATGTTATCGTACACGATATATTTTCGCCACCTGTCGCCAGTCGAATTTATGCCTATCCGAGTATCGCTGCTTACGAAGTAATACGCCAAGAACATACTGACTATAAAAGTCTTGCCGGACAACTCAATGACCTCTCCCCTACCCCGCCCCCCAAGCCTGACCAAGAATACTGCTTCCCGCTTGCCGGCGTACATGCTTTTCTCACGGTAGGCAAAGCATTGATATTTTCAGAAGACAAAATGCTTGAATTTACCGAAGAAATCCATGAAGCTTATCGCAAAGCAGGCGTTCCCAAGCGCACCTTCCGCAACTCCCTCGAATACGGCGAACAAGTCGCCCAACACATCCTCACATGGGCAGACAAAGACAACTACAAACAGACGCGCACTTATCCAAAATTTGCCCTCAACGACGAACAAGCACGCTGGCAACCCACGCCGCCTGCGTACATGGAAAGTATCGAACCACATTGGCGCGAGATACGCCCCTTTGTCTTGGATTCGGCACAACAATTTGTGCCGCTACCGCCTTCGCCATTTGATTTGAGTATGGGCAGTGCCTTTCGCAAAGAAACAATAGAAGTCTATGAAACCGTCAATAATCTAACGCCCGAACAAACCGAAATCGCCAGCTTCTGGGACTGCAATCCTTACGTCCAACACCAGACAGGACATGTCATGTTTGCCACCAAAAAAATCACGCCGGGCGGTCACTGGATGGGTATTGCGGGTATCGCCGTCAAAAGCACAGGGGCGGACATCATGGAGTCGGCTGCTACCTATGCGTGTACGTCTATCGCGCTTGCGGATGCCTTTATCGCTTGTTGGGATGAGAAGTATCGCAGCAACCTCATTCGCCCCGAAACCGTTATTAATCAACACATTGACGAATCGTGGGCACCACTTTTACAGACCCCGCCCTTTCCCGAACACACGAGCGGACATAGCGTTATCTCCACCGCCGCCGCCACGATGTTGACCCATTTGCATGGCGATAATTTTGCTTTCGAGGATTATGTTGAAGTCGAATATGGCTTGCCTACCCGCAATTTTACTTCCTTCAAAAAAGCAGCCGAAGAAGCCGCAATTAGCCGCCTGTATGGTGGGATTCACTATATGCCTGCGATTACGCAAGGTGTAGAACAGGGCAGGAAAGTCGGGGATTTTGTGGTGAAGAAGGTGAAGATTCGGGGCTGAGATTTGCTTTTTAAGGTGAAATAGAACACGGATTATACAGACAAAACAGTTTTTTGTTTAAAATATAATTATAAATTATTTTTGTTTTATATTGGTTTGCAATTTTTAATAAATTAATTTATGTTGTTTGACCTCGGTATCTCCTATTTAAGCGGCACTACGGTGAAAACTGTGGGTAGCAATAAAAATCCAGATGTAATGCTCAAACTTGCCTTGCATTTTCAAAATGCAAGGCAAGTCTCCCGATTTTCAGCTTTAGCTCAAAATTTTTGACCCACAGTTTTCACCGTAGTGCCATTTAAGCTATATTCCGGCGTCAAATAATTATAACCTACATCTCTACCCCCCTGCTAAACTTCTGCCGCATTTTTGGGCATGAAGTTTAGCAGGGGGGTAGAAATGTAGGTCGAATGGCTAACGAATGTTATATTTTTTATACATAAAAAATAGTACGCATAGAATTGATAAATATATTAATATGTTTGCAAGATTCGCAAATATAAATCGCGGTAATTCAAAATCATCAATAACACCTAATCTACCTACAACAGATACACCTCCTTTGTCCTTTATATAAGCAATGGGAAAACCTCGTTGTGGTAACTGTTCATAACAATATCCTCTTGGGTTTTCTGTTGTTTTTTCACAAACATTACCTACTATGCCTTTATATTTTGTTTCAAAACTACCTGAAATAATCGTAAGAATAATTGCTAAAAAAATCAATTTTGTCAGTGTCATTATTTTATAATTCGTTGTTAGTCAGGAATCTGGAGTATAAATCTGCATATACTTTAGCCGATTGATTCCACGAATAATCTAACGACACAATCTTATCTCTTAGTACAGTAAATTTCTTTTTATTTTTATACAAATCAATACATCGTTCAATCGCTTGTGTGACGTATTGGGTTTCTGCTTGCGGAAAAGCGATACCATTACCACCCACAGAAATATCGGGAACAGTATCCTTCAAACCACCTACCGAAGTCACCACCGGCACGGTTCCGTACCGCATCGAATAGAGTTGATTCAAGCCACAAGGCTCAAATAGCGAAGGCATAATGAGAAAATCGCAGCCGGCATAAATGTGCCGCGAAAGCCCTTCGTCGTAGGCGATAATAGCGGCTACCGAGCGCGGGTATTTTTTGGCAAGTCGGGTGATATTTTCTTCAATCGCTTTATCGCCCGACCCCAGAATAATAAAACTAATTGACAGATTATTTTTCAGAGATTGCTCAATGGCTTCCGCCAATACATCCGCGCCTTTTTGGGGTGCCATTCGCCCGATAAAGCCCATCAAGGGACGGCGACTTTTCAGTCCATAACGCTTCAACAGCGCATTCTTATGGTACGATTTGAAGGCTGTCCAATTATTTTTTTCGAGGTGTTGGTTGAGATATTTATCGGTAGTAGGATTCCATAATTCAGGGTCAATACCATTTAAAATGCCACTTGTTTTGGCTTTTTCATCTTGAATGAGGGAAGTAAGTACATCGAAATTTTCGGACAATTCTTCCATGTACGAAGGCGAAACGGTATTGACTTGCCAAGCGCATTTAATGGATGCCGCAAGGCTATTGATGCGCCCATCCCAATCCAACATTCCGTCGAACTTTCTATCAAAATCAGGAAATAAATTGATCTTTTCCCAATCAAAAATACCACGATACTGACCATTATGAATCGTAAAAAAGGTAGGTGTATCGGCGAGTTTTTTGTATTTCGGACAATACTTTATAAAGAAGGTCGTCAAGCCTGCCATATGGTCGTGGCAGTGTAGTCCGTCGAAGCCTTGTTTGCCCTTTGACAGCCACTCGCAAATGGCAGTTTGGAAGGCGATATTGCGTTCGGCTTCGTCGGGATAGCCATGTCCGTCGGGCGCGAGATAGATACTTTCGCGGTCAAATTTGCCGGGAATATCCACGCAGTAAAACGGATAGCCTAAGTCCTCATTTTCAAGGATTTGTATTTGGTAGCGGATGGTTTCGTCACTAAGTTTGAAGCTGCCTTTATGCAGGGTTTTGAATTGGTGTTTTGAAAACCATTTATTGGCATATTTGGGAATGATGACGGCGGCTTCTATGCCATTCGCAGGCAGATAAATCGGCAATGCACCGACGACATCACCCATGCCGCCGGCTTTGGCGGCAGGGTAACATTCGGTGGATATGTGTAGGACTTTTTTCATAATGTATAGTTCGCATTAATCATCCATTTCAGACAATAAGTTTTCCGGAATAGACTTTATTTAGGAATATTTTGTATGCATGGAATTTTGTATTTTTTCGATAATCGAGCCTCATTTTGAGCTGCATACCCTACGGTACGGAGCGAAAAATAGGAGAAGAGTATCGGAAAAAGACAATGTTAGCTGCATACAAAATATTTCTAAATAAAGTCTAATATACAAATCGAATTCGGGGAATATGCTTTTCATAAGTTTATAGGTATTGATAACACAGGATTTATTCTCTTCAAAATCATAAATGTGTCTTGCATAGTGGTCGTTGAACATCTGCTCGACCATTGCCTGCGACAATTTATTTTTATTTTCTTCACTTGAATAAAAACAGTTCATTATCTCTTTAACGTTAAATTCGGTTCGGAGTACGCGAGTTCCCGCAGAATGAAAATATCCATGTACACCTTTTATACTTTTTATATGTACGATATTATCTTGCCCTTGCTCCCATATTGTTATGATTGAGATCGGGCGGTGGTTTGCAGCAGGCATAAGTGTTATTCTGTAAGCAATATCATAACTTTCAAGCGGAATCAAAGAATGGATTTTTTTCATAATTCGTATGCCCCTCTTTTAAATAGATTGAACTTCATCATTAGACTCAATTATTTCCTCAATCTTACGCACAAATAATTCTTTATCATCCACAAAAAGCGCGATTGCTTTGTATTGTTTTTGAATACCATAAATTCTATGGATGAGTTGCGTTTGATTCAGGTAAATGATGACATTATGTGCATCGAGCATGTCAAATGCAGATAGCTTCACATGCTCCTTGTTGTCCAAAGTTTTAGTGCTTTTTTCGATGCGTTCGATACATTCAAATGGAATGTAAGTCTGCGAGGCAAATCCGTATCGCAGGTGAAGCATTTTTGCATCGTGATTGATGGATAATAGTCTTTTGTTCAGCGATTTTAATATGGAAAGTATCTGAAACATCGCGTATATGCTCAATATCGTCACGACCCAAGCCACGGTTTCATTCCATTTTGCCAATAGTAAGTGCATGGCAAATGCCTCGATTAAAAGCACAAAAAGTATCACGATAAGCACCGTTTTGATGCCATTTTTTTTGAAATAGGTAAATTCGTTTTCTTGAATAACTGCCTTTTTCTTTGTAGAAAATAAGTAGTAAAACACGGAAATTTCGGTAGCTAAAATCCGCCCGACTCGTCCCGGAAATATCTCATTACAAGCGATTAATAAATTATCATAAAAATCATTTTCATTATTGGGTTGTCGTTTGAATGATTTATTGAGTTGGACTATTTTATAAATCAGCACTGAAACCAATCCCATTTCGATAAGCGGAACAGCAATCAATTTCACTTTCGATAGCAATGCCTGATGTTCGATTGGAATGATAAATCCAGCCACCAAAACGCCTATCAGAAAGGGATATATGACGGTGAATTTCGGAATTTTAGTTTTCCTGATGATAAGAAAATAAACAACGGGAACAGTAATCAATAAATCCAACAGAATAGCCACCGACATATCCGCAGGCGCACTCTGAAACGCCGATGTTTTCGGTAAGATTGCCAGAAATAAGATAATCAACAGAGGAATTCCAAATTTCAAGTGTTCGAGTTGTAGTCTTTTTATCATGATTACGATGAGAGAATTTTGAATGAATGAATTTTGAATTTTGAATGAATGAATTTTGAATTGCGAGTTTTTTTGCGTGAGCAAAAAAACTCGCAACTCGCAACTCGCAACTCGCAACTCGCAACTCGCAACTCGCAACTCGCAACTCGCAACTCGCAACTCGCAACTCGTTACTCGTTACTTACCACTATTTTCTTTGTTGTGCTTTTCGATGAAAATTGGTCTGTTAATCGAAGCAGATATACACCTTTAGGAACATTTTTCAGGTGAATTTGCTCTTGTGTACTAGTCAATTGTCCTTGCCTTATTTCGCGTCCGTATAGGTCATAAATCTGGTATTCCAATTGTGTATTTTCTTGATTTTCAATAAAAAATACGCCATCATTCGGATTCGGATAGATGTAAACGCCTGTGAGTTCTTCCACATTTTGAATATCAACGGGACAGCCGGAATCGTATTCACCCGGATTGGCGAACATTTCTATTTGTATGGCTTCTTGGATAGTATCACTACCAACGATGACATCTATGGAATCTTCAATGAAAATTCCGGTAGAAGTCGTGGCTATTGTCCAATTTAAGGAATCAGCATTATCCGACATATAATCACACAATACAAGCGAATAGCCCAAACCATCGGCGAGCGTATCCCAGCCCATATTATCATTATAATCCACCAAATCAATCGTATCGCCATCTACATAGTTGAAGATGATTTTTTCACTATTATTGTCGAGGCTACCACTCCATTTGAAGGGCGTGATGCCATAGGTAATCTCAAAATTGGCGGAATCTTCAGCAATAACGACATATTCGCCCGCGCCCAGTGTAAATTCAGGAAATTCAAAACCAATCCCTTTATCAAAAAAGCAGCCCCACAGATTATGGTCAATATCCGACCTATTATACAACTCAATAAAATCAAGGCTGTCCTTGCCCGGCGCGTTGTACATAATTTCGGTGATCACAATGTCTCGCACTTCACCTGTACTATGACAAATGACCTCAAAGCACTCGGTATTGAGGTTGGTCATCTGATTGCCGGGTAGGTCTTGAACGTTATCAATACAAAACGTGGTCAAAACTCCATCGGGCAGAGGCGTGTCCAGCGTCAATGTTACCACAGTCCAAGTCGGGTCGCGGTCGGCGGTCAGCGTGCCGAGTCCTGTATAATTTTCCGATAATTCAGCGGTCATATTCACCGGTTCATTGAAATATACGATAACTTCATTGCCACAATTTGCCTCAGCATGTATAGGTATTGGTGGTATCAAATCAGTACCCAAGCACTCACCAAAGGGATGTGCATAAATGAGTTCATTATTGACAATAATCGTCTGTGTCGGGTCGTCCCCAATCGTCCAATTTAGTGGGTCTTTATTGTCAGCTTCCGGGTCGCATAATGCAATGGACGCCCCATCGCCATCGGGGTCGATAGGTCCTGTGGGCCAAAGTCCGCCGTCGCTATACCGCAAGGTGTCCATTATCATACCTTGTCCATTGACGAGTACAAGGCTTTCGCCGCTATTGGAGAGTCCGCCATCTTCCCATTCAATGGCAGGGATACCGAAGAACGTATTTTCAAATGTCGGTTTATCTTTAGCCAAAATAATGTAACTTTTCGGCGAAATAAATATACCACTCAATGAATGTGTAATACCACGCGTAAATTGCCAACCCGTGAGGTTGATTCCAAAATCGCTTTTATTGTATAATTCAATAAATTCGAGCGAATCACTTCCCGGCGGGTTGTACATGATTTCGGTGATGACGATGTCGGATTCGGCTTGGGTGTATGCGGTGTAGCTGACTGTGAAAATCAGTACAGCGAAGAGTAGGATTTTTTTCATGTTATTCTTTTTTGGGTAGTCCTGTAAATGTAAGGCTGGAGTTCGGGGACTTGCCTTGCATTTCCAAAATGCAAGGCAAGTTTGAGCATTACATTTGTAGCACTACCCTTTTTTGTTTGGATAAAATACAAAACGTGAGACAAAAAACAGAGAGCAATCTCCATGTTTTTTGCTTCACGCTTTACATGCTTCGACGATTGAGTGAACAGACAAGAATAAATAAGTTATTTTTTTTGAAATGTAAAATGTAAAAGTACTTATAGTAACGTGTACAAAACATTTTTATTTTTTATTTGTAATAAATTTAAAATTAATGAAATACAAAAGAAATAGGCTATCCGTCTAAGTTTGCTTGTGAGGTTTACTCGGCAGACGAAGGTTATTGTAAAATGTAGTGATTTGTCGCATAAAATATTTGCTCCGAACAAAGGGATTCGTCTGACGAGGTTTCGCTTTAACCAACAAATACATTCGCCTCGCGTCCTACAACTTTTACATTTTAAATTTATTATTTTACATTTTACATTAATTTCTAATACAAATTAGTCTTTCTTCAAACGATGAATAATCATTTCCCACAATCGCTCATAAGGAATTACTTCGAGTTCTGTAATCAAGCCCCGATAGTTGAAAGGAGTTTCAGTCAGGCGATTATGGTATTTCTCTGTATTGGTCATATTTTCAGGCACAAAATCGGCTCGCATCAACTGCTGAAGCAATCGAATGAAATTGATGACACGCGTATATTCTTCTTTTTTCAGTTGGCGATTGGCATAGCCTTTAAGCCTGTCAATTCGTTCTGCAACGGCATTAAAGCTACGCTTTTCAAGCAAAAATAACATCTGTGCCACCACTTGTAAAACGGTAAAAATACGTTGGTCTTTCGGGTATAATATCGGGTCATTGAGGAAGCGCGACAAGCGGAAGTTTTTGCGTTTGTGCGCACTAAGTAAAGGACTGGTAGGTGACTGACTCTCAATGATATAGTTGAGATATATTTCGTAAATTTTCCATTTCTCCCGCTGCACACCCGTCATTTTTTTGAATTTGGAGTTGCTCGTCGTTCTATTATAGATTGCTACCGCCTGAATGTAATTATCCGTGTGCAGCGCAATCAGGAGATAGTACTCCATAAATTCAAACCAATTGGGGCTGCCGTCAGGGAATGACTGCAAAGCCTTTTCCGCATTTTTCTGACCTCTTGTAAAGTCGCGCATATGCAGGTGAGCAGACATTTTTTTGAGCTGGAAAGTTGCCAATTTATCATCCTGATAATATAACGGATTTTCCTCAATATACTTTTCGGCACGCTCACAGACTTCAAGCGTACTGTTGTAGTCAAACAACATTTCATAACGATACGCCCATACTAAATACATATTGTACACGATGATCGGCGAATCATAAGTCTCCGACAATCCAACTAATGCTTGACAATAAACATCAATTTTTTCGGCAAGGTCAAAGTTTTTCGAAGCAGGTTTGTGATAATTCATGACGACGCGCTGATAGAGTTCTTCGGAGCGAATTTCGGCGTCGAGTACATTTTGGTATTGCTTGCTATATTGGTCGTATATTTCGTAATCTTTTTCGTTGCCTTCACGCGCGCAGTGTTCGCGTAAGATACGCGAGCAGTTTACGATAACATCTGCGAATCTGAATTTGAGTGCGGTGGTTAATATCTGTCGGGCGAGTGAAGATGCGGTGAGATAGGCTTCGTTGGAGAGTAAGATTTTTACGAGTGTCCAGTCTTTGTTACATGAATAATAGGCTCTGTCATAACCGGATGATGAGGGCTTGTTGACATCCAGAAAGAAGAGCGTATTGAGCAGACGTTTTCGAAAACGTGATTTGAGTTGTCGATATTTATCGTCTGTAGGCGCACAACTGTACAAGTAAGCCGCAGCATCGCGGTCATTCTTGAATTTATTCGCCATTAGTGCCTCATAAAATTCATTGAATTTGCTGTTTTTGTGTTTCAATGAATGATCGTCAAATATTTCAATTTTTCTGACTTTCTTTTTCGTAACTATCTTCGAAATCTCTATCAGGTTTTTCATATTACTCCGTTAAAATTTAGTCATCCAAATGTACGATAAAATTGTTTAAAAATCTAATTTTGATGTCACAAATTATACGGTGAAACAAAGCAGGTTGTTTCATTTGAACGGTACTTTTTATTTTTTTTCAATCATAAAAAACTATTTATCAGCATTTTACAAGAATAACAAAAAAAATGTCTTCAGAAAAGAAAATAAAAAAGCATCGTAAAATAATTTTACAATGCTTTTTTTTAACTTATACGTGACACAGTTATTGAGGCGCATCAAATTTAATTACCTATAAATTCGTGAGTCGATAAATGCGCCAAAAATAGCGCAACACTTCACTATTTTTTGCCAAATTTAATGATGTTTGCCGCCTTAAAGTCGCCTTTCATATAGTCCATCAAGTTACCTTCAAGCATAACGGTTTTCTTATCTGCGCTAAGGGTGGCGCTGCTGTTGGTCATTTTCTTGACTTTACCGGGCATATGATAAATCATTTTGTATTTGGCATCGCCAAACATCATTTCCATCATCTGCATTTCTTCTTCGCCCATCTCTTCATCCATGCCCGCAGTTTCTTCTTGCGATGCGTCGCGGCGGATAAGTGTACGCTTGGTCATATCAAAGTAACGGGTAAATTGGCCGCCCATGATACCGCCAAGTGGCGAATCGGCTCCCATACCGCCACCCATGCCGAGCATATCGAGTTCACTGCTTTCTTCGTCGTCGCCCATCATCGCACCGATTTTGTCAAAGTTTTTGAAGAAGTAATCAATATCATCCATATTCGCAAAATCAAGATTGAAGTCGATTTGGAAGATATTTTCGTCAGGATCGATGTTCATACGCATATTGACTTTATCCACAAAGCCGGGATTGTCGTCAAATTGTTGGCGCACATCAGCAGAAGCATCTTTCAAGTACATAATACTATCAATGCCCTGCTCCATCATCGCTCCCATACCGCCTTCTTTCTCTTCTGTATTTTCTTCATCTTCGGGTGCCATTTCTTCCATTTCAGACATCATTTTCACCATACTCATTATCCCACTCATGTCCATTCGCATCGTGTATTTGCCGGAACCGTCTTTATTGAAAAAAACTTCCTCAATGATGTCAATACATCCTGTGAAAGTGGTCATACTGACCACCGCCAGCGTAATAATTAGAATATTTTTTAATCGCATTTTTTATTTAATTTATTAGTTGAATAAGTTGATTAGGTTTATTGGTTGAATAAGTTGATTGAGTTGAATTAGGGTTCTCAATAAACCTAATAAACTTATTCAACCAATAAACTCAATAAACCTAATAAACCAAATTACTTCAAAGTTACTCCATAAAAGGTTTCAATGTGTTCGCCGGGTTTGAGGCTTTCCAGCCCTAAACTATTATTGAAGGCATCAGGGGCACATGTCATCGGTTCTATGGCGATAGATTGGCGTGAGGGTGGAATGAAAATCTGTAAATACGGGCAGTTTTTTTGACTAACAAGTAAGGTTACATTTCGTTCATTATCGTATAAAGTCGTAATCGCTTCTTCCCCATTATTGTTCACGCAAAATCCCGTATCAAAGGGTGTCTGCCCGATTGGTGCGGCGGTTCTAAATTGGTTATAATCCAATAATTTGCCTGTTGGAATCATACGCTCGCCTATCTCTATCCGACGCCCTTCGGGAAGTTTGAGTGAGAGGTCGTTGATTTTTTTATCTCCCAATTTGAAATAAGGATGCCAACCTACGCCCATTGGCATTGCTTGGTTGCCTATATTATGTACCAATACGCTACAATTCAGTTGCCCTGTTCGCAATGTGTACATAATGGTTGTCAAAAAAGGGAAAGGAAAACCCGGTGTCCCTTCAAAATCATGCTGAAGTGTGAGTATAGCTACATCTTCAGTTTGTTCAAATTTGACATCAAATTTCTTATCGAATATCAAGCCGTGAATCGCATTATCTTCCTCAGCCCAGTTGGGGGTCAAGCGATATGTTTGCCCGTTAAATTGGTACAAACCTCTGTCAACACGATTGGGAAAAGGAATAAGATGGGCGGATTTAAAAGATTGGCTTTCAGAGATTTCGACAGCATTGGTATAAGCCTCTACCAGTTCGTACAAATCACCGTTATTACGCAACACTAGGCTTTGAAGTGTTCCTCCAAAGTCCGGTATAACCGTACAATACTCTCCGTTTTTTTCATTGTTGAGCCGATATAACTCGTACTCTCCAAACGTTTCTTTTTCTAACGAAAACAATATAGCAAGTAATTAATTCAAGTTGCGAACAACTTGAAAAATTCCAAATAACAAATACCAAATTCCAATTTAAACGCGTTCTACGCGGTATTTTGTGGACTTTAGTGCTTGGAATTTGCTCAAATTAGTGGTCTCACCCCACTTGAGTTAATTAAAGTTTCTAATACGAAATGATGATATTTTTTGCAAAAGTAAACATTTTAAAGGACTAATTCAATGAGGAGAACGAATTGACGAGTTGTAGAGTTGATGAATTGACGAATTTTATTTTTGCTCCGCAAAAATCCTAACACCAACTCGTCAATTCATCAACTCGTCAATTCATCAACTCATCAATTCATCAATTCATCAACTCGTCAACTCGTCAATTCGTCAACTCGTCAATTCATCAATTCGTCAACTCGTCAACTCGTCAATTCATCAACTCGTCAACTCGTCAATTCATCAACTCACCGATTCCCAAAAAGCGGATTCTTGTCACGTCCCGCACTTAATTTTGGTTTCACGATAGGCGCGTTTGCTTGTACGTGTGTAAATACTTTTTCTACGCTGTTCCATTTACCTCTTTTCAGCTTGAAGCCATGATAACTGCCATCGGGCATCATCGCCATTCCCTCCTCATCGTAAGGACTTGGGAATCCAATAAGGTGGTCGTAAATAATCATTTCCAATTCCTCATTATAATTCAGCGTAGCAGATGCCGTACCCGAATATTCGATGATAAAACGATGGTCGGTACGCGGCAATTTCCCTTCTTCCGCTATATTGAATACAGGCGCACCAAATTTCGGTTCTCCCTTTTCAAAATACAATACATCCATCACTTTGCGGCGCGTATAGAGCGAATTGGCATCAAAACCAAACAGCGTATAATACTTATTATTTTTTCGTTTCGACATGGGTTTGATGTTATAATATAGCACACCGTACCATTCATCGGCGTCCAATACCTCGCTACGCGGACGACGCACCGCCTCCGAGCCATCGGTCAAAGCAAAAATCTTTGGTTGCGCCCCTGCCATCTGGATGAAGCCGCCATAAATGAAGTGGTCTTGATTGACGCATAATTGCCACGTGAATATTCGAAATTTACCATCTTCCGAAGGCAATACCGATACCGAAACTTCCTTAAATTTGCGGAAAGGATGTTCATACGAACCGGACATTTTCAGTACTTCTTCCAAGCCTTTAGCGAAAGATTCGGCTGCCACGACTCTATTGTCGTACAAAGAATCCATCATACTAAAGGCATATCCACTCAATTCTTCTTCGTACTCGGCAAATGATTTTTCTTGTGCAAATGCAGGTACTATAAATGTAAGAGCTAATAAAACAGACAATATTGCTTTCATATCTTATTAATGGATAATGATTAATGGTTAATGGATTTAATTTTTAATGAATTAAAAAACAAATAATGCGCTTTTTTTTATGAAAATTTATGAAATAAATTGAGTGTGTAAAATATTAGGGGCAATTGAATATAAGAAGCCAAGACAACAACTCTGAAAGAGTTGAATATGAATAACCTTGTATGAAATGCAAGGAAAAAAATAAAGCCCCTTTCACAACTACGAAGTAGTTGAATTTGCCTGACTTACGCGGTTCAACTCTTTCAGAGTTGGGGTGTTTTACTTGGAGGCTTTGCCCTGCGTTTCACACAGGGTTATTCAAGTTTAACTCTTTCAGAGTTGTGGCATCACTTTTCATATCTAATTGCCCCTAATATTTTACACACTCAAATAAATTTATTCAAAATTAATCATTAATCATTATCCATTCTTTGACCAAAATAATGCCAACGCCAAATACAACGCACCATTTATTTAAAAATTGTTTGATTTAAAACCACGAATTGCCACCAAACAATCTTTCAAACTATCTCGCCAATGCGGAATTTCAATATCGAAAGCTGCTTTTATTTTAGCTTTATTCAGTACGCTGAAATGTGGTCGGGCAGCGGGTGTGGGATAGTCTTTCGTTTCGATGGGCAGTACGCGGCAGTTGATGTTTTCTATTTCAAAAATAGCTTTTGCAAAATCATACCATGAAGTCACGCCTTCATTGCTAAAATGGTAAATCCCAGATAATTCTTCGGCATTTCCGCGTTCTAATTTTTGTAAAATATCCAATGTAGCTACCGCAATATCCCGCGCATAAGTCGGCGTACCTACTTGATCAAAAATAACCGTGAGTTGGTCGCGCTCTTTGCCCAGTCGCAGCATCGTTTTCACAAAATTATGCCCAAAACTCGAATATACCCACGAAGTTCGCAAGGCAACCGCACGCGAATTGGCTGCTAAAACGCGCTCGTCACCTTCCAATTTGGTAGCGGCATACACGCCCCCCGGAGAGGTAGCGTCTGTCTCTCTGAATGGGCGATTTTGTGTCCCGTGATATACATAATCCGTCGAATAATGAATCATTGCCCCTCCCCTATCAGCACAGGCTTTAGCGAGATTTTCCGCGCCTGTTACATTGACAGCGTAGGCGGTATCTTGGTCGGATTCAGCTTTATCAACGGCAGTATAAGCGGCGCAATTGATACACGCATTAATTTGATTTTTTTCAAAAAAATCACGCACCATTTCTGCATTGGTAATATCAAGCGTGTCCACATCATGAAAATGAAATGACCACCTAATATATTGATTTTGAATGGCTTGCAGTTCGCTTCCGACCTGTCCGTTTGCTCCTGTGACGAGAATCTTCATAGTATTGACGAGTTGATGGGTTGACGAGTTGATGGGTTGTTGGGTTGATGAGTTGTCGGGTTGTTGGAGAGTGTTCAAAAAAGTGTGTCACGCAGAGGGCGCAGAGGTCTGATAATCAATCCTCTGCGTTCTCCGCGTTCTCTGCGTGACACAGAATATTGAACAGTTCCGGTTGATGGGTTGACGAATGTTTTACTTCAACAACTCGTCAACTCCACAACTCGTCAATTCGTCAACTCATCAATCTAACATAAATTCTTTAGCTGCAAATTGGGGATTGATGACGATGTTTGTAAATTCATAGTCTTCGTAAAGTCCTTTATCGTCGTATATTTCCTGCTTAATGGGCAGCATCAAGTATTTGTCAATGTACATAATGGTGGTTTTCGCATAATAATTCGGGACGAGAATGGTCGTACCTGCTCTCACTTTACTATAATTCGTAATGTCATTGATTTCCATAAGCATGTGTTCGCTTACGAAATTTTTACCGGCAATGTCGCGGAGGTACATATCTTTTGGAAGGGTGTATTTTTCATATTGAAAATCATCTTGCTGAAGGGTGAGTTTGTAGCAATCCTTTCCAAGTACAGTTGTTTCTTCAAGGCTTAAATATTTGTCATAATCTTCATCGGTGGCATCGCTATCGAGTACTTTTTTGATAGAATGGCGCAGAATATCTATCGGTGGTTTGAAGCCTGCTGTGAGTATCGAATGGTGGTTGCCTTTAAGCATCCGCGAACTATAAGGACTCAAACTGATATTGATATATGGAAATCCGTTGGGGTCAATGAGTGCTTTGTCGTTGTTTTGCCCTTCTGCCCAAACGATTTGGATACCATCATTCGGATAATACTGTTTCATGTAAATACTTAATGGCTGCTCTTGTATCCTTACATCATTTTTGCTTTCAATGTATTGATTTCCAAAACGTTCTTTCATTTTCAAGGTAAATGATGAAGCCTGAATTTCATCAGTGGAAACGAGCATGTCTTCCAACACCTCGCGAGCAGTTTGTGCGTTTACCTGTATGCACAAAGAGAAGATTGATAGTAGGAGAATTATTTTTTTCATAATCATACCGTACTGACGACTTTAGCCGTCAGGTAAATTTTATTTCGATTTTTTATTGAATAAAATTCAGTAATTTATAGGTTTTCGTAAACCGCGACGGCTAAAGTCGTCGGTACGGAATTATTACTGTTCAAAAGCAAATTGTACTAAGTTTGCGCCCATTCTAAGGGCTTTTTGGCGGACTTCTTCGGGGTCGCGATGTACGTCCGGGTCTTCCCACCCATCGCCCAAATCACTTTCGTAGGAGTAGAAACACACCAAGCGGTCTTCCCACATAATCCCAAAGCCTTGTGCCGATTTTTTATCGTGTTCATGTATTTTGGGTACGCCGTTTTTGAACTCGTATTTTTGTCTGTAAACGGGATGGTTAAACGGCAGTTCAATAAATTCTTTTTCGGGAAATACCTTTTTCATGGCAGTCCGCACGAAGGGGTCCATGCCATAATTGTCGTCGATATGCAGAAAGCCACCCGCCAATAAATACAAGCGCAGATTCTCGGCATCTGTATCCGAAAATACGACATTTCCGTGTCCGGTCATATGGACGAAGGGGTAGTTGAAGAGGTCAGCACTGGCAACTTCTACCGTTGCATAATCAGGGTCTAAATTCGTGCCGAGTTTGTCATTACAAAATTTAGCGAGGTTGGGCAATGCTGTCGGGTTAGAATACCAATCGCCACCACCGCTGTATTTTAGTAGGGCGAGTTTCATGGTTGGTTTTTTGAGGAGTTGACGAGTTGAGGAGTTGAGGAGTTGATGGGTTGTTGAGTTGATGGGGTGAGGAGTTGTGGAGTTGACGAGTTGAGGAGTTGATGGGTTGTTGAGTTGATGGGGTGGTTCATTCAGCGTGACAAATGAAAACGTCAGAATAGAAAGTATTATTAAAAGTATGTTTCTCATTTTAATGGTAACGGTTAATGGTCAACGGTTAATGGTTAATATTTTCGCTACACGAAAATTATATTTATTAACCATTAATCATTAATCATTAACAAGATTGATAATATGGCAAGCTGCCAAGCCTGCCGTTTCGGTGCGTAGGCGACTCTTGCCTAAGCTGACTGCTTCGTATTGATACTGCAAAGCAAGTGCCACTTCTTGGGGTGAAAAATCACCTTCGGGACCTATGAGTATAAGTGTGTCTTGTTTTGCTTCGCAAATATTTTTTAGATGCGGCTTTTCGCCTTCATTACAATGCGCGATAAATGTACGGGATTTTGTGGAATTTTGAGTACGAATGAAGTCTTTAAAATTTGTTAATTCATTGAGCTGTGGCAGGTAGGCTTTGAGGGATTGCTTCATGGCAGTGAGCATGATTTTTTGGAGGCGGTCTATCCTAACTTTCTTACGTTCAGAGTGTTGGCAAAGAATGGGTGTGACTTCTGCGATGCCAATTTCGGTAGCTTTTTCAAGAAACCATTCTAAGCGATTGATGTTTTTGGTGGGTGCTATGGCGATGTGCAAATGTATATCAGGTTGGGCATAGTTTTGTTGGTTTTCTGTGATGCGTGCCGAGCAACGCTTGCGATGGGCTTCTATAATTTCTCCGGTATAAAAACCACCTTTCCCATCGACAAAATGAATGATATCACCTACTTTTTTGCGTAAAGATTGGGTACAATGGCGGGCTTCGTCGTCGGGAAGTATGGCTATATCTTTTTCTATATTATCCGTAAAAAATAAGTTCATTGCTTTGATTGACTCGTTATTCTCTACTCGTTACTCGTTTATTTTTCGCATGGGCTTCGGCATATCCCATGACTATATCATAGTAGTTTTTTTCTTTCAATTTTGCTTCTAACCAGACCTTATAATTGATACATTTTTCGAATGGTTCGCCATATGGCGGATGTTCGCTGATAAATTCGCAAATCATTTTTTCTTGTTCTTTACTTATATCAAAACCACCATTTTTAATGAGCAAGTTAAGGATGTTGACAAAGGATTTGAAGATGGAATTTTTGGGTTCGGCGAGTAATTTTTTGTACATACGCTTGGTGCGGCGCAGGTGGTCGAGTGCATATTTAAATTCTTTTTTCTCAAAATATATAATTACCTCCATTACAGCAATTTCCATACGGAGTTCGCGTGGAAGTTTGTCATGTATTTCGGAGATATAACAGGGGGCGAGTGCTTTGAGTGCGTCATCGTAATTGCCTTTAGAAAAGTACGATTGTACAAACCTGCCAAAATGCCCCTTGAGAATGCTCTGCGGTAGTTCAGAAATATATACAATGTCGCGTCCTTGCAGGTATTCTTCGGTGAAACGTTGGAGTATTTTGAGGCTTTTGTCGAGTTGTCGGGTATGAAAGTAAGCGGAGTGTTGATAAGTAACATAAAAGGGTTTAAATTTGTCTTCAAAAATGCCGTCGTATTGTTGTAAGGCTTCGTGCATTTCCTCAATATATGGCAAGGATCCGGGGATGCGAAGTAGCCAATGGTGTGCGCCGATAATCCAACTCAGCGTTACGATTTTCTTTCTGTGATTTGTCTTTTCTTTAAAATCATTTTGCTTAAATACTTCATAATTTTTAATGAGGTGTTCGAGTAGGAGTTCATATTTTTTTTCCTCGTATAAAATATTGGCGATGGATTGGTGTACATTATAACGTGCGTTAAATGTAGTTTTTACCAAGTCGGATTCGGTGAGTTTGTCTTTGATTTCGTGGAGGGCTTGTATAATGTCGTTATCGTTTCTGCTTCTGTGGATGCTCTCGGTCAGCTTGAAAGTGACTGATGCCAGCAGGTAGCGCAACTCACTCAGGCGGGCGTGTTTGAGGCGGATTTCGCGGCGTTTTTCTATATAATAATGTGAATTGACCGTACCTACGAGGCTACTCATACCGATGAGTTCTTTGTAGATAATCATGGCAAGTTCATAGGCTTCTATCTTTAGGGCTTTCTTTTCTGCTTCAAGCAAGAGGGTGTGAGCGGTGGTATAATCATCCTTATTGAAAGCAATGCGCGCGAGCATAATCATACGATGTACATTCAGCTCGTCGTCCATACGGCTGTATTGTACGAGCAGGCTCTGCTGTACTTCATCCAAAAGGCGATTTCGTAAGCGATAAAAAGCATTTTTGCTCATACCGGGAAACAACTCGCGGATGATTTGTTCATTATTTTTATACGTCTCGTGATAGTAGGCATCGAACAATTGTACGATTTTGCTCTCTTTTTGGCTGGTTCTCATGCGGTTAACGAAAAAGATAAAGTTCTTTGCCTCCTTTTCACTTAATGAGCGTATAATGTCCTCTACTTTTCTCATTTGTGTCGTCTGTGTCGACTAAATTTGTTGTTGGTGTTTTTCGTAATTAAATAATTCAAGTTACGAATAATGCAACTTTGATTAAATATACAACTTGTTTATCATAAAATAAAAACAATGTCAAATATTGTATGAATGTAGTTAAAAGTTTGCAAAAATAAAAACTTTATTAAAATAATTCGAGTTGCGGATAACCGCAACGGTCGATAGTCCATAGTCCATAATCCATAGAAATACGTGAAATTAACCGTAAAATGACGTTTATCTATCGACTATCGACTAAGTTGCGGGTACGGCAACTTGATTTAAAATAAAAAGGGAATGATACATTTAAAGTACCATTCCCTTCACTAAGTATGGACGTAAGTACATCGTCAATTAAGCTTCTTTGCATTCCAATGTGGTTTTAACCCCTTGTATTAACTTGAAAAACAAGGGATTAAAACCCACTTGGAAGATTCAATAATTTAAACTTAGGAACGATAAAATAATAAGATTTCGATTTCAGGCGAATTATTTTGTTGGAAGACGAGACGCAAAGAAGGCATGTAG
>ENA-ORXR01000752-ORXR01000752.1-marine-metagenome-genome-assembly--contig:-NODE-752-length-40061-cov-19.839136_pt1 | contig 40061 bp, 31 predicted proteins | sample MGYA00237866_ERZ511479 | MGnify/ENA metagenome assembly ERZ511479
ATTGACCTTTCCAACAATGTAAATTTCTTTATTGGTGATAATGGCACAGGAAAATCAACGCTCATCGAAACGATTGCATTCAGGTTGCAATTACCACATATTGATGGTAGCGGATATGCCAAAAAGTCATTCCAAGCGGCAGTAAAACTCTCTTCTTACTTAGAATTAGATTTCAATATCAACAGACCCACAGGCTTCTTTTTCAGAGCAGAAGATTTTGGAGATTACCTCAATAGCATCAATCGGGCAGATGCGGAATTGCATGCTCATTTAAAGTCATTGGAGGGGGAAGTTCCGGCGCATATCATACAGGAAATGAAAGATAATGCCAACTATCAAATACACCATGTCCGCAAAAATTATGGACAGGAACTCACGTCTTTTTCGCATGGTGAAGCCTACCTGAAAATCATACAAGACAAAGTTCAAAAAAGAGGCATTTACTTATTGGATGAACCCGAAGCCGCCCTTTCACCCGCCAAACAACTCTCCCTGATTTATCACATCAATGAGCATCTCAAATCCAATACCTCACAATTTATCATTGCCACACATTCGCCGATTCTGATGTCTATTCCCAATGCGACTATCTACGAAATCACGGAAGAAAAAATGGCGAAAACGCCACTCGAAGAAACAGAGCATTATAAAATTACCAAGAGTTTTTTGAATAATCCTGAAGTGTATTTGCGGCATTTGGAGTAGGAAGGGTGCTGATTGACTACAATCGTACTTTTCATTCCAGAAGGAAAATGAAATTATCTATTATGGTGGAGTGGAAGGGTTCTAATTTGTCTTGATTTTCGTCGAGTAGTATTTTTATGAGATTTTTTTGTTCCGTTAATGATAAATCTCGCAAAGCTACTTCGATGCGTTCAATGGCATCTACCCTTTCTTCTATCAAGCCCGGATTGTTCAGATTCAAACGCTTACAAGTATATTCAACTCTATCAATATCAGCCTTTTCTGTCGATTTAGATTCAATGATGCCTGAGGCATTGTAAAAGAAAAGGTCGGCCTTATCTTCCATTGGATTGAGCAGCAAATCATAATCGACGGATGTTTTGGCATGTCGGCTTCGTTCTTTGGCGTGTCCACACTGCATTTTCACCGTATCGTTCGCTATATCGCCTTGACATGACAAGAGGAAATTGTCGTAATCATAAATTTTATCCTTATAATCACTTTGCTCGTGGAAATGCTCGATATGAGCGTGAACAGTAGATTGACTGATAGCACATTCGCAGTAACAACATAGTTTTTTCTGGGCTTGCAGAAGACTATCAGTTACTATTCTTCGCTGTCGTGGGCTTGGGTCAAATTTTGGTTTTACCTCTCCATTGTTTATCCGTTGTTGTTTGGCTTTCAGTTGTTCCAAAACGTCTGTTTGCAATGGAAGTTTTATGATTTTTCTCATTTTCCGATAGCTTCTAAACGTCTCAATGCCAAACGAATGCGTCCGCGCTCATTCGAGTTCGGGTCTAATTTTTCCAGTTCTTGCCAAAGTTCTTTTCCGCGTTCTGTTTCGTGCATACCGCGTTCGATAAGGCGCAAATATTCATCCACCATTTTACCGATTCGATTTTCACGCGGGTTGGTTTCCATGATTTCCGATAAGATATAATTTACCGAATGTCCCTTCGCGTATCGCGGATGATAGGCTTTGATTTTCCCATTTTCAGGCTTCAATAAAAATACACTTTCCGATTTCGCCGAACCAATAATATGTGGTGAGTGGGTTGCCAATATCACTTGATTATTTTCGCCGATATTTGAGTAGAACTTGAGGATTTGCTGCTGCCAGGTCGGGTGGAGGGAGTCTTCGGGTTCGTCTATGATTATCATGGAGTTATTGATGTTTTTTCTTTTTAACATAAACCCCATAAAATAGACGAATTTTTCGCCGTTGGAGAGGTCTTCAAAATGGATTTTTTTGCCATTTAGACTTTCAAAAATTAATTCGGAATCATTTATATCTATAAATTTGCTGTTTAATTTAATATCTTTAAATACCTTGTTAATTGATTTTATTTCATCCTCAATAACCTTTTTGGGAGGTTGTTCTTTGTTTTCAAATACTTTATTTTTAATTGGTTTTAAAATGATATCTTTCATTTCATTTTTATGAGAATAAAAAGAAATTTCTTTGATATTGCTTACTTCGTCATTGCTAAATCTGTCATTTGAATGACGGTAAATAATAATAGGTAATTCATCAACGTATTCTTTTAAAGGTGGAAGTTGACCTAAACTGTATGACATACCACCCATATTGGGATTTATTTTTAAAATTTTTCCCTCATCATTAGATTCTATCCAAGTGTAATGTTTTCTGTAAGATTCTGTATAGTGAAATCGTTTATTGTCGCCCTCATTTAATTCTAATTCAACTTCAAAATTACTAATATCAATTTTCTTTACAGCCAAAAAATCCCGAATAAACTCCAACACCGTCGTCTTCCCACTTCCATTCACCCCTGCGATGACGATTTCGTTCAGCGTCTCACCATTTTCATCGGTAAAATCCAGTTCGAGGTCATCAAAGACCTTATAATTTTTAAGATGTAATTTTCTAATTTTCATATAAGAATGAGTAGATGATAAAATGTTGAGTGAAACGAAATCCCATGTCAATATCGGGAAGTAAATGTTTTCGATGCATCCGGTTATTTACGCATTTATTCATTTACTCATCTACTCATTTGCTTCTAAAGTTACGAAATGTAGCCTAACAAATCAAGTTAAAACCCTTCATCCTCCTCATCCGCATTAGTCGCAGGCACTTCACCGGGCGGCAATTGCCCCGGCAGACCACCCGGCGGATAAAGCCCTTCGCCTTGATAAGCCGGATGATTGGTCGGTAAGCCGACGACGCTATCGCCGAGCATTTCCATATCTTCGCGGGTCATGCCGGGCAGGAGATTATTTTGGGCATATTTCCAGCAATCGACCTCTATTTCAAGCTCTTGTGCGGGTACGGCAAAGCGGACGCTCGTATCAAAATCAATATCGCTATCCTTTTCGATGCGCTGCATAAAATCGCCAAAAATCGGACGTGCGAGGTAGGCACCTTGCCCGAAGGTGATGTCGCGGAAACGTATCCAACGGTCGTCGCCACCGACCCAAGTACCCATCACAAGATTGGGCGTGACACCGACAAACCAAGCATCGGCGTGAGAGTTGGTCGTACCCGTTTTTCCGCCGACTTCGCTTTCGATGCCGAGTCTGCCGCCGACTACATTTTTGAGCATACCGAGCATCACGTAATTGGCTTGTTCACTGATGACTTGCTTTTGTTCGACGACGGATTCATAAATGATATTCCCGTTTTTGTCCTCAATACTTGTGATATAAACGGGCTTGGTGACGATACCCTCATTGGCGAAAGCCGTATAAGCACCCGTCATCTCAAAAACAGAGAGATTCGGCGTACCCAAACAGACCGAAGGATAAGGCGGCACACGGTCAAGATTGATGCCGACATTACCGAGAAATTCGCGGAACGGCTCTACGCTGCCCAAGTCTTTCATCAGGAAGGCAGAGACAGAATTTTTTGATTTTTGAAGGGCAGTTTGGAGTGTGATGGGCTGATTGGTGAAGTCGCCGGAGTTTTTGGGTGTCCAATCTTGCGTGAGTCCGCCGAAAGTACCTGCTTCGAGCGTAATCGGCGCATCCATCACCTGATAACAGGGCGAATATCCACGCAAATCAATGGATAATGTATATAAAAATGGCTTAATTGTAGAGCCGACTTGTCGTTGTACGTCGTTATTGGCGTGGTCGTATTTGAAATATTTGTGGTCGGCACCGCCTACCCACGACTTGATATGTCCGGTCTTGGGATCCATCGCAATCGAGCCGACTTGCAGGTGCATCCGGTGATAACGCAGCGAATCCATTGGCGACATCAAGGTGTCAGTTTCGCCTTCGGCATTATAGGAAAAGACCTCCATTTTGGCTTCGGTATCAAATTCTTCTTCAATCAGGTCTTGGAATTTTTTCCATTCGTCTTTCACCACATCCCAATCGTTGCTGCGAAGTACGGAGCGATATTTATCCGCGAGTTTGCTACCGATAAAGTTCGATTTTTTCCAACGGGCAATAATCGCTTTATCCTTTTCTGCCTTATACAAACGCTCAATATCGACATCGCGGAGTTCGAGTTCGGTAGCTTTTTTGAGATATTGCGGACGCTTGGAGGTGTAGCGGTCAGTTTGATAGACAAGTCTTTGGAGGGCATTTTTACGGATTTGAATTTCTTCGTCCGTAGCTTGGCGTTCAGGGTTTTCAGGCGGTCCTTTGTACGTCCACGGGTCCATGCCTTTCCAATGCTTGAACAATTGCTGCTGCACCTTCTCCATTTGCATACGCGCCGCTGCTTCTGCGTGCGCTTGCATACGCGAGTCAATGGTTGTTTTTATGGTCAATCCGTCTTTGTAAATGTCGTAATAGGTGCCGTCCGGTTTTGGGTATTGTTTGAGTAATTTTTTGAGGTCGCCACGCAAAAATTCACGGAAATGCGGAGCTGCACCTTCATTGTGATCCACACGTTTAAAATTGCCCATATCCAAGGGCTTAGAGCGAATGGTATCATACGCTTCTTCGGTCAACAAATCATTCCTAACCATTTGTTTTAGAACGACTTCACGACGTAAAAGGGCTTTGTCGGGAAAGCGTTTGGGATTGTATAAAGCGGGATTTTTCAACATACCAACCAACATGGCAGATTCTTCGATATTGAGGTCTTTCGGTTCTTTTCCAAAGTAAATTTCAGACGCAGATTTGATGCCATATGCGCCGTAGATGAAGTTGAATTGATTGAGGTACATCATCATGATTTCCTCTTTGGTATAGCTGCGTTCGAGCTTGGCGGCGGTGAGCCATTCTTTGAGTTTGGTCGTGCCGATACGCCAGATTTTTTTGAAGGGATTGCCCGTAAATTCGGGTCGCCCGACGAGTAGTTTTGCCAACTGCTGCGTGAGTGTACTTCCTCCACCTGCGCTGCGTTGTTGTAGCAGCACATTTTTCACCGCTACGCGTCCTAATGCTCTGCCGTCGATGCCCGAATGTTCGTAATAACGCTCATCCTCTGTCGCAATCAAAGCCTCTTCCAAATGTGGCGGCAGGTCTTGATAATTGACGTTCACACGATTCTCGGTAAAATATCGCCCCAACATCACCCCGTCGGCGGTCAATACCTGCGAAGCGAGTTTGCTTTTTGGATTTTCCAACTCCTCAAAAGACGGCAAATCGCGCGAAAGCAGCATAAAAAGCAATACCGTTCCCAATATGCCCAAGCCAAAAAACACCCACAATCTGCGAGTGACTTTCCAGTGCCTGGATCTTCTTGATTTCCATACGGATTCGGAGTTGGTGGTATCGGTCTGTTGTTGTTCGTACATTCTTTGTCGTGATTCGTTTTATTGGTAGGATTTTACGATTTATGAAATTTCACCGCGCTCAATTTGCTCTACATATTCAATTTCTACATTGAATATATCGGCTATTTGTTCCTTACTAACAGTATCTAAGTTTAGAAATCCTTTGATAGCCATGATTTGATTTATTCTGGCTTCTTCATTGGTGCGTTTAGCTTCTTTTTCAGCACGTTTAGCTTCTTTTTCAGCACGTTTGGCTTCTTCGCGTTCCTGTTCAAAGGCTTGCTCAAATTTTTCAAGTCTTTGTTCAAGTTCTGCGACTTTTTCAAGTCCTTTTGAGAGTCCTCTTTGATATAGGATGTGGCTTTCTCCGTCGTAATTAATTGGCATATCTTTTATAATTTCGTCAGCAACTGCTTCTAATTTACGTAGTTTAGAGAGCAATTGCAATTGATTGAGATACTTTTTTAAATCATTATTGGATTTTGAGTGAGTTTTGAGCTTTTGAACTAACATACGCAAAACTGCTTCCGCTTGTTCTTTCCCAAAATCAGCCAATAAAGCCAACAATATCACTTCGGGTACTTGTGAACGCAGCAATTTCTCGGCATCCAATTCATGCAAATTTATCAAATCAAAACCGCGAAAAATTTCATTTTCGGGTAATTGCGTTTTCATGCTTGCTTTACCTTTCCCGAGAAAAATAACTACATGTCGAATCGGTAATTTGTATTTGCGGTAAATCATGCCATGATATTCCGCAGTACGTTCTAGCATACTCGGGTCGTTTTTTGACTGAAATTCTATATGTAGCAACTCCTTTCTGCCGTCCTCATGTATAATTTCGTACAAAGCATCTACATCTCTGTCGCTTGTTTTTGGAAGTTCGGCGGGTAAATCCTTGTAAGATTTAACACTGAACCCTAATTGCATCTCAATCAAAGGAAGAAACACTTGCACGGCATTTTCTCTAAAAATCCGGTCAAAGTCTTTGTGTTGTTTTGTGTTTTTATCGCTCATTCTATGCAAAATTAACGATTTATCGGCTGTTTATCAAAATTTTAAGTGTAACTTAACGTAAACAAGTTCAAGTACATCCCGATAGCTATCGTGGACAAGTACAAGTTCAATTCCTGAAATAACCGATATTTTGTTTTTTATTAAACAATTTATCAAAAAAAACATTTCCATAAAAAAGAAAAGAGTCTGTGCGTTTTGCATCATTCAAAATTCACTTCCCGACATGAGTACGGGATTTCGTTTTACTCAACATTCAAAATTCAAAATTAATCTTGGTATGCGTTATCCGAATGAACAGGACAGTATTTTGGTGCGGATTGGTCGCCCGATGCAACAGGCAATGACTGCGCTGGGTTTGGGCGTAGTGATTATGTTGGTTGCAGCATTGGTTAACTTCTCGGATGGTGTGGAGGTTTCGCCCAATTTTTATTGGCTGACAGCTGCTTCGTGTGTGTTGTTGTATGCAATGTTCAATGCAATGATTAGCGTATCGGCGGAAAATATTGATAAGTATTGGCAACGGGGGATTCCTACGTTTTTCGGACTAATGTTGCTGCTGTCATTATTGGCAACTTTACTTTCAGGGATTCCATTGATAGAGGCAGGTTCGTATGCTTGGATTTATATTATTCTCACCTTTGGTTATTTGGCTTTCCTTTCAATGGCGCGATTTATTAAGCGCATTTTGAGTCTTGCTATGCGTGAAGAGGAGCGTGTGCGCGAGGAAGAACGTAAGCGCGGACAAGGATTAAATTGATTTTTGATTGGGCGATTTTTGATTTTTGATTGAATTTCGCTACGCGAAATATTCTACGATTACAATCAAAAATCACCCAATCAAAAATCTAAAATCATACAAGGTGCAATGCAGGTTTTGACCAATGATAATTGTCGAGATTGACCTTTCCTGCTTCCACTTTCACACCTTCTTTTGCCAATTTTTCTATTTGATTATCAACATGTTCGATGATTTCGCCTTCTGTATTGACGATGCGATGTACGGGATGCGTACTGCTTAATTTGTCGATAAATTTGGGAATAACTCTAAGATGTGCTTTGTAGCCGCCCATGCCTTTTATCGCATCTTGATAGGTCGCAATTTTCCCTTCGGGAATGTGCGCGACAAAATGTTTGAACAAATCAAAATTATTTTCTTCTATTTCGGGAAATGCCCCAATTTTCACCTCAATCGCATCCCCAACGTTCACCTCGCCGCCCGAAATAATGACACCAAGTATGCCGCGTTTATTGTCCAATTGTTTCAAATCATCGACCAAATGTTCTACCGTATGGCAGGGTTCGCATTGATAGGTCAGGCGAATTTTTACATCGCCCATTGTGAGTTGCGTACCGGGCTGAAATTGCTCTAACGACAAACCTTTTGTGACCACATTTTCCCGCAATTGTCCGGGCTTAATATTCAACGGCTCGGCATCTTCTATGCGCGTAACGAGTACCTGACGCGGACTCGCGCCATGTGCGTTCACATCTCCCGCAATACCGTATGCAGTACGAAATTGAAGGCTTTTCCGCGCCTCTAATGGTCGTTTTTTTTCTGTTTTGATAAATAAATTATTAATTCTCATGTGTTGTCGAGTTGATGAGTTGTCGAATTGATGAATTACGCTTTCCCTAATGTGAATCCAAAAGTAGAACCCACATTGAGCGTGCTGCGTACCGTAACGGTTTGTTTGTGCGCTTCAATGATATGCTTTACAATAGCTAAACCGAGTCCTGAACCGCCTTGTTCACGCGAACGACTTTTATCTACCCGATAAAAACGCTCGAACAGGCGAGGCAGGTGTTTTTCTTCGATACCGTAACCATCGTCGGAGATTTCTATGAGCAGGTGTTTTTCATCCATTTCATAAAAACCAATTTTGGTATTGCCGTTGGGCTTGCCGTATTTGACGGAATTGGTGATGAGATTGACGAACACCTGACGGATGCGTTCTCGGTCTGCTTTTACATGAAAGGGTTTGTCACAACCTTGTTTGAAACTAAATTGGATGTGTTTTTCGCGGGCGGTGATGCTCATTTCGTCAAATATTTCCAATGCCAATTCGTGTACATCAAATTGCTGAATATCAAGATGCAAGTCCTCTGATTCTATTTGGGCAATCATATCGAGGTCTTGGGTGATGGTAGAGAGTCGTTCTACGTTTTTGGCGGCGCGTTCGAGGTAGGGGAGGTTGATGCTTTCATCTTCCAATTTACTCTCAATCAGAGTTTCGATATAGCCTTGCACATTGAAAATGGGCGTTTTGAGTTCGTGCGATACATTGCCGAGAAAGTCGCGGCGGTAGGCTTCGAGTTTTTTGAGGTTTTCGATTTCTTTGTCGCGTTCTTTTGCCCAGTTGGTGACTTCCTCCTCCACTTCGTCGATGAGGTGTCGCCCCATATTCATCGTTTTAATTTTGGAGCCTTTGGGGGCTTTCATATTGTGTATTGTCTTGTAAATCAATTTTACACGACGATAAATGAAGCGTTCGAGCGCGACGATATTGATGCCGTAAGCTGCACCAAAAATCAGCAAGGGCATTGCTATAATATGCCACCAAAGCAACTGCCCATCCGAAATCAAATAGAGGATTGACATGGCGATGAGTGTAATGATCGCCAAAAAAGCCGCCATGTAGATACCTAGTTGGCGGGGCGTTGGGTTTTTTTCGGCAAAAACATTAAACTTTTTTTTACTCATAGTTGCGAGTTGGTGAGTAGCGAGTGCCGGGTAGCGAGTCTGGTATATACAAAACTCGTTACTCGCTATTCGGCACTCGGTATTTTTATACTCTTGGTGCAGATTTTTTGAGATAAATTCTACCGGGAATACAAGCTCCTGTATTGGTATAGCCCGACCATTCGCCTTCCAGTCGTAGCGTTCCTGCCGAAAGAAGTTGCAGGCGGTAGTCTTTCAAACACCAAAAGATGTCATCTACTCGTTTTTCCCGAAGTATTTCATCTTCTCTAATATCAATATATTCGCCATCAAATTTGCCATTAAAACCCATAATGGCGTAAATGTCTATTGCGTCAGCTTTTACGTAAGCAGTTCCTTTGGCGTTACCGTCTTCATCTACTTTGATGAAAATTTTGAAGGTGTATTCTCCTAAAATGCCACCTTCTTCCTGTGTAATGATGCCTTCCCATGTGCCGGATATTTTCTGGGCAATTGTAAGGGAGTTGATATTTGATAGTAAAAAAAATACAAACAATAGTTTTTTCATATGATTAATTTTGTAGTCTAAAAATACATTTATTTTTCAAAAACAATCGAATACCTTGTATTGATTAACAGTTTTTAACTCGAAGTGGTTAACTTTGCAGTCGATTTACCTTTTGAATTGTCTGCAAAGATACGAATACTAATGAACGATTTTTGATTTAGTGATTTTCGATTTTTGATTAGCGCAAATCAGAGCCTTATTCGCAAACATTTATTTATATTCTGTTCCTTATTTCAATGTCTTCGTCAAATTGAGAGTTAAAAATGTTATAATTAATTCTCAATTCTCAATTCTCAATTTTTCATTTGGCGAATATTGTTATTTGTTTTGGTAAAATCAATCACAAAATCACAAAATCAAAAATCACTCAATTCATGCGGAAAATTGCTATTTCAGATATTCACGGTTGCTATTTAACTTTCAAAAAATTGGTGCGCGATGTCATACAGTTAACCAAAGAAGACGAGCTGTACTTACTTGGTGATTATGTGGACAGAGGTCCCGGCTCAAAGCAGGTATTTGATTTTATTTTTGAGTTGCTAAACGAAGGCTACAAAGTTCGGTGTTTAATCGGAAACCACGAAGAAATCTTCTTAGAATGTATCAAAGGACGAGGAAGACTGCCCAGTTGGCTGAAATATGGTGGGCGTATGACACTGGATAGTTTTATAGTAGATTATCCTACTGAGATACCCGATGAGTATGTTAGATTTATGGAGAGTTTGGCATACTATGTTGAGGTGGATAACTATATCTTGGTACATGCCGGGCTAAATTTTACTACCGCAGACCCACTGAAAGATACCTACGGCATGACATGGAGCCGCAATTGGGAAGCAGATGCGAATATGGATTGGTTGGGTAGCCGCCGTGTTATTTACGGACATACGCCCAAGACAAAATCTCAGGTGGAATTGCAATTAGAGCAGCTACAAAAACAGCAATTACTCAATATAGATGCGGGGTGCTATGGTACTTACATCCCCGGATATGGTCATCTTGCTGCCTTTGATATGACGAATGAAGTGCTTCATTTTCAAGAAAATATCGACAATATGAACGCGTGGCGAGCGCAGACGGGACATTGATTTTCGATTGGAGCGATTTTTGATTTTTGATCGTCCTCACAATGATTTTTTTTGTAATCAAAAATCGAAAATCACGAAATCAAAAATCGGCTAATGAAAGCACTAAAAATATCTTATCTCCCCACCATTGCTATTCTTCTTTTTGCGGCTTTTATTACGCCCGAATTTGGTGCTGAATGGACGCTTAAAAAAGACAAAAACGGTGTGCAGGTTTACACCCGTCCGGTGGAGGGATCGCCTTTGAAAGAATTTAAAGGCATTGTCAATATTCGCACCACTACTGAAGCTGCCAAAAAACTCCTGCTTGACCTCCCTTCATATACCGAATGGAGTCATAACTGTAGCAAATCCAGCGTTTTAAAAATAAATAACGAAAACGATATTATAGGGCTTACGCTCACGGACGCCCCTTGGCCCGTACAAGACAGAGAAGCCATTGTACAAACCAAAGTCGTCGAAAAAAATGGCTCGATTCATCTCAATATGACTGCCCTGCCCGACTATATAAAAGCCACGGATGACGTTGTGCGCGTACCGAAAATGACCGGATTCTGGAAAATCACATCGAATGACGACGGCACAGTAGAAGTCGTCCAACAAGTACACGCCAGCCCCGGCGGACGGATTCCCGATTGGCTTGCTAATTCTGCGGTAGTGGATACGCCTTATAATACTTTGTTGAATATGAAACGTAGGTTGGAGAAATAAAAAAAGCACAGCCGAAACGACTGTGCTGCTAAATATTTTCCGCAATGTATAGGTGTTTGATTGTGGTAGTTTATTGAGCTTATTGAGTTGACTAAGTTTATCAGGTATATATTTTTTTCTACGAAAAAAATCACACTCAATAAACCTTATGAACTCAATGAACTTTATAAACTAAGCACTAAAACTACGCGCCCAAGTATGACTTGAGCAATTTACTTCTTGAAGTAGTACGCAATTTGTTGATGGCTTTGTCCTTAATCTGACGAACACGCTCTCTGGTAAGACCAAATTTCTCACCAATATCTTCGAGGGACATCGGATGTTCCACGCCGATACCGAAGTACAACTTAATCACATCTTCCTGACGGTCAGTGAGTGTACCTAGTGAACGTTCAATTTCTCTACGTAGCGATTCGCGGTAAGTCAATTGCTGGTCAGCTCCGGGCGTATTGCCATTCTCTAAGACATCGAGCAGCGAATTGTCTTCTCCTTCCACGAAAGGTGCGTCCATAGAAACGTGTCTTGCAGCCACACCCAAGGTCGTCTCCACTTCTTCGGTGTTGATTTCGAGCAACGCGGCGAGTTCATCTGAAGACGGTTCGCGTTCGTACTCTTGTTCCAACTGAGAAAAAGCTTTGTTAATCTTGTTGAGTGAGCCTACTTTATTAAGTGGCAATCGCACAATACGCGATTGCTCTGCCAAAGCCTGCAAAATGGATTGTCGAATCCACCAAACTGCGTATGAGATGAATTTAAACCCTCTCGTTTCGTCGAATCTCTGTGCGGCTTTAATCAAGCCAAGATTACCTTCATTAATCAGGTCACTCAAAGAGAGACCTTGATTTTGGTACTGTTTTGCAACGGATACCACGAAACGAAGATTCGCTTTAGTCAATTTTTCCAACGCTTGTTGGTCTCCTTGCTTGATGCGTTTAGCCAGTTCGACTTCCTCTTCCGGCGTCAGCAAGTCAACCTTACCAATCTCCTGAAGATACTTCTCAAGCGATTGACTCTCGCGATTAGTAATTGACTTAGTGATTTTTAATTGTCTCATGTAGTAGCGGCAGGTTTTTGAATCACGAGGAAAGTTTAAGTTTATCCCGATAGCTATCGGGAAAGTTTAAGTTAAAAAATTAATTAAAACCTAACTTACACTCTTTCACCTAATCTTTTCACAATGAAACTTACACAAATAATAATATGGATTTTCTTGCAAATCACACAAAAATAAGGGAATCGTCCATATAAAGCAATTTTTGAACAATAAAAATTCAAAATAGTTTATAACTGTGACAGGCTTTATAATAAACAATTATACCTTTTTTTGAGGTTTATGCCTCTGTTTATTGTGTTCTTTACTAATTTACATAGTGTACAATGGGTTTTTATGTTTTTTAGTTCACTAAAATTTGGAAAAATCGTTTTTTTATTTTTAATTGTAGCCAACACTTTAAATATTTTTTTAATAAAAACATGCAGTAAAACTTATTCTTAAACATTTTTATCACTTTAAATGTAGATATGAGTGAATTTTACGTTGTGTTACAAACTCAGCAGATTAGTTCAGAAAAATGAGTATATGACTAAATGAATAAATGAGTAAATTACTTTCAATGTGTCAAAATAATTATTGTCGCATTATCAGATTAAAAACATCTACTCATTTCATCATCTGCTCATTTACTCATTATCCACGCTAATCACTAATTAAAAAAAAAGTATGGAACGAGTTTCCTTTGACATGGAGTTCATTTTCAGAGCTTCACCGACCATAATTTACAAATTTTTAACCGATGCCAGTTGCCTTATTCGCTGGTTTTGTGACGAGGTGGATATTGAGAAAGGCACATTTACGTATAGTTGGGATGGTGCAGAAGAAATTGCCAAACTTGTCGAACACACCGAAAATGAATACCTCAAATTTGAATGGGAAGAAAGAGATGCGGGGGAGTATCTTGAAATCAAACTCTCTAAATCTCCGGTAACCGGCGAGACGGTAATGTTACTTAAAGATTATTGTGATGATGATGAAGTAGAAGACCAAAAAGAACTTTGGAGCACCCAATTCGCACAACTCAAACGCGAAACAGGCGGCTAATGAAGATTAAGTTTAAGTCGAAGTTTAAGTTTAAAACAAATTTGAATTTCGATTTGAACTTCGACTTAAGCTTATGAAAGAGAAATCTGTAAACACAGGTTTCTCTTTTTTCGTCTTCCCTTACAATGCGATTTGAAAAAATCAGGCTAAATTTGAACTTATGTTTGATACTTGTACTTGTATTTAAAATTCATCGTCCAAAAAATATATTTTGTCGAAATAAAAAACATTTTTAATTGCAAAATTGTATAATTGTATGATTGCAAAATCACGCCTAACAATTTCACAATCAAGCAATCACAAAATCCTTGAATTTTACAATCAAAAATCGAAAATCACATAATCAAAAATAAAAATGGGTTTATTTAAATTTATCAAAGACGAATTAATAGAAGTCATCGACTGGGTAGAATCCGGTAGCGATATTATCTTATGGAAATTTCCGGACAAAGACTGCAATATCAAATATGGCGCACAACTCACCGTCCGCGAATCACAAGTGGCGATGATGCTCGATGAAGGAAAATTTGCTGATGTATATCAGCCCGGTATGCACACCCTCATCACGGATAACATGCCACTGATGACTTCGCTCCGTAACTGGAAAACGGGCTTCAAATCGCCTTTCCTTGCGGATGTATATTTTGTCAGTACCCGCCAATTCACCAATCTCAAATGGGGAACTCCAAACCCGATTATTCTCCGCGACCCGGAATTTAAGCAGGTGCGTGTCAAGGCATTTGGTACATATTTCATTCAGGTAAAAGATCCGAAGAAAATGTTTACCTCATTCGCAGGTACAGGAAAGCAACTCTCTGTCAGAGACATCGAAGCACGTATGCGCGACATTATCGCGCCTAAGTTTGCCGAAGCACTCGCCGAAGCGCAGGTGTCTGTCTTGGATATGGCGAGCAATTATACCGAACTGGGTGACAAAATTCGCCCGATAATACAAGCTGAATTTGAGCCATTTGGGATTGAATTGACCAAGTTTCAGGTTACGAGCACTTCATTGCCAAAAGAAGTTGAAGAATTTTACGACAAGATGACCAACATGAATATGGTCGGTGATGATATGGCAAAATTCACTCAATTTCAATCTGCCAATGCCATCGAAGCTGCCGCAAGCAATCCCGGAGGCGCAGGCGAAGGTATCGGCGTAGGTATCGGTATGGGCTTGGGCAATAATATGATGAACCAAATGGCAAATCAGCAGCCGCAAGCTCAAAACCAAGCCCCTACAGCCGCCCCACAAGCCGAAACTAAGCAGGATATTATGAATATGCTCAAAGACCTCGGCGGCTTGAAAGAAGCGGGAATTTTGACGCAAAAGGAATTTGATGCGAAGAAGAAGGAGTTGTTGGCGAGATTATAGATAAACGTAAAACGATTTTGTAAATCGTCACGTATGATGTGAACGGTTCGCAAAATCGTTCTACCTTAAATTGTTCTAAAACAAAACAGCCTATTGTTTTATTTGCGAACATTTCGTATTTTTGTTTTCAATAAAAATACACAAAATGAATCAGCAGCTTTCTCAAAAAGAGATAGGTCGGCGCATATCCGAATTAAGGCAACTCAAAGGTTTGTCGCAAGCCGACCTTGCGAATGAAATTGAATTGGCGAGATCATCATTAACTCAAATTGAATTGGGTAATCGCAAGTTGAATGTTTTAGAATTGCAAAAAATATCTAATGTGCTAAGTTTTTCATTAGATAAATTTTTGGCGCAGCAGTTTAATATTCGAGAAATTTCAAGCAAAACATCGTCCGAAAATATTGAAGAACACCATTACAGAGTCTCCGAACCGACCTTGAATGTGGATAAATTTTCTAATGTCTTGCTCTATATTTTAGAGCGATGTGCAGGTAAGCCCAATGTTGGTGAAACTCTGACTTACAAGCTATTATACTTTGCTGATTTTAATTATTACGAATTATATGAAGAACATTTGACGGGCGCAAAATATCACAAACTACCATACGGTCCCGTTCCCAAAAATATACAATCGCTCATTAACAATATGATTGAAAATAAGCGACTTAAACGAATTAAAACCGATTATCACAATCACAAACAGACCCGATATATTCCCCTGAAAAAAGCCAACCTTCAACGACTCAAAGCCAGCGAAACAGAAGTGTTAGACCATGTTATTGAGCAATTTTCGGATTGGTCGGCTACCGCGATTAGTGAGTATTCGCATAAGGATATTCCTTGGTTGGTATCTAAAGACGGTGAGGCGATTGATTATGAATTGGCTTTGTATAGAGAAGCTCCTTTTTCGGTCAGAAATTATGATGAAATAAGCGAAACGTTATGATTTTTGAAGAATTGGACGAGTTCAAAAAAGATTTAAAAACCTTGCTGAAAAAATACAGAAGTCTGAATGAAGATTTGGAAGTTATCAAAAAAATATTAGCCGTCATGCCCGACGAAAGACCGCCGTTTAGTTTTAAGATAAATAATTTGGGAATTGAAACCTGTGTTATAAAAGTCAAAAAAATCGCATGCAAAGCATTGAAAAACAAGGGAGTACGCTCAGGGTTAAGATTGGTCTATGCGTATTTTGAAGCAATGGAAGAAATCGTGGAGGATGAAGTCGTCATTCAAGAAGCAAGCGAAGAAAAAATAGTCATGGTCGAATTGTACCATAAAAGCAATAAGGCGAATGAAGATAGAGCGCGTATTTTGAGACATTTTGATTAAAAAACAATCAAAAATCCACCAATCAAAAATCAAAAATCACACATGTCCGACCAAGTACAAGTCATCGAAAAAGTCCTCAATGTACCCTGTCCATCATGTGGTGGCGGGTTGATATATTCTGCTGAAAATCTACGAATTACTTGCGAATACTGCGGCTACGGTGAGGACATCAACGAAGCTAACGATAAGGTAGAAGAAGCTGCCCTGCAAAAAGCCATCGAGGAATCAGAAAAAATCGTTCCGGAAGAAGAAGGACAAAAGGTGATGGACTGTGGCAATTGTGGCGCAAAATTTATGGTTGGTACAAAGGATGTAGCAGTAGATTGTGCCTTCTGCGGTTCGCGCAAAATCAACATCGAAGCCTTTGAGCACAAGTACATTCAGCCTGTCGGCATCATTCCATTTCGTGTACCGGGAGAGGACGGGCAAATCCTCTTTGAAAAGTGGATAAAACGCGGTTGGTTTCACCCCAACAAGCTCAAACGCCTCTCCAAAGTAGAAGCCCTGCACGGCATTTACCTTCCTTTCTGGACGTATGATGCACAGACCGAATCCAATTGGCAGGGCGAAGCCGGACATCATTACTACACCAATCAGCGAGTAAGGGTTAATGGACGTATGCAGAACCAACGCGTTCGGCAAGTGCGTTGGACGCGACGTAGCGGACACCTGAGTCATTTCTTTGACGACGTCCTCGTCGTGGCTTCCGAACATGTTCAGCAAGACCTCATGGAAAAGATTTTCCCCTTTAAATTGGATGATGTTGTCAATTACGACCCAAGATATATACTCGGTTGGGAAGCAGAGGTTTATGACCTCAATGTGAAGCGAGGTTATGAGGTAGCCAATGTGATTATGGATCAAAAACTCAACCACCTTGTTCGTGCTGAAATTGGTGGTGATGAGCAACGAGGAGTCTTCGTACAAAGCCAAAAATTCAACCAAACCTTCAAGCATATCATGCTACCGATTTGGATTTGTTCGTACAAATACCAAAATAAAATTTATCAATTTGCCATCAATGGTCAGACCGGAAAAGTAAATGGTAAAAAACCGATTTCATGGTTCAAAATCGGCTTCCTGATTTTTCTTTTTGTGGCGATTATTGTACTGATTATTTATTTGAAAGAAAGCGGAACGGTGAATATTCAGTTTGATGGTAGGAGAAGGTTTAGTTTTTAGGAAAAATTCTATTTCCACCAACGATGTCGTAGGGGCAGGGCATGCCCTGCCCCTACGACATCGTTGGTGATTATTCCTGCTTCTCCCCAAAATTCATATCCGAATAATAAATCAACTTCCATTCATCGTTATTTTTGTAGAAGCGTCGTTCGATAAATACGCCTTCTTTCAAAAATACGCGCTCTATCACGAGATTATCCAATCGTTGCAACTCACGTTCAAAATCACCGGATTCAAAATCAATCTCCTCCTGCACCAACCAATCCTTTTCTTCCCAATAAAAATCTCCGCGCACAATGGTCATACTATCCGCAAAACTCGGAAATCCGGGCAAGGGAAAGGTAATATGTGCCTTCTGAAAGACCGTATCCCGATGAAATTTTTTATAAAAATTATCGAAATCAGTATTGGTATCGGGTGTGTTATTTTTGCAGGAAAAAAATAAGGTTATTAGGAGTAACGAAAGTAAGAAAAGTATGTTTTTCAATATATATTTTTTGACACCACGAAGGTATTATTATTCAAATAAAATTAGATAATTCGATAAAAACATTTAACTTTGTTGTGGAAGTAGCTGTCAAAAGCTACTATCCCGAGTAGGTAGGCATTACGTCCTACCTACACCTTTTTTTAGTCCGCGCTAATTTTCTATCGCATAAACGAGCATATACTCGCCCATTTTTTCAAAATAAATTCGGTAATTCGCCTCAAAATCGCCTTTCACTACACGTCCGGTTGTCGTTCCATTCTCTTGATAATCAAATGGTTCGATAAGAATATGTTGTCTAAAATCCAACTCACGGCGTCCATAGGCTTTGTAGAGTGCTTCCTTTGCGCCCCAGTAAACGTGGAGGTGTTCGATACGATGTTTGCCGAGACTTTCTGACTCCGATTCGCGCATGTACTTGTGTGCAATGCGTTCGATTTTGGCGACTAATTTCTGTACATCAATTCCCACTGAATGAGGCGAAAGAATCGCTGCCGCCACTTCATTTGAATGACTCAAAGACATCTCCAGCGGAGAATTGACCAAATGCGGCTTCCCATATTTATCCGCTGCACAAATCAAACGCTCCGCCGCACCACTCATCTCATGTATCAACCAACGCCCTGCCAACCACTCCAGTCGTCGTCCGCCTTTGATTTGTCCCAATCGCTCGGTTTCTGGTTCGGTTAAGGTCATTTTTTGGGTAAAAAAATGCTCGTCCTCTGCGATATTCCATAACGCAAGGTGTGTCTGTTCGGCAATTTCTTTTGTAAATAATAACGGCAATTGATAAGATATATTTTGAACAAATTTACGATAAATTTCTGAGGCTACCTTCACTATCGACTATGGACTACGGACTATCGACTAAAATAAACTCATCTGCCCCGACACATCTTCCACTGTTTGCCCATCCAATGTGGGTACATGAATATCAAGTCCAATGTGTTCGTTTATTTTTTGGATAAAATACGTGGCAATATCCGGCGCGAGCAAATTATCGGGTTCATGCGGAAAGAAAAATACTTGTTGAAGCCCTGACTCAAACCATGATTTCAGTCGCGCCACCCATGCGTCTATACGCTCGTAATCGGTTGAATGTAAGGCATTTCCCACCCAGCGAATGAGAACTGTGTGATTAGTTATACGCTGGTGCAGCACATCGCGCCGCCCTGCTACGTCGGTGATGACGGGGCTGATATTGAGGTTTTGCATCACCTTGAATGTTGTCTCCAAATTCGCCGGAGAACTAAACCACGATTCATGTCGCAACTCCACAGCAAGCGGTATCGTGCGTGGAAATTTCTCCAAAAACCGTGTCAGTAAATTCAATCTATCAAAACCAAAATACGGCGGCAATTGCACAAAACAACAGCCCAATTTTTCCTCTAACAAACTAATATTTTCACAAAATCGTAACGTATTATCGCCACTCAAGCCCATGTCGCTACTGTGGCTTATCGACTGCGGTATCTTCGGACAAAAACGAAAATCGGCAGGTGCAGTATCACGCCATTTGATGACGGTTTCGGGCGTAGGAATACGGTAGTGGGTGGTGTTGAGTTCGATAGTGCCGAACTGACGGGCGTAGTGGTGCAGGAAGTCTTTGGCTTTGGTCTTGGGCGGATAGACTGTACCTATCCATTCCTTCATGCCCCAGCCTGTGCAACCTACGTAGAGTTGAGGCTTGCTTTGTGGAAGGTTTGCCAATACCGCCTCGGTACCTCGCGCGTCGGGCGGGAGGGTAAAATTTACGTTGTCGATATTAGGCAGTTTTCCGAATTTCATAAGACTGATATTACGTCGTAACAGAAGTTTCTGCTATGCAATTTTACTCAATAATCACAGTATCTCGCACATAAGATAAGCCTGCAAAAATACCAAGTCCCCCTTCCACATTTGTCGTGATTTGTACGGGTTGGGCAAAGGGATTTCCGTTGGCAAAAAATGCTTCTTCGTAAGTCTCTAAGAAGTCGTGATACGTTTGGTCAATGTGAAATAGCGTAGCAATTGCCGTATCACCAATACCAAATTCAAAATTAGAACCAAAGGGTACAGCATCGCCATTGAAGAAGCGGTCATTCACGGAAAAATCTTGGTCGGTTTCGCCCAATTCTCCATCGTGCAGCATAAAACGATAGTAATTATCCATCGTTGGGTCATCGGTAAACCATGTCTGTATGGCTGCCAATGTGTCCGAATTGTCAAAGGAGTAAACGATGCTATCAAGCGGAACAGGCGGAAGCAGTTGGGTTATGGCAGTTGCAGTACGTTCACGAGAATTGATCTCCATCGAAAAATCTTCATTATAATCTGTGGACGGCGTAAAAGAATTGCCGTAATTATAGACTTTTCCATTATCAAAATCAAAATATATAGCCTCTTCGAGCGTATGAGTCGTACCGCTGTGTGTGATGGTAACGGTGGCATCACTAATCAATCCGAGTAGTTCAATAGCACTTTTGAAGCCTTCAAATTGGGCTTCTGCCACAGTATCGCCCGGCGTTATAAAGAGCGCTTCTATTTGCGAAAGTGGCAAGGTAAGCTCCTGACCATCAGCCGATACGGTTACAGGTACGTTTTCATCAAGTGGTGTAGGAGAGGGCAATTCGGTATAGCTGAGACTTTCTGTGACGAGTGCGCGAAGCGGTTGTCCGGGTTCTACATAACTCTCTACCACGATTTCACTTTGATAGTCGGGGAGATTGATGTCGATGTCGCGTTCCAAATCACAGGCAGCTATCAGCGCGAATACGCAACACATCGGAATCAGGTATTTTGTCATAATTTTGATATGATTTTTATTGAAATTAAAACGAATTGAAAACGCTTTTGTTGGCAAAAATCATTCCTTTGTCCATGATTTTACATTTAAATAGAAAATAATTTCATGCAAATATTTTTAATTTGGGGTTAGTAATTAGTTGATTAGTGACTGGTTATTGGTTGGTTGCGAGCTATATCACTAATAACGCCAGGTTAATGAGATGATAAAGAGCCTGAAAACTGAATCAAATGCCATTTTATCATTTTTGTAAAAAGTTAATTTAAAAAACTTTAATGAAAATTCACTACTCAAATTTCGCATTAAACTTAATCTTAATGCGGTGTCACATTAATCAGATATTTAATAGGCAAATCATTATCCTATAAAATATATTGGCTCGAAAATTTCATCCATTTATCCTTAATTTGAGTTATAGGTTACGGGTTGCGAATTACGGGTTAATAAGTTTTTTGCTCTGCGAAAAATAACCCGCAACTCGCAACCTGCAACCCGTAACCCGCAATTTAAAAATGATTATGACACCCGTTTCATTCAAATACATTATTATTACGTTAGCTTTTTTATTATTTACAAAAATAAACTACGCACAAACGGCTTGCGGTACACAAATCGACGACGCGACTGCCGAGTACTTGATGTCAGAACTCGATGAAGTGCAGTCTTTTATCCAACAAAATTCTGCCTTAAAAAATGCTGCAATTTACCTGCTCCCTATTCAAATACATATCGTACGACAGAGTGACGGCACAGGCGGTATGACTGCTGCTCAAGCCAACCAAAGTATCGCACAACTCAACGCTGATTTTGTAGGCGCAGGTATTGAATTTTACCAATGCGGTGCAATTAATTATATTGATAGTGACACTTATTATAACTTTGAACAAGCTGATGAACAAGCACTTACAAGTACAAACGATGTAGCAGGCAGCATCAACCTCTATTATTGTAATCGGGTAAAAGTAGATTTCAACGGTACGCTTTCCGATATATGCGGCTATGCTTATTTGCCGCTGGGTCCAGATCATTTGATGCTCCGCAATTCTTGTATTTTGACTAGCAATACGCTTTCTCACGAGATGGGGCATTACTTTGGTTTGCTGCATCCACATGATACACGTTACGGAGAAGAAGCCATCACTCGTGATGCCAATGATGCTTGTTATAATTGCGAATCGGCAGGTGATTTGTTGTGCGATACGCAGGCGAGTCCGAGTTTGTTTAATCTGGTCGATGGCAATTGCAATTATATAGGTACAGCAACGGGGACTTGCAGCGGTAATACACACACGCCCGATACTGATAATACGATGAGCTACACCACAGGAGCTTGTTCTACAACATTTACCGCAGAGCAAAACGGGCGTATGGCGTATTATGCTTTTCAGCGTAGTTATTTAGGATGTATCTCGACAAATTGTGCTATACCAAGTAATTTGAGTGAAAGCAATAATACAGGAACATCCATCAGGCTCACATGGACGCCCGCGGGTGTGGGTACGTCCGAAATTCGCTATCGTATTTCAGGGGCAAATTGGAATTATGGTGGCACGGCGGCGAGTCCTTTGGATTTAAGCGGAATCACGCAGGGCTATAATTACGAATATAGCATTCGCACAAGATGTTCAGAGACAGAAGTTTCTGATTGGGTAGATGGCACATTTGTGTCAATACCTACTGCCGGTGCAGGATGTAGCACACCAAATTCATGGGGAACTTTTAATGAGGCTGAAACATCCTATGGCATCGTGTGGGTAGTCATGGACGGTGCTGTCGGGTATAATCTGCGTTATCGCAAAGGCGGCACAAATGACGCATGGAATATCATCACTGAAACGAATAATTATACGCTCCTGACAGGCTTGGAGCCGGGTACGCAGTATGAATTTCAAATGCAAACGATTTGTGAGAATGATGATTCGGGTTATACGGGTTCTGTATATTTTGCAACACTTGGCGATGGTCCTGTGGATGTACAATTGAGTGTTTTTATGGAAGGTGCATTGGTTGACCTCTCCGATGCGACGCAATATCTTAGTATGATGCGTGTCGGGCTAAATGATTTGGGCTTATTGCCCGGACAAACGCCTACAAGCGGTATCAACGCACCAACTCCTGCCGGACAGCCTTACCTTGCTGCTCCATGGTTGTATGATGGAGAAGAAGGGGCGGATTGGAACGATAGAGCATATGAAGATTTTGCAGATTTGCATGGTGCTAAGGTCGTCGATTGGGTCTTGGTGACATTCAGAATAGGGGTTTTGGCACCTACTAATTTTGCTAAAGCTGCCGCCTTGTTGCTCGAAGATGGTCGGGTGATTTTTCCTGATGGTTCTCCATTGACAACTGCTGACCCTTCGTCATTTTATGTGATGGTTGAACATCGTAATCATATCGGTGTCCTAAGCCCTGTGGCTCTTACGGTCAATAATCGCGTAGCAGGTCACGACTTCACAACCGCCAATTCGTTTGGAGGCAATGGTCAAAAAGAAGTAGAACCGGGCGTATGGGCAATGTTCGTTGGAGAGGCAGAACAAATACTTGCAGGCTTTGATATTAATGGAGATGATAAGGCGCTTTGGTCATTTGAAAATGGTAATTTCGGCGTCTATACAGCAGGTGATTTTAATATGAATGGCGATGCAAACGGTGCAGATAAAAATTATTGGAGCGTGAATAATGGCGTATCCTCAAATTTGAGTAGAGAATGACGAGTTATGGAGTTGTGGAGTTGACGAGTTGATGTTTTTTTGAAATGTAAAATGTAAAATAATAAATTTAAAATCCCGTCATCCGTCGGGACAAGTTGTAAAAGTTGTAGGACGCAAGACCAACGTAATTCTTTCGTATTTTATTGATTTTAAATTTATTAAAAAGTAAAAAAATGAAAATGTTTGTGTACGCACTACAAGCACTTTTACAACTTGTCCCGACGGATGACGGGATTTTACATTTATTATTTTACATTTTAAATTTATTCCCCACATTATTATCACGCTAATTTGAATTTAAAAATCCAGAGTTTGATTACATTTACCCATCCAATTAATCATTAATCATTAATCGTTAACCATTATCCATTATCATGTCCGAGATACTCCACAAAATGGCGATTACTCGTATCCCAAAGGTTGGGGGTGTGCTTGCCAAAAATCTTATCAGCTATTGTGGCGGTGCAGAAGCCGTATTCAGAGCCAAAAAACGCGAACTACTCAAAGTGCCGGGTATCGGTCCGGTGATTGCCGGAAATATACTTGAGCAGAATGTGTTGCGCGAGGCAGAAGTAGAAATGGAGTGGATGGAACGCCACGATATTCAGCCGATTTTTTATTTGGATGATAATTATCCGTTGCGACTGCGCCCGTATGAGGAAGCTCCTTTGGTCTTGTTTTATAAAGGTAATGTTGACCTGAATGCTCCGCGGACTGTTGCTATCGTAGGCACTCGCAAACCCACAGAACGCGGCAAGATGGTTTGTGAAGAAATTGTAGAGGAATTGAAAAAATATGAAGTGCAGATTATCAGTGGATTGGCATATGGAATAGATGTAACGGCGCACAAAAAATGCGTAGAAATCGGTGTACCCACCATTGGAATTTTGGGGCATGGATTGGATAGGATTTATCCGCCTGCACATCGAAATGTGGGCATGGAAATGTGTGAGAATGGCGGTTTGCTCACCGAATTTTCCTATCAAGTACAACCCAAGCGCGAGCATTTTCCCATGAGAAATCGAATTATTGCTGCAATGAGTGATGCCTTGATTGTCGTAGAATCCGGGGAAGGTGGCGGGTCGATTATCAGTGCCGAATTGGGTAATAAATACGGCAAAGCTGTATTTGCTGTACCGGGGCGTTTGCGAGATGATCATTCAAAGGGTTGCAATCTGCTCATCAAAAAAGGCAAGGCGCGTTTGCTCGAACATGCAGACGATATAGCAAGCACACTCAAGTGGGACAGTGAAGAAGCGGAAAAACCGGATATCCGAGAGAAAATATTGGCTGATTTGAATGAAAATGAAAAAATAATCGTCAACATTCTACAGAATGTTGACGATATGACGATTGATAAAATTACGTTTGAATCCCGGCTTGCTCCTGCCAAAATTTCTTCCATCCTCTTGAATCTCGAATTTAAAGGACTCATCAAAAATCTGCCGGGTAAACGGTATATGTTGTGTTGACGAGTTGATGAATTGACGAGTTGTTGTGTTGTCGAGTTGTTGAATTGACGAGTTGTTGTGTTGACGAGTTGTTGAATTGACGAGTTGATGAATTGTTGTGTTGATGAGTTGATGAATTGACGAGTTGTTGTGTTGACGAGTTGTTGTGTTGATGAGTTGACAAGTTGTTGTGTTGATGAATTGACGAGTTGTTGAATTGTTGTGTTGATGAATTGACGAGTTGACGTGTTGTTGTGTTGTCGAGTTGGCGTTAAGATTTTTGCGAAGCAAAAATAAAATTCATCAATTCGACAACTCATCAATTCGACAACTCATCAACTCGACAACTCATCAATTCGACAACTCATCAATTCGACAACTCATCAACTCGACAACTCATCAACTCGACAATTCGACAACTCGGCAACTCATCAACTCGACAACTCATCAACTCGACAACTCATCAACTCGACAACTCATCAACTCGACAACTCATCAACTCATCAATTCGACAACTCATCAACTCGACAACTCGACAACTCGACAACTCATCAACTCATCAACTCATCAACTCGTACTTAAACTCTCGGTACTTTTACTTTTACTTTGCGCTTGCCTTTCGTTCTGTCTGCAAGTTTGGCGGCTTCGTAAGCATTAATGATACCACCTGTGCGAGAGAGCGTGTTGAATCGTACACGGTCTCCTTTCGGACTGACGACCTCTTTACCAAGATTTACAGCAGAATCCAGCAGAATTTGTTTGACTTGCCGTGCGGTCAATGTGGGATAGTAAGACATCAGGAGTGCTGCCACACCCGAAGCTGCCGGAGCAGCCATACTCGTACCGCTTGATGCTTTGTATTTGTCATTTGGCACGGTAGAGTAAAGGTCAACACCGGGTGAAAAAATATCGACATTATCTGCGCCATAATTAGAAAATCCTGCGACAGAATTTTCGCCGCCTTGCCATGAAAGTGCGCCGATTTCGAGCCATGTTTTGGCTTGTTTCTTTTTGTTTTTATAACGGTCATTGGGGTAGAAAATAACATTGTCGGTATTGATACCGTCATTCCCTGCTGCGTGTACGAGCAAGACATCTTTTTTGACTGCATATTTGACGGCTGCATCCACGACTTTTTTGTCAAAACTATATTGTTTTCCAAAACTCATGTTGATGATACGTGCGCCATTATCAACGGCATAACGAATCGCATTGGCAATGTCTTTATCGCGCTCATCACCATCCGGCACTGCACGTATAGACATGATGCGAACGTTGTCAGCCACACCTTTCATACCGACATCATTACTACGATTGGCAGCAATGATACCCGCTACGTGTGTGCCGTGCATAGCATCCGGCCCTTCTACATCGTTGTTTCCATAGATGCGTTCGGCAGAGTTGCGGTAGTTGTCGCCTACGATATTGCGCGGGTCAAAATCAGGATTATAATGATAATTGAGTTGGTTATTGTAATAGTCGGCAGCACCTTCGAGTTCTTTGAGGTCGGCTTCGGTAGCACCGTTTGCAAATACGGTTTTTAGCATATAAACTGCTTGCCCCAATATTTCTTCTCCTTCAACATTGATATCTTCCAGCACTTCCGACGTGATTTCGGTATCTTCACCTACCACACCTTTTACGGCTTTCAATGCACCCGAAAACATGTCGTTCAAATTCATCATTTGAGCTGCTTGTGCTTCGGCTTCAGCGCGTTTTTTCTCTACTTCTTTTTTGAGTTCAGTGTATTTGTCGTATTCCTTTTTTACCTTCTTAGAAAGTTGTGAAGGGTCACTGTCTTTGAATTTTTTATGCAAATCGCGATACAGACGTGTAATTTCAAGATTGTCTTGAGCGACATTTTTTCCATCAGCACCTCCGATAAAATTCCAACCGTGAATGTCGTCAATGTAGCCGTTATTGTCATCATCCTTTCCATTATTGGGGATTTCGTCGGCATTGACCCACATGACATCTTTTAGGTCTTCGTGTTCGGCATCTACACCGGAGTCTATGACAGCTACGACAATCGTTTGAGAAGATTTTCCTTTGAGCAATTCGCGGTAGGTTTTTTCTACGCTTAAGCCTTGTACATTGTCTTGTTTAGCATCCAGATTGAACCAATTTTCGGGAGCTTTTTGTGCAAATAAGCATACAGCAGTGATGGCACTGATAATTAGTGTCATCGTTATTTTTTGTATCATTAATTAAGTTATTTAAGCCTTAAATTGTGTTTAAAACTTCGTGATAAATTTGTGCAAAAATAGTGTTTTAATAAGAAGTTTGTGAACGAGTAGGTCAAATCACAAATTTTGAACCATTAGAGTGTTTTTCGGTATAAAATTAAGTTAAGGAAAATGTAATTTTATACCATTCGTTTTTGAACTTGTACTTGTCCACGATAGCTATCGGGATGTACTTGAACTTACAAATTACCGCCTCAAAACATCTCCCTTCCACTCACTGTGCACGGGTTTATCCTCGATATTCATATAATTTTCGATTTCCTGCTCAATGTAACGCGCCGATTCGAGTGAGCGTAAGCCCTGTACCAATATTTGGCTTTTGCCGCTGTTCAATCTCATCATAACGGTATAGGCATAAACGGGTTGTCCGTTGGTCGTACCCATACTGTAACGCCTGACATAAAGTTGTTCTACGTCATCTCTATTGAAAAATTTGTCGCGTTTAGTCAAGAGATTCAGTGGTTTATGTTCTATGCTTAGGTGGTGATTATTTACCGTTACATAAGTAGTGTTAAAGATTTGCCCCAGACCGCTATACAGCAAATATCCACCTACGCCAATAAACGGCAATATAAACAAGGATAAAAAAATCCCTTCCGCTCCGGGCATACCGCTCGCAAAAGCGGAAATAATCATAAAGCCCAACATTAGATTCCACATAATCGCAAAAAACAGCATGAAATACTTGCCCGACCTGCGCCAGTTAATCATAATTTCGAGCATACTCTGAATCTTCAAGACCTCAATTCCCGGCGGAATATGATATACTTCCTCTTTCAAACGCGGCGGCAAATCCGGGTCGCGTTCAAATCCTTTTAGTTCAGGAATCACCGCCAACTCTCCGGGGCGTGTCAATTCCTCTTCAAAAGCGAAAATATTATCACAGGATTTACAAACGGCAATCGTCTTCGTGATATTCACGCCGTCGGCAGTTACAGGGGTATTACATTCGGGACAATTTAAGTGCATATTATAATGGTCAATGATTAATGGTTAATGGTTAATTTAAAATGTGTTAATGACTGATGTACAGTGATTAGCGTAAGGTTTTCGCAAGGCGAAAACAAAATATTAATCATTAATCGTTATACATTAATCATTAAAAAAGTACGTTACCACACCTATCGCAACAATCCCCAATCCAATCATACTTTCATACGGTTGTTCGGTTAAGACATAGAATAATGCCCACGAACTGAAAATGATATAGACAATCTGTAAGTAAGGTCGAAACGGGCTTTTAAAAGTATCTTCTTTTCGATGCACAAAAATAAGCGACGCCACTGTAAGTGTCCCCATTAATTGCAAAACAAAACTCGAATAGAGCAATACTTGTTGAAAAGTTCCTGTCATTGTCAGCAGAACACTGATGACGGTCAATACCCATAAAGCGCGTATCGGGATGCCTCGATTGTTTTTGACGGCGAGTGGTTTCCAGAGGCTATGTTCGCTTGCCATCGCATATACGATGCGCGAGCCTACCCACAGGTAGCCGCTGATAGTTGCCACCAATTGCACCGCAATAAATACACTCACCCACCACGCACCCGATGTGCCGCCGATATTTTCAAAAGCTATTTTGGCGACCTCCGCTTTTCCTGCTAATTGTGGTATGCTTGCATGTCGTAAGAAAACAAATTGAAGGAGAATATACACCACCGTCACGAGTAGCGTACCGCCAATGAGTGCCTTTGGGAGATTGATTTTTGGCGCATCAATTTCATCCGTAATATACGCCGCCGAATTCCAACCCGTATAAGCATAAGTCACATAAATAAGCGATACCGCAAAACCGGGCAACAGCCATTCCGATTGCCATGTATTATTAAAATTAAGTGCGTTTGTTTGTTGTGGTAAAACAGATAAACCAATGATTATCAGTACAAAAACAAATACAATTTTGAACGCAGTCATCACATTATGAAAGCCACCGCTTTGCCGCACACTCATCGAATGAAGCACCGTCACCACCACAATTACGCCGACTCCAAACCACGATGTCCAGCCTTCCAATCCCAAATATTCAGTCATCGCCATCGCCGAAATCGCAATTGGGGCAGAGAAGCCCACCGTCAATGAAATCCACGCATACACATAGCCCACCAATGGATGAAAAACCCGCGACAAATAAATATAATCGCCACCTGATTCACGAAAATGTGTTCCCAATTCCGCAAAAGTCAATGCTCCAATCAAAGCCAGCCCACCACCAATTAACCACAATATCAAAATACTCCACGTATTCTGCACTGATGACAATTGATAACCCAAACTCGTGAACACCCCCGTCCCTATCATATTCGATACGACAATGGCAAAAGCTGTTTTCCAACCGATTTTTTCGTGTATTTGTTGATTCGTTGACTCGTTCATTCGTTATTCGTGTGTATATTTTGCTTCGCAAAATACGAATAAAATGTATCTCTCAATTCTGATTTGGACATTTCATTAACTGCGGTCACTTTATTGTACATACAACGTCTCAACTAACTGATAACCAATTAAATATTTTTACTCAAAATTTCATATTATGAAAAATTTACTTCGACTTAATTTCCTAACGCTGGTTTACATCAGTTTGATTATTTTTTCACCGATAAAAAGCAATGCACAACAACGAGGCTATTCACATCTCTCAATGGAAGAAAAGGAGAATAAATGTTTGGAGTTAATTGAGCAGGCAGAATATATGGTTGAAGGGCATTTGGCAGGATATGACTGTGGGCATGAAGGTGAAGGCGAGATAGTTTATAAATTTAAGGTAAATCATTGGTACAAAGGTGAAGCAGAACAGATGATTGATATAGTTCATAAACTGGATACCAGTGAAAATAAATGGGAGAAGAACAGGAGCTACAATCTCGCTCCTTATGCAAATTACATGCTCTTAATCAATCAACAAGAGGATGAGACATACAGGTTTGCATATTCGGATAGCTTGATGATATTGGGTTTTTACCCTCGTACATCCAAATTCAAAATACATGCTGTTCTACAGTATGGGCTGACGTTTGATAATTCAGTAGAGTTAGATAATTTTCTGGAAAAGATAAAAGACATAAAAATGAACTCACTCCAAGATACGTCAAATATTTCAGATAAAACTGATTATTTTTTTGAGGGTAAACTGTTCAAACCTAATGTAAAACAACCCGAATTATTAACAAAAGACAGTATTAATCTATTCCTTGTTGAATATATCGAAAAATATGGTGCAACATTTAACTGGTCACAAGCAACTGACCAATTGTTATATAGTGCTTTTGTACGTAGTGATGAATCAGTGCTATCTGTGGGGTACACCAGAGAGAGCGGTGCGACTTGGGTTCATTTACCATATTTAAAAAAATATAGTGTACTACCCTGCGAGTGGATGGAAACGAGAGACGCTATTATTGATTACGTTGTAAGAGAAGAGAGCAAATACAGAGAAACCGAATTATCTATATCCGACGTTATACATCATAGACTTAACTTCACAACTCCAAATGTTACTTTTTCAGTCACAGACCCAACTCTCGTTTTAAAGTTAAAGCAACATCCTGCTATTACTTGGGTTGAACCCTATTACTTTGATACTTCGGCAATTATGAATTTATTGGAAGAACGAGCTAAAAATAAAAAAGACTGACTCGTATTTGAGCCAGTCTTCTAAAATTTTTCACAAAAACATCTACATATACGCCTCCAAAGGCGGACAAGTACAAATCAAATTCCTATCGCCCTGCGAATTATTCACTCGCCCGACGGCTGCCCAAAATTTCACACTACGCACATAGGGTAGGGGATAGGCTGCCTTTTCGCGTGAATAAGAGCGTGTCCATTCATCCGCTGTAATGAGTGCCAATGTATGCGGTGCATTTTTCAATACATTATCTTCCTTATCGGCTGCTCCGGTGGCTACTTCGTCCATCTCTTTTTTGATTTCGAGCATGGCATCGCAGAAGCGGTCAAGCTCATCCTTGGCTTCACTTTCGGTGGGTTCTATCATTATCGTACCCGCCACAGGGAATGACAAAGTCGGCGCGTGAAAGCCGTAATCTATCAAGCGTTTTGCCACATCTTCTGCCTCTACACCAAGCGGTTTGAATTTCCGCAAATCAATAATCAACTCATGTGCTACACGCCCTTTTTCACCTTTATAAAGGATGTCGTATTCGTCTTGCAAACGCGCTGCAATATAATTTGCATTGAGAATCGCATAACGTGTCGCATCTACAACACCTTGATTACCAAGCATTCGCACATAAGCATACGAAATCAACAAGATACTCGCGCTGCCCCACGGCGCAGCCGATACTGCGGAGATGCCTTTCACGCCGCCCGTCTGTACAAGTGGGTGTTTGGGTAGGTAAGGTGCGAGGCTTTTATTGACACAAATCGGTCCCATGCCCGGTCCGCCACCGCCGTGTGGGATGGCGAATGTTTTATGCAAATTCAAGTGACACACATCCGCGCCAATCTCCGCCGGACTCGTCAAGCCGACCTGTGCGTTCATGTTTGCGCCGTCCATATATACTCTGCCGCCGTGTGTGTGAATGAGGTCGCAAATCTGCTTTATTTCTACCTCAAAAACGCCGTGCGTAGATGGATATGTCACCATCAAAGCCGCGAGATTATCGCTGTGTTCTTCGGCTTTTGCTTTGAGGTCGTCGAGGTCGATATTGCCGTTTTCATCGCATTTCGTGACCACGACTCTCATACCTGCCATGACTGCACTCGCCGGATTGGTGCCATGTGCCGAGGCGGGAATAAGCGCGACATTTCTGTGCGTATCACCATTGGCTTCATGGTAGGCGCGAATGGTGAGCAAACCCGCATACTCGCCTTGTGCGCCCGAATTGGGCTGCAAAGAACAAGCATCAAAGCCCGTAGCTGCACAAAGGTAGCTTTCCAATTCCTCAAAAATCTGCTTATACCCCTGCGCTTGGTCGAGTGGAATAAAGGGATGCAAACCACCAAATTCCGCCCAACTGACAGGCATCAATTCCGTTGCTGCGTTCAATTTCATCGTACACGAACCCAGTGGAATCATGGAATGTGTCAGCGATAAATCTTTGTTTTCTAAGGACTTAATATAACGCATCATTTTTGTTTCGGAATGATGGCTATTGAAAATCGGGTGAGTGAGGTAGTCAGATGTACGTTGGATATTCGCGGGGATTTTAGCGTCCAGCCCTGCGGCAGTTTCCGCATAATGTTTCATTTCTCCATTCAAAGGGGAGGCAACGAAATCCAGTCTATCTGAATTTTTGAAAATATCAATAATACCTTTCAAATCGGTTATAGAAACCGTTTCATCCAATGTAATTCCTATATAATTTTCTCCGAAATAATGAAAATTAATACCGTTTTGAAGCGCGAGTTTTTGGATATTATTGCGTACTTCGGGTGAGGTCGTTTTTATTTTTACAGTATCAAAATAATATTTATTTTCGTTGGTAAATCCTTGTTTATCGAGTTCGTGTGCGAGTACGCGCGTGAGTCCGTGTACGCGCTCCGCAATCGCGCGAATGCCCGCCTGACCGTGATAGACCGCATACATGCCCGCCATGATAGCCAGCAATGCTTGTGCAGTGCATATATTGGAAGTGGCTTTGTCGCGGCGAATGTGTTGCTCGCGGGTTTGGAGTGCCATGCGGAGGGCAGGATTGTTGTTGGAATCGACAGAAACGCCGATGATGCGTCCGGGAATTTGTCGTTTGAAATCCTCTGTAGTCGCAAAATATGCCGCGTGTGGTCCGCCGTAACCCATGGGTACGCCCAAGCGTTGGGTGGTGCCGACTACGGCATCTGCGCCCCATTCGCCGGGAGGTGCGAGTAGCGCAAGGCTGAGTATATCGGCGGCTACGGTGAGGTAAGCTCCTGCCGCTTTGGTCTTTTGTGCAAAGGCGGTGTAGTCGGTTACTTCGCCATCGGCTGCTGGGTATTGGAGTATCGCGCCGAAGGTTTTTTCATCAAATTCGAAGGTACGCCAATCGCCCACCACCAACTCTATATCAAGTGGTATGGCGCGGGTTTTTAGCACGTCAATCGTCTGCGGAAGGACTTTATCCGACACCAAAAACTTATTAATCGCCTCGCCTTTATTGCGTTTATTTTTTTGATTATAAAACATGGTCATCGCTTCGGCTGCGGCAGTGCCTTCGTCAAGTAGCGAAGCATTGGCAATCGGTAGTGCGGTGAGGTCGCTGACCATCGTTTGGAAATTGAGCAGGGCTTCGAGTCGCCCCTGTGCAATCTCGGCTTGGTAGGGCGTATATTGCGTGTACCAACCCGGATTCTCAAATATATTGCGAAGAATGACGGAGGGCGTAATCGTACCATGATAGCCCAAACCGATGTAGGAGCGATAGACCTTGTTTTTGGCAGCAATCTTTTTTAGCTCACGCAAATACTCGTATTCGGTGAGTGCGTCGGGGATATTAAGGTCGCTATTGATGCGGATATTGGGCGGTATGGTTTCATCTACGAGTTGGTCTAAGGTGCTGATGCTGATGGTGTTCAGCATGGCGGTCAACTCGTTTTGGTCGGGTCCGATGTGGCGTTTGACGAATTGGTCGTATGATTGTATTTGTAGCATGAGTTCGATGTAATTATTAATATCAAAAATTCTGCGCGAAAATAAGCGTTTTTTTCATAATACCTTAATTTTCGACACTAATCAATAGACGTTTTAAATTAGTTTTGGTGACAGTCTTATAATGTTTAGACTTTGGACAGAGGAAATTAGGGAATTGGTAAATTCGATAAACCCCTATTTTTTAGTTTTTTATAAAAAATAATTATTTACATATTTTTTTATACTAATAAAATAAAAACAACTGATAATCAATAGATTACGAATTTTAACCTAATTTCCCAGTTTCCCAATTCCCATTCTGTCGAAAGTCTAATATAATGTAGAATTAACATCGAAAGGATAAATTAGTTTTTTAATGGCTCATCTTCAATGACTAATGGCTAATTTTTTATAGAAAAGAAAGGTGCTTTAGCCTACAATGGTGCTAAAAACCGGACAGATTCCCGAATCAAGTTGCGGAACAGGTCTGAAATAAATTCAGAATGACGTTTTGGTTTGGAGTTTTTGGATTGCGGTTACCACAAAAAAGCGCATGCCATCAGATGACATGCGCTCGATTTTATCTTTTTGCTCTACGAAAAAGCAAATGCAAATTTTGATTCATTCAAAATTCACTTAGTCCATTTTTACAATCTTTGCCGAACCGGAAAGCCAGTTGCTGCCTTTCAATTGTACGTAGTATGTACCCGGAACGAGATTGGAAGTATTGAAATGAAGGATGTTCGGACCGTCATTTACAGGAAGCATTTCGGTGTGTACCGTTCTGCCCAGTGCATCAGCGATATTCAATTCTACTTCAGTATCACCGAGATTGGTGTTGTAGAATTTGATGCTGCCTTTGTCGTGTACAGGATTCGGGAATACATCAATGGTATTCACCGCGCCATCATCAAAACAATCAGAACGAATAATAAGCTGGCTGCTCGTACTGACGACGCCACCTATATCGACTTGCTTCAGACGGTAGTAATTATCAAGCGAAGGCGAACGGTCTGTAAAAGTATAAACGGTTGGTGTGGACGAATTGCCCTTGCCATCTACGGTGCCTATGGTTTCGTAGTTGATACCGTCAGTACTTTTTTCAATTTTGAAATAATCATTATTGGTTTCAGTAGCGGTTTTCCAAGTGAGTTCGACAGTACAGTCTTCACCGTTGATGGCATCAAATTCCATCAATTCAACTGGAAGTGATTCTGCACATATCTCGCTAAAGCAACTGAAAGTCAGTTCATTGACATATGAACCTTCGGTGACAGGTACACGCGTACCACCTGAGAAAGTACTGACAAATGTAGGCGGAAATATACTTCTATCGTGCCAGGTCAAATCAAGGCAGGCATCAATGTCGGTTACTTGAAAAGCCAAAGTACCTACGTTGACCCAGCCACCTTCTACCAAGACACCGTCACCACCTGCAAGCTCTACGTTATACGAGATAATGGTATCCAAAGAACCTCCAAGGTTGTGCGTAGAATACAGAGCAGTCAGTACGCCACCATCGAGAATAAAGCCGCTCAATTCGCCTTCACGATTGATGTCGGCAGTACCGGGAATAAGTGCGTCACGGTTGTATGAGAAACGGTAATTTTGCTCTGCAATAGTAAATGTAGCCCCCGGGTCGCTGGCTCTCACATCAAGATCGAGCAAAAACTGTTCGCCATCACAATCTAAGGTATTGAGATTGAAGCGAACATCATATTGCCCTTGACTAAATCCGAAGACGCAAAACGCAATCATCGGCATTAATGTAGTAAACAATTTTTTCATTTTTGATACTTTAAGTTTTGAATGGAAATGAGAAATTTAATACAAATTCCAAATCACCAAGAAGCATTTAAAAGTAGTAAAAGTTAAACAATCGACATAGTGCACTACTTGTAAATCTTGTTCCTATATCCAAATTTCAGTAAAAACATAATGTAAATACATATTTTTCACGGTGTATTTACATTGAAATTTGGTTCTTATTTATTGGAATTTATATTAAAATTTTATGTCAGAATAAGTGGTGAAACTTTATTTATTTTATTTATGACGTACAAAGCGCGTAGAGGCACACTACATCGCGCAATGAAGTCAAAATTTTTTGTTATTTACTGTTGTATGTAATTGTCTGATGGGAATTTAAGAATAGTAAAGGATTTAAGATACAATGTTATTACCGCGAGATAAACTATTATAACTCAATTATTAATGTCGGGTTGGCGTGAATAGGATGAGTGCTGTAGATGATGATTCTCATTGTGCGTGTTCTGTCCTACAAAACTAAGGAGATTTATTGACACTTTTAACAGAAATGTGTAAATTTTTCTTCTCCGTCAACAAATTGCCCTAAAGTTTGTCAAATCCATCGCCAAAATCGAACATTATTTCTCTCCTTTTGTTACCTTTGCATCCGAATTTTCAAAAATTATTGAAACTTTTGTAAGTTAATTGTATAGTTGAAAGTTCATGGTTCATAGTTCATAGTTCAACGCGAGTAAGTTTATTATTTCATAAAATGTTTAGACTTTTTATACGCGAAAAAACTATGAACTATGAACTAAAAACTATCAACTATTTTCCAAAATAGAAATTATGAAATTATTGGTCTGTGTCAGTAAAACACCGGACACCACAACCAAAATCTCTTTTGCCAACAACGATACGGAGTTCAACACACAGGGCGTTCAGTACATCATGAATCCCTACGACGAATGGTATGCCCTTGTGCGTGCCTTAGAACTCAAAGAAGCTACAGGTGGTACTGTTACCACCATCAATGTAGGGTCTGCTGCCAACGATACCGTTATTCGCAAAGGGCTTGCCATTGGTGCAGATGATGCGATTCGCGTGGATGCACCCGAAAATTGCAGTACTTATTACGTAGCAAAGCAAATTGCTGAACAAGCCAAAGCAGGTGCTTACGACATCGTATTTTTCGGTAAAGAAACCATTGACTACAACGGTGCCCAAATTGGTGCAATGGTTGCTGAAATGTTGGATATGCCATTCATTTCTTATGCGACCAAAATGGATATTGGAGGGAATACAGCCACTATTTCGCGAGATATCGAAGGTGGTCAAGAAGTTGTTGAGGTAGATACGCCATTTGCACTCAGTGCTGCCAAAGGACTCGCCGAACAACGAATCCCTAATATGCGAGGTATTATGATGGCAAAACGCAAGCCATTAAATGTCGTACCTCCTGTAGATGTATCAGAGAAGGTTTCGGTTGCATCCTACGCCCTACCTCCTGCGAAAAAAGATTGTCACTACATCGACGCAGAGGATATGGACAAATTGGTCGAACTGCTACACAGCGAAGCCAAAGTTATTTGATTTTTGATTGAGTGATTTTTGATTTTTGATTAAATTTTGCTTCGCAAAATTTTCGTACAGCGAATAAATCAAAAATCGAAAATCCGAAGTCTGTCAATCAAAAATCACTAAATCAAAAATCAAAAATTAAAAAAATGATTTTAGTATATACAAGCAGCCCGGAAGGTAAACTCAAAAAATCTGCCTTCGAAGCTGTAACTTACGGATATAAAGCAGCGCAAGCGCTTGGTACAGAAGTCGTTGCGCTTACTATTGGGAAAGTAGAAAATGCAGGCGTACTCGGTCAATACGGCGCGGCTAAAGTGCTCAATGCAGCCGAAGCAGATAGCTTTGACAGTGGCGTACATGCTGCTGTTATCGCCAAAGTAGCGGAGCAAGTTGGCGCAAGCGTCGTTGTGATGCCCGATGATTCTACGGGCAAATCGCTCTTAGGTAGAGTGGCTGTCCGCTTGGATGCAGGTGCGGTAAGCGGTGTAAAAACATTGCCCGATACAAGTGCAGGTTTTATTGTAAAAAAGAACGTGTTTTCCGGTAAAGCTATCGTTGATTACAATATCAATTCCGATAAAAAAGTTATTTCTATTGCAGGAAATACTTTCCCGCCCGAAGTAGTTGGCAGCGATGTAGCTGTTGATGCAGCAGGTGTCGATGTACCTTCAAGTCGTGTACGTGTGAAGGAAGTCAATACCGTAAAAGGTACAGTGCCGCTTCCTGAAGCTGAACTCGTCGTTTCTGCCGGACGTGGGATGAAAGACCCCGGTAATTGGGGTATTATCGACGAGTTGGCAGGGCATCTTGGTGCAACCACCGCTTGCTCGCGTCCCGTAGCAGATGTAGGATGGCGTCCGCACCACGAACACGTTGGACAAACCGGCGTAGCGATTCGCCCGAACCTTTACATTGCCATCGGTATCTCAGGTGCGATTCAGCACTTAGCCGGTGTCAATCAAAGTAAGACCATCGTTGTTATCAATAAAGACCCGGAAGCACCTTTCTTCAAAGCAGCCGACTACGGTATCGTAGGCGATTTATTTGAGGTAGTTCCGCGGCTCAATGAAGCGATTAAAAAATTCAAAGCGGCGAATTAGACGAGTTGATGAATTATTGAGTTGTTGAGTTGACGAGTTGATGTTGAACGATTCCGAAACATCTGATTTGCACATATATAGCGAATCAGACTAAGTTGAGATTCAAGCATGAATCACAGCACGACAATTCAACAACTCATCAACTCGTCAATTCATCAACCCAAGAACTCGTCAACCCGTCACCTCATCAAAACATTTTGTAATCCCGTTCAAAATAGCTAATTTTGTCGGATTGGTCATATTGACCTTTTTTGATATGAAAAAAATCGAACTCGAAATAGTTGCTATCTCGCACACCGCCACACAATCATCGAATTACGCATTGGTTTTGGGCGAAACAGAAGGGGTACGTCGTTTGCCTATCGTAATTGGAGGCTTTGAAGCTCAGGCGATTGCTGTGGCAATGGAACGCATGAACCCGCCACGCCCTCTTACACACGATCTCATGTGCAGTACCCTCGAAACTTTTGATATTCAACTGAAAGAAGTAATTATCAGCAACTTGCTTGATGGTGTTTTTTATGCTCGCCTTGTCTGCACTCAAAATGGCGAAGCAGTCGAAATCGACTCTCGTACTTCTGATGCCCTTGCATTGGCTGTGCGTGTAGGTTGCCCGATTTACTCTTACGAATTTATCCTTGAAGCTGCCGGTGTAGTACTTGAAACCCCGGAAATTGAGGAAGAAGACGGCAGAGTTGAAGTCCGTAGCGGACGCACTCAAGAACGTTCCCTTTCTCAATACGATATTGACGAACTCAAGTCTAAACTTGACGAGGCACTCAGCGAAGAAAACTATGAGTTTGCTGCATTGATTCGGGATGAGATTTCGAGAAAAGAAAGCTAGTGCTTCAATTCATAAATTTCTTTATATTTTGAAATGCAAAATGTAAAAGTGCTTGTAGTACGTGAACAAAACATTTTTATTTTTTTTAATAAATTTAAAATCAAGTAAATACAAAAGCCTGTCGTTCGTCTCGCGTCCTATAACTTTTACAACTTGTCCCGACGGATGACGGGATTTTAAATTTGATATTTTACATTTATTTCATAAGATTGTAATTTGTAACACCACCATTCATCGGTGAAAGAATTGCATGATGTTTTTGATGTCAATTTTTCGCAATAATAAACAAATACCCGAATGGGAAAATCCTGAAATATTCAATATCAACCGCGACTCACCTAAAGCGCATTTCATTCGTTATGTCAATGTAGAAAAAGCCAAATCAGAAGATAACACCAACAATCCCAAGCAAATATCTTTGAATGGCATCTGGAAATTTAATTGGGTCAAAAAACCCGCTGACCGTCCCGCCAATTTTCACGAAAAAAATTACGATACCTCTACTTGGGACGACATTCAAGTTCCCGGCAATTGGGAATTACAAGGGCATGGCTTACCTATCTATACCAATGTAAAATATATTTTTCCGAAAAATCCACCTTATATACCACATGATTATAATCCTGTCGGGAGCTATGTCAAGGAATTTGAGATGCTTGAAGATTGGTCGGGGAAAGATGTGTTTATCTATTTTGGCGCAGTGCGGAGCGCGATGTATTTGTGGGTCAATGGCGAAGAAGTCGGCTATAGTCAGGGCAGTAAAACACCTGCACAATTCAATATTACTGATTATGTAAATACAGGTAAAAATAAAATCGCGGTAGCCATTTATCGTTGGTCAGATGCAAGCTATATCGAAGACCAAGATTTTTGGCGATTAAGCGGAATGGATAGGGAAGTGTATGTATATGCAACTGATAAAGTGGCGATTGATGATATTCACGTTCAAGCAGGATTGGAAAATAACTATCAAGATGGTACATTCAAACTGAATGTAAAGCTACGCAATACTGCTGCGCGAAATGTCGATAATTATCAATTGAATGTACAATTATTAGATGGTAGGAAAATTATCTTTCAAGAAAACCGTACCAACGACTTTAGCTGTCGCAAGGCGAGCGAAATGACGGCTAA